>Ga0209006_10007103_pt1 | contig 10123 bp, 11 predicted proteins | sample JacPin_JW_Ref_O2_FD_188567 | JGI IMG/M metagenome (GOLD analysis project Ga0209006, IMG submission 188567) | Forest soil microbial communities from Algoma, Ontario, Canada - Jack Pine, Ontario site 1_JW_Ref_O2 (SPAdes) (version 2) | ecosystem: Environmental > Terrestrial > Soil > Boreal... | reverse complement strand
TTGCTGGTTCCCAGCCACCGTTTTCGCATACATTCTGGTTTTTAAGATGATGGCCCCAAAATACGTCCGACAGCGGGAACCCTTTACCTCGCTCTTTCACGGCCATAGCTAAACATTGAAACCTGGGCACTCTGTTCAGCCGATGCGGGACGTCTCCAGTCGATGCCCTCGAGCAACATCGATAACTGTGCCGGTGTCAGTGCTACCGTTCCGCTCGTGGCCTGCGGCCAGATGAATCGTCCGCGCTCCAATCTTTTCGCGAACAGACACAACCCGTCACCATCGAACCACAGAATCTTGATCAGATCACCGCGCCGCCCACGAAAAACGAAGACCTGGCCTGAAAACGGATTCTCTTTGAGAGCCGTCTGCACCATTCCACTCAAGCCCGTAAATCCACGACGGAGATCGGTTACCCCTGCGGCGATCCACACGCGCGTACCCGCTGGCAGCCCGATCATCCCAGCAAACACTCGATCGCTGTACGCAGCACCACTACATCCACGTTCCCTGCTGCGCGAAGTGTCCCTTTGGCGAGCTGGATCTCCAGCGATCCGACAGCCGATGGCGAAGATACGCAACCAACTCGCCCGGATTTACTCAGTGAGATGTCTGACAAAGTTACAGGCAGGAGCTTATTGGACGGGCTCTTACCTAACCATCCTTCGCGAAACTTCTTGCGCCAGTAAAAAACCTGATTGGCGTTGACGGCATGCCGCCGCGCCACACGCGCTACCGATGCACCGGCCTCTAACGTCTCTTCGACGATTCGTCGCTTTTCTTCGGCCGACCGCCGCCGTCTCCCTTCTCGCTTGGGTGTCTCATCAAGGGTTGTCAGCTCGGAAGTGTCCATCTATTCCTCGTGGACACTTGTCGATGTGCCCACATCGGGCAGCATCCTTATTTACACTCACTTCGTCTAGACGATTTTCACCAGTCGCTTACGAATCTATTGGCCGCTGCAGATTTTGTACTATGTCATCGATGGTTTCGGCATTGGCATTGTGGACGCCTTTACAGTGCGAGCTTTCCGCCCTCCGCTTGTCTTTCTCACCATTGGAATTTTTGCCTGCGCGCTACCTGTAGGCTGGTCGCTCCGACGCTTTGACCGCACCTTACCTCGTCTACCGAAGAAGCCAGGTCCGTTCCCCGTTCCCGATTTCAGTCGAATAGAAAAGAAGCCTGATGCAAACGACGTAAGTTAGGGTGAGTCTTTGCTCGACGAACTGAAGGTGAAGAGACCATCGACATCGTAGTGGCTGATTAACGCTGCGGTAATCGTGCCACATGGATGGGGGTTGATGATACGGACAGAATTCTCGGAAGGCACAATGGGAGGGCGGCTACGTTATTGATTTCACAGTCGGCCAGAGTTTTGGCGAACCACAGCCTGCGGTTTTTGGGCAGCATCTGCGAAGGTCGTCTGCAGCTCGCCCGAGGCCGAGTAACTCCCGAAACCGGGTTCAGTTACATGATTTTTACGGGGCCCAGGTCGTCTTTCATTGTCTGAAAAGCGGAAGTGTTTTTCTTCGTTCCGTCCCAGCGCCCTTCGGGATATTCGCGCATCAACTGCACGGTCAGAAAACTCCCTCGAAGAACGCTGGATTCATGATTCGACCAAAGCTTACTGGTGGTGCGGTCGCCGCGGCGGTCGATGATGATACGCGAAAAGTTCGCCGCCTCGCGCGGATCGTATCCGTGTTCGATGGCGTTCTGCAGGCCAAGCCGGTCCGCTTGATTTTCGAGTTCTCGCTGGTGGCCGTTGACCGCGGACGCGATTCCAATTTGCGCCATGAAAATTCCGGCGTTTCCGATGAACGCGCCTGCAGCGATCCCAGCGATCGTCAATCCGACGCGCGTCCCGCGTGTCTCCTCCACTTCGCGCCGATAATGCACTTGTAGCACGTGAGCCATTTCGTGGCTCAAAACAAACGCGAGTTGCGCTTCATTCTGGAGCGCGCCCAGCAAGCCCGTATTGATCAGCAGGGTTCCGTCCGGCAACGACGCGGCATTGATTTCCGGGTCTTCCACCACAAAAAAGCGAAACTCAATCGCCCGCCTGGTTCCATTCGCGCCTTCCGGGATCAAGGAATCGCCGAGGTGCGAAACATACTCTTGAACAGTTCGCTCCGCGAGCAGCTTCATTCGCCCTTGGACTTTTTTGCCTTGCCGAAACTCGAGAACGTCGATTCCCGTCAGGGCGTCCTTGGCGGGGACAATCTCCAGGTTATGTGGCATCTGGTAGTCGTCGGCGGAAGCGGGCGGACCCAAATCCACTTCTTCCGCCTCGATCCGTCCGTCTTTGCGCCGCATCCCCGAATATTTCACGTGGTAACCCGCGAGCGCGCCATTTCCCGCGGGCGTCTTAGCGGCCAGACCTTCGCTCGCTTTCGCCGGGTTCCACGCGCGCTTTGTATTGTCGCTAAGGGCAAGCCAGTAGCCATCCAGCTTCAGCTCGCTTGGTCCTCCGGCGGCAATTTTTGCAGCATCCGCAGGCTCTTCCTGCAAGTACGCGGAGCCGTGAATTTTCTTCTCGTCTTCAAGCTCAACCGTTAGTTTTTCTGCAAAAAACCGATGCTTGTCCAGCCACTGCCCTTCCGCTTCCACCAACATTCCGGGAGAGAGCTCTTGCTGATTCAAGGAATGCTCGCCCGCGGCATCCTTACTGAGGATGCGGCTTACAGGCGTGAGCTCGATTCGGTCTTCCAGAATCAACAGGGTGTTTTCATCTGCTCGGCCGGTGATGTAGCCGTGCAGCTTCATCTTCGTGACCGCAGCCGCTTCGTTCAAAGCCAAACAGCCGAAGCAAAATGTTAGGACGAGTCCAAACCTGGTAGCGCGGCGAAGTGAAATCTTCCGCATGAGAATCTCCTCCAACATTTCAGGCGGGTTTCGTTCCCTCAGTCAGGGCTTTCTTCATTTCTTTCACCATCTGGTGGGCTGCGCCTTTTGCCATGACTTTTTCGTTCCACCTCGGGTCAACCTTCACGTGCACGTGTAAGACGCACAAGTTCTGCTTGTCGCTTCGCCTAATCACGTCGGCGTCCATACTTAGGCTTTTGAAGCCGGCGCCAAAGCCGATGAGGGCGCTCTTCACGACGTTTCCCTTTTTGTATTCCGTGATCGTGCCGCTGATCACGAGTGATTTGGGAGCGTCTGCATCATCCACTGCTTCCCCCTCGCCAATGACTTCGTTCACGAGCTTGGCCTTGGTGAGTTCTGCGCGCAGCTCGGCATAAAAATAGTCCACGAAAGCGGGACTCAACTCGACTCCCTCGGCCGTTGCAAAGTGTTTGGCTTCCGCAGTCTTATACTGCGGCGTTCCCTCCTTGGGTTTCGCCAAGGCGCCCATCGCAAAGATTACCCCAACCACTGCCACCATTACGATACGCATTGCGACTTGCCTCCTCTTCGGGTCTTCCCGAACTTTGTTCACCGGTAGCGCCGCTACGGAGCTACTTCGACGGCGGTTTCCCGCCGCTTGGCGCTGCCGCTGGCGTCACATCCGCTCCCTTGGATAACGCCTCTACTGCTTCCTTCAATTGCGTTCCGCGCAGAAAATTCCGCGTGGCATCATGCAGGGCCTCTTCAATATCCTCTTCCACGTTCTTCTGCATGCTTTTCTTGCGCACCGCGCCTTTGGCGATGGAGGTTCCCACGGCTTTCACTTCTTGCGACTCCCCGGTCTTTGTGTTTTTGACCATGGTCGAGAACTCCACTTTGCCGAAAAAGTCGAGCCCGGACCCAGCGGCCAGACCGAAGTGAAACAGGTATACGCGCAGGACAAGGTCCGCGGATGCCTGATCGGCTGCCAGCAAGTTCGCCGCTTTCAGGGATTGCTCGATTGCTTGCTTAACGATCGCCGTCGGCTGTTTGTCCAGGAACAAGCCGCCGCGCTCTTTCATGACCAGCATCGGTTGCGGGTTCCCCGACCGATCAGTGACATCTGCGATCCAGAATTTGGGTGAATGCTCAAACTTCTGTGGCGGAACGGGCTCTCCGAACTGGATGCTTATGGTGTTTTCCGGCTTAGGCTTTGGCTCATCAGCCCCTGCTTGGGGACATGCCATCCACGTCAGTCCGGCCGCGATCAAAAGGACCGGTGTTAAAGGGAGAGTACGGTTCAGGAGCATAGTGGTCCCCGCTGGGCATCGGCTTGGCCGTTGCCACGTTCCAATGAGCATTCTCGATCGTACCGAGGAGTGTTGCGCTAGAGCCTATACCCTTACCTTTGACGGAGCAAGAATCGGGCGCAGCTCGTGTGCCGAAGTGGAGATGAGTTAATTACTCGCCGGGAAGTTGATCAGCTACTATCGTCGCATAAAGCAGGTAAGTCCCAATATGTTTGAATGAATAATCGCCGCACGGCCTGGCAATTGCCCGACAGCGCGTCGGCACGCGCATCAGCCTCTTCAAATTCGGCGGCTGCGTTCCGGAGCCCATGGCACAGCGCTGTCTCCGCGGCTCGTCGGTTCAGTTTGCTCGACTCGCGACGCTGGCCAAGACCATTCTGATTGGCCGCCTGCAAGCCAAAGCTAAGGTACTCCTCTGGCTTGCCTGGGAACCATTGAATCTCCCGCGCAGCGGCCGCATCATCGCTGGTGGATCCTCGCTCCGCCGAGTCCCTGCGCCCGGAGTTTCTACGCTGATTGCTTGTTGGCATCGGCGATTCCGCCCTACTTTGGATCAAAGCATCCATTTGTCCCAGTGCACAGAACGGGAGTTCCGTAAGACCTTGCGCCCTCTTGCTGTACAGTAATTTGCATTGAGAGGTCTGAAACGACCGGTTCGGGAAAGAAGATGGAAACCCAAATTCCCGGTGTCCCATTCAATCCGGCAGGCTCCCGTTCACCACAGAAAAGCACGGTGCCGTAAGCAAAATTATTTGTGTCTGTCATTGTTGCTAAACACTTGGGACTTTTGCTGCCTGTCGGAATGAAAGCTCGGATGACTTGGTTGTTCTCATCGGGATTGACTTGAGCGTTAGTCAGATTGAAAAAACCTGTGGGACTAGGGCAATCATCCGGGCCTTTGTCTTTGTCAGAAGGCTGATTTTGAAACGGAGTTAACAGCAACATTGCAAACGACAGCAACCCAATTATCTTCATAGAAGCTCCTGTACTGAATTTTCTAAGCGGTCTCCCGCTTGAGACAACATGACAGGATTACAAAACCGGGCAAGCGGCAAAGAACGACAGAGGACGGCGAAGAGCGACTATTCGATGAAATTAGGTCCGAATAAAATCAGGCCAGTATGAATTTCGGGATCTTGGCAGGCATGCTCTGCGAGAGATATCACTTCGGATACGCCCTTTCCCATGATCTTTCTTTTTTAGATCGTTTCTAAGTCGGCGGCTACTATCAATCTTGTGTTTCGGTCTCAAGATACAGTCGGACGGTTCTTAGCTCTCCATTGGATTGTTTTCGGTGGAAAAGCACCGGGTATTGCTCGTTCTGAATCTAGTCCCCAAAGATTGTTTCCCGTTAGAAATGCTTCCGCACAGCCCAGCAGAAAGGCCGATCTTGACTATAACGAGCCTTGACTTTTGTTCGCATAAGCATTCATGAGGCCGGAGCCGCTTATCGCGTCGACTAGGGAATATATCTGAAGGAAAGACTATAATGCGCGCAGAGAACAGCAAGAAGATGGCTTCCTTTCTTCAGCGAATTCTAGGTGGAAAAAAGCGGGCGGATCAAGCGCTGTTACTTACCGGCACGCCGGCGATTCAGGCGAAGTCCGCCGAGGCTCCAGAGGATGAATCTCGCCATCACGCGCAAACCTCGGAACCGGAATCCAAGCTTAATTCGCTGTTCGCGTTCGTGGATCTGAAGGATCCTTTTGCACCGGGGGAACTCGCGGAGGAGCAACTTCCCGGACCGATTCTGTCGATCCTCAGCGCGAAGAAGTTTGACAGCATTTTTTTATTTTACACACCGCACACACGAAAGAACGCACAGGAAACCGAAGCGGAAGCTTTGCAACGGTATCCGGGCTGCCGAATTGCTTTGCACGAGCTCCCTATTCCAGACCCCAAGAATTACAGGATGCTCATCGGACTGCTCCGAGCGATTGTGCAGAAGTTTGGCTTCGCGTGGCAGATGCGGGGAGGCCAGAGTTATGTGTGTGTTTCCAGTGGTACCGCGGAAATGCGGGCTGCTTGGTTCCTCCTCGCCGCCACGGGAGTCCTGCCCGCAAAATTCCTTCAGGTCGGGACACCCGCGCGGCCACTTTTTGGAAAGGCGAACGTCCGAGAGGTGGAACTGCGATCGAGCGACTGGGAGAACATCCGCGACTTGGCTTTGCCAACGATGACGCAGCTAAGGGAAATGCCGCCCTCATCCTTGTCGGGGATGCGCGTGCCACGGACTTCATCGGAAAGCGCGCCCAAACCAAAGGAAAGGCGACGAGAGGAGAGTCTCACAGAAACTGGTGAACACGAAATTAGTTTGGGCTCGTCGGGAGAGCTAATAGCAAAGGAACGCGCACCGCTGCAGCTTCCTGGACTGGACGAAGCCCTTCTAGAGTTAGGCATATACGTCGGATCGGCGACGCTTCGACACGCCGCCGAGCAAGCCGCCATCGCGGCTGATAGTCATCTTCCGATTTTACTACAAGGGGAAACCGGAACAGGCAAGGAGGAGTTCGCAAAGTTGATTCATCGGCTTAGCCCCCGATTTCCAAAAGACATGGTGGTTATTAATTGTGCCGCAATTCCCATGACGTTGGCGGAGAGCTATTTGTTCGGACATGTCAAAGGGGCATTTACCGACGCGAGTACCGATCACAAGGGGATATTCGAAAGCGCGGACGGCAGCACGCTATTTCTTGATGAAATCGCTGAGCTGACGCTTGAAGTGCAAGGCAAGTTGTTGCGTGTTCTCCAGGATGGCGTTGTGCAGAGGATGGGAACGACAGTCCCGCGACGCGTGGATGTGCGGATCATCGCGGCCAGCAACCGTGACCTGCGGAAGGAGGTGTCCGAGGGAAGATTTCGCGAAGACCTATATTTCAGGCTTGACGTCGTGTCCATCAGATTGCCTCCGCTACGCGAGCGTCGCCATGAGATTGCGAATCTAGCGCTGACCCTTCTCCGCGGGATCAATCAGCGGCGCCACAAGCCGCGGAAACTAGGCACGGACGCGCTGATGCGTCTGGAGCGCTATCACTGGCCAGGCAACGTCCGTGAGCTCGCCCACGTGCTGGAAAGAACAGTCCTGTACGCCCGCGAGGAGGTTATCCGAGGCGAGGATCTGCTGATCACCGATAATCAGCAAGCTAAAGATAAGTTCGCGGCGCTGCCGGAACCGAGGGAAGGGTTCTCTGTCGAGGAGTATCTCAACCAAGCCCGCAAGCAACTCTTCCTGCGTGCGCTGGCTGCTTGCAAGGGGAACCAATCCGAGGCGGCGGCCATGCTGGGCGTCTCCAAGCAGGCGGTAAACAAGTTCGTGGCCGGACAATCTGACAACTCAGATTGACGCCGCGTAAACCTGAGTTGTCGACTCGGCAGGGATTCTTACCGCAAGTTATTGATTTTGCGAAGGTCTGATCTGGCCTGCGGCGTGCCTCTAGTTGCGTGTACCTAAACATCCGAAAGCGGTGCAAGCAAATGTTGACCCTTCTTGAAGAATTGGCGCGTATCGAAATTGGTCAAACTTCGCAAGTCCGTAACCTCAAGTTATTTCCATTGATTCGTCGAAACGCTTCGCAACTGCTCGACTATTTGCTTCTGGAGGATGGAATTGCCCAAGGCAAGGTACGAGTGACGGAGCTTTCGGGCGGCGGGTCCGTTCCAGAGTTGAGCATTACCAACACTGCGGAATTGCCGGTCCTGCTGGTGGACGGAGAGGAACTCGTCGGAGCGAAGCAGAATCGCGTTCTAAATCTGACTATCCTGGTTCCGGCCAAGCATACGATGGCCATCCCGGTATCTTGTGTCGAGGCGGGCCGCTGGTGCTCGGCCAGTGTGGACCTGAAGCCAGCAAATCACATGATGTACTCCGGGGCGCGGGGGCCACGAACTTCGCAAGTCACCCGGTCCATGAGGTCAAGTGGCTCACGCTCTTCAGATCAGCGCGCGGTGTGGGAGGAACTGGCAGCCAAGGCCGCGCGACTGAAAACAGCATCACCAACGCAAGCCATGTCGGCTCTCTATGATCAGCACGCTAGAGGGGTAGAGGAATTCGTTCGGGGGTTTAGGTGCGAGAAAGAGCAGTGCGGAATAGCGTTTGCGATCTCCGGCCGCGTGCTTGGATTGGACCTTTTCGATAACGCTGAGGTAATGAATAAGTTCTTCGAGAAGCTGGTGCGCAGCTACGCTCTGGATGCGCTTGACGCGGCGCCGAAAGAGCAAGGACGCGCGAGCTCGGAAGACTTGTCTATGTTCGTAGGAGGCATCGGGGTGGCCACCAGCTTTTCGGACGGAGCCGTAGGATTGGGAAAAGATGTCCGGTTCACTGGTTCCAGCGTTTCGGGCGCGGCGCTTTGGGCTCAGGGGCGCTACCTGCATGTTTGCGCTTTCACAAAAGAATCCGGACCCGCGGAAAAGCCCAGTTTTTGGACGCGGCTAACGCGGCCGAGCCGACGACATGTGAACTAATTATCAAAAACGAGGTCAACACGAGCGCCAAGGGTCGAATTGTGCGGCGCTGCGCTCTGGAGATTCCAGAATGTCCAACGAAAGCGAAGGGAACATCGGGCAAATATCGTTGCTGCTTGCGCAGGAAAGAAAGCCGTTGGATTCCTGGAAAGAAATCGCGGCCTACCTGAATCGAAATGTGCGCACGGTGCAACGCTGGGAAAAGTGTGAGGGTTTGCCCATCCACCGCCACTTGCACGAGAGAGCAAGCTCCGTCAGTGCCTTCAAGAACGAAATCGACGCATGGCTGAAGCGACGGTCGCGCGTTCCCGATGAGATTACTGAGAATCGAAGGAAGCTGGAACTCGTGATCGAACGGCTCAAAATGAGGTTTCTGGTGAAACGTGTGCGAGAGGTACTCGCCGTCGCCTTACACAACGATAGAGTCAAAAAAAGGAACCATGAGAAAACCGAATTCAGAACCATTGGCAAATGAGATCAGCGAAATCCTGGAGCATTCAGCCAAAGGGCAAACTATCAACGACCTTGGTTCGCCAAAATGATATAGCTGGCGAGAGGCTTAAGAATCAGCGACATCCAGATCGGACGTCCCGCGGGTGAACATGTTAGGAAGACAAGGCACATAACATTGTTACGTGCCTTTGGCGACTTCAAAGGAGGCTCCGGATGGAATTTTCGGCAGGCACAGGCAGCCGGAGCTTCAACTTCGGACTATGGTCCATTCATTATCCAATTCTTGTTACGGACGGTTCCAAATCACGGTTTAGGTAGCCATCCATGCCAGTTCGATCCCGGTCTCGTCCACCAAACTACTTTTGCGAAAGCCGGATGCTCCATCCGGCTTTCCGCGTTATGAGACCGGAAGAGTTGGTCTTTATTCTAGTGAGTTCCGCAAGGCGTAGGACTCGCGAGCCGCCGGTCGTCGATTCCATTGCGAAGCTGAGGGAACGGGATCTCACCCTCGCAGCCGTTCTGCATTCCGGTGAGCAGGACACTCGATGATTCGTGTTGCAGTTGAAGCAAGGGCACGCCAACTGCTCCGGCACTTCAACGAGTAGCGACTTTTCCGGCCAAGTGGGCTCAAGACCTTCGCTAGCTCCGTGCGAGCCGACTTCCCGATACCGATCCGCTCGGTTCCCATCTGGATTACTTGTGGGTCGCCGACCAACCTCCCGGAACCCTCGTTCGCACTTCTCACAGCCGGTTCTGAATGGTTTCCGCGTCGCGATTTGCATCTTCTGAAGGAAGAAAAAACTCTCTATTTTCCTTGACATCAACTGCTAACCATTTGACTCTGACATAGTCTAACTATGGCAGCAAGCATTCGGACAGGAGGCGTGTTTTGCATCGAGACGAGATTCCGCCCGGAACTCTTTATCTTCTGATTTTGAAGACGCTTGCACGTGCCGGCGAAATGCACGGGTATGAGATCGCAGACTCTATCCAAAGGATCTCCGATGACGTTCTTCAAGTGGAAGAAGGGTCGCTATACCCTGCTCTCCAACGGATGCTGATCAAAGGCTGGG
>Ga0209006_10007102_pt1 | contig 10123 bp, 11 predicted proteins | sample JacPin_JW_Ref_O2_FD_188567 | JGI IMG/M metagenome (GOLD analysis project Ga0209006, IMG submission 188567) | Forest soil microbial communities from Algoma, Ontario, Canada - Jack Pine, Ontario site 1_JW_Ref_O2 (SPAdes) (version 2) | ecosystem: Environmental > Terrestrial > Soil > Boreal... | reverse complement strand
AAGCGTTTCAGGTACTGTTCGTACGGCAATACAGCGACCGTCTCCGCGCCGAGAAAGTCGTTGTTCCAGACAGCCAGCAAGCCCATCAGAACCGGCAGATTGGCCTCAAATGGAGCCGTGCGGAAGTGCTCATCCATTTCGTGGAAGCCGCTCAGCATTGCGCGGAAGTTTTCCGGACCGACAGCAATCATGGTCGAAAGGCCAATCGCCGAATCCATGGAATAGCGTCCGCCAACCCAATCCCAGAATCCGAACATGTTAGCGGTATCAATGCCAAACTTCGAAACCTCGGATGCGTTCGTCGAAACTGCGACAAAGTGTTTTGTAACCGACTTCTCGTCGCCTCCCAGTCCGGCCAGCGACCAAGAGCGAGCGGTATGAGCATTCGTCATGGTTTCGAGGGTGGTGAAAGTTTTCGACGATACGATGAATAGCGTCTCCGCCGGATCGAGATCCTCGACCGCCTCGGCGAAGTCCGTTCCATCCACATTCGAGATAAAGCGAAAGTTCATCGAACGTTCCGAGTAGTGCTTGAGCGCCTCGTACGCCATGACCGGACCAAGGTCGGAGCCGCCGATTCCGATGTTTATGACATTCCGAATGCGTTTTCCGGTATGACCTTTCCATTCGCCGCTGCGCACACGATTGGAAAAATCAGCCATCCGATCCAGTACAGCGTGGACTTCTGGTACCACATTTTTTCCATCAACAAGGATCGATTGATCTTTCGGAGCACGCAGAGCCACGTGCAGCACGGCTCGCTTTTCGGTGATGTTGATCTTCTCCCCGCTGAACATGGCGTCGATCCGCGCTCGCAAACCGGACTGTGCGGCAAGTTGGAGAAGGAGCTTCAGGGTCTCATCAGTGACACGATTCTTGGAGTAGTCGAGGTAGAGACCCACCGCCTCCACTGCCATGCGCTGCCCGCGCTTGGGATCGTCTGCGAATAACTGCCGCAAGTGGAGCTTTGAAATTGCCTTGTAGTGCGCGGTCAGTGCTTTCCACGCGGATTGTTTGATCGCTGGTTTCTTCACCTGCGGTTGGGGGTTCGCTGCCATTCTGATCTCCTTTTCATCCATTCTATTAACATCTCGTCACCCGAACCAAACAGGGCGCGAGGGATGCTTTGCTTCTTCGCGATTTTTGAGCTTGCCCAGGCTCTGCAGTCCGAATGTGGCAGCTCCGACAAGAGCCGCGCGTGCGGTGATGATGTGAATCGGCATCCGTTCCATTCAGTCTTTGAAGCGTCCTTTTCTGGTGAAGGTCTGCACGAACTGCGATTGTTGCAGTAGTTTCACCAGGTGAAGGGCAATGCCGCCAGCCAAGTACACCCCATCCGTCGCCAGGCACAATTCGCTTGGATGCTGCGCATCGACAGCAGCCTCCACGATCGCTTTCGTGTGATCCTTTGCGGATACGATCGACTGAGCAATTTCCGGCCGTTCGGGAATCTTTTCCTCATCGCGAAGAAATTCATAAATATTCGGAACATCGATTCCAGAGCAGACACGCTCTACTCCCACGTGCCCGAAACGTGGAAGAAGATGATGCAGCAGACGGATTTGACGCTCGTCCGTGGGAGCAAAATCTGAGTGGCCGCCTCCGGAGCCGTGGGCTGAATATTGTGATCCATCCCAGGTCAGAAAGGATTCACCTAGGCGTGAAGGAAAGTGCCCAACCGCCTGGGGCCCATTTGCCGGTGAAGGCGCGGGGGCAGTTGCCGGTACCGGAGAAGGTGCCATCGTGTTCAGGCGCTCCTCGCAGCCTTTTTCTATTGCGCTTACTTTACATTTCGCTCAAGAAAGTGCATCCCGCTTCCGCGCATGAACTTGTGCATCTCCACGGCCGTTCATGCGTCAGAGCCAACTCTCTGAATTTGCAGGACTAAAATCTGTGCTAATCAGTTAATCTTTTTGGCAACCATTGGCATCTGACGAATGTCTGTCATCTCTCACGGACCCCAGTGCGCAGCCACTGCTATTCCGGAGAATAAATGTTACTCAACTAACATCGATGGCGACCGACTGCTAATTGGAACGCAAAGTGCAGAAGACTGAAATTGGATCTTTCTGCCTCGGCACAGCGGGCTCCCGCTGTGCGGCAAGTTGATCGCAACGAGAATGTAAAGAGGCCAAGTGAACTCTTCGATTCAACTACACCCGGTCCCTACTGCGCCGACCATGGCACCCGTGAGGCGTCCGACTTGGGAACAGGTCGAAGGCAGTCCGCTGCCGCTAGGCGCGACATGGATTGAAACCGAACAAGCGTTCAACTTCGCTGTGCACGCTGAGCATGCCGAAAGCGTCACCCTTTTGCTCTATGCCCCAGGGGACTTGGTCAACCCGTTGTTGGCGTACCGTTTCGATTTTCTCTGCAACAAGTCAGGGCGCATTTGGCATTGCCGCATCCCACTCAGCGAAATTGGCGAGGCTCGTTATTACGGATACTCGGTTTCGGGTGAGGCGGTTTCTTACATTCACACCTTCGATCCGCAGAAGGTTCTCCTCGACCCATACGCTAAATGCGTATTCTTTCCTCCGGAGTTTGACCGCGAGGCGGCAATGAGGGAAGGGCCAAATGCCGGCAAAGCCCCGCTGGGCGTGCTGACGGCGCGGCGCCCGATGTTCGATTGGCAGGGGAGCCACAATCCGCATCACGACTCCGACGCAATTATCTATGAGCTTCACGTGAAAGGCTTCACGAAGAATCTCAACTCAGGGGTGGATCCATCCCGTGCCGGGACATATTCCGGACTGGTGGAAAAGATCCCATATCTCAAAGAGCTTGGGATTACAGTTGTCGAGCTGATGCCCGTTTTTCAGCGCGATCCTCAAGAACGTGACTACTGGGGCTACATGCCGTTGAACTTCTTTGCGCCACATGCGCAGTATGCAAGCTCGGTTGCGGATTGCCAGGATCTCGAATTCAAAACCATGGTGAAAGCGTTTCATCAGGCAGGCATCGGGGTCGTATTGGATGTGGTGTACAACCACACCTGCGAAGGGGACCACCGCGGTCCAATTTACAGCTATAAGGGCTTCGACGGCGCCAGCTACTACATGACGTCCTCCGACCCGGCCAACCCTTACGCAAACTATTCGGGGACGGGCAACACTCTTAATTTTGGCCAGGGACACGTGCGCGAGATGGTCGTGGACAGCTTGCGCTACTGGAGACGCGAGATGCACATCGACGGGTTCCGCTTTGATCTCGCCTCAGTCTTCAGTCGAAATGAAGATGGATCTTTAAACTGGGGACATGCTCCCATCTTCGCTGAAATTGCGGCTGATCCCGAGTTGGGCAGGCTACGGCTGATTGCGGAGCCATGGGACACCGGCGCTTACCAACTCGGACGCGGATTCCCCGGCATAACCTGGCTGCAGTGGAACGGACGGTTTCGGGATGACGTTCGCCGGTTCGTCAAGGGTGATTCGGGGTTGGTGCCCGACCTGATGCGCCGTCTCTACGGCAGTGACGATCTTTTCCCCGACGACCGAGCTGAAGCTTATCACGCTTATCAGAGCGTGAACTTTGTCACTTCTCATGACGGCTTCACGCTGTACGACCTCGTCTCCTACAACGAAAAGCACAACTGGGCGAATGGCAACAACAACCAAGATGGCACGGACGCGAACCATAGCTGGAACTCTGGCTACGAGGGCGACAAAGATGCGCCTGATGAAGTGCTGGCCCTGCGGCGCAAGCAGGCAAAGAATTTTTTCTGTCTGCTCATGCTGTCGAACGGGACCCCAATGTTCCGGGCCGGCGACGAATTCCTAAACACGCAATTTGGCAACAACAATCCTTATAACCAGGACAACGAAACCGGATGGCTGGACTGGAGCCAGCTGCGAGCGAATGAGGACGTTTTCCGTTTCTTCAAGAACATGATTGCGTTTCGTAAACGTCATCCTTCGCTAAGCCGCAGCCGTTTCTGGCGGGAGGACGTCATCTGGTATGGAACCGACGAGAAAGCTGATCTTTCGCACGACTCACACACTTTGGCCTTCTGCTTGCGCGGAGCTTCGCAAGAAGACGATGACATCTACGTGATGATCAACGCGTACTGGGAAAAGCTGGAGTTCCAGGTTCAAGAAGGAACGGCGCAAGAGTGGATGCGAATTGTGGATACCGCCTTGGCGAGTCCTGACGATTTCTCAGACCGCGACGAACCTCTGCAGGCGCTGAGTTATTCAGCGGCGCCCAGATCGGTTGTAGTTCTACTTCGAACGAGGAATAGTCGATCGGAAGTCCAGAAGGAATGGAGTGCAAAAGCATTATGAGTGAACGATCGAAAGTCATTATTGTAGGCGGCGGATTCGGAGGTCTATCGGCGGTGCAGGCTCTGAAATCCGCGCCAGTTGATGTAACCCTCATTGACCGCCGCAACTACCACTTGTTTCAACCGCTCTTGTATCAAGTTGCCACAGGTTCGCTCTCGCCTGGTGAAATCGCCGCACCGATACGCGGCATCTTGAGCCACCAGAAAAATACGCGTGTGTTGCTAGGCGACGTAGAGGACATCGACCCGGTAGCGAAGCGCGTGTTGCTCGCCGACGGTGCGAGTTGCGAGTATGACTCTTTGATCGTCGCCGCCGGTTCGCAAACCTCTTACTACGGACACGACGAATGGGAGAAATGGGCTCCGGGACTGAAGAGTGTGGAAGAAGCGACCATCCTTCGGCATAAGATTCTCTACGCATTTGAAGTCGCAGAACGGATACCTGACCCCGCTCTGCGCCGCGCATGGCTTACGTTCACAATCGTGGGAGCAGGTCCCACCGGCGTTGAACTGGGTGGAGCCATTGCCGAGATTGCGCGCCAGACACTCCGACACGATTTTCGCTCTATAAACCCCGGGGATGCGCAGATTATTTTGTTGGACGCATCGCCACGTGTATTGATGGCATTTCCCGAAGACCTGGCACACAAAGCGGTGCTATCACTCGCGAAACTCGGGGTGAAAACAAAGATGGGCGCGTTGGTGCAAGAGGTCACTCGGGACGGTATAAGTTATCAGGCCAATGGTTCCACGCAAACGCTGTCTACAAAAACGGTCATTTGGGCTGGGGGTGTAACAGTATCTCCACTCGCTAAAACGCTGGCTCAGCGCACCGGTGCTGAAACGGATCGTGGGGGAAGGATCAAAGTCGGCCCGGACCTGACCCTTGCCAATTTTCCCGACATCTTTGTAGTCGGAGATATGGCTCTCTCTATCGACTCACACGGCAAGCCACTGCAAGGGGTGGCGCAGGTGGCAATGCAGCAAGGGGCCTACGCAGCGAAAACGATCCTGAGGAAAGTAAAAGGTAAACCACAACCAGCACCGTTCAGCTACTTCGATAAAGGAAACCTTGCGGTCATTGGACGGGCAGCGGCGGTGGCCAACGTTTTCGGCGTGCATCTTTGGGGGTTGCCAGCATGGCTGGTATGGGCTTTTGTGCACCTGATGTACATTGTTGAGTTTCAAAGTCGGCTGCTGGTTTTCATTCAGTGGGCAATCCAGGATTTGACCTTCAGTCGTGGGGCGCGGCTCATTACCGGTGTGGCTCCCACCGATTTCAGCTTCAATGATGCCGTTGGCGGACACAATGCCGTCGAGCCCACGGTGAAGAAGAGCGAACAAGCTGTTGCTTGAGTTCCGCTTACCGGCGACAACTAGTCTCCGCATTGCCGTTTGGGAGTTGATCGAATGGGTTATCGTAAGGACGCCGGCGACCCCGCACAGCCGGACCGTGCTCGTGTTCGAGGATCCAGGCGGAGAGCCACTCGATCCACTTCTTCGACGGCCAATGGAGTTGAAACAGTCTCTCCGTTATGCGATTGGGCTCGCTGAAGCACTCGGCTGCAGGGAACGTGAATTTGAAAGATTAGGCAGCACCCGTACTCAGCAGGTGGATGTTCGCGTGGTTGCGGCTACTCATCGGGATCTGAAGCAAATGGTGGGGGACGGGGAGTTCAGGAGCGATCTTTACTATCGCCTGCACGTTTTCCCATTGTCTGTTCCGCCCTTGCGAGAGCACCGCGAAGACATTCCTCCCTTGGTACGTCATTTTGTGGACGAATATGCTCGGCGCATGAACCGGCGCATTGATACAACTCCTCCATAAGCGATAGAAGCTCTTAGAAACTATTCATGGCCGGGCAATGTGCGTGAACTGCAAAGCTTTATTGAGCGGGCGGTGATCCTATCGCCGGGGAGCGTCCTGCGTCCACCTCTTGCTGAGCTGAAACAGGCTGCTGTCCAAGCGTTCAGTTCGGAGCTGAGCACCCCGGAAGAAATGGAGCGTGAACACGTGCTGGCGGCCGTGAAGGAATCGAACTGGGTAACGGGCGACCGAACGGCGCAGCGGTCAGGATGGGGGCTGAAGCGGACCACCCTGGCCTATCGAATACGCAAACTTAACGTTCCGCTCCGCCCGGACTGATGGGCACCGAAACAACAATTGCAGCACAGCTCGATGGCACGATCATTGCCGAGCGCCAGGCGCCCGGGGACTCGTTTGCCGGCAACCAGATGAGCACACCTTGGGATTCGCTCGCTCCCTGGCGCGTATTTCAACGGAGAAGCGAGAGAGCAATTGTCTACTCGGGGCGAATCGGGCCCCGGCAACCATGAACGCCACTGCCGAAATGCACTGGCGTTTGCCTCCCGCCCACTCCGCCGTGCCCCTCGGTCGCAAGTTTCAATAAAGTATTCATAGATATCTTCCTGAGGTGGCCCGCTGACAGTTTCAGTTAAGAGCGGCGCTGGCTGAATGAAGAAAGAAACTGCACACGCGTGATGGCAATGGCCTGATTCGCCATCGTATCGCGCGACACAAGCCACTGGAGCCCCTCTGAGTTGATTAGAGTTCCGTCCATCTCCAAAAGACTGCCCGGCCAGCGCTCACCATTACCTTACTTTTTCGGCAACCTGGGAGAGCGCGTATTCTTCCAGTTTCTGTGCGTCGCTGTTGAACTTGCGGATGCCTTCGGCTAGCTTCTCTGTCGCCATAGCATCTTCGTTGTGCATCCAGCGGAAAGCTTTCTCGCTGAGACGCAGGCGCTCGTCCTTGCTCGCCTTGGCTGTGGCCGGGTCTAGCTTGCGCTCCACCGTGCCCTCAGTCTGCTCCAACTGATCGAGCAGGTCGGGGCTGATGGTCAGCAGATCGGATCCTGCGAGGCGGACGATCTGATTCAGGTTGCGGAAACTCGCTCCCATGACCTGGGTCTTGTAGCCATATTTCTTGTAGTAGTTGTAAATGCGCGTGACCGAGGCGACCCCGGGGTCCTGGTCAGGTGGGATCTCGTTGCCGCCTCCTTCCTTCTTATACCAGTCGTATATGCGGCCGACGAAGGGTGAAATCAGAGTTACTCCGGCTTCAGCGCATGCGGCTGCCTGGGCGAAGCTGAAAAGGAGCGTGAGGTTGCAGTGAATTCCTTCCTGCTCCAGCTCGTTGGCTGCCTGAATCCCTTCCCAAGTGCTGGCGATCTTGATCAAGATCCGCTCGCGGGGCACACCTTTCTTCTGATAAAGCGAGATGAGCTTACGCGCCTTGGCAAGTGTTCCAGGAGTATCGAAACTGAGGCTTGCCGCGACCTCAGTTGAGACGCGCCCGGGAACTACCTTGAGAATTTCGCTTCCGAAAAGAACGAACATCTGGTCGATGAACTCTTCCGCCATCTGCTCGTGGCTACCGCCGAGGTCGGCGGCCCGCTCGGCGGCCTCTTCCACCAGGTGCCGGTATGCCGGCATCTGGGCAGCATGGTAAAGGAGAGAGGGGTTGGTGGTTGCGTCCTGCGGCCGGTGGCGGTGGATCGCTTCGATATCGCCAGTGTCGGCGACGACTGTCGTGTACTGTTTGAGTGATTCCAGCAAAGTCATGGGATTCTCCTATTTTGCAATCTCAATAATCTAATGAGGTGATGGTTGCGTACAGCTAGTTTTTCCGTATGCCACCTGCGGCGGGTGCAGGCGTGAGCAGCTTCTCAATAGCGCGGCCCATTGTGGCATTCATCTCAGCTATAACGGCGGGCACATCGCGTTGTCCGACCGTTCCGAGCTCGGATACCTGATCTCGTTAAAGCCTCGCCACGCTCAGCACCGCGGAGATTGTGTGTTCCTGCCCTAGCGCCAGCGTGACCGCGGAGCCCATGATGTTGCTCGCTTCGACGCAGAGAAACTTCTTCCATTCGCCATCACCCAGGTCTCGCAGCCCTGTAGCCCCTTCTTGCCACGGATTCCAGACTACTGTAGTGCTCGACTTCGCCTTCTGCAGCCGGATTCGACGACCCAATTTCGGATCGAGCAAATCGACTGCGTTCTGGGTATGTACGAATGCATTGTCGGTTTGCGAGGCGATGGTCACATCACCGAGCTGTGCCTTCTCCTTGTTAGAGTCGGTATTGTCGAGAAAGCGCGTCTCATCCAGCCCTTGTAAGCGCACCGTCCCAACATCCGCGACTCGATTGTAGGTGTGTAGTGCTTCCTCGAAATGAAGCGGTGTTTTGCCTGTATTCATACAAACGAGCTCCAGCTTGAGTTCGGAACCAAAGCTGACCCGGTGCTCAAGACGAAATTCCGCCGGCCACCAGCGCCGAGTTTGCTCATCGCTCTCAATAAACATGGTTACAGCAACTCCGGCGTTACTCTCGACGATTGAATAGAGTTGCCACGATCTTGTGCGCACGAATCCATGTGCTGGAGCGTGGGGATCGTCTGCCTTGCCGCGAAACCAGGGAAAGCAGATCGGAATTCCGCCGCGAATTGCCTGGCCCTCCTCCCATCGCGAGTTCGAGCTCAGGAAGAGCACTTCTTCGCTGCCAGTAGGGTGCCAGGAAGTGACGTGCGCTCCGTGCACGTACATCTCGCCGTGCGCAAGCGGACTGGTAATGTCGACTCGCACAAGGCCGCCATCGCCTTGGCACACCCGCGCGATGTCCGGAATTCCGAAGCGGCGATCTAGTTCCGTTAAGTGCAAAACTGTATTCATATTCTTTTTGTCGAGAGGATCAGAAACAGCAGCCGTGCCCCAGGTATTCCCAATTCGCGATCGCTAATTCTTAACTTGCCGTTTAGCCGCAGGACTACCCGCGCCAAAAAACAGCGGTCGCGAAATTTTACCCACTCCCATTCGGGGTTGATGATCGACGAAATGACGCTGCATTTGGATTCGCCGGAAAGCTTCTCAAGAATCGACATGGTTGGCCTCCGATCGCTCTTCCAGTTTACCGCCGCGACTACTGCGCGACCGCAGCAGTCAATTGCAAACCGAAGGCCAATTTCCAGACCGGGAGCTACGTTAGAAAAGACAGCTATTCCGGGCGAATTGCAACTTCACTGTCGGTGCCGCTGACAAGCATTTGGCATTTGACGGAGCATTCCCGGTCTTACTCGGAATAATACCCGTTGTCGCCGTGCGTCCGTGAACCTTCAAGTGCATGTAAAGCCAATCTGCTCAATGGATCTGCAAACCTTTTGACTTTGGCACGGTGGATGCAATGGCAGTGTATAACTTAGGCGCAAAGCCTTCGAGAGGAAGCCCTCATGCTGCAATCGTTGCTCTTCATCATCATTATTTGTGCAGTCGCGTTGCTGGCTTTTTGCGAGCCGTCAGCGAAGTATGAAGTGGCCACAATCCTGGACGTTAAGCCGCATCAATCTGCTGGCGATAGGTCGTCGTCAGTAGCCCCCAGTTACGCCGTCTCCGTTAAAGTTGCGGGTACAATTTACCTGGTTCTGTAAACCGATACATTGGGCACAAGCACAGCGAGGTGTGCAGCCGGCCGGCAACTCCTGCACGTCGGAAAGAACACCATCACCTACAATGACGTTTTGGGCCGATTGCAAGAAGTGCCGATCATCAGCCAGAAGCCGGCCCCAACTATTAGCCAGTCGAAGTGATTGCCGAAGCATTGTGACCGAAGAATGAACGGAATTACTTGTCGCGCCATAGAGGGGAGGACTGTGGGAGAAATATCACGAGTTTCTTTAAAACCTGAATTTAGCCGTCAAGCCAACTTTGATGGGCGGCGCAAGCGGGAGACGCAGCATGAGTGACAAGCTTCCCATCGTCTATTTAGCGAGGCACGGCAATACAGCTTGGACACATTCCGGCCAGCACACCGGCCTCACCGATCT
>Ga0209006_10007101_pt1 | contig 10124 bp, 14 predicted proteins | sample JacPin_JW_Ref_O2_FD_188567 | JGI IMG/M metagenome (GOLD analysis project Ga0209006, IMG submission 188567) | Forest soil microbial communities from Algoma, Ontario, Canada - Jack Pine, Ontario site 1_JW_Ref_O2 (SPAdes) (version 2) | ecosystem: Environmental > Terrestrial > Soil > Boreal... | reverse complement strand
GGCAAACGCGCAATCACCGGAAGGAGGAGGTAATACTCTCGCTGTCATTGTGGAGAACGTTGAGGTGGATCGGGCTCCACCGGCGACACCACCTGCTATGGAAGGTCAAGTGTTGGGATCCGAAAATGAGTTGCCCCCTTTGCAGCAGAATCATTCATGATCAGGCGGGTTTTGACTTGGTCGCCATTGAATCGTGATGATTGATGATGGATAGGTTTCCACATCAGAGGTATCAATTAATGGTCTAGTTGGTGGTTATTGTTAGGGCATTATTAGCGTATTATTATCATCTGCTGTCTGATGCATATGGACTCAAATACTTGGTATGAGTCGAGGCGAGTAAGGGGCCTGGAATCTCGGGGGAAATGGCGTGGATATGTCGTAAGAATAGCCCATAAGTCAAAAACCTTCCAGACCCGATTGATTGTGGTTAGATCTGGATGCATGGATGTGACTGCGCACTCCTCGAAACCTACTAATTTGGGTGATTTATCATATCTCGGCAAGACTGTATATAATATTATTATAAATGTCAGTCACGCCATTATTGCATCACGCATCGGCCGATAATAGAGGTCTTGGGTATTTCGGGAGCAGGTCTGTTGGAGTCAAATCGTTGGAAAAAATGGAAGACTCGAAGGTAAGGGTTACTGCGGCCGCCCTTAAGTGTTAAGGCAAGAGAGGACCGGTATTAGAACGTCTCCTGACGTTTTTGAAAAGAGAATAGCGAAAAGTGTCAGCTGATATACTGCACTTTGAATTACAGGGGTTTGGCTGTGTGCCTTCAAGAACGTGTGATTAGCATATGGAATGATCCATTCTGAGGTGAAAATGACGACGATTTGAGTACAAGTAGAGTGAGGTACGCGTGTGCAAGTACAACAAACAAAAAAGAGATATTGAAACGAGGACAATGGCAAACGTGTTTGGTGAACGTTTAGCGTGTAAATTGGTCACGTGTTATAACACTTTTTTGGTAATTGTAATTTATTTAAAAATTAAAAATTCATCAATGTCGTTTCCCTCAAAATCCTGGAACCAAATTAACTTGAGACCCTCTTTCCCAAACGTTCACTGGCCCTCATATAAAGCCCTCACATATCACCGAGCAATATCCCCTCATCTCTCCCTCTCTCTCGCTCTCAATGTTCGAAGAGATCTGCCTCGTGTGTGGGAGGCAGGTCGACGACGGGTACGTTCCTCACCAATCCCCATGCCTTTGGCTCCACTCATTTCATCTCCTTTGTTCTTCAGGCGTGCCTACTGCAGTGATACATGTCAGAGCAAAGACTCTTCCTCTCCCTCAATATCTTCTGCTAGTAGCACATTTTCATCTCCTTACTTAGGCTATACTCCTGGTGGAGACGTCCCTGCCCTCATCCCTTCAGCACTTGGCGCAGCTTTGAACAGTTACCGTCATGATCCTTATTCCGTCTCCTCTTCTTCTGCTTCTTCCACATCATGGTCCCTTCTCACGGACCAAGAGGAAGACGAGTCCGTTCTAGGTACAGAATCAGACAACCATGAGGCTCCAGACTCGCTTTACGAAACTAGTACGAAACCTGCCGGATACCTTCATCCCATCCACCCTTCAGGTCTATCTTATGCTCGCCGGCCATCCGGCACTAACAACCGTTCAACCGTCCCCCTGCTGCATAGACGAACGTCTTCCAGTTCGGATGCCGGACACGTGCATGTCGTACCTCAAAGTGCACCTATCCATTCCCATACCTCTTCAGATCACTTTTTTGCCCGAGATGACGAATCTTACAATTCCGATGTTGGTGGTGTCCCACCAGACCGCCCTCGTCGATCTGGAGACCGTCGAAGAAAGGAAAAGGACTCGGCTCTTACCGCAAAAGTAAAACGTCAGCGCAACCGCGCCAGTCTCCCCGCATACTTTTCGCTCCTTCAGATGAGTGGCTCCTCTAATTCCAGCCTGACCCCCACGGCAGCGCCCACTCGTCTTTCGCCTCCTACTCCAAAATCATCGCTCGCCGTCTGTCTTCCACATTCATGCGCCCCCGTGCAAGCCACACCTCGAGGTCGATGTCGGGAAGCTGGGACATCGCAGAGTAGTCGACGCACTCGTTCGCGCTCCCGTTCTCCTTCTCGGCCTGCCTATCTAAAAACCCACCTTCGTGATATCCAAGCTGTTGAACAAGCCTTCGATTCTCCTTACGTGCATGTCCCAAGAGGTCGCACCACGCGTAGGAACAGCTCGCCGCCCCAAAGGATGGCTTTGAGTGGCGGGATAGGTCCAGATTCGAGGAGAGGACGAGGTGAATTCGGTGATCTGGGTGGTTCGATGTCACCAGCGTTTGGAAAGAAAGCTGTCAATTGGGGACCAGTCGGAAGTGGTGCTATCCTCAAATGGCCGTGAACAAAAAACGATACTTTTCTTTGATATCCCTAACTCAAAAAGACGACACGAAAACACACGATCACCAACGAGGCGTACTAGACGTTTAACTTGCGCTTATTCATCATCAAGGTTTCTTCTCACAACAATATTGCACGCAATCATATCGTGATACTCCAAAACACCCTTTTTTTTTATCTGCTCGCTAGTTTCGACACGACTATTGCCAGGATCCCGTCCCCTGGCTGCAGGCTTCTCAAAAACCACCGGAATCAACAATTATTTTTTTTTTCTTTTCCCGCTAAATTCTTCTTCTTCGTCTCTGATGTTTGTAACCGTTGCATCCATTCTCTCTCGACTATCACGCACACCAAAAATCACCTCACATTTCACATCTATTTACCCCCAAGGAATCTCATTTTGCATAAGTACTCTTCCCGAAACGAAACGGACCTAATAGCTAATAGCAAAAAAGCCTTACTTTAGAGTACTTTGTATACTTGAAAACAAAATTTAGGGTGCCCCTCGCCAGTTACCACCACAGCGAACAAGCATCAACATCAACAGTTATGTAGTCATCGACTGATCTCCGTGATCACTTGAAAAACATTATGTGCGACATGGGGCTGCGGCAAGGCAAGAGACTCAGGGCAAGATTAAATTTTGATACCGGAACTTTGCAGTTGACCTAAACATGTCGATGGGCCATCCTCAGGCCTCGCTCATGTCTGCCGTGATGTGGTAAGACTGGGAAGAGTCAGTCATGAGTGTATGAGCCTTTGAGCGGTACCGGCCGCAGCTGTTCATGCTCAACGCCGTGGTTCTCTTCGTCGTCTCGAAGGTGTATCTGACTCCGTAGAATACTTGAGAAGAACTGGCAAGCAAAAATGAAAAGGCACAATATTGAGCAGGCGTGCATGACGCACGCGATGAGGAAGGAACCCAACCACATCTTCTAAGCACTCACATATAGCTGACCGCGCGACTGTTGGGAACCCCATCTGCAGTGTGACTCTCTGCTTTCCCATCCCACTGCCGCATGCAATTTGTTCTGACCGATTTTTCACCATTGATTCAACGACGAACACCAACGTTTCGCGGGCCACCGTTCCCGTCCTTCCCCAACCGAGCTCGTCTCTAGCTCTGGAATCCGTGCAACCCTCCAGCGCCAACCCCTCCTCATCAGTTTCCCAGTCGAGGAATACGACACCTGAGATCATCCCTAGTTTTGTAGTACCGTCCATACGTTCAAGATCTGAGCTCGAGGACGGCGGTAGCGACCACTGTTCCCCATCTACATCCCCTGGTGCAGCCATTTCTTTCCACAACCATACTAACACCGGGCACTCACATTTCATTCTATACCATTTCTTTTACCATTTAGACCCAGAACACGCTCGTGCCCGAAAGAGACAAAGGCTTGACAAACATACACTCTCGACCCCTCCGTCTGCAATTGATCGAAGCATCTCACTTCCCCAAGAAGCATCCACAAATATGCGGATTTCAGAATCAGATCAGGATTCCTCGTTATCAGTCTCTCCAGACTTGGCTCCAACAGCCGGCTCATCATCTTTAGGCTTAGAAATCCCGGCACCTGCTACAAGAGCACACACTAATGGCAACGGATTTACGAATGGCTCTTCTGGAATGAGTGGGTTAATAGGGAACGGCTTGGTAAAGCATTCAAAATCCATTCCGAAGGTCTCATTGGCAGGGACCACATTATACGAGGACTCTTTCGTCGACCGTGAGGAGTTCGTCCGGTTAGTGATACAGAGCTTGCGCGATGTGGGCTACATGTTCGTTCGTTCTCTCTTGTCCTCGCTTTTTTTTGTGGGTCTTGACTTTTTGGCTTACCATTTGAAAGTGAGTCCGCTGCCACACTGGAAGCTGAATCTGGCTACAACATGGAGTCTTCACAAGTCTCAGACTTTCGAGATTATATTCTAAGAGGTGATTGGAGTAACGCAGAGGCTGCGCTGATGCATTTGGGCGTTACCGAGGAGGACGGGCTATGGGTACTCTTCTACGCATTTTTGGTTTCCAGTGACGAATTTGTTCATTCTTTTGAGTTTAGGAGGCCAAGTTTCTCATAGGCCAACAGAAATATCTAGAGCTCCTGGAGGTACAGAAGATGATTCCAGCACTAAACATCTTGCGAAATGAACTGGCACCACTTAACGTGGACCCAGACCAACTACACTCGTTAACCAGGTATGGATGACAGTCGATCAGAGCTATCGATCTTGCCAACGCTTCTTTTAATCTTCAACTCTAGTTTAATCATGTCTTCTGACCCTGATGATTTGCGGCAACGTGCTGGGTGGGATGGAGCTAGGGGAACATCAAGGCGAAAGCTTCTCGCCAACCTTCAGCGTATGATTTTGGTAATCCCCTCTGTTACTTCGTTGTTGATTCTTCCAACAGGTTATGTCCCATCATCGATAATGATTCCCCAGCGACGATTTCTGACACTACTTCAACAAGCGCGTGCTCACCAACGACAGCAATGTCTCTATCATAACGCACCCTTAGATTCATCCTCATTCTCTCTCTACACGGATCACCAGTGCGACAAGTCTGCATTTCCCAGAATCACCACAGCTATTTTGGCCGTTCACACCGACGAGGTGTGGAACTTGGAGTGGAGTCATGATGGTGTGTACCTTGCTAGTGCAGGTAGAGACAAGTCTGCGATAATCTGGCGCATCGGGGTCAGTATTCTTTTCGTCGTTTTGCACTGCCTATCACTGACGTGATGTTTTTAGCCTGAAACAGAGCCGTCATTACGGGAGTATACCCCAGAACTGATATTGCGGGATCACCCATACCCAGTAGGCCGCATTGCCTGGTCGCTGGATGACTCGATACTCCTCACCTGTTCAGAGCAATACATCAAGCTCTGGAACACAAAGGTGCGATCTTTCACGTACGCTGTCTTGTCTTATCTAACAGTGTTCGTTAATAGACTGGAGTATGCACACGAGTACTCGACACACATTCAGAAATAGTCTCGTCGCTTGTATGGCTTCCCGATGACTCAGGTTTCATTTCTGGTGGCTTGGATCGGAAGATAATTCTTTGGGTGCGTGGCAGCCGTTTTCCGTTTAACTAGTCTAATCCTTTTACAGGATGCGGACGGGAAACAGCGAGATACATGGGGTACCATAGCCATTCGGGTGATAGACCTCGCAATCACACCAGATAGTTCCCGGCTGATTGCCGTTGGCATGCACGAACTGCCGCCATCTCCGGTCGCCGAGGCGAGAGCTCAAAGCGGAGATGCTCCACCAGCTGGCGGGAACGGTGCAGCGGCAATTATCACTCAGAATGCCGAGAATCGGATTCTCATATATGATTTGGCGACAAAGCAGCTAGAATCGTGCGTATGCGATCGTCTCAAGCGAGTTCGGGCTGACCATTGACACTTTCGTAGATCTATTCGTTTGGACGGGGAGCTGACAAGTGTCAAGGTGTCGCAAGATTCACAACTTGCCCTCATAAACCATGCTCCCGATGTGAGGAACCTGCAATCGTTTGTTTTTCTACTTGATACTTACTCTGTCACAGGAGGTTCATTTGTGGGACCTTAATGCGGGTCGACTAGCACGGAAGTTCACTGGGCAAAGGCAAGGACGCCATGTGATACGAAGTTGCTTCGGGGGTATCGATGGCAACTTTGTTGTAAGTGGAAGCGAAGGTAAATATTCGTCGCTGCCTCTGTTGTACTCTGTTGACCAACCCTAAAGACGGGAATGTGTACGTATGGCACCGTGACACTGGGGCTTTGCTTGAGGTGCTGTCTGGTCACGGAGAAGGAAGTGTGAACTCCGTGGCATGGAATCCGCGAAACGAGCGTATGTTTGCGTCATGCTCGGACGATACTACAATCCGCATATGGGAAGCGCCTCCGGACGTGATCGAGCTGACTCATACGCCCGATACGCAGCCACTACGAAAGGGGAAAGGAAAGACCAGGCAACAGTGGGATAGTGATAGTGCGGACTTGGACTCGGAGAGTGACGCATCAAGATTTGTGAGCTGATCGGCCACTCCCTCTTTTTTGCATTTTGCATCATACACAGGTTTCCTGCTTTTTCTTCTTTCTTCCATTGCACATTTCAGTCTTCAGCATTCACATACTGGTTATTCAAATCACGCAATACTACTACTACTATTAGTTAGAAATTTTCTATCATGTTATAGTAGCTTTCCATCTAGGAACACAGATTGGCTTCTCGTGAAGAAGGCTAACAAAGAAGTGATGGTTGCTCCCCTAGAAGCTGATTTGTCCCATGCAACCATACATCGACCACCATTTTTAGGTGGTATGAAAGTACTGAGATATGATAGAAAGGGTTACCGGTTACGGTCAAAACCCTCTTTTTTTTATTTGCTGCGACACTAATTTCCACTGGGAGCCTCCCATACTTGGATTGTATTGTAATTTGTAGTTTTGGTGTGATATAAACATGCGCCCATTCGTGGATTCCAATGCCACGAAGAAGTTCACCCACTCCGTCCGCAAAGCCCCGTGCCAAATGTGTATATATCTTTAGGGTCAGTCAATGGAGTACTTCAAACAAAGGATGAGTAACGTTCACCTCCCTGTCCACGTAACCAGCGCCCCAAAGCAAACGACTGCAGGGTCCTGGCAGCCATGTTAACTCATCCAAACGAATGGATCTACGAAAGTGCAATGGTTAGCACGATCTTGCTTAAAACAATGAAATACGCACGATTCTAGACATTTTGTCGCCAAATCGTGTACGAGAATCCGAGTCTCGGTGTTTTGGGTAACATCCCACCCGCTGGTGAAGCATTCCTACTTTAAGGTCTGGCGATAGATTGTATATACATGACCACGGGTGGGGTCCATCACCCGAGTGGCCATTGGTTCGCGTTCGCGTCCTGTAAAATGTCAGACTAATGAGTTTTTATAAGTGCTGACCTCGGCGCGCCAGATTATCGTAAAATTTATCCTCACTGGGGTATACAGCTGTCGTGACGGCTTCCTTCCGCTCACCAGCGTGAACGGCTAAAATGACTTCTAGACATCGACTTGCAGTAGACGAGTCGGAAAATGGCACGACGAGCCCATATTTTTGATGCCGTTTCATGCATCAGCTTCCTCCAATTCTGTTTCTTCCCTCTCCTGACTACAAGGAGAGGAAAGAAAGAGAATTGTAGGGAACTAATAAATTCATGAGACTTGCAAATCGCGAGATTGCTGTACGTCAGCACGGCCAGGAAAGAATGGGGAAGCAAGATGTGACGGAAGTTGTGAATCCATAGGGTGAGGTGACCCCGAAAGCACTCCCACGTCCCCACTTCGCCTACCGTCAGCAGACCTATAGGTTATCATCTAGTTGAAGTAGCCGAGAACCATCTTCTCAAGTTTCAAGCGCGTCGGATTTGGCACTTTGGCAAGCCACACCCTTACCCATGTCCTCCAAGAGATGTGGGATGGTGTAGACTTTAGTGAAAGGGACGCTATAGTGAAAGGATGGTAACCAATATTTTTTATTTGAAGGCCGACGTCCAATCGGCATTGTCGGAATTTGGAATTTTGATCGCACGTGACATAGATGCTGTTTACGGTAACAACCGTCAAGTTATGACTTTACTTTAACACGAACCTCCACCTCGACCCCTTTGACCCATTTACATCCTAGCCATGTATTCATGCACTGACGGCGCAAGTCGTCGCATCCCAACACTAGTTCAGTGCTGTCAGCGCGGTAAGGATCAACCTTCTCTGAGCGGCCAAACTAAGACACTGATCTTCCTTCTGCAGTGGCTGCTATCCATGTGAACTGTGCGTGTTAGGTTCGAGTACTTTCAGCACTTTATTTTCATTCGGATTTACAGCTATCAGCGGTTTCGGTGAGGAGCTGCGTTATGATCTAATAAAGCCCATCCTAGAACGGTCCTCGGTGGAGACTCTCATCAGGTTGGAAGAAAGCTCTCCGGTATGTTGTTAAGCCGTCTCCGTATCGTTAATATCACCAATGTTCTCAACGCCAGCATCTCCAAGCCTATACACCAGGCATGTGGCGACTACTCTCCAAGTTGCGGGTCGTTAAATGTGATTAAAATCTATAGGACTATGGAAGGATTTTTGCTTTCGTCTCTACCCTCTCTATGCAAATCGGTGTTGCTTGAAGGAGAATGAGTCATGGAAGAATCAATTCTTTGTATGTGTCATGTTTCTTCCGATGCGCATATTGTCTTAAGCCATGCAGTCTCTCCGGGAACTGGAAGCACAGAAATTAGAAGAATTAGGAAGACGTCTGCGGAACAAACGACTGAAAGCTGATGGAGAGAAGAAGGAACGAGAAGTCAAGATATCAGACGGATTTGTCCTCAATAAATATCAGCGCAACAAGAAGTGTGAGTTTCAATGTTTTGCCCATAGCACGGTATTTATGCCGACAGTAGGGTCGACAATCCCACAACCCAAGACCCTTTTCCAGAAGACCAGGTCAGAGGCTTCCAGGATTCAGAAAAATATGTTCAGTCCCCAGATGATCCCTCGCATGCCGAATGGACAGACATATCGCGTCTTGCACAACACCCTCAGCGCCAAGTTGCCTCCAGCACCACCTTCAGCTACGCCTAGCCGGATTACGATAAATAGAATCCAATACCTTCAACCCACGCCTTCAAAGTCAACTTCATCCCTAACTACATCCTCTTCCTCCCCAGAGCCGAAGGATGCACCGCCTTACAAAATTGCAGGTAATTTACCCCTCAAGACATACACAGATCCACCACCGCCGAAATCTCCGCAGAAAGCTGGCAAGAAAGACCCAATGGCTACTCTGTTTGTGCCAAAACATCGCGCACACTCCCAACTTCCCATCCCGCCACCACAGAGAACCATTCCACCCGTCTCAGCTCGCAACCGCGCAATCTCGCTCCGTTTCTAAAGTTTTGTGACCAGAATATCATCTTGTCCAGGATAGCTTTGTAGCTATAGTAACGGTAATGGCCTGTAAGATTATAGGGAAGTATGTTAAGTAACGCATGTATAGTATACACATAATATACAATCAACGTACACATCTTATACCTCTGTAACGTGGCTACGTGCCTGGCGATCACCGCTCGACGCCTGGCTTTTAGCCATTCTTGCCATCGTGGTGTCCACCATCATCTGACCGTACGATTTACTGATGTTCACCATGATCCGGCCGTTCTCGCTCTCATTCATATACCACCATCTTCCCCTCCCCCGTAACTTTCATTCATCCGAATATACCTTGTTCCTGTTCAGTCTCTGTCCGTCAGAAACAGCCAATATCCAATATTCTGATAGGTTTGGTAAATGCCTATATATTTTCTCAGATACTTTCTGATTTTTGAATCACAATTTATGTAAAAGATGTCAGCAGTTCTATTAAACCTTCCTACCGAGGTCTGGATAGATATCCTGGAGTCAGCAGGCAGTCCATTGATTCACACAGTTGTGTGCCGGGCATTCAATGCGATAGCGACCCCAATCTTATATCGTGAAGTCGTATTAAAAGATGGGGGACAGTACATCCATCTTTTCTTACGAACGATCATCAGCCGTCCACATCTCGGCTGTTACGTTCGATCGCTGTGTGCACTTCCATATGACCCCGAGTCTGCCGAGCCAGACTACCCTGGTGACCTCCCCGGTTTCGTTGCAGAGGCTATATCACACGGTCTCTCGCTGGAGATTCAACATGCTATAGCAGATGGATCAAGTCCTGCCATGCTATTTCTCCTA
>Ga0209006_10007100_pt1 | contig 10124 bp, 6 predicted proteins | sample JacPin_JW_Ref_O2_FD_188567 | JGI IMG/M metagenome (GOLD analysis project Ga0209006, IMG submission 188567) | Forest soil microbial communities from Algoma, Ontario, Canada - Jack Pine, Ontario site 1_JW_Ref_O2 (SPAdes) (version 2) | ecosystem: Environmental > Terrestrial > Soil > Boreal... | reverse complement strand
CCGCGACGCTGCCCCAGTGACACTGGAATCACGTTGCGGTTGCGGGGACTTGCAGGGTTTCGACCGCGGTCGGCAGAGTTAAGTGAAACGTCGCGCCCCGTCCGTTGTTCGCCGTAGCCCACAAACGCCCTCCGTGCGATTCAATAATAGAGCGGCTGATGGATAATCCCATGCCACTGCCTTGAGGTTTGGTGGTAAAGAACGCATCAAAGATCTGCTCGGCTTTTTCCTTGGGCAGCCCCACGCCAGTGTCGCTGACCGAGATCAGCAGTTGACCATCCTTGCCCAGTTGCGTCTTGACCGTAAGGACCCCACCTGTTTCCTTCATGGCCTCGATGGCGTTCAGTATAAGGTTCATGAAGACCTGCTGCAGTTGCACACGGTCTGCCGTGATCTTGGGAAGAGCGGCAACAAGGTCGGTGCGGATCGAGACCGCATACTGGTTGGCTTCGGCGCGTAGCAACTCGACCATTTCGCGGATAGTTTCGCCTACCTCGACCAGTTCACGCTGTGGAAGGTCTTTTTTGTATAACGACCGCAGGCGCTCGATAATTTCGGTCGCACGGCTGCCGTCCTTCACAATTCTGCTTGTCGCTTCGATCGCCTCATCCACATCGGGCTGTTCTCGTTTAAGCCAGCGCAAGCAAGTCTTTGCGTTTGTCATGGCTGCTGCGATCGGTTGCTTCAGTTCGTGAGAGACAGAGGCAGCCAACTCTCCCAGCATGCTGACCCGGTTCACGTGTGCGAGGTCTGCCCTTAGTCGCTCGCGCTCTTCTTCAGCACGCTTGCGATCTTCGATGTCCGTCGAGATACCGTACCATTCGAGGATCTTGCCACGTTGATCCCGCAGTGGAACGGCACGAGCCAGGAACCATCGGTATTGCCCATCCGCAGCCCGCCGATAGCGCTCTTCATTTTCGAAAGGCTCGCCACTGGCCAGAGACGCGCGCCATTTCTCCAAGTGTCGCTTCAGGTCTGCTGGGTGAACCGCGGCTTCCCAGCCTGACCCAACTGACTCTTTGGCAGACAAACCTGAGTATTCGTGCCAGTGTCGATTGACAAAGTCCTCGGAGCCATCGGGCAAAGCGGTCCAGGCAAAGGTCGGAATTGTATCAATGACAAGGCGGAGGCGATCTTCACTGCTCTGCAGAGTTGCGTAGAGATCGCGCAGGCGCCGGGCGGTATCGTTGAAGACCTGCCCTAGTTCGGCGAGCTCATCTTTCCCGCTGACAGACACTTGATGCTGAAACTGGCCCCGCGCCAGTGCCTTGGAGCCTTCCATTAATCGCGCCAATGGCTTGGTGATGCTGCGGGTAATGGCCAGGCCGAGGGTAACAGCGATGAGCAACGTAAGGACGGCGGTCAGCGGGACGATCATAAAAACAAGACGTTGAACGCGCCTAATGTTTCGCACGGTTTGGGCCTGCTGTTCGCCGACCTCGCGGTCGACTTTCTCGACAAGGTCCGAGGTCAGCGATTCCAGCGGTCGTACTTCGTGTGCCAGCCGCAGGTGCACAGCCCGCCAGTCGCCGGACTCGGCAAGGGTGGTGATGGCCTCAAGCTCCGATAGCAGCGCGCTCTGAATGACGTGAAGGGTAGGCAAGATGGTCGGATCTCGCCGAGGGTCGAAAGGTGGGAGATTGAGGATGCTCGTTGCCCGACGAATGTCCTCCAGAACCGCGGCGCGAAGGGGGCCAGCCTCTTTCACCAATCGATCAGCATCTTCGTCGTCGGCGAACTGATCCAGCCGGTCATGAAACACCAACATACTGGCATGCACGCGTAAAACCGCAACTAGCTTCTGGTCGATATCGTTCAGGCGCCCTGCCTGAATACGGACCTCATGGAACTGCCAAAGGATAATGGCATCCGCGGCCAACATCGACAGGATGATGAACGCGAATCCGAGTATCAAACGGGGCCCGATGTGGAGCCGGCCGGCATGAAGAGTTTTCGCTTCAGCGCTTTTAACCCAACGGTTCAATCGTGTTGTGGTGTCAAGCTCCATCGGTTGTTCCTATCGAGTTCTTGCCGCCCTCAAGATCGCGCCATGCCTCTCACCGTTTGCGCGGGAAGCCGAAGCCGGTCGGGGAGAGGTTATCGGGCCGGTTCAGAATTTTGCTCAAGGTGTGCTGATTTCCCTGAGGGCGGTCTCGTCTTGAAACCGGTGATGCGAACCAATTCATCCTCCAGGGCCGCGGCAGCTTCCGGCGCACTCTTCTCGCCAGTCAGCACGGAGTGCACTGCCTGCATATAAGCGTCGCTCACGTCATGGTATTTTTCGCCAGTGACGTTCGAGGGTCGCGAGACCGTTCCGGTCCGGAATGCCCGACTCAAAAGGTCAAAACGGGGATTTGGTTCCAGTACCTCGGGCAGGTCGTAGAGCTCCGGTAGAGTGGGTGGCTGCGAAAACACCTGGGACCGCTTCACCTGAACATCTCTACGGGTGAGATACCGGACCAACTCTAAGGCTTCATGGGGATGAGCCGAAAATCGGGAAACTGCCAGGCCCCAGCCTCCCAAGGTACCCACTCGGCCTCCCTTACCACCGGGCAGCAGGGTCATGTCGAACTTATTTCGGATTGGCGACCCTGCCGCCTGGCTGTCGACATAGGCTGACGGCCAATTCCGCATGAATGCCGCGTCGCCTGCGACCCAAACGTTTAGCGAATCCCACTCTCTATATCCGACTACACTTGGGGGTGAGATGGAGCCAACCCAGCGCGCCGCCCTTTGCCACGCCCTGATCGCCTGCGGATTATTTACGCTGATCGCCTGGTCCTCCTCAACAATCCGGCCGCCGCCTTCGGCTGCCTGCCATTCCAGCGCGTTGCAGGTCAATTCCTCGTCAGCTGCCCCTTGCCAGACAAAGCCCCAAAACTGTTTTCTACCTTTGGCTCGTTCGCCCGCCTGTACTCGAGCCGCCATAATCTCCAGCTCATCCCATGTCCTCGGTGGCTCTCGATATCCATACCGTCGCAAAAGGTCGGTGCGATAAAACAGAAGACCGATGTCGGCACGATATGCCATAGCCACCAGCTTGTTATCCACGGTGTAGCTAGCGGCTAACCCCGGAAATTGTAGGGGGACTTCATTGGCGAAATATGGTTTGAGATCGATGAAATATTCGCTGAGAATCCGGGGCCAGATCACATCGATGCCATAAACGTCAGGACCCGAGGCGCCTGTCGCGAGTAAGTCTTTCCACAAAACCAGCTTTTGCCGCGAGGACTCCGGAGACGGAAGAAGACTGACTCGGATTCCCGTCTCCCGAGTGAATTGTTGCAACTCCTGCTGGCGCGCCTCGCTGAACGTCTTGTTCGACCACTCCTCGAGAAGGTTCAAGGTAACCGGTTCATGAACAGACGGCCTCGTACACCCTTCTAGAAGCAAAACCAGCAACACAATGCAAATACGGCGCACCTTCTTGCCGAAATTTGACCACCCAGCGTTAAACACCTGCCAACGGCATCTCATCCGATTCGAGAGCTGCGGTTTATGCACAGATTTTACATCTCCTCGCGCCTAGAAGCGCAGGATTTCGACGGAAGGAAATTGCTTAATAGTATATTTTGGGCACTTTCGGCGGCCATGGCTTTCCTCGATTTGTATCCCAGAGAATACAGCGGCGACGCGCGTTCGAAATCAGAACTCGGCCCCATTATTGTACCCGGACTGGCCCCTCACCTATTGCCTGGCCACCCTCATCGAGGTCATGCGTGTCTGCTTCCAGCGTCGTCACCTCGATCCTTGTGCAGATGTCCAGCGGCGTTCCAACAGGGAGCTTGTACTGGAACTGTTTGCTGAATAGCTAGTATCGCCCCGGTGCATTTGAATAGTCTTCAGCAGCAGATTCTTTTCGATTCCTTCGATTCCGACCGTCTGATTTCGGCAAGTTCACCGTCGTCGCGGGACTATTTGTCATTCTCAACATCGTAGGCGCGAGACAGTGTGATGTCTGCGTGCAGAGGAACTTCTTCGGAGGAGCGACCAACCTCTACGGTGTACTTGCCCGCATCCGCGTGCCAGTGCTGTGCTGTGACGTCGTAGAAGGTAAAGGCGCGCGGGTTGAGCGGAACCGAGACGTGCTTGGTTTCGCCGGGAGCAAGGTCGACGCGAGAGAAGCCTTTCAGTTCTTTCGGCGGGCGCGGGACTTTCGGATCGGCCTCAGCTACGTAGACCTGCGTCACGTCTGCCCCGGCCCGATCGCCGGTGTTGGTTACATCGAAGGTTACGTTGTAGCGCGCTCCAGTGGACGAATCACCATCCAGCTTCACTTCCAGGTGGCTGTACTGGAAAGTGGTGTAGGACAAACCATAGCCAAACGGACAGAGCGGCTTGACGTGATCGTGCTCGTAGCCGCGATAGCCGACGAACACACCTTCCTTGTAGACCACCCGGTTCGCGCCTGATTCGGGGTAATAGCTGTCGTGAACCGGATTGTCGGTCCAGCGCCGCTCAAAGGTGACGGGGAGGTGGCCGGAAGGATTGACGGCGCCGAAGAGGATTTCAGCGAGCGCCGTGCCACCACGCTCTCCGGGATACCAGAGTTCTAGATAGGCGTGAACGCGATCGAGCCAGTCGCTGGGATCGACGCTGCCTCCGGAGGTGACCGTGACGATGGTGTTCTGGTTGACGGCAGAGAGTTCGCGGATCAATTCTTCCTGGCCGAAGGGAAGGCTGAAGGTGCGGTCCGCGCCCTCCGATTCGCTGCTTGGATCAAAGCCGGCGGCGATGACAACGGCATCAACCTTGGGAGCGACGGCTTTCGCTGCCGCGGAGACGATCTTGTGCTGGTCCATGATGCCGATGCGCAGGCGGCCGCCGATGAGGAAATCCTGGAACTCTTCGGCAACAATTTTGTGGGGTCCGGCCGAGAGATTCAAAGTCGTGTGGTTCTGCAGAGCCGTAGCAAATTTCCATTCATCGAAGACCGGTTTGTCATCTACGAAAAGGCGATAACCGTCGCCCTCGCCGGAATACTCCGCTGCGACTTCATAGGAAGAAGTCTCGGGTGCGACGAAGAAACCGGTCCAGCGGCGAGACGAGGGCACTTTCCCCACTTTGAGCAAATCCCAGGCTTCATCCAGGTTGTCGAAGTCCTCCCATGACCTTCCCGTGAAATTGAGATCGTGGACTTTTTGGGTGGAAGCGGGAGCGCCGGAGAGGTCTCCATTTTGGAAGGTTTCCAGTGTGACCCCGCGCTCCCCGTTTTGCGCCGCCGTAGAAAATTCCGTGGAGTTGGCGAGATCGATCATCTTGGGGATGCCGCGCTCGTAGTAGACCTGAGCCAGCGTTCCCATGTAATTGGCGATGCCTTCCAGAATACTGACCCCTGAAAACGGAATTGCTTTCCCACTGCCTCCGGCGACCGGTTGCGCAGGCCAGGCGTCTGGACCGACGACCAGAATGCTTTTGATTTTCCGCTTGTCCAGGGGAAGAAGTGAACCTTCGTTCTTGAGAAGGACGATGCCTTCCCGCGCAGCATCGAGAGCGATGAGGTGATTTTCTTCGTTGAACTTGGAGAGCGCGAGGTCGGTCTGCTCGCGGTCGAGCCAGCCGAAGCGAGCCGCAGTGGTCAGAATGCGGCGCACTTTTTCATCGATAGTCGCCTCCTTGACGCGGCCATCGCGGATGGCAGGTAGCAGATTTTCATTATTCATGTGGTCGCCTGTCGGCATCTCGATATCGAGGCCGCCGTTGGCCGCGCCCAGCGCGTCGTAAGTCGCAGCCCAGTCCGACATGACGATGCCCTGAAATCCCCATTGCTTTTTGACAACGTCGGTATTGAAGAATCCGTTCTGCGTGGAGTGCTGGCCGTTGACCAGATTGAAAGAATTCATGATCGCGCCGACGTGCGCGTTCTTTATGGCGGATTCGAAGGCAGGGAGATAAATCTCTCGCGCGGTGCGTTCGTCGATGATGGAATCGCTATCGCGCCGGAGGAACTCGGAATTGTTGCCGAGGAAATGCTTCACGGTAGAGCTGACTCCCTGCTTCTGCATGCCGGTGATGTAGCCGGCGGCGACGGCGCCCGCGAGGAAGGGATCCTCGCCGAAGTATTCAAAGTTGCGGCCATTCATGGGGGCGCGGTAGATGTTGACGCCGGGGCCGAGCATGAAGTGAATGCCGCGCGCGCGGGCATCCTTGCCGATGCCGGCACCGACGCGCTCCGCCAATTGCGGATCCCAGGAGGCGGCAAGGCCGATGCCGGCGGCATAAGTGGTCGAGGGGAATTTCTGATTGCTGCGCACGCCGAGCGGGCCATCGGACATTTCAAGGGCGGGGATGCCGAGAGCCGGCATGGTACGGACGGCAAACCCAGTGCCTCCGATGTAATCGATTTTCTGCTCGAGCGTCATCTTCTGAAGAATCGCGCCGACGCGGCGATCGATTTCAGGATTCGAAGGAACTGGGGCCTGTGCAAATGCGATGAGGGAGGGAAAAAGTGCAAGCCCGAAGAAGAATGCGCACTGCAAGAATCGAGAAGGCTTCGACATGGAAGAGCTCGGATCAGTGCGAAATACATCCTCGAATGAGGATGATGCGTAAAGGCGTTGTTGTCCGGCTGCGCCGCGGCACAAGTGTTGACCTGCTGCAGCACAGCACTTCAAGCTAACAGATCTTCAGCACCGGCGTGCCGTATTTTTTCCTTCCTGCAGGAGCTTGTAAGCTTCGGTCTTGCCCCCCGCCCGAATCTGCGAAGACGTTGCTGAATCTTGTTGACGGCTGCCCGTGATCCACGCCCTCGCTGCCTGTCAACAGCAACGCACTCGCCGCCAGGAATATCGGTCCCAGGACCAAGCGACGCGTCAGCATTTTCAGGTTCGGTTCCGTCTCTTTTTCTGTCGGCTCACCACGTCTAGGGCAACGACCGAAGCGAGAATGGCCGCCAGCAGTGACAGCAGAACGGTCGGCCAATGGTAGGCCACGGGAAGCGGCAGGACGAACGCCAGCATCCCAATGTAGTGCATGGACCAAATGCCAGTTCCCATCGCGCCGGCCCCACCCAGCAGCCAAACCGCGCGAGTCCAACCGCCCGCGGCCGTTACGCGACCTGCGATATCAAGAGCAGCGTACGACGCAAACATGGCAGTCAACACTGAAAGCGCCACGAGCGCGTAGTTGTACGAGCCAATCAAGTTCACGGCAGCCATTTGATTCCATCCGATTGCTACGCGGAACAGTCGCCCCTCTCGATAGGTTTGGCGAGTCTTAGGATACTGCCAATTGGCTCGGTGAGTATGGTGATTGGTGCCCCGAATCAAGAATTGGTGAATGTAAATGAAGTTATTCGAGGGATGATCGTTTTCCTGCGCAGCGGGGCAACTCAATTCGCCGTATTAATTCGGACGGAACTCGCTGCAGACGTCCCTCAGGTCATGGGAGATCGCGTGCAACTGCAACAGGTGTTGATGAACCTCATGATGAACAGGGTCGACGCGATAAAGGATGTGCGGGCAACGTGCAAACTCACCGTCCAGTCGCAACGCGGCGAGGATGGTCAACTGCTGATCTCGGTCCGCGATACCCGCGTGGGACTTCCAACGCGGCAGGCGGACAAGATCTTTCAATGCGTTCTTTACCACCAAGACTAACGGCACGGATATGGGACTGCGGATCAGCCGCCCCATTGTTGAATCGCACCGGGGGCCCTTGGGCTGCCGACAACCCGCCACGCGGCGCAAGATTTTGTTTCACATTACCTGCTAAAGCCGAGGTACACGACTCAGTTGCGTCGGGAGATCGCACTGGACCTGCAGACGGCCTTCCCTCCAACGACCCGGTCATTTGACTGCATCATCTCGCTCGTACTGCGACCAGAAGGTTCTGCGCAATGGCTTGGATTCTCCGAGCGACAACTTTGCCCAAACTTTCCCACCCCTCCCTGCGAATTCTTGCTTTTTCCCCGCAAGCCCGCTCCACTTCTCGTTGGATTTCTTCCAGGGATCGGAGCGCCAGGATATGGTGGTCGCGGTCCGGGGATCAACCTTGCCTAACTTAAGAACCAACGTGGTGACGTTGGTGGTCGAGTGGCTTGGCCAGAGTCGGGATACAAGCTCTCAAGGTGTGGCCAGGCCCCGCCGCAGATCCGGCAGGGACCCGTTCGATTTACTCACAGGCTAGAGAAGCCACGACCACGGGCTGACAGGCATTGTCGGACGGCGGACGCTGGTTCCGGCAGTTCAGTTGAAGTAGCAATCTCGCAGGTCCCAATTTCCTTGCATTCAATGACTTTCGCTGCGTCAGCCATCCAATCGCACTTTGGCAAGCGCTTTGCATGCTTTAACGCGAGAACGCCAAACGGCGCCGGCCGTAGGGGTTGCAGGCAAACGCTCGCTGCATGTGACGACCTAGGAAATAAAGATTACGGAGGAAGTTCAGTGAAACTAACGACTAGCAAATGGAGAGGTGCCGCGCTGTGCTACGCAGTCTCTGTCGCTCTGTTGGGAACGTTGCTCTGCACGACGTCAACAAGCGCTTCTGACATCCCCGCAGGCAAGATCGTCAAAGTTACCGGTCTGATTCTGTCACGCAATGGCGACACAGTTCGGATTAAAGACAAAAAGTCCGGTCAGTTCGTTGTCGTGAACATCACCGACAATACCAAGATTGAACGCAAGAGAGGTCATCTTCAGTTCCTTCGCCACACTGACATGGATGTGACGGCTCTAGTGCCGGGCCTGACGATAGAAGCTGAAGGTAGAGGCGATGCAAAGGGTCGGATCGAAGCGGAAACAATATCGTTCAATCCCGACGAATTCGCGGTTGAAGTGGCCCAACAACAGGAGGTCATGGCGAACAGAAAGGCCGCAAAAGAAGCGACCAGCGAGGCGCATGGAGGTATGGCTGCGGCGGCACAGGCTCAATCCTCAGCAGATCAGGCAAGGGCCTCAGCTGACCGGGGTGATGCAGAGGCACAAACCGCGGCTGCCGTCGGTATTGCGGATGCGGCAGCCGTATCCATGCTGAATAAGCGTGTGTCGGAATTGGGTGACTACAAAAACGAGTTCCAGGTTGACGTCTTCTTTGCCCGGGATTCACCCCTCCTGGATGAAAAGGCGAAGAAAGACCTCGATAATCTCGCTGACATCGCCAAATCATTGGATGGCTACATGATCGAGATCGCGGGCTACTCTTCGAACACCTTAAGCAAAGAGGCCGACCAAAAGGTCAGCGAAGAGCGAGCGGCAGTGGTCGCACAGTACCTTCGGGAAGTGAAGGACATCCCGATGCGGAGGATTCTTGTGCCGGTCGGTTATGGAGCCACTCATCCGGCGGTCAGCAACAAGGACCCCTATGATCGCGAACTCAACCGCCACGTAGATATCAAAGTTTTAGTGAACCAGAGCCTCGGGCAGGGCGAGTAGGTTGCAACCGAGCCCCTCGCTGCGGCTCGGGTCGGTGGGTTGAGCGTAAGCTTCAGCATCCGGTGGTGAAGGCCTTCAATTACATCTGCGCTCAACATCTGATGAAACTTGGTCTACCAGCGGGTACACCGGAGCACGGACAACTGACCAAGGGGAGCCCCCGATGAAAAATCATTCACGATGTCGCGAGCAGGCCACATCTGTATAAACTGCGAGTTAAAATCTAAAGGGAAAATCCGGCCAAGAAGCGTTAAGCTCTGCGAACCAGCAACAATCGCAGGTCTGGAGCAAACGTGAACGATGCCCTGTTTCTCCACCGCATTCATTTTGCCTTCACCATCACCTTTCATTACTTATTCCCACAACTGACGATGGGCCTTGCGCCGCTGATTGTCGTGCTCAAGACGCTGGCTATCCGCACTGGCAACGAAGCCTACAATGAGGCGGCGCGCTTCTGGACGAAGATTTTCGGCATCAACTTTGCGCTGGGTGTCGTCACCGGCATCCCCATGGAATTTCAGTTCGGCACCAACTGGGCGCAGTTTTCGCGTCTTACCGGTGGCGTTATCGGCCAGCCGCTGGCCATGGAAGGCACATTTTCCTTCTTTCTGGAGTCGGCGTTCCTGGGGCTGTTTCTGCGCGGCGAAAAACGCATGGGGAAATGGGGACACTGGTGGGCTGGCTTCCTGGTGTTCCTCGGGTCATGGATCTCAGGTTTCTTTATCATCGTCGCCGACGCGTGGATGCAGCATC
>Ga0209006_10007098_pt1 | contig 10125 bp, 7 predicted proteins | sample JacPin_JW_Ref_O2_FD_188567 | JGI IMG/M metagenome (GOLD analysis project Ga0209006, IMG submission 188567) | Forest soil microbial communities from Algoma, Ontario, Canada - Jack Pine, Ontario site 1_JW_Ref_O2 (SPAdes) (version 2) | ecosystem: Environmental > Terrestrial > Soil > Boreal... | reverse complement strand
GCACCACCAGCCGCTCGCCGTGTTTCGCGACCCACCCGGCAATTCCCTCGCCCACTTTCAGGCGAACATTTTTCAACGCTTCCGCGGCCGGCCCCACTGCAATTGCGAAATAAAGTTCGGAGTGCTCGTCGTCCACCATCAGCAGCGACCACGTATCCGGACGGAAATATTCCGCCATCTTTTCCATGATGGTCTGCAGAATTGAGTCGAGGTCCAGCGAAGACGTCAGGGCCTTCGCCACGTCGTGGAAAATCGTCAGCTCCTGGCTATGGCGGCTCAATTGTGTGCCGGTTGCCTCAGACATTCCCAGTTCCGTTTCCCTCAAGATGGATGGGGTAGTAATGCGAAAATTATATTCGGCGTTTCGTAATAGGGGCAATGACCGTTGGTAACCAGAACCCCTAAAGCTAATGCCTGCAACAGCCTGGTTGGAGTCCGACCAAAGTTCCGCAACGCCCTAATCGTGTTTTGCTTATTTAAGTCCTGTCATTCTGAGCGAAGCGAACAATCCCTACTGCAAACGCCGGCCCGGCAAGGCGTTTCCGCCACCCACTCCGGCAGCTAGGACCTCGCGGGTGCGCCCTAAGGTAAGGGCTGAAACGAAATTCCGCATTCGACGCCGGGGGATTAACAAGCGTAACCTTTTTCCAGCGGCAGCGTGGCGCGCGTTCCATCAGCAGCCCAGCAACCTTAGCAAGCAGTGACGAGGAAACAATGAACATCCATCCCAAACTCGCAACCGCATCTCTGGCCCTGTGCCTGGCCATAGCCGCATGCGTCATTCCCCCCTCCCGTGCCTACGCCCAGGACACCAAGACAGCGGCCGCCGAAACGGCCGCCTCCCACACCGTCCCCGTCATCGACGGAGCAATCGGCGCTTGCTCCGCCAACTTCACCGTCACCGACGACAACGCCGCACCCGTCTACGACGCCAAAATCCGCGTCCACATCGCATACGGATTCATGTACATGCGAAAGATGGATCTCGAAGTCGGCACCAACATCGACGGCAAAGCCCGCTTCACAGGCCTGCCCGCCCGCACGAAGGACGGCCTAGCCTTCCAGGCTTCCAAAGCCGACCGCGCTGGCACTGCCTTCGCGGATCCCTCCACCAGCTGCAAAGCCGATCTAACCGTGGTCCTGCAAAAGAAAATCCAGTAGCTCGTGGCCGTTGGTGGTGTGGGGACGGGCACTCTTGCGAGCATGCCCTGAGCGGAGTCTAAGGGGTCCATGCTGAGCGAAGCTCGGCTAGAACTCGTGTCGAGACGCCAACTCCCCTAACCGCCAGCGCCTCCACAACCGAGGGAGGGAGATGAAAGAGATGGGGAAATCCGACCTCAGCGATACGAGGGAAGCTCGACCAAGCCGTTAGCTTCCACCACTTGTCCCCGCACCTCGGTAACCGCCAAGACACCATTCTCGCGTCGCCAACTGTGGCGCAGCCTGCGCCCTTGGCCTATGATTATTTTCGTGGGTGGAACTGTAGACGGGTCCGACTGAGGCACGGCGTGGGAAAGTTCGGCGACAAATTCCGTAAGGCGCGCGAGCGGCAGGGCATCAAGCTCGAGGACGTTTCCAACTCCACCAAGATCGGCTCGCGCATGCTCCGCGCCATCGAAGAGGAGCACTTCGACCAGCTCCCAGGCGGCGTCTTCAACAAAGGCTTCGTTCGCGCCTACGCCAAATATCTCGGCCTCGACGAGGAAGAAACCATCACCGGGTACGTCGCCGCATTGAACCAGTTCAACAGTCAAGGACTGGTCCCGGAAAACCTCGCCCCGCAGGCCCCGGCAACGGAACCCAGTCCCGCTCAGCGCAGTTCAGGTCAATCCAGTTCTGGTCAATCCAGTTCCGGTCAATCCAGTTCCGGTCAGACCAGTTCCAGTCAGACCAGTTCCAGTCAGGCCAGTTCCGCTCAGCGTAGTTCTGGTCAAGCCGGGGAACGCAGGCAGGTCGTCGACCGGAGAAATGATCCCCTGCGGAGGGCCTCCGACTCGCGAGCCCGTGGTCCGCGAGCCAACGATCGGCAAGAGATCGAATTGCCTAACCTGCAATTGCCGAAGGCCGAGCACGTCCGTCCCAGGCGCACGATGGCGGTCCACTCCGATCTCGACAGCTCCCGCTGGAGGCTGCCCGCGCTGGTCGTACTCTTGATCATCGCCGGGGCCTTCTGGTGGAGTCATTCCCGCAACGCGCGCGCCAATGGCGCCAACTCAGTTTCTGACAGTGTTTCGTCTTCGTCGACGGTTCCGGCCCAAACCCTGGTTAACCGCGCACCCGCCGGCGGCAGTGACGCCTCGGGAACCGCGGCCGCGTCATCGCATATCTCGTCTTCCGGGTCGTCTTCCGTCCGTGCCGCCGCCAAAGCCACGGCTCATCCCGGTTCGCCACCTGCTTCTTCTTCGTCTACTTCTTCTCAGTCTTCCGTAACTGCCAATGCAGCCCATGCCTCCAGCGCAAGAGAAGAAGTAATACAACCGGATGCAGACGACGCGAGTCCTCCACCGCGCAGGCCAGTCGCCAACCTCACTTTGGTGATTCGTGCTTCAGAAAATTCCTGGATCGCCGTGACCGCCGACGGCCAGCCCGCGGTCCACGAAACGCTCATCGCACCCGCTCACACCTTGGTCCGTGCCGCCCGCGAAATCGTAGTCCGAGCTGGAAACGCCGCCGGTGTAAGCTTCGCCCTCAACGGCCAGGAGTTCCCTTCCCAAGGCGCCGAAGGCGAAGTAAGAACCGTGATCTTCGACAGCACCGGCCTGCGCCCCGCTGCAACTCCCGCTGCGCCTCCAGCAGCCACCCCCGCACCCCCCGCCCACTAGCTCCGTTCCGAAGTCCGCCGAGCGCCATACACCATCCCACACCAGACGCGGGACAAAGTTGCCACCCGTGGCGACCGCCGCCTCGGCTGATCCAGCCACAAGAATTTCCTCCGGGTTTCCCTTAGGCTTTCTCAATCATTCCACTCGAACCAACTACATGATTCACCGGCTTGTTTCTTTTTCCAGGCGGTCTATGTTGCGACTGGCGGCACACTTCGTCACTAGCGTCAGAACGTGTTTAGTCTAAAAGACTGCGCACGAGCATGGCACGATCCCCGCCTATCAAACAATCCTGACCCGAATCGGGGGTGGTTCTTAGCTACAGAAATAAGCTGGCAAGGCCCTGAGAAGGTAAAGAAAAGAATGGCTGAAGACTTTGAAGAAAAACCCATGGAACGCTTGGATCTGGAACAGTACTGTGCGCTGGTTAGCCGCCGCCGCTGGCACATCCTGATCCCGCTGTTTGTGGGCTGGCTGGTGGTGTGCGGGGTTAGCTGGGTCCTGCCATCGGTCTACAAATCCGGAACGCTGATCCTGGTGGAGCAGCCGACCATGCCAAAGGATTACGTGGTGCCCAACGTAGGCGACGATATCCAAAACCGTCTCCAGAGTATCACCCAGCAAATTCTCAGCCGAACCCGCCTGTTGCACGTCATCGAGGAGCTAAACCTCTATGCCAGTGAACGGAAACGGCTTACGTCGGATGAAGTGGTGGAGCGTATGCGGAGCGACATCAGCATAGAGTTGGTGAGGGATGAACGTAGCCGTGAACTCACTGCATTTAACGTTTATTATTCCTCGCACGATCCACACGTTGCTCAACGAGTGACTAGTGAACTGACCGCTCTATTTATCAGTGAGAATCTGGAAGTACGGCAGCAACAGTCAGTGGAGACGACTAGATTTCTCGAAAGCCAATTGGAAGAGGCCCGTAAGACCTTAGCTGAACAGGAAGAAAAGGTGCGGGAGTTCAAGGATCGGCACCCGGGCGAACTGCCCGCTCAGTTAGCAAGCAACCTCCAGATCGTTAGCGGCCTCCAGGGTCAGCTCCAAAACGAGGAGGATGCTCTTAATACTGCCAAACAGCAGAACGCCTACCTGCAATCCTTACTCGGGGCGTACGAGGCCCAGCGGGGATTCGGGGAAGATCCCGAATCCACAGGACTACCCTCTCTCGGCAAGCTGAAGGCCCAACTGGCGGACCTCCGCTCCCTCTACACCGATCAGCATCCCGACGTTCGTAAGCTAAAGCAGCAAATAGCCCAGATTGAGGAGCGGGAGCACGCGGCTGCTGAAAACGTTAGTACCGGCGACACGAAAATCGGCACGAACGCAGCTATCCTGCCCGGGCGAAATGCGCATCCCGGGCGTTCCTCTTCCGTGGTTCAGCTCGAAGGTCAGCTGCGCGCAAACCAAGTTGAGATCAAGAACCGGAACCAATCGATTGCTTCGCTGCAAGCAAAAATCGATCAGTACCAGTCACGTCTCGGCCAGGAGCCCGTGGTTGAACAGCAGTTTGCGGAGTTGAGCCTTGGTTACGATCAATCCAAGGCAAACTACGATGATCTTCTGAGGAAGAAGAACCAATCGGCAATGGCCACCAGCTTGGAGCAGCGTCAGCAGGGCGAGCACTTTCATATTATTGATCCTCCCAGCCTGCCGGTGAAACCCAACTTCCCGAATCATCTCAAACTGTGGGCCATTGGCTTGGTTGTCGGACTGGCCTTGGCTGGCGTGGTGGCGGGCGGGGCCGAGCTCCTAGACGACCGTTTGCACAGCCGGAAGGCACTGAAAGGGCTTTTGCCGGTGGCCGTTTTTGCAGAAGTCCCGGTCATCGTCGATCTAGAAGAGGAAGAGGCCGAAACGAAGAGCACCGCGGTGGCATGGGCAACCGCGGGCTTAGTATTCACCTCGATCTTGGGGGGATTCGCCCTCAGCTACTTGCGAGGATAGCTCGGAGTCCACGAAGCCGTGGCCACACTCGAAGAGGTTAAGCATGAGCAGCATATTTGAGGCGCTGCAGAGGTCCACGTCGGAACGGCTGGGCATCGCTACTGAGCAGCTAGCGCTGGCGGAGCTTCTGCAGACTGCCGAACGCGAAGTCCCGAACGAAGCCACGTACTTTGGCCCCATTGACCTCGGCCAATGTCGGTCGCTGCCAGTTTCTCCGTCGCCGCACAGCCGACTCGTCTGTCTCAATGCGAACGAAAGCTTGGGCGCGGAAACCTTCCGCTTTTTGGGCGTTCGCTTGCGGCAACTCCAGCAGGGCCGCAGCCCCATCAAGAAGCTGTTGATTACCAGCACGATGCCGGAAGAGGGCAAAAGCATGGTCTGCGGAAACCTGGCGACGACTCTGGCCCGGAGGCACCGGCAGAAGGTCCTCCTCTTGGAGGGCGATATACGGCGCCCATCGCTGGGCGCAAAATTCGGCGTGGGCCAGCTTCGGGGTCTCAGCGAATGGCTGCGGGGTGATCCTGAGCGGATTCCGAACATCTACCATCTTGAGGGCCCCGGATTTTGGTTTCTGCCTGCGGGGTCGCCGGCCGAGAATTCTCTCGAATTAATGCAGTCCGTGCGGCTTTCGGAACTCATGGATCATTTATCGGCCTGCTTCGATTGGATTGTGATTGATTCTCCGCCGGTACTGGCTCTTGCCGATACCAGCATCTGGATGCGGTTCACTGATGGCATCCTCCTGGTCACGCGGGAAGGGACAACCGAGAAGCGGCTGCTACTCAGAGCCTTGGAAGTGCTGGGGCGATCAAAGCTGCTCGGGGCAGTGTTGAACAGCTCGAAAAACACCGATGACAATAAGTACTATAAGTGCTATCAGGGCCTCCGCCCGGCGACGGCCAAGCAGTGGGATTTCCGACCATGGTGCAACTGGAGCAAGCGAACCAGGTTTCCATCTCTTGTTAATCTCTGCTCAAAACTTACGCGTAGAGGATCGGGCGCGCGATTTGGACAGGAGGTTAGGTTGAGATTCTTGAGGATTATCCGTCGGGTCATGGAGAAGTGCCAACCGCCTTGCAAAGCGCTACTAAAACTGAAACGCTGACACAGAAACTCGATATTCGTGGACCGGCGGCTTACGTCGCAATGCAAATCTGGCGCGGCTTGGGGGGAAACTGGAGGGGGATGGGGGGACCTGGGGCAGGGACGTTCACGACGAAAACGGGTGGAATGCGGCAGCCCGCTCCGACCACCCGACCCTCTATCCCATCCGTCCACCCCGCCAATTATGCTACTAGATTCAATCATTTGCAGTTAGCGTTAAAATCGTTGCGCGGAGCAAGACCGTCTGTTAGCCTGTTTTTAGGGCCATCCCTCGATGCCATAGCCCTTTCGCGACCGCGTAGAGATCCGCAGGTCCCGCCCGAGATAAAGTCCAGAACTGGCTTAACCAGAGCCGCAAGGAGACACATAACTTGGCACCAAACCGCTATTTATTCACTTCCGAATCGGTCACGGAAGGCCATCCCGATAAGATCGCCGACCAGATTTCTGACGCCATTCTCGACGCCTGCCTTACGGAAGACACCTTCAGCCGCGTCGCCTGCGAAACCTTAACCGCGACCGGCCTGGTAGTAATCGCTGGCGAAATTACGACCAAAGCCTATGTCGATTTCCAAAGCGTAGTCCGCGGAACCGTCGGCGCCATCGGCTACGACAACGCCGTCTACGGTTTCGATTGCAACACCTGCGCCGTGATCTCGAGCATCAACAAGCAATCCGGCGACATCGCCATGGGCGTAGACACCGGCGGCGCCGGCGACCAGGGCATGATGTTTGGTTACGCATGCAACGAGAACGAGGAGCTGATGCCCACTCCCATCTCGCTGGCGCACAAGCTCACCATGCGGCTCTCGCAGGTGCGCAAGAATGGAACACTTCCCTTCCTTCGTCCTGATGGAAAATCCCAAGTTACAGTTGAGTATGACGCTAACGGCAAAGTGCTGCGCATCGACGCGGTCGTCATCTCCACGCAGCACTCCGAAACGGTCGCGAACGACGAATTGCGGGCGGGCATTCTGAAGCACGTGATTCAGGCCGTGCTACCGGCTCACCTGCTCGATGAAGACACCAAGTACCACATCAATCCCACGGGACGCTTCGTCATCGGCGGACCCATGGGCGATACCGGACTGACCGGACGCAAGATCATCGTCGACACCTACGGCGGCATGGGTCGCCACGGCGGCGGCGCGTTCAGCGGCAAAGACCCGACGAAGGTCGATCGCTCGGCCGCTTACATGGCGCGGCACATTGCCAAGAACGTGGTTGCGGCGAAACTGGCCGACCGCTGCGAGGTGCAATTGGCTTACGCGATTGGCGTGGCCGACCCGGTAAGCGTGCTGGTGGAAACGTTCGGCACCTCGAAAGTCGATCCCACGATCATTCCGGACCTGGTGCGGTCACACTTCAAGCTGACTCCGCGGGGAATCATCGATTCATTGAACCTGCGGCGGCCGATTTACAAAAAGACGGCGGCCTACGGACATTTCGGACGCAGCGACGCCGACTTCACCTGGGAAGCAACCGACAAAGCGGCCAAGCTGGCCAGCGATGCGGGGGTGGGTCAGCCGGTGGCGGCGCGCAAGTAGGGCTTCGACTTCAGTGAGCGGGCTCGAGCAAAATCCCCACTTCTCGCAAAAGACGCGAGAAGTGCGGCGCCCGGTTCGATTCACCGCGCGACCTGGTCTAGGAAGAATTTTCTTAGATGGGTTCACCAAAGTGCCACCTTGCGCAGGCCGGAAGGCGCATGATCAAACGAGCATTTCGAAATTCTGACCGGGCTCCGGAGTTTGTGTATTCTGCAAGAGTGGTGAAGCTGGCAACATAAAAACATTCTCTTTGCCGTCGTCATAATGGTAATCAGAATTCAGACAATCATTTCAGACAGTCAGATTTTCCCGCGCATGAAGCGCTACCGAGGAGAAGCATGTCAACAGCCGCGCAAGTCAATGGCGACATCAAGAATGTCGAACTGGCCGATTTAGGCAAGAAGCGCATCGAGTGGGCGAACCAGTCCATGAAGGTGCTACAGATTATCCGCAAAGAATTCATCAAGAACCAGCCGCTGAAAGGCATTCGCGTTTCCGCCTGCCTGCACGTCACCGCCGAAACCGCGAACCTGGCGATCTGCCTGCGCGATGGTGGCGCGGACGTAGTGCTGTGCGCCTCGAATCCGCTGTCGACGCAGGATGACGTTGCCGCCAGCCTGGTGCGCGACTCGAATATCCCCGTCTACGCCATCAAGGGCGAAGACAACGACACCTACTACAACCACATTCTCGCCGCGATCGACCACAAGCCGCACATCACCATGGATGATGGCGCCGACCTGGTCACCATCCTGCACACCAAGCGCACCGACGCGCTCGAAGGCGTAATTGGCGGAACCGAAGAGACGACCACCGGGGTGATCCGGCTGCGCGCCATGGCAAAAGAAGGCGTGTTGAAGTTCCCCATCATCGCCGTGAACGACGCCGACACTAAACATCTGTTCGACAATCGCTACGGCACCGGCCAGTCGACGATTGACGGCATCATCCGGGCCACCAATTTTCTGCTGGCGGGTTCGAAGTTCGTGGTCGCCGGCTACGGCTGGTGCGGCCGCGGACTGGCCAGTCGCGCTCGCGGCGCGGGAGCGGAAGTGATCGTCACCGAAGTCGATCCCACGAAAGCGCTCGAGGCCGTGATGGACGGTTTCCGCGTGATGTCGATGACCGAAGCCGCCAAACTGGGCGACGTGTTCTGCACCGTGACCGGAAACAAGAGCGTGCTCACCAAAGAACACTTCGACCTGATGAAAGACGGCGCGATCATCTCCAACTCCGGCCACTTCAACGTGGAAATCGATATTCCAGCGCTGGAAAAGATGTCGTCGTCCAAGCGCACCACGCGCACCTTCGTCGACGAATATTCCCTGAAAGATGGACGCAAGATCAATCTGCTGGGCGAAGGCCGCCTGATCAACCTGGCGGCGGCAGAAGGCCATCCCGCTTCGGTAATGGATATGTCCTTCGCCGACCAGGCGCTCTCGGTCGAGCACATGGTCAAGAACCACAAGAAGCTGGAAAAAACGGTCTACAAAGTTCCCGACGAACTCGACAAGCGCGTCGCCAAGCTGAAGCTGGAGTCGGTGGGAATCAAAATCGACAAGCTCACACCGGAGCAGGAAGAGTATCTGGCGGGCTGGAGCGAGGGCACCTAGCTCTCACCAATCACTTCTCAATCATAGGAACAATCGGGTGCCCCATCCTAGTCGCGTTCAGTGCGACTGGGGTGGGGATTTTGATTTTAGGCGGGTCATTTCTCGCCGGGCGCAACATCCCCACGTCTCGCCAAAGACGCGAGACCTGGGGAACCCCATGGGGCGGATGCAAACAGAGTCGGGACGGCTTTTTAGGGCCGTCCCGTTTCTGCGCTGGGGGGTGGGGCAACTTGTGGTGCAGCTTGCTGAAAATTCCTCGCGCGGCGGAAACCGCTACTCGTCTAATAGCGGTTCTGCTGAACCCACATGCGGACTTGCTCTTCGACGGAGAAGCGTCCAGCGACGGGACGGGCGAAGCGGGACTCCAGCGAAAAGGCATGCGCTTCGAGCGGCACGGTGAAATGGAATTTGGTGTTGGCGAAGCAGCGCACGAACAGGTCGACGTAGCGGTCCAGGCCCAACACCTGGAACTGCACGGCGTGGACGAGTCCGTGAAACAGCGCGCGTTCGGTGATGGTCTCGTTGAAAACGACAACGTCGAGGAAAGTCAGAGAATCCATGTGCGTGACTTGCGGGAGGTTGTCGAAGCCCAGAGCTTTCGCCTTCTCGTAAAACGCGGGAGAGGGCACGCGCGCGCCCTTGAGCTCAGCGACACGAATCTGATCGAGCAGAGTGGCGGAAAAATAGGGTCCCATGACGGCCCGCTGGTGAGCGCTGAGGGGAGCCGCGAGTGCGGCGTAGTGGTCGCGCTGCTCGCGCAAGTAGGAGGAAACGCAGTTGGCGGCCTCGACGAGCTGCGGCTCGGTAAGTTTGGGCGGCTGCGCGGGCTTTGCGGCCGGCATGCGGCGCTCCAGGCTGGAATAGTATTCGTTCAAAGCGCTGGCGGCTTCGACCGATTTACGCAGGAGTTCGGGCTCGCCGAAGCGGGCCAGGTCATCCTGCGAGAAGCGGAGGCGGAGCTGATGGGTGGCGCAATGGGCGCTGATAAGCTCGAGCTGGGCTTGCCGCAGCTCGGAATTCAGTTGAAGGATGGCAACTCTATCATCTGGGTTCTCCCAGGAATACATCGCAACACTCCTGCATCGA
>Ga0209006_10007097_pt1 | contig 10127 bp, 7 predicted proteins | sample JacPin_JW_Ref_O2_FD_188567 | JGI IMG/M metagenome (GOLD analysis project Ga0209006, IMG submission 188567) | Forest soil microbial communities from Algoma, Ontario, Canada - Jack Pine, Ontario site 1_JW_Ref_O2 (SPAdes) (version 2) | ecosystem: Environmental > Terrestrial > Soil > Boreal... | reverse complement strand
CATTTGAACAACGTTTCCGTGCGTGTCGATCACAGCCTCAATGACAACCGCACCGCTAATCCTGCCATCTCGCGCCAGGATGGGATAAACGGGGTCAGGCCCAAAGACGAGTCGTGGTGCCTTCACTTTTCCGCCGACATGAATCGGGCCCTTCGGTGCCGAAGCGATTGGAGTTGGAGCAGGAGGAACACCACCGGAGAGGCTTCCGCCGAGCACGCCGCCAAGTTGTCCTCCGGGCACCCCACCAGACACGCCGTCACCTGAAACGATGGCCGGCGCCAAATCGCTGGCATCCGGCTCTTCACTTAGCTGAGCGACCCTGCGCGGTATGACCGTCGGCGCAAGCAATTTCCCTGCCACCACCAATGCTCTCCGTTTCGGAGCGACCGACCGTGTCGATGCGGCCGGAGGCGGTGGAGCTGCGGGAGGTGCGGGCGCAAGCAAAGTCGGGTTGAGCTGATGAACATCGAGCGCAAATGCGTCGGTGAAGTAAAGCGGAACGACAAGCAGGACCGCCAACAAAAGCACTTGCGCGGTTCCGGAAACAACAAAATCAGCTACGCGACGCGGTGGCTTAGTGGGACTATTCTCAAGCATGGCCTCCGCAAAAACCTCTTTCTGAACTGCAAGATCAGCTTGGTTCGACGCACGAACGACTGGCGGAGCTTCTCGTGGTGGACCCGCCTCAAATTGTTCTTGTGCACGCGCGGCGTGGGTCGTCTTCGCGTCAACCGGTACTAGAAACCTTGGAATCATCATTTTCTCTTCTCCTTCATCTCAAGTGTTGGTAACCGCCAGAGGGACCACGGCCGTGCATGCCTAGGACCGCAGCTTGCAGCTTGTTAAGCGCTCATGGCGGGCCTTCTCTCGCTGGACTTCGTGAAGCATTTGACGCAGCCGCATGCGAGCCTTGTGCACCTGCGACTTCGAACCAGCTATCGAACGGCCAACCATCTGGGCAATCTCTTTGTGTTCGTACCCCTGGACATCGTGCAAGACAAACATTGCCCGATAGCCTGGAGGTAACCGCTCGATGCAACGATCGAGAGTCACTCTGTCAATCGATCCCTCGAGGAATAAGTCGCGGGTACCAATATCGATGGCCGGCGAGCTGATTTCATCGTCCAGATCCGCAGCTGCTTCGATCGAGACAGTCGGTGGCAACTTCTTGCGCAGGCGCATAAGCACAAGGTTCGCAGCCAGCCTGTGCAGCCAGGTGGAGAAGGCCGATTCGCCGCGAAAGGTATGGATCTTGCGGAATAGCAGCAAGAACACGTCCTGAACAAGGTCCTCGGCCTCGACCGAGTCCTTTAGCATGCGCAAGCAAAGGGCATATACTCGGCGGCAGTGTTGTTGATAGATAGCCTCGAATGCCCCCGCGTCGCCTTGCTGAGCCAGCCGGATCGTGACGTTCAAAGGTGAACTGTCGGGCGTGTTTGGCTTTAGTTCTCCCAATCCGTATTCGGGTATGGACGCCCGGTTCCTATTGCGCAACAAGCGATGCGCCTTCCTTTGCGAGTGACCGTTCATGCCAACAGTCTTGAGCCCAAACGCGGCACTCATGTGAGGTAACTTGATTGCTGTCTTCATTCGGATTTCCTTCTCTACAATTCCGCGAGGAGGGCATCGTGCAACGCCCTCTCGCGCTCATTCGCTGACCGTTTCAGACTCCGTTGAACCTCATCGTTGCGCCCATAGTGCGATTTCGAGAGCGGCCTCAGATTCAAGCTGAAAACTGATGCCTGCACTAAATGAGAGTCAGGAATCGTATAAAGGTTTCGGATGCCTTAAGGCGGATGGAAATCAAGGACAGGTGGAAGGCAACAGAGCTGATCACGGCCACAAATTGAAGAGAGACTCTCAATTGTTCCGAAGCGGGTTCAGATCGCTGTTGGCCTTCTGGCCGCGGCCTCTGAAGTCCTCTCTCTAACGATGTCGGCAAGAAACGCGAGTAAATTCACTCGAGCGAAACGCGGGTGCGCCAAAGCAGCTCTCGCCGCTTCTAACAACGGGCAGCCACCAACAACCTTCCTCAACAGGGAGTTTGTGGAACATGATCGAGCACGAGCCTGCCAAGAGAGCCGTCAATTCAGCCAGGCTTTGTTGTGGGTTTAGGCTGAGTACGATGTCGAGTTTGGCGACAGAGAGAATATGTACTATTTCCTTGCATGATTCCGCAATGTGGCATGTGCAACCGAGCTTTGTGAGAAGAGGGTGGCAAAGCGAAGAGGAGTAGCGACATTCGCCGATCAGGAGAACGTTGATTGGGCGGATCTGATGCATTTCGGAAGCAGCGACGTCAGCCCCTCCGTCTCTCCCCAAGGCAAGAGCGGACCTTGGGTGAAATAGCCATTCAGTAGCCTAGAATTCGGAAGACGTGGATTGCTATCAGTAATGCCTGGGTCAGCATCGCGAAGGCGGATTGCCTTATCCCTGAGAGCGCGATCAAATAATTGGCTCGCTTCGGTACCGCTAGTTGCGTTTGGGGATTCATGCTCAGTCTGTTTTTGTGACCTCACCAGGCAAGCTAAACACCGCGAAGGTCATCCGGGTGTTAAGTGAGAGTCACAAGCCTCACAGAAGTTTCAGAGTCTTGATGGGCGATGGAAATCAGAAGGGCCGCTCGGCACGAGCGGCCCTTTGCTTTAAGCTGTCCGGCACAACGGTTCCGCAATTACAGCCCGGTCACCTGGGGTTCCGGGGTTTACTTTTGGTTGCCGCCGCTCCCTGATTCCGCTGAAGCTGCCTCTTGCCCGATCGCCAACTCGTACTTGCTTCCCGCAAAACGGATTTCGGTCAGTGACGTGGTCCCGTCCTCTGCCATCAGAGTCACAGATGCCGAATTACGTTCCGGACGGTTCAATTCAACCAAGCGCGCTGGCACCGTGACTACCACCTTTTTGGATTTGATGATGTTCAATTCGACGTTGGGACCTGTCCCTTCCCACTTCACCTGGTAGTCCCCCGCGGCCAGCTTTGTGCCGTTGACCGTCACGGGTTCGTAAATTTTGAGCGAACCTTTATCGGCCGCCAAAGCGCCCGTAGCCATCAGCATTGTTGCCCCCAGGAGCAGGCCTTTAGAAATCCTCGACACTTTCATAGAGACTCTCTTTCATTTTTTAACTTTCGTCGTTCCGAAGGTTGCAGAAAGCTGCGTCCATCGAAGACAGACCATTTCAGATTTTGATCCTCCAATCTGATGCAGAGCTACCGAAGAAGAAACATCATTGACGTGTTTTCGCCGAGGAGAGCTGTCTGAACTGCCTGAGGGGAGTCAGTTCGAGCGAGACGCGCGAGCGGGTAGTTCTTTCACAGACAACATCTGAGCAAACCAGCGTGGCCATGTTCCTCAAGGAGACTCAGGCAATTAGTCTGCGTTCCGCGCCTCCGCAGCCGTCCAGATCGATGCGCCGAGTAGAACCACGTCCTTGATAAGAAATTGTCCTGCATCTCCCAATAGCAAAACTCCGTGTGAGAAATGCATCGCGCCGGGCGTCGAGAAAAGGAAGCTTACCGTGAGCAAGAATGTGATTATGGCTCCGATGCTGCCGATGAAAGAGAGCTTCGCGGAAAACGGCCGCAGGGCTATAAGCACGGCGACCGCGATCTCGATCATTCCAATCAAATTCGAAACGGCCTGAAGGCTGAAGACCTTGTACAGCCAGAACATTAACGGACTGCTCGCAACAAGTGGCTGAATGCCTTGCGCTTCGCCAGCAGTGAATTTGAGAGCGCCGATTAGCAGAAGTGTGATCACTAGCCCGTAGCGTGAGACGCGCATGCCCAGTTTTTCTAGTGAAGTCCTCGACTTGGCCTCCACCAGCGCTTTTACAAGCATCTCTTCCGTTGGCAAACTTTGACTAGCTGCATCCATATTCCTGGCTCGCTTTCCCGGGATCGCCCGTTTGAAATAATCTGCAAAGAGACCTCTGCTGAGTCGCTCCCTCGCCGCGCATTCTGAATGAAACTTCCGGCTTCGGCGCAGTGCCGAAGCCGGAAGCGGTAACAAATGCCAAGCTTCCGGACATTAAAAAGTGATTTTGCCCGTGACCTGCACGATGCGCGCGTCCACGGCAGCCGCAGCAAACGCGCCGTAAGGTGTCGTCGCTGGTGTAACCGTGCTTAGGATCTGCCCAAATTGCGAAGGGTCCGCCGTATTCGCCACCGGATTGGCGAAATTGGGGTGGTTGAGGACGTTATAGGCGTTGGCGCCGAGCTGGAGGGTGAGCCGTTCGTTCAGCTTGAAGTTTTTCCGCAAGCTGAGGTCAGTGTTGAAATAACCTGGGCCGCGGAAAGCATTTCGCCCCAATGATCCAACAAAACTCGTCGGAGTGCCAAACTCCGCCGCGGTAAAGCAAGGGGTGGCGCTGTTCACGGCAGCGATGCCGCACGACCTTGTGATAGAACCCCCCGAGACCGGCTGAGCCAGGACTGTTGCATCGAACAGGTTGTTCGCGGCTATGGAGTTAACGAAGTTTCCATCAACCACGCTAAAAGGAAATCCGCTTCTCCGGAAGAAGGTACCGGAAACCGTCCAACCCCCAATTGCGCCGTTCAGCAAGCGATTGCTGGGCTTAAAGGGGAGTTCCCAAACGTAGCTAGCATTGAAGCTATGGCGCAAGTCGTAGTCACTCGACGCATAGCTTGCTCTTGGGTTGAACGGGTCTATTTGATCGAGAATGCTATTCGCGAGGCTGTAAGGAAGAATGCCGCCATTTGAAGAGACATCCAGCGCGTGGCTATAGGTGTACGCTACTCGTCCGGTGAAACCGTGCCATATGTTCTCCTGCGCGGAAATAGTAACTCCATTGTAATTGGAGTACGCACCGTTGGTCAGCTGCTGAACCGTGCCAATCCGTGAATCGGGCGCCGTTGCCGGCAGTCCCAAGGTCCCAAAACCGTTCAAATTGGCATTATTAAGAAGCTCGTCATCGCCGCGGTTGCCTACGTAGTTTGCCGAAACAACCGTCCGGGAGCCGAGGGTATGCTGAATCTCCAGGTTCCACTCGACGTACTTCGGATTCAGGATCTTGCTGTTTGTATTCGCCAGATTTGGCACCGCGCAGCCCGCGGGAGCCGCGGACAGAAAGCTGCCGACCGTTCCACCGGAGTTGTATGCCGTCTGGAATGCAGAGTTGCACAACCCCAGAAGAGTTGCACCGCTTCCGGCTTCGTTGAAGGCAACACTCCCCGAAGGCAGATTAAAGCTTGTGACCTGCGGGAAATTCGTTGTGTAAGCGTCAAGAATTGTGCCCGGGTAGAGGTCCGTAAACAGACCTACTCCAGCGCGGATCACGGTCTTCGTCCCAAGCGGCGACCAAGCGAGCCCAAAACGCGGCTGGAACACCACCTTTTCGACGCCTGGGAGAATCGAGTGCTGACCGGTAACGAAAGCCTGGTTATAAGGAATTGTTGAATCGTGCGACAACTGATCGAAAGGCGAGGACGGCAGCGTAGTGCAGTTGGATTGGCAAACGCCGGACGAATTCCGGTCCGCGCGCAACGTCAACGTCAATTTGAGCTTGTTGCTCGCGTGATACTCATCCTGGAAATACAGCCCAACGCTATAAAATGCGATGGGCTGCTCTGTATGCAGAGCGAAGTGCTCCGCAGCTGCGAAATCAATAGAATCACTCGCAAATCCCCCCAAGGAAGTGGTTATGGCGGGATAGGGGAGTTCACTGGCCGTAAAATCACTGACGTCGTCGCGGCGGAAGTTAACCCCGGCCTTGAAATTGTGTTTTCCGCGGCTAATCGAGAGATCGTCTACGAGCTGCCACTGCTCCACGTTGCGCCCTTGCGGAAATAAGAAGCCGCCTGCAAAGTCCCCTGCACCCGTCCCCAAAGCGGTCAATGCCGTGTCTGACGAGACCAGATTTCCGGGGAATAGCGCGAGTGCCGCATTCTGGTTTGGGCTACCAAAGATCGCGGAGTAAGACAGGTCAGAGAAGATGAAGTTGTTGACCACGCGAGAGCTAAAGATGTGAGTATAGTTAAGCTGCCCCTCATTCTGGGGCTGAATGCTATGCTCGTTGAACGCGCTGTTGATGGGATCCGTATAAGTCGGCTGAGCGCCGCGATCAAACTTCACCCGGCCAAACACTTTGTTATTATCGCTGAAGTTGTAGTCCACGCGGGCAGTGAGCAGCCATTCGGTATTACCGTTTGAGACCGAACTACGAAAGCTCTCGAGGCAAGGCGTCGTTGTAAATTCTGGGTTGAAAAGCGGATTGGGTGACGCAGCGGTAGGAACCTGGCCGAGGCTTCCGCAGCTATTTGCAAAAGTTGGATCCGTTGCAGGCACCCCACTGTTTTGAGTCACTGGCACCGCTCGGGAGATTCCCGGCGCGCTGTTGTATAGATTGAAAGCATTCGTATAGAAGGCCTGCGCAGAGGCTGGAACGTTGGCAAGTGTAAAAGCCTCGAGTGCGGGCGTCGGCACATTCACCGTTTGACTGGTCCCGAAGATGTAACGCGCTCCCTCGGTGTCGACAAAGAAAAAAGCTTTATCTTTCTTGATCGGCCCGCCAAACGCCGCCGCCCACGCGTTGTTGTTCTCGAACGGGCGCGGAACTCCGCCAGCGTTGTTAAGGAAGTCGTTGGCGCTTAATGCTCGACCTGTCCAGTTGTAAATCGCATCTCCGTGGAAGGCGTTTGTGCCGGATTTCGTGTTGTAGTCGATCTGTGCCCCTGCCTGTCGGCCGTACTGTCCCGTATAGCCGTTAACGACTACGGCTACTTCTTCTACTTCGTTGGAACCGAGGAGCAGGTTACTCGCGCCTGAGTTATTGAGGTTTAGGAACGGATCGTTGTAGTCGTTACCGTTCACCGTGAACAGGTTGGACGTGCCTGGCAGCCCGAAGGCGCTGAAGTTACCGAACCCGCCGCCGCTGGAAGTGTTGCCCGTAATGCCCGGCGTAAGGATGGCGTTGTAGGTGATGTCGCCGCCAGGATTCGGAATGTATGCGATTTCACGATTCGAAACGTTCGCCGTGATATTCGCATCTTCTGTTTGAAGGAGTGTTCCGCCGGCTGTTACCTCGATGTTCGCTGTGGCCTTTTCGATGTCGATCTTTAGGTTGGCTGTGACTGTTTGGCCCAGAAGCACTCGCACGCTTTGATTCAGTGGACTGAAACCTGTTTGCGCGACAGTTATGGTGTACTCGCCAGGCTTAAGGAATGAAAACTGATAGATTCCCGAATCGTTCGTGGTAGCGGTGTTGGTCTCGCCAGTAGCAGGGTTCTTGAGAGTCACAGTGGCATGGGCAACGACCCCGCCCGAGGGATCGGTAAGGGTGCCTGAAACGCCCCCGGTCACGATGTTTTGGGCTGCCAGCAAATCTGGACTGCCAATCAGCGCCAGCACCACCACCACTCCAGCGATGGAAAATAAACACTTAGCTCTATCCAGGATCTTAATCCTGTTAAAATTTCCGTCTTGGGCCCGCAGGCCGACCGGAATATGAATCGCGAAGGACAACGCAGCGCGGAAAGCTTCTGTCAATTTTTTCATCTTGCACATCCCCCTAATTGTGATTTGCAGCGAGCTACAACCACACCCTTTAGAGAATCTCCGGAAAGCTTCTAGGAAAAGTCCAAGCAATATGACTAACGAGTGCGCAAACAGTTTCAGAGAATAAATTTATCTTTGCGTTAGATAAAATCAGAGGATCGCAAATGCCAATTGAGGACGCGTTGCGCACACGCGAACAGGCAAACAGGTACGCATAACTAAAATGGCGGACTAGTGCCTGGAATTCTCGTGATAGTTTCGGCGCCAGCGATCACACTTCGGCGGCTCTACGCGGGTGGAATTTCGCACTCTGAGTGTGCTACTTCATGTCTTTCAACGACGCATCCAGAATGGACGAGATTGCAGACTCCTCGACTTCGCCCGCTGAGTTGTAGACTGGTTTTCCCGATGCATCGAGAACGGTCACATGCGGGATATATCCCCGATAATAGGATTTCACCAACTCCTGCTGTTGGGCTGTCCGCTTGATGTCCAGATCGATCACCACGAACTGCACGCGGCCCTTATACTTTTGATAGAGATCCACGGTGCGGCGAGCCTGGCGCTTGGAATTGAAACAACCCTCGCCATAGAAAATTATGTAATTCGGCTTCCCTGCAGAGGTCGCCTCGTCCATGTGATCCCCGCTAATGAGCGCCCATCGAGGCTGTCGCTCGAATAGTCGAGTTTCGGATTCAAACGGAGGTTCTCGCTGGCGTCGAGTGTAAGGACGTTCCCTGCGAGAAGCGCAAGAGACAGTGCTATTTTCGCGACTCTATTCATCGAGCTGAGTTCCTTCCTGTTTCCTCACGTCGAAACCGGCCTGCTCGACTACTTCACGCTGCTCGCGAAACATGTGAAGGGCACCTTTCATCATCTCTTACAGTGACAGTTTTCCAGCCTGGGACTTTGCGGGGAAATATCCCCCGCCAAGATAGAGCTTTCCGGATGGACTGAGAAATGCCGTCAGCGGCAGGCCGACCGGCAAATTCATGAACGCTTGCGCCCGCTGCAGGCGAACTGGACAGCTCCCGGTGTCGAGAGCAGAAAACTCACCGTGAGCACGAAGGTGATAATAGCTCCAATTCTGCCGATGAAGGAGAATCTTGCTGAGAACGGCCGCAGCGCGATAAGCAGAGCAACTACGATTTCGATCACTCCGATTAGATTGGAAACGCCCTGAAGGCTGAAGATTCGATACAGCCAGAACATCAACGGGCTGTTCGCCACCAAGGGCTGAATGCCCTGCGCCTCGCCGGCTGTGAATTTGATAACACCGATCAGCAAAAGTGTGACTACCAGGCCGTAGCTCGAGACATAGATTCCCACTCTCTCCAACGAGCTCGTGGACTTGCTGCGCATCAACGCCTTCACCAGCGTTTCTTCCGTGGGTAAGAATTGATTAGCCGTATCCATTATTTTCTGAGCTCGCTTTCTTGCCTGGCTTGGATAACGAACATGCAGGACTCCCCGCTGAATCGTGCGCCGGCTTCGCATGCTGGCTAAAACTTCCGGCTCCGACACGGTGTCGGAACCGGAAGCTAGATACAACTACGATGAGGTTATGGGGTCAGTCCAAGCGCTGAACAATCGGGCAGTTGATGGTGAAACCGGAACTCCCAAAGGGTATTCCACCCGGCCCGGTGATCAGGCCGTCCTGCACAAAGGTAAGGATCTGGAACTCTTCGCGCACCTGGCCGCGGAAGCTGTTGCCGATTGCGTCCTTTGTCCATTCGAAGAGCTGGGCGTCCCAAGCCGGGCTGTAATCCAGCGCGATCGTCGGGATTCCACCGAGGACATTGTTGGGGCGGTGACCGTCAGCCAAATCGGCCGACAAGCCTTGCCGTTGAGGATTGTTGCACCCGCCCGACTCGGCACCGTTCGTGGCGATGAAAATTCGCTCGATAGGACTGGAGAAGCTGTCGTCGCCGCCCAGATGAAGCTGCTGCATCAAAGGGGCGAAGGTGTTGTGTTCGATCGCCGCTGATAAAGGAATACTGGCATCCATGGAAAGGTACCAAACGGGCCGGCCAAAGCTGAACCCATTGATGAGATTTAGGGTCACCGTCTGATTGATCGGATCGATGGCCACAACTTCGTCGTGCACCTTGGTATAGTCCACGTTGCCATCGGGGAAGTTGATTTGGCTGGCGTCGACGTTGAAGGCCACGATGGGCGCGTTGTAGATCACGCCGGCGGCGTTGGTAACCTGCACAAACGGACTGTAGTCTGCGTCGCCAACAGCGCCAGGCTGAAAGGAAACCGGAGGAAATTCCGCTCCCGCAGGTCCGGGGACAACATTGCGGACTGGGGAGAAATCAACCGTGCCTTTATCGAACACGAGTGTTCCGTCCGCGGAAAGGGTTGCCTTTCTTGCTGCGTTGGAGGCGAACGTAAGTTTCGCGGAGAAGTTCAGCCCCAATTCAGCTGCCACGTTCGGATCGTCCACATCGGTGAGGATGTACCAGACGTTCTTCTTATTGCCCTTCATGTGGCCCAGGTAAAGCGGCAAGGTGATGGTCCCATGCGCCGCGTCAACGGTCCCAGGCTTCAGCAGTTGAACGGGCCCGACCAGACTCGGATTGGTCTCCGAGGGCGATGGCCCGAAGTAAGT
>Ga0209006_10007096_pt1 | contig 10127 bp, 6 predicted proteins | sample JacPin_JW_Ref_O2_FD_188567 | JGI IMG/M metagenome (GOLD analysis project Ga0209006, IMG submission 188567) | Forest soil microbial communities from Algoma, Ontario, Canada - Jack Pine, Ontario site 1_JW_Ref_O2 (SPAdes) (version 2) | ecosystem: Environmental > Terrestrial > Soil > Boreal... | reverse complement strand
AAAGCCTGCTCGACGCCATGGAGAAGGCGGATATCCCGGCCGAATGGCTGAAGAAGCTCGCGGAAAAATACCTCACCGAGGAAGAGAAAAAGCAGATCGAGGCGATGGGCTGGGACAAGCTCATGGAGACATTGCGCCAGCGCCTCAAGGAGCAGAAGGGCCGGCACCAGGGCGGCAACAAATGGATCGGCACCGCAGGAACCTCGCCGTTCGGCGCGCAGGGCTACAACCCCGAAGGCATCCGGATCGGGCAGGAGAAAAACCGCAATTTTCGCGCGGTGAAGGTGTGGGACCGGCGTGAATTCAAGGATCTCGACGGCAACGTCGAACTCGGTATCCGCAACATCAAGATCGCGCTGCGGCGGCTTCGCAAATTCGCCCGCACCGGCGCGCCCGATGAACTCGATCTCGACACCACGATCAGGGAGACCGCCAACCACGGCTATCTCGACGTGTATATGCGCCCCGAGCGGCGCAACGCGGTCAAGGTGCTGGTGTTCTTCGATATCGGCGGCTCGATGGATTCGCATATCGAGCAGGTCGAGGAACTGTTCTCGGCCGCCAAGACCGAGTTCAAGCACATGGAATATTTCTACTTCCACAACTGCCTCTATGAAGGCGTCTGGAAGCAGAACCGGCGCCGCTTTACCGACCGCACGCCGACCTGGGACGTGCTGCATAAATATCCGCACGACTACAAGGTGGTGTTCGTCGGCGACGCCTCGATGTCGCCTTACGAAGTCATGGTGCCCGGCGGCTCGGTCGAGCATGTCAACGAAGAGGCGGGATCGGTCTGGCTCGAGCGCATCACCCGCACCTATCCGCACGCGGTGTGGCTCAACCCGGTGGCGCAGCGGCACTGGGACTATTCGGAATCCACCACCATCATCCGCCGGCTGTTTTCGGATCGCATGTATCCGATCACCATCGAAGGTCTCGAAGGCGCGATGAAGGAACTGGTGCGGTAGATATTTTATCGTCATTCCGGGGCGCGCAAAGCGCGAACCCGGAAGGTCGAGATGAGCTAAGCAACCTCGACCTTCCGGGTCTGGTCCTTCGGACCATCCCGGAACGACGGAAAGAGTAGAGGTAAATTCCAATGCCCCAAACCATCCACCGCGGCATCAAGGCGATGATGGACGAAGCCAATGCCGAGATCGAGACACTGAGCGCGACCGACGCCATTGCGGCCGCGGAAAGCGACGACGTCGTGATCGTCGATATCCGCGACCCCCGCGAGATCGAGCGTGACGGCCGGATTCCCGGCGCGTTCTCCTGCACCCGCGGCATGCTGGAATTCTGGATCGACCCGGCCAGTCCCTATGCCAAGCCGATTTTTGGGCAGGACAAGAAATTCATCTTTCATTGCGCCGGCGGCTTGCGTTCCGCGCTTGCCGCCAAAACCGCGCAGGACATGGGACTAAAGCCTGTCGCCCATATCGGCGGCGGATTCGCCGCCTGGCGCGACGCCGGCGGCCCGGTCGAGAAGTACGAACCGAAGAAAACGAAGGGTTAGGAAGAGTGTGATCGCTGTTTTCTCCGTCATGCCCGGGCTCGTCCCGGGCATCCACGTCTTCGACAGCATAGCGGCAAGCAAGACGTAGATGGCCGGGACGAGCCCGGCCATGACGATTATTGCAGGGATTTTGACCTCATGACATCCTCCACTGACGATCCGCTTGTTTCCACCGATTGGCTCGCCGCCCATATCGACGACGCGAGCGTCAAGGTCATCGACGCGTCCTTCAAGCTGCCCGGCGTGTTGCCGCTGCCGGTCGACGATTATCTCGCCGCGCATATTCCGGGCGCGGTGTTTTTCGATGTCGACGCGATCGCCGATCACGACGACCCGCGGCCGCATATGTTTCCGGATGCCGGGCAGTTCGCGCGTGACATCTCCGCGCTCGGCATTTCCACGGGCGATACCGTGGTCGCCTATGATTCCGGCGGCTGGGTCGCGGCGCCGCGGGCGTGGTGGATGTTCCTGTCGTTCGGCTATCCCGGGGTGAAGGTGCTGGACGGCGGCTTGAAGAAGTGGTTGCGCGAAGGTCGCCCGACGCATTCGGGCAGGGTCACGCCGAAACCTGGAAAATTCCAGGCCAAACTCGATTCCAGCTACGTCCGCAGCAAGCAGCAGGTGCTCGCCAATTTGCAGACGCGTGCCGAGCAATTGGTCGATGCGCGTCCGCGCGGGCGTTTCGAGGGAACGACGCCCGAGCCGCGGCCGGACTCCCGCTCCGGTCACATCCCGTTTAGCCGCAACGTGCCTTACGCAGGCTTGTTCGACGCCGAGACCGGCGCCATGAAGCCGCTGGAGGAATTGCGGGCCGCGTTCAGCGGCGCCGGCGTCGATCTCAAGAAGCCGATTGTGACCACCTGCGGCTCCGGCGTTTCCGCACTGGTGTTGACGTTGGCGCTTTATCGGCTGGGCGTGCGCGGCTCGGCGCTTTATGACGGCTCATGGGCCGAGTGGGGACAGCCTGACGGGCCGCCGCTGGCGACCGGTCCCGCCTGATCGGCAGCACCTCAGCGACTGCGAACCGCAACCGCCGGCTGCGAGAAGGGATCGGCCGCTTGTAGAGGCGGCTGAAGCGTCTGTCGCGCCAGACGGGCGCGCGCCGCCGCTATGTGGCGGCGATGGCTCGCCCGCCGCGCCCGCTCGCGCTTCTTGGCCGTGCTCTCGTCCTCGTCATCGGCAGCCTTTGCCGGTGGGGCCGTCTCGATGGCGACAGGCGGGCCGCCAAGGGTGGCGATTTTCGTCGCGATTTTTGTGGCAAGCTTTGTGTTGATTGTCGTCGGCGCGGATGCGGCCTCGGGCAAGGCAGGTTGGCTTGTCTGTTCGGACACGACCGGTGCGGACACAGTCGGTTTGGCCACAACGGACGCAACCGGTTCGGATGCAACCGGGGCGGCCTCGTTGGCCGGCGGCAAGGCGGCGGCCGGCTCGGTTGTCGCGATTTTTGGTTCGTCGACGGGAGCAGGCGCATTGGCTTGCGCGGGTGCTGGCTCATCTTGCGGCGGAGTTTCCGCGATCGGGACCTCGGACTTCGTAATTTCGGACTTTGCAATTTCGGGCTTGGCAATTTCGGACTTGGCAGTCTCAGGCTTCGCAATCTCTGATGGCGCCGGGGATTCTTCCGGCTTCAGCGCGGCCGATGTTTCGGGCTCAGCCGGTGTCGAGACGGTCGCCGGCTGCTCGGTTGCAAGCGCGGGCCGCACGACGATGTCGGCCGGCTTCGCCACGGCCGATGGTTCGACCCGCAACATCGCCAGCGCAGGCGTTGGGGCTTCGTTCTGCAGCGCGAATACGGTTACCGGCGGACCCTGCCGCGACGGCATGCTGGCAAACTTTTCGTGCGCCGCGCGAAATAGCGACGCCGCGCCGAGCCCGAAGACCATCGCCGACATCGACAGCACGATCGCGGCGAACAGGAAACGGAAGCCGGGGAGCATAAATGCGATTTCCGCCTTTGCGGGTGAGCGCAAAGGCCCTTGAGCCCATGGGGAACGCGGTGAACCACAAAATCGGCGGCGTCCGCGACGCAAGCTGTCACCGCCAGCGCCAGCGAATCAGGTTGAGTCGAGAATAGCGCAACCTGTCCGCGGCGCTTGTTAAAAAACCAGAGCGGACAGTGCTTCGATCGATCCGAAAGTCGATTTTCCAAGCCGTGTGGCAGCAAAGCCAAAGTGCTGCCAAGGTGCTGTCAAGTCATCACAAATGCTGGAATCCGGCCCAATTTGGCGGATTTGTCTTGAATGCGCCGCTATCTTCGGCCATCTGGCGTTAACCGTCCGGTGTCGGCTTGGGGACTATACAAGAGCAATGATGAACAAACGCATTCTGACGATTTGTGTCGCCGTTGGGGCTGGCGCGGCGGGAACCGCGTTTGGCTGTTCGCTTGCCCTCGCGCAGCAGGCCTATCCGGTACCACCGGGCGTGATCTATTCACCGGCGCCGCCGCCTTATCCACCTCCGCCCGGCGGTTATCCGACCGAATATCGCCGTGGTCCGGGCGCGCCGAATTTCGACGCGCTGGACGACGACGAAGGACCGAATGGGCCGAGTTCCGCCGCGCTGCCGCCGCCCGGCCCGGTGCTTTCACCCGACGATCCGCGCTATGGCCGGCCGATGGGTGCCCCGCCGGTTTATTCCGAGCGTGGCCCGGTGCTTTCACCCGATGACCCGCGTTATGGCCGCCCCTATGCGCCGCCGCCGGTCATCTATGCCGACCGTCCCCCGGGCCTACCGCCGGCCGGTTATGGCGACCCGAACAACGACAATCGCGCGCCCCGCCCGCCCGAGGCGATCGGGGTTCCTCCGGCTAGCGTCACCGGAAGCGTGCAGCAGGCTCCTCCCGTCGGCGCCGACGGCAAGCCGATGGTGCTGTCCGCGCTGCCGCCGGATGAACAGCCCGAGGTCGGCCCTGCGCAACTCGCGCCCAACCTGCGCCGGCAGGAAGTCGATTTCCCCACCAAGGAGCCGGCGGGAACGCTGATCGTCGATACGTCGAACACCTATCTCTATTACGTGCTCGGCGGTGGGCGTGCGATCCGCTACGGCGTCCGCGTCGGCCGCGACGGATTTACCTGGAACGGCGTGCAAAAGATTTCGCGCAAGGCCGAGTGGCCGGATTGGCATCCGCCGCCGGAAATGATCGACCGTCAGCCTTATCTGCCGCGCTTCATGGCCGGCGGTCCGGGCAATCCGCTCGGCGCCCGCGCCATGTATCTCGGCAACACCGTCTATCGTATCCACGGCACTAACCAGCCCTCGACGATCGGCAAGTACGTATCCTCGGGCTGCATCGGCATGCTGAACGAGGATGTCTCGGACCTGTTCGATCGCGTCAAGGTCGGCACCCGCGTGGTGGTGCTGCCAGGCGGTCCGCCGCCGGGAACCGCAACCGCCTCGGCGCAGCCGGTGCCCGGACCTGCAGCCGCACCGCCGGCGCACGCGTCGGTCGTTCCCGGCACCCAGCCCACCGTGGTGCCGCCGCTGCCCGCGCCGGTAGAGGTGCGCTAAGGTCTCGTTTTCGCGTCGTTGCGAGGAGCGAAGCGACGAAGCAATCCAGACTTGTTTTGCAGCTTCTGGATTGCTTCAAATACTTCGCCAGTCCACACCCGCTTATTCTAGGCGGCTGTTTGACGTATGTTTTTGAAAATCTCACTTGTCTGCAAGGCTGCGCTTCTCCGATCTCCCATATCTACGAGCCGGTCGAGAATACGAAGCATGCTTTGCGCTAGCTGAAGCGGTAATGGTTGCGAACGCTCTGCGAGCGAATGAACCAGCGCCGCAATTCGGCCCTGGATTGTAGTCCCGTACCATCCGAGCGGTACACCGACTTGCTTGTTTAGTATCACGTCAATTTGGTCGACGAATGCATTCGGAGGATAGTGCTCTACAGCGCTCTCGCAGAGAGTCAAGAACGAACCAGTGACGAGCGGGACGTCACCCACCGCCCGCACAAAAGGATCCACCACTGGCATGATGGCATTAATGTCGCGCCAGTCACCATTAGCGAACCGAGAGGACTGAGCTGCCCGTACTCCGGTGGCAAAGAGAAACACGCGCACGATCTCGGGCAGGTCATAACCGTCGATCGTGCCGTCATCATAGCGCGCATGTTCCCATGCCCGGTCGCGAAGGACGCGATCGACGCAGCCCCTCAGGTAGAGAATAGCGCTCTGATTGACTCGTGGCGGGTCAATGATGCCGCCCGCGGCTAGAATGTCAGCAAAAGGATTGATGAGCGAAGCTGCAGCCTCGTCCCCGAGGGCGAAGATTGGATCCAGGATGCGCTGTTGAACCACGGTTTGATCTAAAAGGAGCGCGATCTTGGCTAACACATAACTGAAGCCCCGCCGCCACTCGTGGAGGTCAGTTCTTCGGTGATCACGACGCTTACGTTCGTCTATCCAAGAAGGTTCGATTTTGTCGGTCGTCCATTTCAACAACCGAAAAATAAAATCGAGAAGCATCGGCGCTCGCTGCGTATCCCCTAATGCTGTAGCGACGGGGATATGGCCCAGGACTTTCGGGAGAAAATCCCAACGTAGATAATCGTCTGGCTCTCGCCAAGTTTCGTGACCGTCATCGAATCGGTCGCCGTTTCGTCGGCGCGGCGCAAAAACCCAAGCCGCCGGCACTTCAGGCAGGCTTGGCGGCAGACCACTCACGCCAAGCTCTGTTATAGCGACGCTAACGGCGACCCTTATTTGTTCTTCGGCCACGACCTTATCGTATCCAAATGCCGACCGGCGCGCAGTACGTGATCCAAGCGACAAACGTGCGCCCAGCCCGAGCGCCGCCCACGCAAACGCAGCGTCTCTCTCCCACATGGATAAGGCGACCCCGATAGCTTTCTCTGACACCTCCTCCAGGATGTGCCCGCCAAGCCCCAACAGCATTTCCTCCGCGGTCTTCACATCATCGTCTCGGAGGATTAGCCCTTCTAAACCGCGCACCGCAAACAGACATGGGTGGTAGATGTGCTTGGCACCTGCATAAAACATCTCATCCATGGATTCGACTGTTGCCGCTGCGCGCAATGTCGCATCGCGCGACCAGCCCAGCGCAGATTTACCAATATCGCCGCCGTAAAGCAGGGCAATAGCCGCAACACCGGCGACGGCGTTCCGATCATAAAACGCATCATTGATCTCCCCATGTGGTTCGGCAAAGAGATCAACACGATCGATAGCTTGTGCGCGAGCTATAGCCGCATCCAGGTTTAACGTGGGCGAGCTTGCTCCACTGTCGAACGACGCTGTGACCCAGTGCAGGAGTGCCAAACGATCGTTTAGACGGCTGCTGTTTTCCATTGTTGCCACGACGTCTGGAGCGGAGGCGTGTGGATTCTCAAGTTGGATGTAGGTGCCCGATCCGTCAGGCGCGGGCGTAGCACGGTAATTTTCGAGCTTTCCCCATTCCGCCCAGATTTCGGCCGTTCGACGCTTCTTGGCTACATGCTCATCCGCCGTCTTCTCTTCTTCGACGTCGAACGCCAACGTATTGGGAAAAGCCGTAATGGCTTCCTGTGCTTTTGTCCGCAGCAACTCGTCCGTGCTGATAACGAACAGTTGTGCAAGCCAACGAATGTCCATTCGCCGTGCCGGACGCGCGTTTGACTCACGGACAGCAATGGCATGCTCAAGATCAGCCGGGCTTGTAAAGCCAATAAGATTTGTAGAAACACCGGAGTCACCCGTCTCCTGGGCAAAACGCGCGACGTCCCATTCCCAAATCTTTTGTGACGTTGCCAGCGGCAGCGTCGTCGCCGAGACCGCGTTCCGGCTTAAGGCGAGCATCACGGCGATGCTGAGTACGGCTGAGGACTGGTGGCCCTCAAGAACATCGCGGACCACATCGTCCACTGTGCGCCCCCGATCAAGCTGGTCGAACGCCCAATTCTCCAGCGCCATGAGCGCACAGATGACTGCATTCGGCGCCCAATGGCCGCGCGGCCACATATACACCCGTCCGTCTCCCCAGAACTCTTGAGCGCCCCAGGGAAATTCGAATATCAGTGGAATGGGTGTTGCTCGTCGCTCGTAATCCAATGTGTAGAGTTGGCGCCACGCCATGATGGCGTGATTGGTGATGTCGCGAACAAGTGCGAGCGCTTCTCGGGGCTTGACACGAAAGAGGGATGCAAATGGCTCCCGCAAGGGGGAGGGCGCATAGAACACGCCATGCCCATCGTGGATCGCGAGATGATGCCAGTCATGGTAAGAGAAGCCGCTTGAAAAACTGCCACGTCGCCTAGCGTTCGCCTCCTTATCGACGGGCAGCTCGTCCTTGATTTCGAGCAACGCAATTTCCGCCACTTCCTTCGAGTGGGAAGATACGAGCGTCGGAGTGAACATGACGATCTGACGGAACGCGTGCCCGCGTAAACGTGGCCAATTACGGACACGTAGTAGGTAGGTCCGGACCTTGTCCTGCTCAACACGCGCCGCACGCAGTACCAGACTACGGAGCCGCTGCTCTAATTCTTCGGTCCCTCCTCGTTCAAGTTCAGACCATCGACCAGGATTGTATGAGAATTCCTCCGGATATTGGCGGCCCTCAATATCTTCCAGCCAAACCAAGGCGGTTGCGAAAATCCGCCGCGAAACGTGATTGGGGAAGTCGGCAAACATGTTCTGCCAGACTTCGAATGCCGCCAAAAGATCGGGAATGGTCGTAGTCGCGAACTCGCTAACATTCTGAATGGCCCATGCACAGAATCGCCCCCAACTTGCAGGTTCGGATGGCCATGCGAGGGCATCGGCGAGGCGAAGTATGTCGCGCCGTGTGAGATTACTCGATCCAAAAGTCCGATTTAGGACATATGGGTTTGCGCGGGTCTTTTCCGCCTGGAACCACACCGCAAGTTTCGATAGGCGCTGGTCCTTATAGCGGAGTACAGCCTGCGTGAATTGTGCAGCATGGTCCCAAAAGGTTGGCGCCCCAAACGGAGCAATCAGCCACGCTCTTGTCCATTGTGGCCGCATCCCGGAAGTTTCCAGCGCTCCGAGATTGTGTTCCCAATCATCGCCCTCCGTTAGTGTCGCTTGCGAAAACAACTCAATAACACGCCCCAACACCGGCGGTTCGCCCACGGCGCGAATTTCGTCAAGCCATTCGGCTTCACGATCGATTAGCAGATGCAAAAAGGCCCACTCAAAAAAAATGTCGTGTCCAAACTGGACTGTGTGACCGGCTCTTATGTCCTTTATGATGTTGTCTCGACGAAGCTCTGCGATCGCGTCGAGGTCGATCCCGCCTACGGGTATGCGGCGGCCCAAATCGATGGCACCAACCTTGGCGAGGTGGATCAACGCGCGCTGTCGTTGATAGATGCGCCGTTCATCTGAATCATAGCCACCGCGTGCCCACCAGACGTTCAATAGCTCAATTTCTGACTGTGGCGCGGCCGTTTCAGATGCTCCAGCTTGTAAGGATCGCACGAGCACGCTGGCGAAGAAGGGGCGCCGCGCAATCTCCTTAACTCGCTCATCGCCGAACAGCAGGTTGCGAAGTAATGGCTTTGCCTCTGCCAGCAGCTCAGCCTCCCCGTCGTTGAAGGGTTCAACTTCAACGATTGCGACGCCGCCGCCACCGAAAATATTTGCAGGCAACCACGTTCTCAGTGGTTCGATGCCGCTATCCCTGCAAGTTGCAACAACTTTCCAGTGTGAGAGCAGCGGCGAGCGATGAATGGCATTGAGAATATCGGCGATAACGCCGCGCCGATTGGTCTCGATCCTGTCGATACCGTCAATGAACAAGACAGAAGATCCGGTTGCGGAAATTTCGGTCAGAAGAGCTTCGATCGTCGGTGCTGTTAGACCGAGACTACGTGCATGCGCTGCCCAGTTCGGCCCAGTCAATCGGTCCGATTTGAGAAAGAGGACTGTACCGCTCTCTAGGGCATCCATAACGCATGCATGCAGCACCGCGGATTTTCCCGTGCCTGGCAAACCGATGAGCGCGACGAACCTTCTGGTTTCCAGGGCGCGTTTAACGGAATCGACCAGGGCAGGTCGTGCAATCTCCACCCCATCGATCCCGCAGGCAATCGAATCGAGAGCATTCTGCGTCTCCTCCATGACACGCTCGAGGTCGACCCGCAGTGAGCGTATCCCGGCCAGGCGAAAACTTCCCCGCAATTGCGCTAACAGAGATAGGCGCGAGAATTCCTGAGCCCGTTCGGCCGCATCCCGCGCGGACCTCGCGCGATGCACCCTCCACTGACGGTGACGAGCGGATGCGTGAGCCGGTCGGTGCGCGACACGGCCCGGTGGTTCGATGTGTGCAACGGCCACGACCCCCGCGACACTCTCAGCCTCCCAAGGGTCGAGGGCTGGGAGGCCGGGCTCGGCACGTTGCGGAACGCGTTGAAGGGAAAGCGCGCAGCGATCTCCGTCGACCTCGGAAACGCTGTCGTGAGTGCGCGCGTCGCGGCTCTTGTGACGAGCGCCGCCGAAGCGCCCAACCATCGGCCCCCTATGTTCAGCGCAAAGCTCTCTCCCGTGCCGCGAAAGTGGGTCGGGTAGATGCTCGGTAGGTAATTCCCCCAAAGGCTAAAGCGCTCTCATATCGACATGCTCGAGGTCTTATTTTGATTGTGCAACCAGATTTG
>Ga0209006_10007095_pt1 | contig 10127 bp, 4 predicted proteins | sample JacPin_JW_Ref_O2_FD_188567 | JGI IMG/M metagenome (GOLD analysis project Ga0209006, IMG submission 188567) | Forest soil microbial communities from Algoma, Ontario, Canada - Jack Pine, Ontario site 1_JW_Ref_O2 (SPAdes) (version 2) | ecosystem: Environmental > Terrestrial > Soil > Boreal... | reverse complement strand
GACGAAAACCATCTCCTTCTCGTCTGCAATGTTGAAGTACACGAGCGCCAGACGAATCTCGCTGCAGCCGCGCGCCTGGCACAGGAGCCAGCCATAGATACGCAGCTGCGCCCAGTGTAGGGCGCGGTGATTCGCGGGAATTCGATCGAGGTCGCCGCGATAGGTCTTGAATTCCTCCAACTGGTGTGCATGTGGATCATAGCCATCCGCACGGCCGCGCACCTGCAGCAGTGCGTGATCGGCTGCGAGATTAATTTCCGTTTCGTAGTCCGCTCCACGGCGCGCGCCAATGATGCGGTGGCCCGTGACACCTTCTTCGGCAGACGGCGACGGCGTGAAACGCATATCGAGGTCGCCGCGTTTGGCCGTCAGCTCGCAAAGCGTCCGGACCGCCACTTCGTACTTGGCAGATGAAGGCCGGCGATGATCCGGCTCGTCCGCTGTCGTGCCATGCGCCATAACAGTTGAGCTGCGAATTTGAACTGGGGTCAGGCGAGCATAAAACCGGGCTTTGCGCGCAGTCCATCCAGGCATCCAGCGCCTCAACTACTGTATGCGCGCATTCATAGCCGGCAGCCCACCGGTGGCGGCTCTGCTTGATCCGGGCGCGGGCGCGACAGCAGGCTGAGACGGCGTTCACGCTATGGATGCAATACCGCCGAATGGCCTGTGCCCCCAATGGCTACGGTCCCGCTTATATCGCCGTTGCAACGACGCTCGATGGTCAGGGTGTCGTTTTCGTCACAACGACAACCGGGAAAGATCAGTACAAAGGATGCGCACACCGCAGCTGCGAGGCTGTCTTTTGAGCCGATTACAAGATCGCGTCACTCGAATTTTCCTGGAGCATTCGCCCTGGCCAGCGCTGCGTCGGAATGCGCTCCGACTGCTAGAGCGCCTGCCCTGGCCGGCACTGAACCGCGCGCGGCTTGAGCTCCACGAGCGCCTGCGCTGGCCGGCGTTGCAGCGCGCATCGCTTAAGCTCCAGGAGCATCCGCTGTGGCCGAGACTGCGCCGCGCATGGGCCAATCTTCTGCAGCACTCACCCTGGCCGGCGCTGCGCCCACGGTTGGTCAGCTTTTTCCAACACCGTTTCTTCCGACCCGGAATTGCCCCCCGCCTCGCCATCGCATTTGTCGCGGTCGCTCTGCTCGCCGTGGTGGCCAATCTCATTGTCGAGCACGGCGAATCCATCATTCAGACGACGACCGTACGTTCGACAGAGCCTGCCGTCATCGTTGCGCCACCCGTGGTCGTGAAGGCACGGGTTGCCGCCCCCGCACCCGTACCTGTTATTGAAGAGCCGGTCGAAGCGGTGACGCCCGCACATCCGGATTTGTTGCTCGCCGCCATTGTGCAGTTCGAGCGAGCCGTAGAGCGGCGTGGGGAAGCCTCCACTGATGCGAATACCGAGCTTCTGCGGACCACGCAGCTGCGTCTACATGAAGAGATGAGCGCGTTCGTCGACAAGGCGGACGGTGCCAACAACCGCGCGCTGTTGAAAAAGCTGGCAGCGCGCTCGGCGACGCTCTATCACGATGGTGAAGAGGTGGTCCGCGATTCCGACGCCCGTCGAGGCATGGTCGCCGAGTACTGGAAACGCTTCGAAAACGTCGATCGGCGGATGAAAGGATCGGTCGACCGCAGCTTTAAGATCTTTGGCCGCGTCATCGCGCGCCAGTCGCTGATTTCACTGGGGCGCGATCTCGACGACGTCAGGCGACGCTCCGAACAGCTCACGCCCGCAGGCGGCTACGATCCGGCCCTGCTTGACGGCCTTGCGCAAAGTCAGACTCATTTCGCGACCACCCTCGCGCAAGACGCCGCCAATCTGGCGAGCTCCCAAGGCGATGATTGGGTCAAACACCTGAACGAGGAGCTCGCGCTCGTGGTCTCGAGCACAGAGCAGCTCGGCGCGCTCGACCAGCAGACGACCCAGGCCCTGAGCAACATCGAGAAGGACGCGGAGGAGCTGTCCGTCGTTGCGCGGGCCGTCGCCGATGCCATGCACAAGCGCGCCGCCGCCGCTGCCGCGGCGAAGATTGCAGCCGCGCAGAAAGCGGCGGCAGCGGCCGCAGCCGCCGCACAGCTCAAAGAAGACGCACCCGCGGCGCCTGTGCAGCCCATCGTCCAGGCCGCACCCACGACGACCACGACCACGACCGCCGTGCGACCGCAGAACTCCGGACGCCTGATCATCGCGGTAATCAGCGCGGCGGTGCTCGTACTGCTGCTGCTGATCTCGGTAGCCACCGTGCGCAGCATCATGGGTCCAATACGCAGATTCATGAACACCACGGCGCGGCTCGCCAACGGTGACGCTCACGCGCGCGTCGGGCGAGGCGGAATCAGAGAGCTCGATACGCTCGCGCAGTCCTTCAATGAGATGGCCGATAAACTCGCGGCCGCACAGGCGACCACTCTCGAGTATCAGGGTCAGCTTGAGGCGCGCGTCGATGAACGCACGCGCCAGTTGACGCATCTTGCCGAGCACGACCCACTGACTGGCTTGCCGAATCGACGGCAGCTCCTCTCCTACCTGAACATTTCGCTCAAAAGCGCGGCGCGCGACGGCACACAGGTGGGGGTGTTTTTCCTCGACCTCGACAATTTCAAGAACATCAATGACAGCATGGGTCATGCGTTCGGTGATCTCGTGCTGCAGGGTATTGCGCAGCGGCTGCGCGAGGCAACCGAGCTGGGTGGCTTCGCCGCTCGTCTGGGCGGCGATGAGTTCACAGTCATCCTAGAGCGCGTCGCGAGCGTGGACGACGTTGCGCGCGCCGGCGGCGCGCTCGTCTGCGCGTTTCAAAAGCCTTTGCTTATTCAGGAACGCGAGCTGTCCATCAGCGTGAGCGTCGGGGCGAGCGTCTATCCGCAAGACGAGCTTGATGCCGGCGCCCTGCTGCGCGCCGCGGACGCGGCGCTGTTTCATGCCAAGAGGATGGGGCGCAGTCGCCTTTGCATGTTCCGCGCCGAGCTGCTCGAGGCTGCCGCCCTCAAATTCCGCATCGAGCAGGAACTGCGCCGCGCAGTGGATCGCGGTGAATTTGAACTCCTCTTCCAGCCCGAAGTGAACTTCGACGGGCTCGGTACGAAACTCGTCGAAGCCTTGCTGCGCTGGCGGCTACCTGACGGACGTCACGTGTCGCCCGCGGATTTTCTGGCCGTCGCCGAAGAATCCGGTCTCATCATGACCATCAGCGACTGGGTACTGCGTTCGGCGGTGCAGTCCGCTGCCAAGTGGCACTATGGCCCGTGGCCCGATGTACGCATTGCCGTCAACGTATCGGCACGCCAGCTTCTGGATCCGACCTTCGTCGAGCGATTGCAGAATCTGCTGCGCGAATACCAACTGCCGTCGCGCTGCATCGAGATCGAGCTTACCGAGAACGTGCTGCAGACCGGCCCGGCGACGATCGAAACGCTACGTCAGCTGCGCGCTCTCGGCATCGCGATTGCGCTCGATGACTTCGGCACCGGCTACTCATCGCTGGCCTCGCTCGAGCAGCTGCCGCTCACACGCGTCAAGCTCGATCGCAGCTTGATTCAGAGCATCGACACGAGTGACCGCTCGCTTGCCATCGCGCGTGCGATTGTCGGTCTATGCGGCAGCCTCGGGCTTGAGGTGACCGCTGAAGGCGTCGAGCGAGCGGAGCAGCTCGCCCTGCTGCTCGACTATCCGTCGATCTGTGTACAGGGCTACCTCATCTGCGCGCCCGTGAGTGCCGAGGCGATACCGCGCACGGTGGGCGACATGCCACAGCAGCTGCAGTCCCTGCTCCTGACGCTGCCGCAGGGCAAAGCCCCCGAGCATGCGGCGACGGCAGAGGCTGATGCCGAAGAACATCGCGGCCCGGATCGCATCGCACGCTCATCCGCTTCTTAGGTCGCGACCTCACGCCGCAAAGGCATGGATGACTTGCCGAAAGCGCGCATCGCTTTCGATCCCGGCCGGTACTCCTTATTCTCGATGAACCCGCCAATCGACAGCGAGAATGCCAACGCCGCCGCACCCGCCGGGAACCGCGGGGCTTGGCCCGGAGTTAAAGAGTGAACCCGTAGCGGAGTTCCTCATGAAAGACACAGCAACCGGGGTCGGCAGCGTGAAAAACCCGCCAAACCCGATGACCTGAGAGTTTAAAATTGCTGCCAATGGGGCCTCGCAGATGATCCCTGCAAGTAGCGGCGATGGAGTGATCGTGACGGACGCGCACGGATGCGTGACGTTCATGAACCCGGCCGCTGAGGAACTCACCGGCTACAGCGCCGCGGTTGGACTGTATCGTCCGCTGCACGAAGTCTTTCCCATCGTAAGCGAGACCAACGGCGATGCGCTCGTCGACCCCTTCGAGCGGGTGATGAGCGCCGCGAACGGCGCCACAGCCGTAAGCCGATGCGTATTGTTAAAAGCGGACGGGACGCGCGTGCAGATCGATGAGAGCACCCAAGCGATTCGCACGAGCGACTCCACGCTTACCGGCAGCGTCGTGATCTTCCGGCGCGGCAATGCCGACCATCAGGCGCGACAGAATGAGCGCGCAGACGAGCCCAAGGATAGTTTCTTCGCCATTCTGGCGCATGAGTTGCGCAATCCGCTCGCGCCCATCCGCAATGCTCTACAAATCATGCAGATCGTGCAGGATGACGGCGATGGTGCGACGACGTCCGCCGCCCGCGTGATCATCGAGCGGCAGCTGAGGCACCTCACGCGCCTCATCGATGATCTACTCGATATGTCGCGAATGGCACAGGGCAGATTCGAATTGCACAGTCAGCGCACATCCTTGAGCGATGTGGTGCAGCTCGCCCTCGCCTATGCGCGACCGCAGCTTGAGGGCAAACAACACAAGCTGCAGATTGAATTCGCCTCCACGGAATTGTATCTGTCGGCGGATGCCACGCATCTGGGACATGCCTTCGCCAACCTGCTTCACAATGCTTCGAAGTACTCCGCCGCCGGCACAGCGATCCGCGTAGCGGCGAGTGCGGAAGAGGATGAGATTATTGTTCGCGTGGTCGACCAGGGCGTGGGCATCCCTTCTGACATGCTCGAGCGCGTATTTGACCTCTATGGACAGGTAGACCGTGCGGAAGACGGCACACACGACGGCCTTGGCATAGGTTTAACGCTCGTTAAACGCATTGTCGAGCTTCACGGTGGATCCGTCGCGGCGGCAAGCGCAGGACCCGGGCACGGCAGCGAATTCATCGTCCGGCTGCCGCGGGACCAGTCCCGGGCGGCGCCCGGCGTGGCGCTTGGAGCCCCTGTGCCGCCTGCGCCGACCCGGCGATTGCGCATCCTAGTCGCCGACGACAATCGCGATGCGGCGCACACACTTGCAATGCTGCTGAGCCTCGAAGGCCACGAAGTGCGCGCCGTGCATGATGGAATCGAAGCGCTTGCGATGGGCGATGACTTCGCGCCGCAGCTCGTGCTGCTGGACATCGGCATGCCGCTGCTCGATGGCTATGAGACCGCGCGGCAGATTCAGGAAAGACCGTGGGGCAAGCATGCGCATCTGGTGGCGCTCACCGGATGGGGACAGGATGCCGATCGGCGCAGGGCAATGGCCGCCGGGTTTCAGGATCACCTTGTCAAACCGGCTGAGCCTGAGGCACTCAAGGCCGTCATCAATCGCATCGTCGCGGATTGAAGTCGACGATGTACGCCTTCGAATACACCGTGCACGCACGCTGAGTGAAGCACGCCGCGAAAGCCCGTCACGCCCGGAACGCAACGTTCGCGCGATCCATGACGCTCGCCAGCCTGAGCCTCGGGTTCGGCGTGGTGCAACTCGACGTCACGATCGTAAACACCGCTCTCAACAGCATCAGCACGTCGATGGGCGGCGGCGTGTCGGAACTGCAATGGATTGTCAGCGCCTACACTATTGCCTTCGCCGCGTTGATTTTGACCTCTGGAGCTGCGGGCGATCGGATCGGCGCGAAGCGCATCTTCATGGCGGGATTTGCTCTCTTCACGGTGGCGTCGCTCGCGTGTGCGCTTGCGCCCACCCTCGCCGTATTGATTGTGGCGCGGCTGGTGCAGGGTGTTGGAGCGGCGATGCTGGTCCCGAGTTCTCTCGCGCTCCTCAATCACGCCTACCCTGATGAAAAGGAGCGCGGTCGGGCGGTGGGAATCTGGGCGGCCGGCGCGAGCCTGGCTCTCACGGCCGGCCCGCTGGCCGGCGGCATTCTCGTCGCGCTCGTGGGCTGGCGGAGCATTTTCCTCGTCAACCTGCCGATCGGTCTCGCCGGATTGTGGCTGACGTGGCGCTACGCCAGCGAAACCGTGCAATCACCGGATCGGCAGCTTGATCTCGCCGGACAGCTGGCGGCGATCGCTGCCCTCGGTTGTCTTGCCGCGGCAACGATCGAAGGCGGCGTACTTGGCTGGCTCAATCCCTGGGTGCTCGCGTGCTTTGCCGGGTTCACAATTTTGGCGCCGGCCTTCGTGCTTCAGGAACGGCGTGCGCGCGAGCCCATGCTGCCGCTGGCCCTTGTCAAAAACAGGCTGTTCGCGCTGACATCGATGGTGGGCTTGCTCGTGAACATGGCCTTCTACGGGCTCATCTTTGTGCTCAGCCTGTACTTCCAGCAAGTCAACGGCCTGTCTCCGCTTGCCACAGGGCTTGCGTTTCTGCCGATGATGGGTGCAGTGCTGCCGGCCAATCTGCTGGCCGCGCGCGCCGCTGAACACTGGGGTGCCCCCGTCACGATCGCGGGCGGCGCGGCACTGACAGCGGCCGGCTGTCTGGGGCTCCTCGGCCTCGAACGTGATACGAACTATTGGGCCCTCTGCGCGCAGCTCTTGGCTATGGGCGCAGGCTTAGGCTTACTCGTTCCACCGCTGACATCAACTCTCTTAGGTAGCGTCGAGAAGGCTCGTTCGGGCATCGCCGCCGGCGTTCTCAACTCCACCCGCCAAACCGGCAGCGTCCTCGGCGTCGCCCTCTTCGGCTCGCTCGTCGGCAAGGGCAGCGCATTTCTCCCGGGCACTCGAGTCGCGCTCATAATTTCCACAGCTCTCCTGCTCGGTGCGGCGATCATCATCGTGGTCGGTGGCCGCTCAGTTTCTTCGAAGCGACGCGCCTAATGAGCCCGCGATGATTCGGCGCTGCTGACCGCCGTGATGGCCACGACGACTTCGGGATCGCTCGAGCCGCTGAACTGCAGAGTGAGCGTGCGCTCGGCCGGCAGATCGAACGCGACGATCTTGCGCGGCCTTTCGCACCCGACGTGTCCCTGGAAATCGACGGACGGCACGAGTTGCGCGCCATCGACGACGTCGACCCAGTGGCCGCTGGTGATCGAGACGCGGTAGCGGCCGGCCTTCTTGACGCGCAATCGCACCAGGCCCGCCTGAGCGCGAGGGGCACCGTTCGCCTTGGCGGGCCCAGCGGCGAACGTCACCAGTGCCTGATCGGTGAGCTTCAGGGAATACAGAGTACCGACATTGAGCTGTGGCACTTCGGCTCCCGGCTTTACTGCCGCCGTAATCGCCTGCGGGGTCCGCTTCATCACCGCAAGCTCGCGCGATACGTCCCATTTGAAATGCGTGCAGCCATCGCCATCCGCAGCGCTTGCTATCTGGCATAGGAAGGCTGCAAGCAACGCGTAGGCAAGGAATTTGAATGCTGGCATTCGCGACATGATTGACCTTTCGCTGCAGGCTCATTGGGGCAGCCGCGTAATGCGCGCCGCGCCTGTGACTGTAGCAGAAGCCCTCGAGTCCGACAGCGGCTCTATCCTCAATCATGAGCCGCGCTCTTCGCCACTCCGAATCCGCCGCCGCCCGGTGTCTCGATCACAAGCGAATCGCCCACCTGCAGCTCTCTTTGATCAACGCCAGCCAGAAGTTCTATCGACCCGTTTGCGCGCTCCAGCCACTGCCGTCCGCGCGCTGCTCTCGCGCCGCCCGAAAGGCCGTGCGGCGCGACGGTACGCCGCGAAGAGACAATCACTGCCGTCATGGGCGCATTGAAGCGGATTCTGCGCACCACTCCATCGCCGCCGCGCGTGGCACCCGTGCCGCCGGAGCCCACGCGAATGGCGAAGCGCTCGACACGCACCGGATAGCGCAGCTCGAGCACCTCCGGATCGGTGATGCGCGTGTTGGTCATATGAGTGTGAACAGCGGACGCCCCATCGAAATCCGGTCCCGCGCCAGCTCCGCCGCAGATGGTCTCGTAGTACTGCTGCTCTTCATTGCCAAATAGAAAGTTGTTCATGGTCGCCTGAGAGGATGCGCACACCCCGAGAGCGCCTAACAGCGCGTTGCACGCCGCCTGGCTCACTTCGGTGTTGCCGGCCACCACCGCGCTGCCGGGGGCGGGCGACAGGAAGGTCCCCGCGGGCAGCACGATAGCAAGCGGGCGCAGACAGCCATCATTGAGCGGGATATCCCGCCCTACGAGGCAGCGAAAAACATACAGCACCACCGCGCGCACCACCGCGGGCGGCGCATTGAAGTTTCCGGCGTGCTGCGCTCCCGTACCGGTGAAATCGATGGTCGCTGTGCGTGCGTGCCGGTCGACGCGTACCGCGACCCGCAACGGCGATCCATCGTCCATCACATAGTCAAAAGAGCCGTCCTTCAAAACCTCGATGGCACGGCGCACGCTCTCCTCGCCGTTCTGCATGATGTGCGCCATGTATGCTGCGACGACCTCGGCTCCGTAGCGCGCGACCACCTTGTGCAGCTCGCGCGCTCCGCAGGTGTTGGCCGCGACCTGCGCCTTGACGTCGGCGATGTTGGTGTCCGGACTGCGCGCGGGATAGCGCGCGCCCGTCAGGAGCTTGCGAAACTGCGCCTCGTGAAAGGCGCCATCTTCGATGAGCAGGAAGTCATCGATGACGACCCCCTCCTCAATGAGCCGCGTCGAGTTCGGAGGCGTCGAACCCGGCGTCATCCCGCCAATATCGGCGTGATGACCGCGATTGCCGACGAAGAACAGAATTTCCCGGCCCGCGCTGTCGAACACCGGGGTGATGACCGTCAGATCCGGCAGATGCGTGCCGCCGTTGAAGGGATTATTGAGCACGACCGCATCGCCGGGCCGCAACGTGGCGTGGCGGCTGCGGATCACAGTCTGTACGCTCTCCCCCATCGCGCCCAGGTGGACCGGCACGTGCGGCGCGTTCGCAATGAGCTGCCCGGCGCGATCAAAGATCGCGCAGGAGAAGTCAAGCCGTTCGCGCATGTTGACGCTCGTGGAGGTGTTCTGCAGCACCGCCCCCATCTGCTCCGCGACGTTCATGAAAACGTTGTTGAACAACTCAAGAAGCACGGGATCCACGGGATAAGCTTTGAGCGTGCCGCGCTCCGCCTGGGCGCCCGTGCGCTGCAGTACGAGATGGCCGAGCTCATTCACCAGGGCGGCCCAGCCGGGCTCAATCACAGTCGTGGCGATGGTCTCGACGATCAACGCCGGTCCGCTGACCTTGTCGCCTGGGCACAGCGCGCCGCGATCGAATACCGGCGCTCGGTACGCGCGCTCGCGGGTCCAGAGTTCAACGTCGTCAATGGGCCGCACTGCACCGCTGCTGCGCGGCGGGCGCTCGATGTCCCGCGGCCGCGGGCTCCGCGCCGTCGCTTCGACGGCAACGAGCGCGACCCAGACCGCACGCTCCGGCGTCGCAAATCCGAAGCGCAGGCGGTGGGCCGCCGTGAACGCCTCCTGCATCGCCGCGAATGACGCGAGCGGCACCGGCAGTGCGGAGTCCGCGCCTGCATATTGCAGGTGCACATGGCAGTGAGTCTCGATCTGTCGGCCCTCCAGGCCCTGGCTGACGAGCGCCGCGCACGCCTCCTCTGCGAGTTGCGCCGCGACAGCGCCGAGATACGTCATTCCTTCAGCATCAAATGCGCGCTCGACGGCGCGTTCGCGCTGCAGGCTCTGATCGGCGAGCCCCATTCCGTATGCGGACAGCACTCCTGCCAGCGGGTGGATCAAAATGGTGCGCATGCCGAGCTCTTCGGCGACGAGGCAGGCGTGTTGCCCGCCGGCGCCGCCGAAGCATTGCAGTGCGAATTCTGCGACGTCGTGGCCTTTCTCGAGCGACACCTGCTTGATGGCGTTCGCCATGTGCGCGACCGCAATGCGCAAAAAGCCCGCCGCAGT
>Ga0209006_10007094_pt1 | contig 10128 bp, 9 predicted proteins | sample JacPin_JW_Ref_O2_FD_188567 | JGI IMG/M metagenome (GOLD analysis project Ga0209006, IMG submission 188567) | Forest soil microbial communities from Algoma, Ontario, Canada - Jack Pine, Ontario site 1_JW_Ref_O2 (SPAdes) (version 2) | ecosystem: Environmental > Terrestrial > Soil > Boreal... | reverse complement strand
ATTGGGCTGAAAGGCGCGGGCGCCTAGGGCTATTCATTGTCTTCTGCGAGCGGCGAGTGCACAGAGGCGCGCCGGGACCTCCCTAAGGTTTCTTCCGCGCCGCTTTTCTCTTAGCGGGAATGTTGTGGTTGCTTTTGTTGCCGTGCAGTTCGTCTGCCGGGAGATGACGAAGCTCTGGCAGAGCCAAATTCACGCGGATTCACTTTACGTGAATGGCTTGCTTGGCTTGTTCGCGAATGTTTATCTGATCAAGGGTCATTTTATAGGCGACGTAGTATTTATAGATGTTGCTAACGTATTGCACGGTCTCTTGGCCGATGTCTTTCGCTGCGACGAGTTCTACGTTCCCGAACCACTTGTTGGGATCTAGGCCCTCGCTGCGCGCTCGCTTGCGCAAACCCTCGATGCGACCGGGGCCGGCGTTGTAAGCCGCGAAAGTAAAAAGAGTTTTGTTCTGCGGGTCAATGCCGGGATCGCTGAAGTACGTCGTGGCGATCTGCGCGAGCATCTTGGCGCCGGCGTGAATATTATCCTTCGCGTCCCGAACATTCGAGATATTGATGGGCTTCGCGGCGGCGTATTTTGGCAAAACCTGCATCACCCCCACGGCCCCGCGGTGACTGACGAGAGCCTGATTCAGCATGGACTCCTGGTAACCCTGGGCCGCCAGCATTAAGTAATCGAAGTTATACTCGGCTGCGTACTCCTGAAAATATTTCACGTAAGCATTGAATTTTTCCATCTCTGCTTCCGAGGTGGAGTCCTCTAATAAATGTGCTGAGTTAGCGTAACGTTGAGCCATCATGTTGCCGAAGGTCGTGCCGAGCCCATGGCTTCTAAGGAAGTCGTCCATAACCGCCTTTAATTGTGGGCTACCCTTGCGCATGACCCATCCGATTTGTCCTTCGTCTTTGAGCACCGCGGGGTTCACCACCATATTCTGGTAAACCTTGGACCATAGCTCCGCACGGAAGTTCACCGACACGGTCGCGGGTAGCAATCCGGCGTTCACCATCTCCAGTAAATCCTCTTCGGTTAAATTCGCATCCACCACCTTGATTGCGATTGGGGGCTTGCCCGCCTGCGCAAAGCGTCGGTTTGTACTTTCAAGTTCTGTTTTTGCGACGCTGACCGGACTGACATAGACGTCTCTACCGCTCAAGTCGTCTATGCTGTTAACCGGAGCTTGTGATCGGGAGGTGACAACTACGAGCTTGACATCTTTTCTTATGGGTTCCGTAAAGTCGGCGATTTCTTCGCGCTCGGGAGTGATTATGACGCCCGTGCAGATTATGTCCCCCATGCCATCGGTCAGTGCTTTTTGCAGCTCTCCGGGTGTCATGGGCAGATACACCACTTTGAATTTCTTAGCGCCGGGCCTGAGCTTCTTATTGGTGACTTTCTCGAATTCATTCATTGCATCAGCGATCACACCACGCTGAGCTCCCCGGTCGTAGAAAAAACCGGACCTGCTATACACCACCAAAACGCGGAGCTGGCCACGCTTGACGATTTCATTCCAGTCACCCGTGAAGCGCCCAAAGTCCTTAGGCAGCGCCAGAGCGTGCGTTTGCTTGGCGATCTCGGCATCTACGCTTTCCAGAGCGGGCTGACTGGCGGCGGAAGGCGGTGTTGAGGCGACGGGTTCCGGGGATTGTGGCTTTGACCCGCATCCCGCGAGAACGAGCAATGCAATGCCGAGGTACTTGGAAAATGGTCTCGACGAGTTCCGACCGAAAAGTTCATTTTTCTTAGACACCCACGTACCGTAGCCGTTCCAATCTTTTCCTGTCAAGCAATTGGGCGAAGGCGAGAACTCGGAGGCTACCGGATATTGCGGCGGTGAACTCGGGCGCGAAAATACAGTGGCGATCTTGATCACCAAGCTACCGTAGTTGCCCTTTTCGGTCGGTGCGTCGATAACGGCGTTATCCAGGAGTTGAAGCATCCGCACCAACAACGTGAAAGATACGGTCGACTCCTGGATTAGTCGCGAAATCGGAAACTGGAGTTCAGTTGTACTGTAACGGCGTTAATCGGGACAAGGGCGGCCCCATTCGCGCTCTCGCTGTGCTGGGCCTACTTCACGCTGTTGGCCGGATTCCACGAGCCCTGTTGCTCGCGAATATAGAGTATTGGACCGGTGCGATGGGCGGTTCCGAGGTTGGCGATGGTTGAGGCCCAAGCGTTGAACTTGGCGTCATCAGCGGACTCAACGGCCTATTCCCAAGCGGTCAGATGTCTACTCAGGTTTGCCCGCTTTATCCCAATCGATAATATTGGTGAGCTTCCAGGGATTTTTGAACAGCTGAAACTCCAGTTGGCCGTCTTTGTTGATTACGAACTTGGTTGCCGGGTAAAGGATACCGCCGCTCTTTTCTTTGTCGGAATCGTTGATCTCGATTTCCCCTCCGGTCAAGTCGTAATCGCGACTACGAGTATTGTAATAGGCTTCGCCAAACCTGATTTGACGATTGGTAATGAAGCGGATCTTTCGGCCCGTGGGGGTGGGAATAAGTCGGATGAAACTCAGGTCGTAACCCAGAGTGCCGGTGATCGCGATCCGGCCGACGGCTTTCATCTTGGTGAGCGCATTGACCAGCCCCTGTTGCTTGCCTTGCTTAAACGCCTCAATAAGAATGGCTCGATCCTCTTCCGTAGAGAACTCGTAGATGGTTACCTTCACGTTGACGACTTGGCCCAACTGAGTACTGGTTCCCATAGCGGTCGCATCGATCGTCATGGTCTTTCTGGTATCCGGCGGGATGGCGAAAGCGACCTCGGCGGCCAGCATGGTCACAACGAGCAAACTGCACAGGGCGAACTGGAAGAATCTAGATTTGGAATTCTTGCTGTATGCCATCGAATTCTCCTTAAACCGGCTTCTATCGGATGGGGTGTGTCCCCTAATTTGCGAATGATATTCCGCTTGGTGCTTTCGAAGAACACACCAGCTTGGGAATCGAGGGTGTCGAGGCGTTCCTCCGCCCCTACCATCTTCGCGTCAACACGGGTGCCCGACGTTCTTATACCACGGAATGCACTAACTGCTGGTTCGTCGCGTTACCGGACATCTGCCTTTGACCGAATTTCCACATGTACGGTAACGGCGTTAATCAGGGGTTAGGCCTTAGCCACCCGCAAGAGGAATCTGCCGTGGCGGACGATTTATGCGAGGTTAAGGCTAAAAGGCTGAACTGGCGTCCGGCTCGAGTCAATCTTCCGCGACTCTCTCCAGCTAGCGTCGTAACGTGTCCGTTGGTCCTCTGGCACTATTCCAACGTAGCGCGTGTATTCTACGATTGCTCTTTCTACTGCGTGCGTGTTCGTTACATCAATGAGTGCGGCTTTAATTTGTGTAAGCGCCGCATAGAAATCTGTTGGTTCTGTGACTTCGGCGTCCGCTTCACCTTCCAGCCACCGGTCGCACTCTTGAATAACTCGTTCTTCAAATGTGATGCGGTCGCGCATCGCCGCACACTATCACATTTATTACGTTGTTATTGCGATATCTTTTCTCAGGCATAAGAGGCCTTACTAAGTTGGCGGGCGGCCTGCTCGCCAAGGGAATCTGTCACTTTTGACGATGCGACCATTCTTCTAGGTTACATTCCCCCAAGCGTCCATCCTCCCAGTCCGTGAATTGGAAGACTATGTTCTTGTTTGCGTGGTTGGCAGATCCGCCCTCCCGCGTATCCTTTGCCTGAAAGACGAAGCGGATATCCGAGTTCAACTTGATATAAGAATCGATTTCCGGCAGGAACTCGGGCTGTGGCGAAGATTGCGCGCTCCCGAGACTCCAAAGAAAAGCATGGCTGCGATGATCACCGCTTCTCTCTGCGGGATTTTCCGCTGAAATCTTGATATTTGCTCTTTCATACGGGCGAACTCAAATCATTGGCCGCGCGGCGTGGGAGACGTTTTCTAGTTTCCAGGGCCGGAGCCGGACGATATCGAAAATTTCGCGGTCATTTCGGTCATGTGACTGTCGCCTCCGATGTTGGGGGCACTGTACAGCGTCTTGATAATTTGGTCATCATCGCGATTGGAAATTGTGCGGTTCACGCAAAAGCTTGGGCCGTTCACGGCTTACTAGAAATCAGCTAATTAGAGCTTCCCACCCGAGAGCGTGGGGGTGTATAAAGCACGCAGCTTTTGCTTGGGTGAGGTAGGCGGTCGTGCGTCGATGGCATGTCTCTCAATCCGCTTCCCAATAGCTCCTGTGATGCCGCTCCTCTCGTCAATCGCGTCTTGAATCGCGCGTATTTGTCTATTGCAAAACGTCCGGCGGATTCTCAAAAGAGTGTCACGGCTCCGAGCTGGCTGTATCTGCTCCGGTGATTCGAAACAAAAGTCATCATAAAGCGACGACGCGGAGAGCCAAGCTCGACGCTGTTTTGGTGTAATGGAGACAAGAAAATGATGACGACAGGCGCGAAGCAGCTTTTTTCAGCGATTCTAGCCGTGCTACTGGTTGGTGGCGCTACGCCATATCAAGTGCGAGCGCAGGCCGCTCCGACGGGACAAACGGGGTACTCGGGACAGGGCGTGCCGCTCACTGCGGACGAATTGCAACAACTGGCGGCACCGATCGCGCTGTATCCGGACGCGCTGGTAGCGCAGGTTCTTGCCGCCGCAACATTTCCCGATCAGGTTGCTGCCGCTGAAGGCTGGGTTCAGGCCCACAGTAACTTGACCGGATCGGCCCTGATGCAAGCCGTAGACGGGCAACCCTGGGATCCCGCGGTGAAGGCGCTTACACAATTCCCCTCGGTGCTCGGTAACATGGCGAGCAACCTGACCTGGACTTCATCGCTAGGAGAGGCCTATCACACGCAGTCAGCCGACGTGATGACGGCCATCCAAGTGTTGCGCGCGAAAGCTTACGCGGCCGGCAACCTGAAATCATCAACACAGCTCGCCGTCGTTCAACAGTCGCCGCAAGTGATCGTGATTCAACCGGTGAATCCGCAGGTCGTTTACGTTCCGATGTACAACCCCGCAGTCGTTTATGGCTACCCCTACGTCGTTCCAGCTTACGTCCCCCCTCCGCCACCTCCCGCTGGTGCGGCAGTCGTGGCCTTTGGAGTTGGCATCGCTGTTGGCGCCATGATGGCCAGCAATTCTTATGCCTGGGGATACAGCAGCTGGAACTGTGGATGGCACGGCACGACGACCGTGGTCTATCACGGCGGCGCATATTACGGGAATAATGCCTGGCATGGCGGTTATTACGGCTCCAGCGCCTCGGCCTATGGACCCAACGGCAGTGCCCACGTGTCCAATGGCTACAATCCCTCCACCGGAACTTACGCGCGTGGCGGCACGGTCTCAAACGGTTACGGCAGCGCAAGTGCCGGTCAAGCCTACAACCCAAGGACCGGGGCCTCTGCCGCGACGGTGCAAGGATCCAATGCGTATGGCAACTATGGGGCCTCGACCGCTTCGAAAAATGGCACGACTGTAAACAGCCAGCACCAAACCAACGCGAACGGAACCACGGCGCAGGCGCACAGCTCGAACGGCGGATCGGCTTATGCTGCGTCGGGCAAATACGGCAACAGCGCAGCGGTGGGCCAAACCGCCAACGGCGACAAATATGCGGCGGCCAATGGCAAAACCTACAGCAACACGGGCAGCGGTTGGGATCAGAAGAGCGGATCTCCCTCGAGCTACAACAAATCCAGTTCCAGCGGCTGGGGCGGGCAGGAAAAGAGCGGTGGGTCGTCGGCCATGAGCAGCGGAGGTGGCGGATGGAGTTCAAGGGCCTCTAGTGCTCGCGGTTCAGCAAGCTACGGCGGTCGTCGCAGGTAATCCCGACGCCACCGGAGCAGGTGCGCGTGACGACAATTTTTATCGGCAGATGAAGTCTTCACGTTTAAATCTTGGAGGTTCGATATGTCGCGAGCAACGCGGACAAGCACTATTACCAGTCGCCTCATTCCTCTCGCGATAGTCATTCTGTTTGCCGGATGCAGCAAGATCGCGAAGCCTTCTTACCAGACGTTTGCCTCTCCCGACGCCGCGGCTAACGGGCTGTCGACCGCGGCAAGATCAGGTGATGCAAACGCGGTAGTCGCAGTCTTCGGCCCGGACTCGAAAGACATCATTTTCTCGGGCGATCCGGTGCAGGACAAGGAGATCGCCGGCGCATTCGTGCAGGAGTACGACACGATGCATCGCTGGCGCAAAATGCCTGACGAATCTCAAATCCTGGTGTTGGGAGCAGACAATTTTCCTTTTCCGATCCCGCTGAAGAAGAATGCTACGGGACAGTGGTACTTCGACGTGGCCGCGGGAAGAGAGGAGATCCTGATGCGGCGTATCGGCCGCAACGAACTCGCGATCATGGACGTATGCAACGCGCTGGTTGACGCTGAGGCTGAGTACTTCTCAATGCGCCACGACGACGGAAGCACGGGCCAGTTCGCCGCGAAGTTCATCAGTGACACCGGCAAGCAAAACGGTCTGTACTGGGATTCGCCGGAAGGCCAACCCAAAAGTCCGCTCGGTCCGATGGCGGTAAATGCCACCAACGAAGGCTATAACGTGAAACCGGAAGCGCACGTGCCGTTCCATGGGTATTTCTTTCGGATGCTGACCCGGCAAGGCGCTAACGCACCCGGCGGCGCGAAGGACTACGTGGTCGATGGAAGGATGACAGGCGGTTTCGCCTTCGTCGCCTATCCCGCACAGTACCGCAACTCCGGCGTGATGACTTTCATCATCAATCAGGACGGCGTGCTGTTGCAGAAGGATTTGGGGACTGATACAGCACAGACAGCGGCCGCGATGACGGAGTTCAATCCCGATCAGAGTTGGACCCCAGCGCAACAGTAGCGCGTGCCTTCTCCGCGCGATTGCCAGGACAGCAAATCAACGGGTTCGCCAACTCTGATTAGTCGCGTTACCGGACATGTGCCTCGTCCCGAAATTCCACATGTACGGTTTCGGCGTTAATCAGGACTCCAGCCCGATTTTGTGGCTAACCTAAGGGGTGAGTAACGATTTAGCCTTTTGTGTCAGCAGGCCCAATGTATACACAGTCGCCTCACTGCTCCTCAATTGCGATGTTCTTAATGATTTGGTTCTACGTTGCTTACGTCTTTGGGAGTCCCTATCACTTTCTCCCTGAAACGAAATTCGTCAAATCAGCGGCTGCGCAGTGAGCGCGAAGTGTTTTCGAGGTTGTACGGGCGGACCCGGACGACTCCGCCGCGCGGGCTGTCGATGTCTGCGATCAGTGCAAAACAAATCGCCACGATTAGCGGAATCACCAGCAGGATCACGCGCCTGGCACCGGTGATTTTCAGTCCATAGCCGAGCAGCAGGTTGCAGCATATGGCGATGCCAAACATGAGGAGCCAGGCGGCGCTGGGGATGCGATTGAGCCACGCTGCCTCCGTGAAGCCCCGGGAGTTGGAAACATCGTTTACACCGGAAACCGCGAGCGCAACGATTTGGGTAGGGTTAGCCTCGGCTGGATGACGAACGGCGACCCAGAGTTCGCCTTCCAGTCGCGAGAGGGTTGAGTTGATCTGTTCGAGTTGGCGGTCTTCGCGAGTTCGGTAATATAGAAGTCGTTCATCCAGATAGCTAATCAGCATCGCACGAACTTTCGCCGCGTCGGCGGCAGGCAGCACGTCGGCGCGCGTGTATTCGGTGGAAATGGCGCTGGCTTCGGCCTGCTCGAGATCCTTGCGTTGGTCGTAGCGGCTGCTGGCCATCGAAAAACTGAATCCGATGATTAGACCCAGAAGCGTCAGCGCCGCGGACCTCACTACGTTAAAAATTTCGAGGTCTTTTTCTTGTAACCCTTCGAAAGCCGCCCCAATCCTGGCCGCCAGGAGCAGAACTGCAAGCGACAGAATGAATACGAATTGGGGGTACCGCATGAGTTCCGACATGTGACCCTCCCTCCGGTGTTGCAGCGATAACGAATCCCGGCTGTCCAAAATTCGGATCGAGTTGGAGCCTGGTGTCGAGCACCGGCCTCGAGATCGGCGCCGCAACCATAAACGCACCGCGCTCCCTACCCTTCTTCTTTTTGTCGGGCTTTGAATCCGAGGAAGAAGCGTCAGCTTCGGGTGAGGCTTGCACGCGTTGGCCTGTGGCCGTTTCCGTCGCCGAAACGGGTTTATCCCCTGCGGGAGCTTGCGCGAAGCAGGCTTGCTGAAAAATCGAATGAACCGCAGCGATCAGCATCCAACGGAAAGAAGCTCGCGCCCTCTTTGAATTACAGAATCGAACATTCATGGGAACGCGAGCCTCGTTTGACGTGGCAATGCGAGCGCTCGTCACTCGACGGCCAACCCAATTCTCAACCAACGCTACTTGGTGGATGAGTCGATTTGCTGCCCCAAACCTTCGGCAGCGGCCTTGTCTTGACCGTAATCGATGGCGGAGTCGATTTCATTGGCCAAATCCGTTACGATCCGCGTATTTGCTTTTATGTACGCGGGATACGGAGGGGTCGACGGGCGGCTCTTGCTCTTGTTCAGGCGATCGATCGCGGCGTTCATATTCGTTGCCAGATCGTTCGCGAGGCCCGTGATTCGATCGATGGCGTCCTGCTGCCAGGTGCTAGCCGTGGTTCGGTGCGATTGCAAGCCGCGCATATTTGCCTGCAGCGCATTTACGTCACCCTTAATCTTGTCCAGCGCGGCCGCGTGGGTTTGCCAGTTCAAGCCGCCATTGACGTAGCTCTCCATCTGGACCGCATCCTTCTTGATCTTGGCCACTATCGGCTTCGCGTCATTCAGCTGGGCAGTGACGCTGGCGTTGTCACTTCCGCCTTGCGCACGTGATGCGCTCGGAATCAAAACGCAACCGACTGACAAAAGCAAACAGCAGACTACTTTCTTCGCGTTCATATTTTGTTATTCTCCTTTTTTCCTTTGGCTAAATTGGTGACCGCTTCGGGCGCTGCCGCCAAAAGCGTTGTCTCAGTTCCGACCCCGCCTTCGTGAGCCGCCAGACGCCCCTGTGCGGCTTTGTCGCTGAAAACTCTCCGTTCGCTGCGTGCCTTGCTGCCGCGCTTTCGCATCGCGATTCAGGTCCTGTACTTGCGCCGAAGGTGCGGCAAAGCTTTGTTGCGCGCCGCCTTTCGGCCCAGCCGCAGTCGTCGCAGCCGTTGGATTTTGCGGCGCTGTACGTTGCGTCGCCGTAGGCTGGGCCGTTCGAGCCGTCTGATTCTGTTTGGCGCTATTCTGTGCGGCGCTATTTTGCGTCGCGGGTTGCGCGGAGGCGTGGGGAGCTGGATTCTCGACGGGTTTCCATCCGCCATTTTCATATTGCTGCCATCCGCTGTCTGTTTTCTTGTACGCGTTGCCATCTTTACCCGCATAAATATCGCCAGAGCCACTTTGCCCAACGAACCCGCTTCCGTTTTGTCCGCTGGCGCCCAGCACTCGACCACCCTCTGAGCCTCGGGCCCCTGCGACCGTGCCGCGCGAATCGGAGTAGTGCGCGGATTGCGCCCACTTATCGCCCTGGGTCACCACCGAGCTTCCCCACTGGCTGTAGGCATTCGAGCCTTGTCGAGTTGCTCCATACGCGCCCGTGTACGGGTTGTAGGCCCGGGCTGCTCCGGCACAGCCATATACGCCGCATCCGCCAACGGCGCGTCCGCCTGTTCCGGTCGATGGGTTGTACCAGGCCGCGCCGGCCACGCCGCCATACGGTCCATAGGCTCCGCGCGCAACACCGTACGCCCCATTATGCGGGTTATATACGGCGCCGACGCCGTAGGTAATGGGATACGGGCGATAAATGGGATAGGGGTGCGGTCCGTAATAAAAGTAGGGCGGGTAGTAGTAACCGCTTCCGTAGGCAAGCGTCGCGCCCACCGCGGCACCGATGATAAACATTCCGAGATAGCCCGCGGTGCTGCTCGCTTCCGTCTCGCCCGTCGGAGTTGTGGTCTGTGTCACATAGGTCACGTTGTAGACGGGCGAACTTGATGGAATCGTGTAAATTTCTTGAGGAATAGAATCGGCAGTCTTCCACGGCCCCGTGGGCGTTGTGGACATGAACCAAACCGCCTGAAAGCACAAGTAATACAAATCGCCGACCTTGATGACTTTGTCCTGTGTGTTTGAAGCGTAGGAAAGCGATGTTGATTCGATG
>Ga0209006_10007093_pt1 | contig 10130 bp, 8 predicted proteins | sample JacPin_JW_Ref_O2_FD_188567 | JGI IMG/M metagenome (GOLD analysis project Ga0209006, IMG submission 188567) | Forest soil microbial communities from Algoma, Ontario, Canada - Jack Pine, Ontario site 1_JW_Ref_O2 (SPAdes) (version 2) | ecosystem: Environmental > Terrestrial > Soil > Boreal... | reverse complement strand
ATGCAGGAAGGCGGACTGAGCGGCTTGCCGCTGATACGCCGCATCAGGACGTACGACCCGCGGGTGCGCATCCTGGTGTTCAGCATGCACAGCGACCCGATCATTGTCGCGCGCGCGCTCGAGGCCGGTGCCTGTGGCTACGTGCTCAAAGACACCTCATCCGAGGATTTTTTGAAGGCATTCAAAGCCGTCATCGCCAGCGGCGCCTATCTGAGCCATGATCTCGCGCTGCAGGTCGCGCTGGTGCGAACGTCGGCGCGCATCGACCCGTTGGCCCAGCTGACGCCGCGGGAGCTGCAAACCCTTTCGCTTTTGGCTAAGGGCAAGCCCTACGGCCACATCGCCGATGAACTTAGTGTCAGCTATAAGACCGTGGTCAACCTCAGCTCTCAGCTCAAGCACAAGCTCGAGGTTCGCAATCTCCCCGAGCTCATCCGCGCGGCTGTGCACCTGCTTGGGGCACGCACTAATCCGCCGATCGGATGATCCTCGGTCATCGCCGATTGCCAAAACTTCCCGGTCTGTTCAGGAAAAGCATCCGGATTACGCTGCTGCGGAGATCGTGACAAAATTCGCCGTCGGTTCCGGACGGCGCAGCATGTGTAGCGATGTACGAGTTCCCCGTCGGGTAGTGGCAGCGGACGTATTCCAGGGATTATGGGCAGCGCCTATTGCCTTGCTCATGGCGTGGAGCGTCGCCGCTGCGCAGGAAAACCCAAATCCCGCCGGAAGTAGCGGCACCACCCTTCCTGAGATCCGCGTGATCGCGACAACGCCAGTCGCGCCGCCGCGCGTTCCCGCGCGTGCTCTTGCAACCGCGCCCGCTCCGGCCGCGCCCACGCCCGCTGCCGCGCCCACCACCGGCGAGACTGCGCCGAAAGCTGTGCCTGGTGCGGTGGAATTGGACAAAATTCCATCCAACGTCCAGACGGTCGGAGCGCCCGCGTTTGACGGCACGAAGGCGCCTGATTTGTTGCAGTCATTGGACCGGGCGCTTCCTGGAGTGTCACTGAGCAGCCAGACTGGCAACGACTTTCAGCTCGATCTGAACTACCGAGGATTCACGGCCTCGCCCGTCATTGGTACGCCGCAGGGGCTCGCCGTCTATCAGAACGGCGTTCGCATCAACGAGGTCTTCGGTGATGTGGTCAATTGGGATTTCATCCCGCAAAGCGCCATCAATCAACTGACGCTCGTTCCCAGCAATCCGGTCTACGGCCTCAATGCGACGGGCGGCGCTCTCGCATTCGAGATGAAGAATGGATACACCTATCACGCCATTGAAGGTGAGGTCAGCGGTGGATCATACGGACGCGCCGTCGCTTCCGTGCAAGCCGGTGGCGAAAACGGAAATCTATCGGGCTACATAACCGCCGACGCAATCAATGATGCGGGTTGGCGCAATAACTCGCCGTCATCGTTGCGCCGTGTCTACACGGATTTCGGAGCGCGCGGTGATCAGACCGAATTTCACGTCACCTTCACGGGCGCCGACAACAACTTCGGCGCCGCGGCGGCTACGCCAGTGCAAATGCTCAGCCAGGATTGGGCCAGCATCTACACCGTCCCGCAAACGACCCAAAACCAGCTCGCGTTCCTGACGACGAGCGCGACTTGGAAGCCGAGCGATACCTGGACCTATCAGGCTATCGCTTATTACCGCAACTTCCGTCAAAGCCATGTGGACGGCAACGGCACGAACGCACAAAACTCTGGGTGTCCGGATCCGACCGTCCTCTGCTTTCCTAACCTCGATGGCACAGTCTCGAATCTCACGACGACACGGGGACAAACAGTCCCGGCGACTGGCGCGCTTGGCACGAGCGTCCTGGGCGAAATCGATCGCACCTGGACCAATACCAACAGTTTCGGCGGCACCGTTCAGGCGGCGACGTCCGAACCGATTTTCGGTCACAGCAACAACTTCACGATCGGCCTCGGCGTGGACCGCGGCTTGGTGCAATTCTCAACCACGAGCGAATTGGGAACGATCAATGCCAATCAATTCCCAACTGTGCAGGGCTTCGGGCTTTTTATTGATCAGCCGTCGGGCGACGTCGCGCCAGTGGGGTTGGGTGCAACGACACTCTATACGGGTCTCTACGCGACCGACACATTCGACGTCACGCCACGCCTATCGATCACCGCTGGTGGACGATTTAACTTCGCCCAGATCAATTTAACGGACGAACTCGGCAACGACCCCGCGCTGAACGGCAATCACACCTATACCCACTTTAATCCCATGATTGGCGGGACCTACAAGCTCACGCCGAACCTTACATTGTACGGCGATTTCGCGGAGGCAAACCGCGCACCGACACCTCTTGAGCTCGCCTGCTCCGATCCACTGCGTCCTTGCTTGATCGATAATGCCCTCGTTGCGGATCCCAATCTTCAACAGGTCATCACATATACCGTTGAGGCCGGCTTGCGAGGTCAATTCAACGCTGCCCAAGGACTGGTGAATTGGACGGTGGGTGGGTTTCGAGCGCTCAACACGAACGATATTATCGCCGTTTCGAGCCCAATCCCGGGCCATGAATTCTTTCAGAACGCCGGCAACACTCTGCGCCAGGGCATCGAAGCCAATGTCAGTTACAAGCAAGACCGCTGGAATATCTACGCCAACTACACGTATGTCGATGCTACCTTCCTGAACGCTTTGACCCTGCAGTCGCCGTTCAATCCTTTCGCCGACGCCAACGGCAACATTTTCGTGGTTCCCGGGGATCATCTCACCGGCATTCCGAACTTCCGTTTCAAACTCGGCGCCGAATACCAAGTCATCCAGCCGTGGAAAATCGGCGCCGACCTCAACGTTGTCGGCAGTCAATGGCTGGTCGGCGATGAATCAAATCAAAACTCGAAAATGGCACCCTACTGGACCGTAAACCTGCACTCCTCCTACAAGGTCACAGACAATGTCGAGGTCTTCGGGCTGGTGCGTAATCTGTTCGACCAGCATTATTACGTCTACGGAACGTTCTTCGACGTCACTTCCTTTCCGTATCTGAATCTGACTGATCCGCGCACCTTTGTCCCGGGCATTCCATTTGCCGCCTATATGGGCGTGCGCGGCACGTTACCGACAATCGGTCCGGCATTCGCCGAAGCCCCGCCGCCCGTGGTGACGAAAGCGGCGCCTGTTGCTTGGACGGAGTCCAAATCGCTCGCAGTCAACTGGACCGGCATATATCTCGGCCTCAACAGCGGCTTCACCTTCGGCGGCAGCAATTGGACTGATAGTGTGACCGGCAGTTCGAGTGGCCGTTTTGGCACGTCTGGTTTCGTCCTCGGCGGGACCGTGGGCGCAAACTACCAAGCCGGATCACTCGTGCTCGGTATCGAGGCCGATGGCGACTGGGCCGACACTAGTGGCTTCGGCACCTTCACGGCCTCCGCCCTCTGTACCGGGGCATGCTTTACGACGAGTAGCTGGCTCAGCACTGTGCGCGGCCGCGCTGGCTACGCATTCGATCGCTTCCTTGTTTATGGCACTGGCGGCGTCGCCTTCGGCAATGTGCGCGCGAACTTTTCAAACGATCCCGTTACTAGCTCAGTCGAAGCCGGCTGGACAGTTGGCGCTGGAGTCGAGTTTGCGTTTACGCGGAACTGGAGCGCCAAGGCTGAATACCTTTTCGTCAACCTTGCCGATGGGTCATGCACCACGAATTGCGCAATCGCGGATGCGAGCGGAACGCCGGTCATTCCCAACGTCGCCGTCAGATTCAACGAAAGCATCGTGCGCGGGGGTATCAATTATAGATTCAGCTTGTAGTACTCAATTTGCAGACGTGCCGCTCTGTCGCATAGCGTCGCTGTCGGCTTATTTGGAAAAGATACCGCAAGATTATCGCGCTTATTGGAATTGCGTTTGTCACAGTAGGCGAAGTGGCCGCCCAGCAGCGGCCTGGACGATCTTGGGATCTGCCCCCGAAACACGAATCAGAATCGTACTTGGCCCCGGCTAGCCCCTCGAACTGGGGTTCCTAGCCAGCGTAAAAAGCGATGCGGACAGCGCCGTCGGTAACGATTGTTCTTCCGGAACTGGCCCTAAGATAATAGCTGGCCAAGAGACCGGCCTGCACCCGTCTTAAACTCAGCGGCACTTACCGAACCATCATTGTTTGGGTCAGCAGCCTTGAACCGCTTTTCGACCACCGCAAGGTACTCGTCCTTGCTCAAGGTGCCATCCTTATCCGGATCAGCCGCGGCTAACTCTTTCTGCGTCAGGCGACCCTTCAGCTCCTTGAGATCGAGGGTGCCATCCTTGTCGGTATCCAGTTTGTCGAACAATGCGCTGGCAGCCTTCTTGGCCTCATCGAGATCGACAGTGCCGTCATTGTCGGTATCGAACTTGGTTGCTGCGAGCGCAGGAGCGGCCACCCCCAGTAGGGCAGCCAGAGCCGCTGTGAATGCTTTGCGTCTGGAAAGCATAACCATGATCCTCGGTGTGAGCGCTTCCGAATTGGTGCGCTTAGCAAATGGCAAGGTCGAAGTCGTTCCGCTTGCACTGCTATAATAGGCCAATAAGTCATGAAAGTATGCAAAAATAATCAATGCACACCGTTAGGATATCCTCTTTGGTGAGCAGATTTTGGCGCGCCACCGAGGCCTCCGATTGGAAGAAAACATGAAATGGCTCTTGTTGCGGACGATCGTTATTGCGGCGCTTGCGGCAGCCACAACAGCAGCCATCGCTCAGACGCGATTTTGGAACCTGACCCGGAACACGATTACGGAACTGCATTTGGCGCCGGCGGGCACCTCGAACTGGGGACCCGATCAATGCAAGAACGATAAAGACGGAATGGTCGAAATGGATGAGCGGTTGCGCATTACCGGCGTGCCTTCGGGAAGCTACGACGTGAAATTCACCGATGCTACAGGTAGGAGCTGCGTCGTTTACGGCGTTACCATTAAGGCCGGTGCAATCTTCGCGATCGAGGAAAAGGACCTGAAATCCTGCGAGCACTGAGATGGTTCCGCGACCCATGGTTCATGCGTCATGCTCGGTACAGGCATCAACAAGGAAACGTGCCTTGGCGTCGATGGCGGCCATGGCCCGATACTGATCGGAGCGACGGCACTGTGAGCGTGGCAGAATTTGGCACACCCGCCGCCGTGCCTGGCTGGCCTTTGAATTAGCAACGCCGAATTAGCGGCGCGTAATCTGCTGACCCGCTCCGTTGATCTTGTTGTCGATCTCGTTGCGGATGGCGGCAATGTCTTCGGCTGTGCGGTTACGGCGCGGGCGGGCAATCCGTACGTCGCCGAGTAAAGATGCAGGGGCCGCTGAGAGCAACACGACCCGATCAGCAATTTCGATCGCTTCCTCGATGCTGTGGGTCACAAGAAGCGTTGTCACGGGTTGGCGTGAAACCAGTTCGACGAGCTCGGCCCGCATCCTCGCCGCAAGGGCGACGTCGAGCGAGACAAACGGCTCGTCAAGGACCAGTAGGTTCGGCTCGACGGCGAACGCGCGCGCCAAAGCCACGCGGCGTGCCAGGCCGAGCGAGAGTTCGCCGGGATAGTGACGGCGATGCTCGGCAAGGCCAAGGGTGATGAACAACGCCTGCAGCGCCGCTTCGTTGGCCTGCGGCGCAACCAACCTCACATTCTCTTCCACTGTGCGCCAAGGCAGGAGACGCGGCTCCTGGAAAACGACACCGAGTTTTCCGGAGGATGGCAATCGCACGCTACCTTCGAAATCACGATCCAGCCCGACGACGATGCGCAAGAATGTCGTCTTGCCACATCCCGAGGGACCAACGAGCGCCGCGACTTCCCCGCTGTTTAAGCCCAGCGAAACGTGCCCAAGGATGTGGCGGTAACCGCCGGAGGCGGCGCGATAAGATTTGCGCTTGATATTGACATCAAGCCGGTCTGACGCGCCAACGCGAGACATGTCGTTCAAGCGGCTGCACCAAGAACGTTTCGATGGCGAGCATCACGGCGACGAAGGCCAAAGCATACGCCAAGATGTGCGTAACGTCGAATAATTGGAACGCCACGCCAATCTCAAAGCCGACGCCGTTTGGGCGGCCCAGCAACTCGACGATCAGCGCGATCTTCCAGACGAGCGAGAGACCGGACCGCGCCGCCGCCGCGAGATAGGGCGCAAGCTGGGGCAGGACGACGTGACGAAGGTGCGCCCAGCCGCCCATGCGAAACACCATTGCCATTTCGTCTAGCGACGGGTCTAGCGCCCGCGCCCCCTCGCGCACTGTGACGGTCGCAATCGGCAATTTGTTGAGGGCGACCGCCGCAATGGCCGCGGCATCCGTCAATCCCGCCCAAACGTAGGCGAGCACGATGATCACCAGCGCCGGCAGGTTGAGCAGCACGATCAGCCAGGGGTCGACAAGCCTATTGAATAAGGGTGCGCGGCCCATGGCCAGCCCCAACGCAGTGCCAAGTATCATGGCAACCGCAAACGCCGCAGCGACGCGCGCAAGCGTAACCCCGAGGTTAAAAGCGAGCTTGCCGGAGCGCGCTTCTTCCATGATCGCGAGCCAAACCGTCTGCGGAGGCGGCAAAAGGCGCGCTCCGAGGAAATGCGAGCCGGCCAGCCACACTACTAATAGCAAGGCGACAGAGACCAAGCGCAGCGCCAGATTCATTGACTTGACCCCGTATCATAAAACGTGCCGGGATCGAGATCGCGCGACGGACCGACCAGTTCCGCGCCGCCGACTTCAGCCAACACGTGATAAAGCGCTTGAGCGTCGGCCACCTCATCGGCCAAGCGTCGTTGTGGCACGCCTTCGAGAAAACGCTGGCGGTAAACATCGAGCGCCAGCGCGTTTGTAGCCCCGACGCGCGGCGCGAGCCGCTGCCACTCGGCCGGCGAATTTCGAAGAATCTCTTCTGCCTTTCGGGTAGCTGCAAAGAAGCGACCAAGTAGCGGGCCGTGGTGTTCCGCCCAACTGCCGTCGAACACGTAACCGACCATGGCCACCGTGCCCTTGGCACCAAGGCCTCGGACGACGTCTTGCATGGATATTGCCGGACGCATGCCTTCGGCCTCGAGTTCGGCGCTAAAGTTCCAGAATGTCAGCGTGGCATCGGTTTCGCCCTGAAGCGCTTTTTGTGTGAGTAGCGGCGGCGCACCATAGGCAATGGTTGCCTCCCTTTTGAGATCGACACCCGATCGTCGGGCTAGCGCCTGCAGTAAGATCCAGCTTTTGTCGAGCGGCCCACCGGCAACGCCGAGCTTTTTGCCCTTTAGATCGGCGACGCTCACGATCGGCGAGTTGGCTGGCACCATCACCGCGCCGAGCGCGCTGGAATACGGACAGAAGACAAGATCGTCGCCAAGCGCGCGCTCGCGCGAGGCCCATAGCCAATCGGACACAATAAGGTCGGCGGACCCGCCCTTGAGCGCGATCTTTCCGCCCTCGGTACTTGCAAGCTCGGTGATCTCGATCGCTAGATCGGCCTCACGGTCAAGACCGTGGGCTTGAAGAGTGTCTAGTTCCCAGGCAAGCGTGCCCGTCTTCAATGTGGCGATGCGAATATGATCGGCCGCAAGAGCGCCGGAAGCGCTGGTCGCAACCACGACGAAAAGGACGCCTGCAAGCGCTCGATCCCGCCATCGAACCAATCTCCCAAGCGCTCCGTCATCATGATCTTCCATCTCGTGCTCATGTCCGACCGGTTGAATTCGCGAACATTAGCAGGGAACCGTTGTGCGATCCGGCGGTTTGTGGTTAAACTCCTAAAAAGCATTTCGTTCGACACAGGTTGTTCCGGTTGACCCAACCGCAGAGGAGGAAACCAATGGCTTGGACTACACCAATCCTTATCGAAGTCTGCATCGGCCTTGAGATCAATGGCTATCTGCCGGCTGAATTCTAAAGGGCGCGGTAGCCTGTTGCCGCCTTGCTGACGCCGGTAGACGACTGTCGTCCGCCGGCGTCGGTTGTATGGCAAGTGTAAGGTGCTAATCGGCAGCCACGTTAAATGCTTTGCAGCCATGCCCAAACCTCTTCTTCGGCGGCAAAGGCGGTCTTGCTGACTGATATTTCCAGGTAAGTAATCTCCTGCTCAACCTTTTCCCGGGCCAGCATATGTAGGTGGCTCGCCAGAATTAGCCGCCTGCGCGGTTGAGTCTTTGGAACAGGGCGTGGGTAACATGCCGCACAAGCCAAATCGAGGGGTGAGTCCTGTGCGTGACGTTTGCTGAGGCGCGAAGCGATCTCGGCCTTCATCAGTTCAGCGCCGAGATCGAGGGCTTGTGGTCCCTCCCGTCCGACCCTGGGCACGGTGAATAGCGACATGACATCCCGCGCCATCAGTATTTCTGCATTGGGCAGTCTTTGCCGCAGTTCGGCTTAGCAGCTGAACTAATTCATAAAGCCAAAATGAATTGGATCGAGAGCATCCCGCAGCCTTTTCGCTCCGACATTTGCTTTATTGACAGCTCCCTCGGCGCAGCGAACTTTAAGTAGTACGTCAGACGCGTTAGAGTTCCAACCACCAGGGAGGGGAGCGTGACGGGAGCGGACATTTGATCCGAGCCATTTTTGTGACGCTATTCGCCTTTGCCGCGATTCCGATCGCGGCGGCGGCCGACGTGCTGAAAGTTCCGATCGGATATCTTGCTCGCGCGGAACGGATCGAGGCCATCTCGCTTGTTGAGCGACCCGCGGCCGATGACGGCATCGCCGGCGCACAGCTCGCGATCCAGGACAACAACACGACCGGCAAATTCCTCGATCAATCGTTCTCGCTCGAGACAATACGTCTAAATGCGCGGGACGATCCCGTTGCTGCCGCGATGCAGCTCGCAGGACGCGGCATCTCGCTTTTCATTACCGATCTCCCGGCCGACATTTTGCTCAAGGTGGCCGACGCGGGACGCGAGCGCGGCCTCATCTTTTTCAATGCCGGCGCAAGCGACGACCGCTTGCGGCAGGAAGATTGTCGAGCCGACATCGTCCATATCGCGCCGTCCCGTTTCATGCTGGCCGATGCGCTCGCTCAATACCTGGTCTGGAAGCGGTGGCGACGGTGGTTCTTGGTCGTCGGCTCCCACGACGCCGACAAACTTTATGCAGCCGCTCTGCGCAGAGCGGCTGGACGTTTCGGCGCCAAGATCAGCCAGGAGCGCGTATTCGAGGACACCGGCGGCGCTCGCCGGTCCGATAGCGGCTTGGCGCAAATCCAAAGCCAGATACCCATGTTCACTCAATCGGCGCCCGACTACGACGTTCTGGTCGCGGCCGACGAAAGCCAGGTATTTGCGCCCTATCTCCCCTACCGGACCAGCGAGCCGCGGCCGGTTGCAGGTTCGGCCGGCCTCGTTCCTACAAGCTGGGACGCCTCGCACGATCAATGGGGCGCGATCCAACTGCAAAATCGCTTCCGGCGTTCCTTCTCACGGCGCATGACGGCCCTCGACATGCAAGCGTGGACCGCGGCCCGCGTGATCGGCGAGGCCGTCGAGCATGTGCAGTCGGCCGAGGCCCAGAGAATACTCGATTTCATCAAAGGCCCGGATTTTGCGCTGGCGGCATTCAAGGGCCGCAAGCTGACAGTGCGCGACTGGGACCTCCAGCTCCGCCAGCCAATTCTCCTCGCCGATGGACGCGTCATTGTGTCAGTCTCGCCGCCGGAGGGCTTCTTGCATCAGTACTCAGAACTCGACACCCTCGGTATCGATCGCCCGGAGACGAAATGTCGCCTCAGATAAGCAATCGCGGGAGCAAGCCGATGTGGTGGGGGTTCATGGTGAGTGTGTGCCTGTTGATGCTGTTCAACGGCGACGCCAGCGCCTTCACAGCATACGTTTCCAACGAGCGAAGCAACACCGTCTCGGTCATCGATACGAACAAGTGGGAGGTTATAAAGACCATAAAGGTCGGACAGCGCCCCCGCGGCATCGCGCTGACCAAGGATCAGAAATACGTTCTTGTCGCTGTCGGCGACGACGATACGATTCAGATGATCGATAGCGGCACCAACGAACTTGCCGGCACGCTGCCGTCGGGGCCGGACCCAGAGCTGTTCATCGAAGATCCCGACGGCAAGAGGCTGTACGTTGCCAACGAGGACGATAATACCGTAACCATCATTGACATCGATCGTCGGGTGCAGATCGGCGATATTCAAGTCGGCGTTGA
>Ga0209006_10007092_pt1 | contig 10131 bp, 11 predicted proteins | sample JacPin_JW_Ref_O2_FD_188567 | JGI IMG/M metagenome (GOLD analysis project Ga0209006, IMG submission 188567) | Forest soil microbial communities from Algoma, Ontario, Canada - Jack Pine, Ontario site 1_JW_Ref_O2 (SPAdes) (version 2) | ecosystem: Environmental > Terrestrial > Soil > Boreal... | reverse complement strand
CTCTCGGAATTCCAGCCAGTTGCGCGCGCGCCGCATCATCCAACCGCTTGCTCGGTCCAGCGGGCACCGCGTCGTTTTCATCGCGTGCCCCGCCAAATCGTCGCGAATTCGCCTTCGACACCACAAACACCGCATCAAACAATCCGCTTTTCGCTAAACGCGAACTCGCCATTTCCTGCAAGCCCACTCCAAGCGAAAGCATCGCTACGAGCGAAGCCACCCCCACCGCGATTCCTAAAGTTGTCAGCGAATTCCGCAGCATCGCTTCGCGCAAATTCCGCCCGGCCAACTCCGTCATGTCCCGCAGCTTCATGCCGCCGTCCCGTCGCTGATCAATTTTCCGTCACCCATCAGAATGATCCGCTGCGTGAATTGTTCCGCCCGCGGCCGGTCGTGCGTGACCATCACAATGGTCATCTTCAGCCCCTGATTAATTTCTTGCAGCAGCCGCATAATCGCGTCACCGGTCGCGCTGTCCAGGTTCCCGGTGGGCTCATCGGCCAGCAAAATCGTCGGCCGGTTCACCAGCGCCCGCGCGAGCGAAGCCCGCTGCTGTTCCCCGCCCGATAATTCGCTAGGCCGATGCGTCAGCCGCGCCGTCAGCTTGACCCGCTCCACCGCCTCGCGTACCCGCCCCGGACGCTCCGCGCGATCCACCTCTGCCAAACGCAGCGGCAGTTCCACATTTTCTTCGAGGGTCATGCGCGGCAAAAGATTGAAAGCCTGAAAAACCATCCCCACCGTATGGCTACGGTGATGCGCCAGCTGCTGGGAATCCATCTCCGCCAGATTCTCGCCGTGCGTGTAAATCGCGCCAGACGTCGGCCGGTCGAGCCCGGCCAGCAAATTCAGCAGTGTGGATTTTCCCGACCCCGAACTTCCCAGCAGCGCCACAAATTCGCCTTCGCGCACGGTGATCGAAACCTCGTCCACCGCGCGCACCAATGCGTCGCCCATTTGGTATTCCCGGGAGACCTGCTCGGTGCGGATGGCAAAACCGTCGGAATTCCCTGTGGTCACACTCACAATGATATTACGTTTGCGCCGCCACTTAAGTTACTTTCCATCGGGTCTCGTACGGTGGCTCTAAATGCCCGGCAGCGCTCCTGTGCTAGACTTCCTCACCAACGTTCTTCCATGAAAATATCCACTCGCGCCGCTGGCCTCGTAATCGTTTGCCTCGCCCTCTGCATTCCGCGCGGCCTGCTTCGCGCCCAGGATGGATCGGTCCCCAAAATCGTCGAATACAAAGAACGCGTCCCCATGACCACCGGCGAAATTCGCAAAGGCGAAGTGTGCGCCACCTTTTTCCCCGAACTCGAGTCCGACGAATTCTTCAATGGTCTGCAGCGCACCGAAACTGACACCTACCGCTTCTACCGCAAATTCGATCGTCCCGTCATCGCCTACCCCTCCCACCTAACCATTCAGATCGACGTGCGCATCGTGCTCTGCGACGCGGACGTCTACACCCCCGCGCCTACGCCGGATTTCCTGAAGACCTTGCACTACAAGCTGCAATGGAAGCACGATTTGTATTTGCGCCCGGTGCCGAATTACGTGATTGAATCGATTCCGCTGAACTTACCGGAGGGAGGAGAGAATCGGCGCCTGCTGGTCGTCCAGATTCGCGACGCCGGCGCGGTCCCGCTGACCGATCACCTGATTCTTACCGTTCTTTCGCCGGAAGGGAAAATTCTCACACGCATGGCCGCGCGCATCTAAAAACCAGCCAAACGCAAAAATCATACGCGCTGCGCTCTTCGCCGGTCCGCCACCCAGTCCAGAAACGTTTTCATCCGCCACCGCTCGCGCCACAGCAAACTCAAAAACTTGGCTCGATCCAGATTCGCCGCTTCCTTCCCCAAGTAAGTCTCCAGCCGCCACTGAATGTACGGCGAAGCCCACGGACGCAAACGATAGCCCTTCGCGATAATCCAGTAGTAACGCAGCGCGTTCAGCATCCCGCCGCACCGCCCAGCCGGCCTCGAACCAATGCTAAACTACTCAGGTGAGCGACCCGACGCCGAAAACCGCCGAAGACCATTACGATCAGGGCATCGATTTCTTTGGCGCGGGAAAGCTTACGGAAGCAATCGCGGAATATAACCAGGCTCTCGAACTCGATCCTACCTTTAGCGACGCGCTCCATGGCCTCGCGCAAGCCTATCACGCCCAGCAGGATTTCGACCGGACCATCGCCGCCGCCCACCGCATCCTGGCGCTCGATCCCGACGACATCCTCGCCTGGACCACCATCTCCCGCGCCTACCAACGCAAAAATATGATTCCCGAAGCCGAAGAAGCCGGCAGCAAAGCCCGCATCCTAGGCTGGAAGCAACAACTCCGCGAACAGAAGGAAAACTCCCGAAAACCCGAATAGCCGAGCCCTTGCGATTGCTGTTGCCTTTAGATTTTGAGGGTGGCCCATCCTTCCCGCTCTTGGAAGAGTGGGAGCTTTTGCCTGCGACGTTCGGTTTATCCTTCCTAATTCGCGGCCCGACTCTTCGTTACCGATTTAAACAACGTCACCGCTTCCGCAATAATCTCCCCATTCCCCGGAGCCAACTTCCCATCCTGCATCACCACCGTATCCTCAAATCCAATCCGCGTTTGATACCCACGCGCAGCCGCCAACCCAACAAAATTCCAGGCCGTTGCATTGTACCCGTGCACCAGACGCGGGATATGCACCTGCCCACGATTCAGAAACGCTTCGATCAGCCCCACCACCACCACCGCCTCTTTCATGTCCTGCTGTTCCGGCTCGAGCAGCACCCGCAAACATTGATTCCCCAATCCGCTTCCCACGAAATTCTCCACCGCCAGCACGCTGCCCAGACCAGCTTCCACGCCCACTCCGAACGACAGTACCAATTCGGCCAGCGCCTCCGACCCGATCTCGTTGAAGTTAATCGAAACAAAATCCGGTAGGACCGTCCATTCGCTCACCATCCGCAGCCGCTTGATCGAATCCGCTTCAATCCATTCCGCCGTGCTCACGCCCACTGGAATTCCGGGAATCGCCGCGCTCATCGCCTCCAGCGCCGCAGCTACGTCCGCGGCGTCGATGCTTTCGTTCCCATCCGCCCCGCGCACGTGAAAATGAACGCTTTCCGCGCCCGCCGCCACCGCCGCGCGCGCCGACTCCGCCATTTCCTCCACCGTAAAAGGAATCACCGGATTTTCATTCCGCGCGCGAGCCCCATTCAGCGCCACCTGAATCACGTTCTTTCACCTCCTGGAAAAATTGCGCTTCTAAAAAACAAAAAAGGGGCGGTTCCAGGAACCGCCCCTTTTGCTGCCGCGGCTTACAGAGCCGCGCAGACCGATTTCACTTCCGTGTAATGCTCCAGCACTTCGTGTCCCATTTCGCGGCCCCAGCCTGATTGCTTGTAGCCGCCAAACGGCATCGCTGCGTCGAACACGTTGTAGCAGTTGATCCACACCGTGCCGGCCTTGATCTTCGCCGCCAACGCGTGCGCCTTCTTGATGTCCCGGGTCCAGATGCCCGCCGCCAGGCCGTACACCGTATCGTTGGCCTTTGCCGCGATTTCGTCCAGACTGTTGAACGGACTCGCCGTCACCACCGGTCCGAAGATTTCTTCCTGCACCACTTTCATCTTGTCGGTAGTGTTCACCAGTACCGTCGGCTTCACGAAGTAACCTTTGTTGCCTTCGCGCTCGCCGCCCGTCGTTGCTTTGGCGCCCTCTTTCTTGCCCGAATCCATATATCCAACCACGCGGTTCAATTGTTCTTCCGATACCAGCGGGCCCATGTCGCAATCCGGATCGAAACCCTGTCGCACCCGGATTTTCGAAGCGCGATCCGAGATTCCCTCGACCACCTTGTCGAATACATCCTTCTGAATGAACAGCCGCGAACCCGCGCAGCACGTCTGCCCCTGATTGAAGAAAATCGCGCTCGCCGCTCCCGGAATCGAAGCATCCAGGTCCGCGTCATCCAGAATGATGTTCGGCGATTTCCCGCCCAGCTCAAGCGACACTTTCTTCAAGTTGCCCGCCGCCGCGTGCAAAATCAGCTTGCCGACTTCCGTCGATCCGGTGAACGCCACCTTATCGACGTCATCGTGCGCCGCCAATGCTGCTCCGGCCGTTTCGCCGTAGCCCGGCACGATGTTCACCACGCCGTCCGGAAATCCCGCTTCCTGGATCAGTTCGCCCAATCGCAGAGCCGTCAGCGGAGTCTGCTCGGCCGGCTTCAACACGATCGTGCAACCGGTAGCCAGAGCCGGCCCCAGCTTCCACGCCGCCATCAGCAGCGGAAAATTCCACGGAATGATCTGCCCCACCACGCCCACCGGTTCCCGCATGGTGTACGCAAAAAACTTTCCTTGCGGCGCGCCCGAAAACGGAATGGTATTGCCTTCAATCTTCGTCGCCCATCCCGCGTAGTAGCGGAAATGGTCGATTGCCAGCGGCACGTCCGCAGCTCGCGCCACCTTCAACGCTTTGCCGTTATCCAGCGATTCCAGCTGTGCGAATTCCTCCAAATTCTTTTCCAGCAAATCCGCCAGCTTCCACATCATCCGCGCGCGCTCGGAATGTGGAATCTTCGACCACGGTCCCGTCTCAAACGCCGCGCGTGCCGCCTTCACCGCGCGGTTGATGTCTTCCTTGTCGCCTTCCGCGATATTCGAAAGCACTTCGCCGGTCGCCGGATTGTACGTCGGAAAAGTCTTGCCGCTCGCCGCATCCACCCACTTCCCATTGATCAGCATCTTGTGCGTCTTGCCCACATACCCGCTTACCTTAGGATCCATTTGGACGACCGAAGTTGCCGTTGCCATTTCGCACTCTCCTTGGAATCGCTAAATGTCTAGATGTTTACGAGAAATTTGTGCGCGGACGCGATGCGCATACCCCACGCATCGCCACGCCCGAAAAAACCTGCTCTGTAGTTGAAATATTTTTGGATGCACCGGCCGTGGGGGATTCAGCCGCAAACCTTGCTCGAACCGCGAAGAAAAATGAAAGCTCAACCTTCATGGACCCTGCGCGAAAAACCGAAACGCCTGCTCGGACCCGCTCATCATATTCCCGCCCATCGCTCAAACGCAATCCCGTTTAAGAGCGTCTCCGTGCCCTCCATGCCTTTCTCCATGTCCTCTGTGCTAAGTCTTTTGCTAAGCCCCCTTCCGTACCCAAACCCTCTCCGTTGCCGGCTTCCCCAAGTGAATCTTCCTCGCCTTCCTCCCCGCCACCGACAATTCCATCGTCTCGTCGTACTCTCGCCGATGCACCCGCACCCGCGCCCCGGGCTGTAGCGCCAGCCCGCCCAAAAATTCCAAAAACTTGGGATCCTTTTCGTACACCCGCAGCACTTCGTACACCGTCCCGGTCTCCGCCTCCGAAAGCCTTACCGCCCCAAACGACTTCCGCAGCTTTGCCATCCCCCCGAGCAGCGGAACGCCATGCGGACACCGGCTCTCCCGCCCAAATCGTCGCAACAAAAGATCCGCCACTTCCACCGAAATTCCGTGCTCCAGCTTTTCAGCCTCTTCATGCGCCCGCGACCATTCGAGCCCAATTACATCCGTCAGTAATTTCTCCGCCAGCCGATGCCGCAGCACCAGATGCTGCGCGATCTCCTCACCTTTCGCCGAAAGCTCGATCCGTCCATCGCGCCGCACCCGCAAATACCCGCCGCGCGTCATCCGCTTCAACGCCGCCGTCACCGCCGGAGGCGTTACGCCCAAATCCTCCGCCAGCCGCGCGCTGATCGGAGTCTGCTCCTCCTGCACCAACTCCCAAATCGCTTTGAGGTAGTCTTCCTGCGAGACGCTGGTCGTTTCTCTGCGCATTTTTCCTTAGGTTTGTGACAGAAACAGCAATACTCGCCCGCTAGCGCTGGCTTCCCCGTCCCGGATCGATGCCGTGGTCCCGAATTTCCATCCGCAGTTGCGCCGCCAGCAAAGTCACCCGCGCTTCGATGCTATCGCAGATGCGCCGGTGTATTTCGATGTCTTCGCCGAACGGATCTTCCACTTCCCAATCCTCAAATTTCTGCCCTGGGAACAAAGACCCACCCGGAATCCCGGACATATTAATAATCAGGTGTGGTTTCTTCAGGTCTTCGCACTGCAAGCCTTTGGAATATTGCCCGTGCGTGGAGATGCCTTTCTGATGCAGCACCATCTTCGCGGTCTTATCGATGAATCCCAGCGGCGAAACCCCCGCACTCTCCGGGGCGATAATATCCCCACAAGCATGCCGCGCAATCGCCTCCGCCATCTGGCTCCGCACGCAATTCCCCACGCACACAAACAAAATCCGCACCGGCTCGCCCATATAGCAAGAATGTCACAACCGGCCAGGGATTGTCAGGGAAGAAACCCGCACCAGCGGGCTAAGTCGGTCCCGACCGCCTTCGTCGCTGTTCGCCGCGAACCCTGATCCAGACCAGGGCCAATCCGCCGATCGTCGCGCCCACCGCCAAGATGAAAAGACCCAGAAGGTTCGCCGCGTCGCGACTCTGAACTCCCCAACCGTGGGGTAGTTTCGATACCAGCGAGTAGGAAACACCTGGCAATAGAAGCGCTCCTGGAAACGCGCCAATCGTAAACCAGAGGAGGTTCGCCCACGTCACCCGCCAGCCCGGCACGAAAGCGATCGCCGTTGCCCGAGCAGCCTAAAGGCCATGCCGTATATGCAAATAGCATAAATAGGAAACAGCTACATGAGCGAAACCGTCCCCTAAGGACCGAAACAATGACTCGAATATATCGCAGGCTCGGGCCGGCGAATTCGCCGTCGTGCCCGGTTTCCAGAACCACAACCTAGCCCATGTTTCACTGGGTGCCGCACCTTCGTTTCTTGCGAAAGGTGGCGGGTTTTGTGGAAGTCGCCCAAGACCAAATGCGCGCAGCTTTGAATGCGGGCCGGTGATCTCTCGTCGACTGAAAATGTAAACGATTCACTGCCGGAAGCCGCGACTAACTCTTGCCGTTCGCAGCCATTTTTACAAAGTAGGAATGTATCGCGGGATCTTCCGTCAATTCCGGATGAAACGTAGACGCCAAAATCTTCCCCTGTCGCACCAACACCGGCCGCTTCTCCAGCTCCGCCAAAACCTCAACCCCACTACCGATCGCCTCAAAAATTGGCGCCCGAATAAACACCATCTCCACCGGCTCATCCCGCAGCTTCGTCGGCACCAAATGCACATCGCTTGCCAGCTGCCTTCCATACCCATTCCGCAAAATCGTTGCATCCAAAAGCCCCAACGACCCCTGCGTCGGCCCATGTACCACCCGCGACAACAAAATCGCCCCAGCACAAGTCCCGTAAACGGCCCGACCCTCGGCTCCAAATTTTTTCAAGGGCTCAAACAATCCCTCTTCCGTCATCACTTTCAAATGCGTCGTACTCTCGCCCCCCGGCAAAATAATCCCATCCAGCCCCTTCAATTCCTCCGCCGTCCGCACAAACCGGTACCGAACGCCAATCCGCGAAAGCATCGCCGCGTGCGCCTCGTAATCACCCTGTATGGCTAGAATTCCGATGGTCATAAACGGATCAAAAAACTCGGAGCCGTCATTCTGAGCAGCGAAGCGACGAAGAATCTTATCCCTAACACCGCGCCCGAATCGCGACGACCTAGACGCACGCGCACCAGGAGCCAGCGCGATGTTTTACTGTTTGAGATCCTTCGCTGCGCTCAGGATGACGGCAAAAAAGCGCCAGGCCGGCATCGCCTCGCGACGAAGATCGATCGGAGAACCCGCGTCGCCGGCCTTCCTTACCAGCCCCGCGTCTGCAGCAAATCCTTCTCTTCCATCTGCCGGATATCGAGCCCCTTCATCGCCTCGCCCAACTCCTCCGACGCTTCCAAAACCGCCTTCGGGTCCTTGTAATGCGTCGTCGCCTTCACAATCGCCCGGGCCCGCACCGAAGGATCGCTCGACTTAAAAATTCCCGACCCCACGAAAACCGCCTCGGCGCCCAACTGCATCACCAGAGCCGCATCCGCCGGAGTCGCAATCCCGCCTGCTGAAAAATTCGGCACGGGCAGTTTCCCATGTTTCGCGATCCAGGCCACCAGTTCGAAAGGCGCGCCCAATTCCTTCGCTTCGTGCACCAATTCTTCCTCGCCCAGCAAAGTCAACCTCTTCATTTGCCCCACGATGGTCCGAATGTGCCGCACCGCTTCCACGATATTCCCCGATCCCGCCTCGCCCTTGGTCCGAATCATCGCCGCGCCTTCCGCAATCCGCCGCAGCGCTTCGCCCAAATTCCGCGCGCCGCACACGAACGGCACTTTGTATCCATGCTTCCATACATGATGCTCGTCATCCGCCGGAGTCAGCACTTCGCTTTCGTCGATGTAATCCACTTCCAGCGCCTGCAGCACCTGCGCTTCGGCAAAATGTCCGATGCGCACCTTGGCCATCACCGGAATCGACACGGTGTCCATGATTTCGCGAATGATCCGCGGCGCCGCCATCCGCGCCACCCCGCCTTCCTTGCGAATGTCTGACGGCACCCGCTCGAGCGCCATCACCGCGCAGGCCCCCGCATCTTCGGCGATTTTGGCCTGCTCGGCGTTGGTCACGTCCATAATCACGCCACCCTTCAACATCTCCGCCAGGCCCACCTTCACTCGCCACAAATTATTGCTCATTAATTCCATCTCTTCTTCTCCTTCGCCGCTGCCCGTGAATTTTACGTGCTCGAAGCCTTTTCCGTCGCCTCGTCTCTCGTCTGGTGCGTCTGATCCACTACTACGAACCGTCCCGTACTCCGCGCCAAAATCCGTCCCGCTACATCCTTAATCTCGCCAATCAAATGCAAATTCCGCCCGGCCATTTCCTTCTCGTATCCTTCCACCACCAACTCCTGATCCACCCGCACCGGGGCCAGATAAGCGATATTCATCTCCGCCGTCACCGCCCGCACTGCGCGAAACCGGCAAACCTTCCCCATCACTTCATCCAGAACGGTCGCAATCACGCCGCCATGAATAATCCCAAACGCTCCCTGATACTCGGCGCCCAGCTTGAACCGCCCAATAATCCTCCGCGCCGCGTCATCCTGCTCGAACGTCAATTTCATCCCGCGCGGGTTCCCGCCCCCACATCCAAAACAGACATTCGCCCGGTTCGGTTCAATCAACATTCAAATCCCTCACCGCCATCCGCCTTTCCGGGTGCCCCACTCTTCGCCGCCTCGGCGAAGGGTGGGGGTTTAGACGCTCCACAGCTTCAAATCTTTTCGCCACTACCAGTAGCCGCCATCCTTGCCGCACTCTCCGTCTTCTCATCTTTCGCCGTTCTCTCTGTTCTCTGGTTAAATTTTTCAGCCTTTAGACCAGCGCCACCCGCGTATGCAATTCCGCTCTCGCCCCGCGCTGCCGCTTCCGAAACTCCACCCGCAGCAACTCCCCCAAAGTCTCCACGCCCTTGGCGATCCGCTTCTCGTCCACCGACCCAAATCCCAAACGCAAAGTATTCGGCGCCGGATTCTGAAAATAAAAATGCCTTCCCGGCACATACAAAACCCCGCGCTCCCGCACGTGAATCAGCAATTCGCCGGCATCAAATCCCGCCGGCAGCGTCACCCACACCGAAAGCCCGCCTTCGGGCCGCGTCCAGGTCACTCCCTCCGGCATATGTTTCGCCAGCGCGCTTTCCATCGCTTCCAGCCGGCGCATATAGACCTTTTTCATCTTGGCCATGTGCCGAGTCAAATGCCCGCGCCGCACGAATTCCGCCAAAGTCGCCTGCGACAACTGATCGGTATGCAAATCCGTCGACTGCTTTACCAACCGCAATCTCTCGATCGCGCTCTCCGGCCCAATGCACCAACCCACCCGCAAGCCCGGAAACGCAATTTTCGAAAAGCTGTCGATCTGGATCACATTCCCGTGCCGGTCGAGCGACTTCAGCGAAGGCAATGCCGTCCCGCGCAGCCGCAGCCGCCCGTAAATGTAATCCTCAATCACCGGCACCTGATACCGCGCCGCAATGTCCAACAATCGCCGCCGTGCCGCCAACGGCAAAGCGGTCCCGGTCGGGTTATGAAAATCCGGCGTAACAAAAATAAATTTCACGCGGTTCTGCATCAAAACCGCTTCCAGGCCATCCAGATCCAGCCCGACGTGCCCCAACC
>Ga0209006_10007091_pt1 | contig 10131 bp, 12 predicted proteins | sample JacPin_JW_Ref_O2_FD_188567 | JGI IMG/M metagenome (GOLD analysis project Ga0209006, IMG submission 188567) | Forest soil microbial communities from Algoma, Ontario, Canada - Jack Pine, Ontario site 1_JW_Ref_O2 (SPAdes) (version 2) | ecosystem: Environmental > Terrestrial > Soil > Boreal... | reverse complement strand
AAAAAAGTTCCTCAGCGTTTCGGTCGTTCTAGGGGACGACGGTCCGCAGTCCTGATCTCTTGAATCTGTGGACCACAAGATGATAACGATACCGCGTATTTTCACACTACCCTCGACTCCAAGTCCAAGCATGGATGTCGGCGGGCCGGCAGATGACGAGGGATTTGATGTATCCGATGTCGAAACGGGATTACTTAGTGATGAGTCGTTGGAACCGACAGCGTGTAGTAGTTCTAACAAACTTCGCATATGCCACGCATGAAGCGCGCAAGATAATACTCCAGTGGTCAACGATACCCGAAGTCTTTCGTCATTTACGCGTTTCTCGTCACTACGCCTAGAAGAGTCGATTTCGGATGTGGATGTCTGAGGGGACGGGCTCGGGGGAGCGGTCAAACGAATGGTAATAGGTTCTACACCGAAAGATAGAATCGTGTCTTCCGCTGGCCCAGAGGCATGTGATGACGCAGATGGGGTGTTATCAGGTGATTGTGGCCGACTTTGTCGTTCATCCATGACAATGGGATTGTTCGACACAGCACTTTGATAAAGACTGCTTGCCACAGAACTTGCCGGAGATAATTGTCGTGGGGGGAGGCAGGCAATCGATTGTGACATGAGAAACTGGGCGTCTTCGTTGATGGATGAGGACGATGACGTAGGTGATACCGATCTGGGATTATGCGGGGAAGTTGCTCGAGGAGATACGGTGGGAGACACATGTGCAAGGGTAGAGTGAGAGTGAGATGATGGCAGGAGAGGGCGGGGGTGCTGACTCGGCGTAGTGATGGTGATACCTGAAATTGAGACCGTTGCCATTCCTCCTGAAGACGAGTCTTGCGAATCCGAGGTGGTAGCGCCTGTATTCGGGTGAACTTCTCCCATATCTCGGCTACAACGGACTTCCGGAATAGAGAGGGTAAAACTCGAATTTCCGGGGTGAACGAATGTCAACTTGGTATCAACAATGTCAAACTCGACTCGGCTTAAAAGACGCTCGATGAGTGAGGTAAATATAGAAACACCAGCAGGATCGTCATCGAAGAGGAATTCGCCGCCGCCAGGAGACAAAAATGGGTCGATATCACCAGGAATATGGCTTTCAACTTCCACGTTGGAGTGTGTAGAAAGAGCGAGATCAGGATGGAAAGATTCGCGAAGGGTTGCTTCCTCTCGAGAACTCAGTTCGGTATGAAGAAATGATTCAGCGATTGACGTCACAGAGTCAGCGAGATTCTGGTTGAAATGTGAAGAAGCGGAAGTTTTTGGGACAGACGGAAGCAAGTGGAAGGTGAGGTGAAGGGAACGAAGAGAAAAGCCCACTGTACCGGTAAGCGGATTTGGCAAAGGAATGCGGGCAATGACAGAAGAGATGGAACCATCGTGGAGTTTTATTGGAAGGCCAGCCATGAGTTCGTTGATCGCCTGAATGCTGTTAGAAAGGGTTGGTTGGTCGAAGTGGAGAGTGAGCATACTTCATTATCCAACTGGAGGTCATTGACCTGGACGAATCCTGACCCGATCTGCGAGTCTATATGATGAATATCAAGCTGACCAGGCTTAAACAAATGTCCAAGTAGATTCTTTAGCACAAACGACATAAACCGTCGTTGTATGGCCGACGGAAGAGGGAAGTTGATCTGTGGTAAACTTGGCAGCCATGAAGTGTACCAAGAAGTCATCTCTGATCCAGTGATTCCGATTCGTTTCGGGATAGTGTTGGTACTGGCAATATCGCGTCCAGGTTGGGTTGATCCGTGATGGTGGTGAGGATCATGAGACTCGATGCTTTGAAAGGTCAGTGAGCACCATCCTGCGGTGTCCTACATTCTCACGGGTTTTACAGGTGTAATCGATAATCAACTGCTATGTATGACCTTTCCGAGCTACCTCCAAACATTTCTCCTCTGCACCTTTTACCCAGATAACTTCAATACCGGCATCCTTCAATTTCATTGCACCTTCGCAGGTAACAAAATCATCTGGTTCTTGCACCCCAATGAAGCATCGACGGACTCCGGCGGCAATAAGAGCATCAGCGCAAGGGGCCAATCCAGATGTTCTTACGGAGCAGGGCTCCATAGTGGTGTAGACGTCTGTGTGTGCCAGGATATCATGTAGATTTGCAGAAGGACATAGAGCAGAAAGTTCTTCTGGGGATAATGCGAGTAGTTTGGCTAGTGCATTTGCCTCAGCATGTGTATTTCCGTCGAGTTCTCTGGAGTACGCGCCAGCTAGCACCGTCGGATGACCAGTTCCGAAAGGTAATCGGGCGACGAGGACGCAGCCGACACAGAATGCAGTGGCTTTAGGTGTGCACTTTTCTGCTTCCATGATAGCCAGTTGGAGAAATCGCAGGTGCTCGTCGACCTCTGAGAATGAATTTCAGAATTTCAGTGTTCTTCAACGAGGTTCACCGTCAACGAACCACTGTCAGACATTTTGTCGATTTGCGTGCACGTGATGTATGCTGCTTTGTCCAGTCGAGCATATACGATCCCATCCCATTCCATCCCATCCGCATTCGCAAGCCCAACAAATCGCAGACCGAGACAAAAGAGATGCCAGCGAGTGACCATCACGCCCGCTGCTGGCTCTTGCAGGTGCTGTTTGATTGGCAAGTATATTATTATATGTCCCTGGTGCTCTGTCCCCCTCCCCTCACCATATCCCTCTCTCTCTCTCCGTTCCTGTTCCCCTCCCTCCTTAACGGGTATTCCTGTGTATTTTTTATTGTATCTTTCATAAATACCTGGAGTGATCGTACCAAACAAACTTGCTGAGTCAGCATTCGAGGTTGCTTGTGTGCGACCATGTTATCTCTTTCCCCCAAAGAGCACGGTGAACACATGGAGAACGAAGACCACTCTATGCACCCATCAGGAGAGGAAGATGAAGAAGGGGAAGGTGACTCGATCATGCCTGGAGCTTCCGACGATAGCTCAGAGGAACCTGAGGAGGACGAGGAGGAGGCGAGACACATCAGGGAGGGTTTCATTGTTGAGGAAGAGGAGGAGGATGAGGATGAGGAGCATGAAGAGGAACGCAAAAGACGGAAAAGGCGCAAAAGACGTCACCCCAAAAGTGAGTTCAATGCTACCAATCATTCCCTTTGGCTTATTGGTCATGAATTTCACAGACGATGAGGGAGAGATTCTCGAAGACGACGACTTGGAATTATTAGAAGAAAACACAGGCACTTCCTTCAGGAACCGCTTAACACGCCTCCGACGTGGTCGTAAGTCAGGGTCGCCGGTGTCGAAGCCAGTCGAATCATCGGAGGATGATCTTGATGACGACGTTCCAAAGGTACAAGACATTCAGCGGATATGGGACGACTCCCGTGGTCAAGATGAGGATGATATGGATGATTCAGATGCATTCATCACTTCCGACGAGGACCCCGAAGGTACGGGGGCAATTGGTGAGGATGAGAAAGAGGAGAGAAGGCAGAGACGAAGGCGGGAAAAGGAACGCCTCAAAGCCAGGGGTGGTAGACCAGAATTGGCTGGTATGGATGCTACGTGAGTCCACTCCCGCCATCAATCTTCTTTAAGCTCAAACCGTTCCTTTACGCCAGCGCTTGGGCTGAAATCTTTGACGTGTTTGGTAACGGCGATGAATACGAGTTTGCGTTGGCCGGGGATGACGAGGTTGAAGATGAAGAGGAGCAGCCGAAGCCTGAAATGAAGTATCAGGACGTAGGTGATTGATCTATCCGCACATACAGCACCTCACACTCGTCCAGGTGTTTGAACCATCAGAAATTCGAGCCCGTCTGCTCACAGAAGATGATGATTTAATCCGAGCTCAAGACATTCCTGAGCGTATGCAGCTTGCTACATCTTCATTGTCCCAATCTGCCTCTCTTTCCTTCCACAAACCATTAACGGAAGCGGATCTCGGCGGTGCTGCTCTATGGGTCACTACGCGCCTCTCAGCGCGGAAAACAAGAGAGTTCTTTGCCCCAGACGGCCCCCAGGCACACTACAGGGAAGACCTTGTCATGGCCGTTACATATGCCCTCCGATATCTTTTCATCCAAGAGCTTGAGGTGCCTTATATCTGGACGCACAAACGCGACTACCTCTCGAACTTCGATCCGCAAGATATCCGATCTCGTGTCGAGCTCCTAAATTTATCCGAGTTGTGGAGAATCTATGCGCTCGGCCAAAAGTATCGTTCTTTGATGGAGAGGCAAACTGCATTGGATGCCCTGTATTTGCGGCTCGATGTTCAAGACGAATACTACGAGAACGAGATACGCCAACAAAGTGACAGCGTTGAGGTTATCGCTGATGCCACTGAATGGTTAACGATGAAGTACAAAGACAAGAAACGGAACAAGTCAGACTTTCATTTCCACGACGATGAAGGACAGCCAGAGACTAAAAAGCGAAAAATGCCAAATCGAATCTCTGCTTACGAGGTGGCCAAAAAGAGTATCGTGTCTAAGCTGGCTCAGGTGAGCACTCACTACTGCTGCATACGTTGTGCTGATTATACCCGCTCATCCTAGGGGTTCGGAATCCAACCTCACGAAGTAGTTCGCAACTTTCTTACTTCCGATCATGCGCATTTCGTCGAAGATCAGGAAGTTGGCCCTTTGGTCTACGCTGAGCAGTTTGTTGACATCGACGTTACCAAGGAGCAAGTTCCAGAAGAGCTCCTTCGGCAAGCTCGGATGATTTTATCGACTGATCTAGGCAAAGATCCGCTTCTCAGGCAAGAAATACGTCAGATCTTCAAGGCGCAAGCTCGAATTTCGGTGTTACCGACCGAAAAGGGGATTACAAAAATCGATGAACATCATCCCTACTATGTAAGTTTTCGGATTATCTGGAGTGAGTCCACTCAATTGGTCCACATCCTTTCTAGTACTTCAAATACCTGTACCACAAGCCGATGAAAGAGCTTCTCGAATCTGCCCAATTCCTGCAAATCCTTGCAGCTGAAGCAGAACACCTTGTCACAGTGTCCATCTTTCTTCCCACAGATGCCAAGTCGATGTTTGAACGTCGATTATACAATGCCTTTGCATCAGATAGTTATAGCGACACGGCGAAGGCTTGGAACGAGGAGCGTTCGTTGGTTGTTCAGGAAGCACTAGAACAGCATTTGATTCCTATTGGGGTGAAATGGACAAAAGAATGGGTCAGAGAGGAAGCCGAAGATGACCTAGCAACCCGATGCGGGGCCCAGCTACGGACGGTGAGCAGCTAATATTCACAGTGCATCCAATAACTAACATGCCCACAGCGCATCGATGTTGCTCCTTATGCGACTCCTGACATGCGGCCAGGTGAAACAGCATCAGTTCTTGCTGTGTCTTGGGGTAAAGGTGACCCACTACGCGATGCCGTCACTCTTGTTTTCCTGGATGAAGCTGGTCGCCTCCGTGAGTATGCCAAGGTTGACAATCTGGTCGATGCCGAGACGAAGTCAGAGTTTCTGGATCTCGTGAGGCGGAGGAAACCGGATGTTATCGTTATTGGTGGGTTTAGTATGGCGACCGCCAAGCTTTCTCTGGATGTCAAACAAGTTTTGAGAGGTGATACCCAGAAAGAAGGGGAGATGGCAAGTGGAGGCGGATGGGGCAGTGAGGCTAAAGATTTGAATGATCAGGTCTTTGACATACCAGTGATCTACGTTCTGGATGACGTCGCACGCATTTATCAACATAGCAAGCGGGCGGCGGCGGAATTCAGCACCCTATCACCAATTACAAAGTATTGTGTCGGATTGGCGCGGTACACTCAAAGCCCGTTGATCGAGTACGCCGCTTTGGGCCCGGATGTAGCTGCTGTCTCTTTTGACGAAGATGATCAACACCTGGTGGGCTCAAGCGTCCTCCGCCTTTGCTCTTATTGTTGATTCCTTGCCAGGTGCCGAAAGAAAAACTATTGTTGGCACTGGAAAGAGTCCTCGTCGACATAACAAATAAAGTCGGGGTGGATGTGAATCGTGCCGCCACTGACGCTTACTATCAACATCTCCTTCCTTTCGTCTGCGGACTCGGGCCAAGGAAGGCACAGGTGGTGGTCAAAAAGATCAATGCAATGGTTGGTTTGTCTGTGCCTACTTTATATACCATTCTAACATACTTTCGATTCAGGGGGGTAATCTTATTAACCGCGACCAGTTCATCAGGAGTGGGATCTTGACGACAAGGATTTTCCTGAATGCTGCAGGCTTTCTACGAATATCTCACGATTCCGACTCCAAGCCTTCCAAACCTCGTCATGCCGACGACGATGTTCAGGATCCCCTGGATGACACCCGAATCCACCCAGAGGACTACGAGTTGGCGCGCAAAATGGCAACAGATGCCCTTGAACTTGACGAAGAAGACGTCCATGATGAGCATCCCTCGCACGTCGTTTCCGTCATAATGCAAGATGAGGAGAACGAGAAGAAGTTGTCCGAACTCAATTTGGATGAGTTTGCCATCAGCATGTTCGATGCCAACGAGGATCGGAAGCGACACACACTCAACGTTATTCGGGAAGAACTCTTGAGACCATTTGCTGAGCATCGTAGCACTTTCCCAGTTCTCAAACCTTGGGATGTGTTGACAATGCTCAGCGGCGAAACGGAACGCACATTACGTGTTGGCGTTATCATTTCCGTGCTTGTCGTCCGTGTAACTCCACAGTTCGTATCGATCCGCACAGACTCAGGCATCGAAGGTGTTATCAACGCAGTCTATCTCACAAATGACGAAGGTCTTGTAAACCCCCACAATGTCGTGAAGAAGGGTCAAACTCTCCCTGGTGTGGTCATCGACATCAAGCTAGATCTTCTCGCGGATTCATTCCTCGTCGAGCTCTCATCTCGCCCCGTGGATTTGGCTCATGGCGATAACACGTTTCGCCACATCAAACACGATGCCGCGTGGAACACTCAGAGGAGCGACCGCGATACGGAACTACAGGCCAGGAAAAAAAGAGCGGAAGTGGATCAGACAAGACGAGTCATCAAACACCCCAACTTTCACAATTTCAACACGGCTCAAGCGGAAGCTTATTTGGAAAAGCAACAGCGTGGTGATGTTGTCATTAGGCCGTCCTCTAAAGGCATCGACCATCTTGCAGTGACTTGGAAGGTGGACGACAGACTGTACCAGCATATCGGTATGTTATTAGATCGTCCAAGATCCCTCTTTGATTGACTATACTATCTCAGATGTGACGGAACCAAACGCTGACCCTACCGGACAAACCATAGGCAGTCAACTTATCGTCGATAGCGCCCACAGCTATGTTGATTTGGATGAATTAATCGTCAACCACGTGCAGGCAATGGCTCGTCGAGTTGAAGAGCTCATGACACACGAAAAGTACAAGCACGGCAGTGAGGATGACTTGCGTAAGTCCGGTCAACATCGTTGGATATGCAACAGTTAAATTCTCTGTTAGATCTGTTTTTGAAGAATTTCGTTGCGGCAAACCCCGCCAAGAGCATGTATGGGTTCACATTAAACCGGAAGAGACCTGGACATTTCAGCCTATGTTTCTTGGCAAATAAAAATGCTACGGTCCAGACTTGGGTACATACCCCAAATTCTCTGTCCTGGAATGCCACTGATCTCATCGTCAGCCTGTCCGTGTTACACCGGAAGCATATTATCTATTCGATGCCGCTGCAGTCGGAGTCCCTGAACTTTGCGACGCTTTCAAAGTTAGGCAAGTTGAAGGCATCATTCTCGTATTTTTTGGACAATAACTAATTATTTGTTCCAACCATCTAGGCACCTCCACGAATCTCAGAATCTTGGGGGTGGAACGGCAAGAACCCCTTATGGCGCTGGTACTCGCACTCCGGCTCGTACTCCCGGACATGTGACACCAGGTCCGATGTCAGTGCGACAAATTGGCAGAACACCCAATGCATATGCGAGCGGGACTACTCCAGCGAGTGTAGGAACACCCGCCTATGCTCAATACGGGTACCAGACACCATCGACGTATCCCTCTCACCCACCAAGCTTCCCTCAACCACAGACAGCGATTCCTCCTGGCATGAATCCTGCTCGCCATGCCATGATACAGAGCGCTGGAGGATGGGACCAAGGTGGTGATGGCCAATGGTGATTTGTTAACGACCTTTGTATCTCGAGCTGCTACATCGATGGCATTCTGGTTGTTTACTGTACTTATATACGAGAGGAAATGCCGACTTCGTCGGCCTCAACCTTGCTTGCAACACAACACTAAGAACACAGGAATACATTCCTATTACAAAATGATGTATGATAAGTGGAGATGATTATTAGAACTGTCGTATGCTATCAATGAAGCGAGCCTGAATGTCTGAACTCAGGTCCGCATTCGCTTCGCATCTCTGATGTAGTCGGGGACTTCGAACCGACGTTTTTTCGAGGGAGATTTGGAGGCTGGCGAAGATGCTACAGATCTTGGGGTCCTTACGACTGAAAGGGATACTATATCTGCATAGTACAGATACCCTGTCGTGGGGAAAAAATCACAGGACAGGGTAACGCGAGCGACTACTGTTGCCCCGGCCAACCTTTGTTCATACTCCGTAGGTTTTATCGGCTTTCCATTCATTGTTGTGGCTGGTAAGGGACTGAAATCGTATAATCCATCTTCCTTCAACTTTTCGAGTGCGTCAGATGCTTTCTGAAATCTGCATGGCAAATTATTGAGACTAAATTCGGACCCAAGATCTGAGCCTTTGAAAACCAAGTTGATCAAAAAAACAGCATCTCAGACGAAGATAGTACTTACTGTCTTGAGTCGAAATTGACTTATTGTCATCGGCTATTGTTTCATCATCAGAAGGGAGTACACTGCTATTCTTCGATACTTGTTTCGGCTATTTAAGATTTAAAGAGAAGATCAACATTTGTTATTCTAATAAAAACTTGAGAACACATACCTCGAATATGGCATGCCGAATTCTGATTTCTTCACCCTGTATAATGTGTAGCGAGGTATCGCCTTTGACTTTCTTTGCGGCAGGAATGAGTTTGTTGACATTTTGAATACATGCATTCCAGTCTTTCGCAAAGATAGCATGCGAAGACTGTCGTAGATATCCACGCGCCTTTGTTTTCTCAAAGGGTGATACCTTCGACCATTTGTCTTGAGGACCGCGTTCGCCATTCCATCCTCCACAAGCATATAGCCAAAAATTATGAGCACTAATGTCTCCTACCCATTCTAGCACAGCCGGTTCCAATTCTCCCTCTCCATCTGACTTGTTTATAACCAATATTTTCTGTCGACCAAGATCCGCCCACTCAACATGCTCAAGAAGGTTCGGATTCCCAAGGAAGAGGCGGCTTGACTTCAATGCCTGGTTGATATGCTGCAGATCGGAGTCGTCGTGAATGGGGGTGAGCTGACTCTGATGTTTAGGACTGGGCGTAGGGGACATGGTTTGATTACTGGAGTCAATGTCCTTGTCGGGTGTGTTGTGTTGATTTAATAGAGAGGTGGCAGTTCTGGATCCACGGGTTTGTGTCATTTTGTAGCTTCTCAATAAAAATCCAAAGGCTTATATAGTGTTTTCAACTGACTCGAGAAGGAGCTGGAAGTTAGGTGAATGATTAGTCTTTGACTCGTTTAAAGCAGAGACTTACTAATATATAAATACCTATTAATCATTGTCCATTTTCCATGTTCCGTCATTACTGTTACAAGTCAGTTGTAGCATTCTGCTGTGTCATGCAGTTGTTAGTCCAGGCAATATGAGATGAATGTACTGAACGCACATTAGTCAGACTTGAAACGGATCTTCCTCAGTAGTAATATGCTTAGTCAGAGTATATCGGCGAAATGGAGCATGTTGTAAGAAACTTTCTTAGAAATCTTTACTATGTATGAGTCAATAAAATCTGTAATTCAGTATTTAAGGGATACAGGGGGACAAGAAACAAATCGATCTCTGCACTTTGATGTCATCCTCTACTTCTTTTACGAATGGTTTATCGGTACTTACTGTGGATGAGCTACGTTCTGCAGCTCGTGGCCTCATTTCTATTCCTCGACACATTGCAAATCGAAAGCTCGACATTATCGAATATCTTGTTGGGGTAGCTGATGAAGACTTCATCGAAAAGTTGAAGGATTTGTCTCTGGAAAAACAACAGTCAAAAATCGAGGA
>Ga0209006_10007090_pt1 | contig 10131 bp, 9 predicted proteins | sample JacPin_JW_Ref_O2_FD_188567 | JGI IMG/M metagenome (GOLD analysis project Ga0209006, IMG submission 188567) | Forest soil microbial communities from Algoma, Ontario, Canada - Jack Pine, Ontario site 1_JW_Ref_O2 (SPAdes) (version 2) | ecosystem: Environmental > Terrestrial > Soil > Boreal... | reverse complement strand
CGCCGATAGCGGATAGCTGCCGTGGCCGGGAATCTCCGGGAACGCGTCGAGCAGAGCCGGCAGGTCCTCGCCCGCCAGGAAATTCTCGACGACGACAAAATCGAACGGGTCGCGGCGCAGCGGGCTGTCGCGCAGCCGCTCAAGATCAACGAGGGCCATCGCCGGGCATCATCGCGGTTTTCACGCGCGACGCAATCCCGTCACGCGAGAACGCAATAGTGGGCAATTCGCCGCTCGCCGCCGCCGCTGCTCTAGGGTAGAGGTAGCCGCGCCGACCGCAACCTTGCCGATGAGAGGTCATGGAACAGCGCTGGGGCCTGCCCCTCATCGCCTGGCCTTCGCGGCTGCGCCCGAATTACTGGGATCTGGTGGCCCTGCCGTTGGTGCTGGGGCTCGTCGCGCTGGTCGCCTGGGGCGGCATGGCGATGGGTGCGCATTACCATATCGGCGACGCACTGCCGATCAGCCTCGATCCCTGGCGGCTGCCGGAATATGCGCTGCGCACCGTCCTGCGCATGGGCGCGGCGCTCGTCGCCTCGCTGGTGTTCAGCCTGGGCTACGCGGCGCTCGCGGCGAAAAACCGGGCGGCCGAGAAGATCCTGATCCCGGTGCTCGACATCCTGCAATCGGTGCCGATCCTCGGCTTCCTGTCGATCACCGTGACCGGGTTCATCGCGCTGTTTCCCGGCCGGCTGCTCGGCGTCGAATGCGCCGCGATCTTCGCGATCTTCACCTCACAGGCGTGGAACATGACGTTCAGCCTGTACCAGTCGCTGCGCACCGTGCCGGGCGAGCTGATCGAGGCGGCGCGGATGTACCATCTGTCGGCCTGGCAGCGCTTCTGGCGGCTCGAAGTCCCACACGGCATCCCGACCCTGGTGTGGAATATGATGATGTCGGTGTCGGGCGGCTGGTTTTTCGTCGTCGCCTCCGAGGCGATCACCGTCTCCGGCCAGTCGATCATGCTGCCCGGCATCGGCTCCTACATCGCGACCGCGATCCAGGAGCGCAATCTACGCGCGATCGGCTACGCGGTGCTGGTCATGTTCGTCGTCATCATCCTTTACGACCAGCTGCTGTTCCGTCCGTTGCTGGCGTGGTCGCGCAAGTTCCAGGGCGACGCGGGCGACGACTCGGACAATGTCCGCCCGTGGTTCCTGATCATGATGCAGCGGGCGCAAATCTTCGATCTGCTGCAATCGGGCGTGTTGATGCTCAACCGCGGTGTCGACGCCGTGTTGATGCTGGTGAGCCGGCATTGGGCCGCGGGACGCCAGCGGACGCGAAACGAGCCGGTGCGGGAGGCCACCTGGGCCGAGCGGGCTTTCGATGTCGTCCTGCTGTTGGCGACGATCGCGTCGGTCGTCTGGATGGTCCGCTTTATCCTGCAGACCGTATCGCTCGGCGAGGTCGGCTGGTCCTTTGTATTGGGCGCGATCACCGCGCTGCGCGTGCTGGTGCTGATCGGCATTGCCTCGCTGATCTGGGTTCCGATCGGGGTGTGGATCGGGTTGCGTCCGCAGATCGCCGACCGGGCCCAGCCGATCGTGCAGTTTCTCGCCGCCTTTCCGGCCAATCTGTTCTTTCCGGCGGCCGTGGTGCTGATCCTCAAGTTCGCGCTCAACCCGGAGATCTGGCTGAGCCCGCTGATGATCCTCGGCACCCAATGGTACATCCTGTTCAACGTCATCGGCGGCACGCTGTCGCTGCCGGCGGAGCTCAAGCTGGCGGCAGGCAATCTCGGCGTGCGGCGCTGGCTGTGGTGGCGGCGGGTGATGCTGCCGGCGATCTTCCCGGCCTATGTGACGGGCGCGGTCACCGCCGCCGGCGGCTCGTGGAACGCCAGCATCGTCTCCGAGGTCGTCCAGTGGGGGGATACGACGCTGACCGCGACCGGGCTCGGCGCCTATATCGCGCAGTACACCGCCGAGGGCGACGCCGCCCGGATTACCCTGGGGATCGGCGTGTTGTGCCTTTACGTGCTGGCCTTCAACCGGCTGCTGTGGCGGCGGCTTTACAACCTCGCCGCCGAACGCCTGAGACTGGATTGATGCGACCCGCGAAACCTGGCAAGAGGCTCCGGTGATGAGCGATTCACCCCCGCTGCTGCGCGCCACCGCGGTGTGCAAGACCTATCGCACGCCGGACCATATCGGCCGGTTGGTGCTCGATCATCTCGATTTTACGCTGCGCGAGGGCGAGATCGTCGCGATCCTCGGCAAATCGGGCTCGGGCAAGTCGACCTTCTTGCGCATCCTTGCCGGGCTCGTCCCGCCGAGCGACGGCAGCGTCCAGTATCGCGGGCAGGTGGTGCACGAGCCGGCGCACGGCGTCGCGATGGTGTTTCAGAGCTTCGCGTTGTTTCCCTGGCTGACCGTGCTCGGCAACGTCGAACTGGGTCTCGAGGCGCAGGGCGTCAGCGCGGCCGAGCGGCGGCGGCAGGCGGTCGCCGCGATCGACCTGATCGGTCTCGACGGCTTCGAGAACGCCTATCCGAAGGAATTGTCGGGCGGCATGCGGCAGCGCGTCGGCTTTGCCCGCGCGCTCGTCGTCAACCCCGACATCCTGCTGCTCGACGAGCCGTTTTCGGCGCTCGACGTGCTGACCGCCGAAACCTTGCGCAACGACCTGCTCGATCTGTGGAGCGAAAGCCGGATCCCGACCAAGGGCATCCTCATGGTCTCGCACAATATCGAGGAGGCGGTCGAGATGGCCGACCGCATCCTGATCTTCGGCAGCGATCCCGGCCGCATCAACGCCGAAATCCCGGTGCCGATGGCCTATCCGCGCGTTTGGGACAGCCCGCAATTCCGCCAGATCGTCGATCATGTATACGGCTTGCTGACGACGGTGCCCGGGCGCGACGGAAGGCGCGGCGTCAAGGCCGAGCCGATCAGCGTCGGCTACCGCCTGCCCGACGCCGCCGTGCAGCAGCTCACCGGCCTCATCGACAGCCTGAGCGAGGCGCCGTTCCACGGCCATGCCGACCTGCCGCATCTCGCCGACGAGGTAAGCCTCGACGACGACGAGCTGTTCCCGCTGCTCGAAGCCCTGCAGCTTCTCGGCTTTGCCCATGTCAGCGGCGGCGACATCGATTTGACCCCAGCGGGGCGTCACTACGCCGACGCCGACATGCAGGAGCGCAAGCAGGTCTTCGCCGATGCTGTGTTGAAGCACATCCCGCTCGCCGCCCATATTCGCCGCGTGCTCGACGAGCGCCCGGGTCACCGCGCGCCGGCCGCGAGGTTCTTGCGCGAACTTGAGGATCACCTCTCCGAGGAGGAGGCGGAGCGCGTGCTCGACACCCTGATCAACTGGGGCCGGCACGCGGAAATCTTTGCCTACGACTACGACGACGAGGTGCTGAGCCTCGAAAATTTCTGAGGCCCGGGGCTCACATCTGCCTTCCCATCTCCGCCTGGGCGACCTGCGGCGGCATCAGCCAGACATAGAATGTGTCGCGCTGAAAGGAAGTCCGGTCGCCGTTCGCCATCCAGGTCGGGTCGTCGAGGATTTTGGCATACGCGGTCTGTCCGGCCGCGAGGTCGATGTCCCGCGTTTGGTTGCTGTCGACGCCGAAACTCTCGGGCGAGATGTGATAGTGCCCCGGCGCGACATCACGGTAAGCCGGTCCGTCGCCGGGCAATACGCTGACCGCCCGCGCTCCGTTCAAATCGACATTCGCAATATTCCGGCTGAGCGAGGGGTCATAGACCCGGTAGAACCAGATGCGCGCCGACCCGGGCGGGATCGGGCCCGGCGCCACCGCCGCCATCTGCTGCGGCGCGACGCAGCCGGCCAGGAGCAGCAGTCCGGCAACGCCGCCGACCCGTTTCGACCATTGGGTCAGACCGAGACTGATGGGCATTTGCCTTCCTCCTCTGCGCTTTGTCCGAGGGCAGGGCCCGCAGCGTGCAACGGTGGTTCGGGCCGGCATGGCCTCGGAAGGTCGATTTCAGCTAAGCGAATTCGGCGCGGCTTGGCAAAACACGCTTTCGCGACCGGCGCCGTGCCGACTTTGAGCGCGCCTCGTGCGGCGGTATAAGCTCGCCTGGGGTTTTCAAACCGGGGTTTTTGAGGATGCGCTACCTGTTGCCGCTCATCGCCGTCATGCTGGTCGGCTGCAACCAAAGTCAATCCGAAGCAAGCCGGGTCGGCGAACGTACCTATCGCATCATCAGCCCTGAGGTTGCCGGAGGTGCGGAAGGCCCCAACCGGCGTCTGGCGCAGCAGCTCTGCCCTAACGGCTACCGGAAGCTCAACGAGGAAGCCCACAAAGGCGGCCCGGATCGCGTCGATTGGTATGAGCAGAACATCACGACGATCTGGACGATCAAATGCCTTTAGGCCGGCGCTAGCGCCTAGCGCGGCCGCATCGTCGGGAAGGCGATGACGTCGCGGATCGACGGGCTGTCGGTCAGCAGCATGACCAGCCGGTCGATGCCGACGCCGAGCCCGCCGCAGGGCGGCAACCCGTACTCGAGCGCGGCGACGTAATCCTCGTCGAGCGGCTGCGCCTCCTCGTCCCCGGCGGCGCGCGCTTGCATCTGCCCCTCGAAGCGGCGGCGCTGGTCGATCGGATCGTTGAGCTCGGAGAAGGCGTTGGCGACTTCCCAGCCGTAGACGTAGGTCTCGAACCGCTCGACGAGGCGCGGATCGTGGCGGTCGGCCTTGGCGAGCGGCGAGATGTCGCGCGGAAACCCGGTCACGTGCACCGGCTGGATGAGCGAATCCTCGACTCGTGCCGCGAACGCCGCCTCCAGCGCCTGGCCCCAATTCGTGATGCCGGTCTCGCCGATATCGAGTTTGCGCAGCGCGGCGCGCGCGCCCGCCTCGTCGAGCGCGAGGAAGTCGATGCCGGTCGCCTCTTCGACCAGTTCGGCCATCGTGCGGCGCGGCCAGGGCGGCGCGAGCTCGATATCCGTGCCGCCATAGCTGATCTTCGTGCTGCCGGTGACCCGCTCGGCGAGATGCGCGATCAGGGTCTCGGTAAGGCGCATCATCGCGGTGTAGTCGACGTAGGCCTCGTAGATTTCGAGCGAGGTGAATTCCGGGTTGTGGCGCGGCGACAGACCCTCGTTGCGAAAGCAACGGTTGATCTCGAACACGCCGTCGGCGAGCCCGCCGACGATCAGCCGCTTGAGGTGCAGTTCGGGCGCGATCCGCAGATACAAGTCGATGTCGAGCGCGTTGTGGTGGGTGACGAAGGGCTTCGCCGAGGCGCCGCCCTGGATCGTGTGCAGCATCGGCGTCTCGACTTCGAGGTAGCCGCGTTCCGCGAGCCAGGCGCGCATCTCGGCGACGATGCGGCTGCGGCGGCGCAGCGTCTCGCGGCTCTGCGGGTTGACGATCAGGTCGACATAGCGCTGGCGATAGCGCAGCTCGACATCGGCGAGACCGTGAAATTTCTCGGGCAGCGGCCGCAGCGCCTTGGCGAGCACGGTCAGCGCCGCGGCGTTGACGGTCAACTCGCCGCGCGGCGTGCGCCGTACCTGGCCTTCGACGCCGATCAAATCGCCGATGTCGAGCAGCTTCAGGATTGCGAGCCCCTCGGCCGGCAAAAAATCCTTGTGGCCGAAGATCTGGATTTTGCCCGAGGCGTCGTGCAGGTCGATGAACATCCCGCTGTTGCGCACCGCGCGGATGCGCCCGGCGACGCGCACCGTGTCGCCAGTATCGGCGCCGGCGGGCAATTCCGCATAGCGCGCGTCGAGCGCCGCGGCCTCATCGCTGCGCGCGAACGCGACCGGATAGGGATCGACCCCAAGCTCACGCAGCGCTTCCAGCTTGCCGAGCCGCACCGAGCGGAGCGGGTCCTCGCCGTCATTCATGCCGTCTTCCGTCTCCCTATTTCGCCGCGGCCTCGGACATCTTTCCGGGCATCGTCCCCTGGCCGAGATCGACGATCGAGGTATGGAACTGCTTCAGCGAGCGGTGATGCCCGACGCTGACGATGGTCGGCCGCCAATCGGCTTCGCGCAACAGGCGATAGAGCGCGGCCTCCCCCGCCTCGTCGAGCGCCGAGGTCGCCTCATCGAGAAAGACGATCTGCGGCCGCATCAACAGCACGCGCGCGAAGCCGAGGCGCTGCTGCTCGCCGCCCGACAGGCGCTGCGCCCAATTGCTCTCGTCATCGAGATGGTCGACAAAATGCGCGAGGCCGACCGCGCGCAACGCATTCGCCATCGTCTCACGATCCAGCCGCACGTTGTTCGGATAGTTGAGCGCGTCGGCAAGCGTGCCGAGCGGCAGATACGGCCGCTGCGGCAGGAACAGCACGGTCCCCTCGGCGAGCCGGATGCGGCCATGGCCGAACGGCCAGAGCCCGGCGATCGCGCGCAACAGCGTGCTCTTGCCGGAGCCGGTCGGGCCGGTGATCAGCACCGAATTATCAGCGCCGCCGACAAGCGACAGGTCGCGCTGCAACGCGGCGCCGTCCGGCAGGTCGAGGCCGAGCGCGGCAACCTCGACGCCGGCGCCGCCGCGATCGATCGCGATCGGCCGCTCGCCCTGTTGCGCATCGGCAATCGCCGCGACACGGCCATGGAACCCGGAGAGGCGTTCGACGACCGCCTGATATTCGGCGATCGAGGTGTAACTGCTGACGATGAACGACAGCGCGTCCTGCACCGAGCCGAAGGCCGAGATCACCTGCATCAGCCCGCCGAGCTGGATCGTCTTGGCGAAATAGGTCGGCGCCGCCACCAGGAACGGAAAGATGATCGCCACCTGGGAATAGCCGGTCGTGAGCCAGCTCAGCCGTTTGCGGCGGCGGATGATGTCCCACCAATTGCCGACGACCCGACCGAACCGGCGGTCGAACACACCGTATTCATGCCCTTCGCCGCCATAGAAGGCGACGCTTTCGGCATTTTCGCGCAGCCGCACCAGGCTGAAGCGAAAATCGGCTTCGAAACGCTGCTGGTTGAACATCAGCCCGACGAGCGGTCGGCCGATGATCTGGGTGAGCCAGGTGCCGACGGCCGCGTAGATGAACGCGGCAAAGACCAGATAGCCAGGTATCACGAAGTGGTTCCCGCCCCAGAGCGGGATCGTCAGCGATGGCGACAAACTCCACAGGATCAGGATGAAGGACCCTAGCGTGACCACCGAACTGAGCAACCCCAGCGACAGGCTGAGGCTCAGCGAGGCAAAGCTGTCGAGATCGTCGGCGATGCGCTGGTCGGGGTTGTCGGTCGTCGACTGGTCGATCTGGATACGGTAATAGGCTTGATGGCTGAGCCAGCCTTTGAGCGAGCGCTCCGTCAGCCAGCGGCGCCAGCGGATATGCAGGATTTGACGCAGATAGAGCTGATAGACGCCGACCGCTACCCACACCGTGGCGAGCATGCAGAACACGGCGAACTGCCACCAGAATCGAGACCAATCATATTCCTGCAGCGCATCGTAGAAATCCCGGTTCCACAGATTGAACCGCACGTTGAGGTAAACGGCGCCGAGGTTGAGCGCGACAATCGCGACAAGGAGCCCGGTCGCGCTCCATTTTTCGTCCGATCGCCAATACGGCCACGCCAGCTTCCACGCCTCGCGCAAGAATCCGGCTTTCGCCAACGCCTTTCGCACCCTCATTCCGTCAAACCTCTTCCTCTCGGTACACAATGACCAGCGACCCCGTCGCCCTCGCCAGCGATCCGCCGATCAGTGAAGCGCTTACGGCGGCGCTCCTCGCCCGCGGTGTCTGCCGCGCGCTCGAACAGCTCGGCTATGCGAGCCTCCTTGAATTCCCGCTCGCCAATGGGCGGCGCGCCGACATCCTCGCCCTCGGCCGCGGGGGTGATCTCGTCATCATCGAGATCAAAAGCTCGATCGCCGATTTCCGCGCGGACCGCAAATGGGTCCAGTATCGCGATTTCGCCGACCGTTTCTATTTTGCCGTGCCAAAAACTTTTCCAGCGGCGCTCATCCCTGAGGATTGTGGCCTCATAGTGGCGGATGCCTTCGCTGCCTCATTGATCCGCGATGGAAGCCCGAACGCGCTGGCGCCCAGCCGGCGGCGCGCCGTGACGTTACGCTTCGCGCTGGCCGCGGCGGCGCGGCTGCGCCGCCACCTCGACCCGCAAGCCGGCCTCGCCGACTTCTGAACCCGCATCGCCGGCGAGCGCGGCGGCCAACTCGCCGGCGGAGGCGACCGCCGTGCCGGCCTTGCCGCCGACAATGCCGACCGCGAGTTCGGCGAGCTGCGCCGCCTCGGTCAGCTTGAGCCCGGCGCCGAGCCCCGCCGCCAACGCGGCCACCGCGGTATCCTCGGTGCCGCCGGGATCGTAGCTGTCGGCCTGCGCCGTCGTCTCGAAGATGGCGCTGCCGCGCGGTTCGACAAGGATCATCCCGGCGCGGCCAAGCGACACAAAAACCGCGCCGAAGCCGCAACGTTCGATGAGCGCGCGCGACGCGGCGACGGTCTCGGCCTCGCTGGTCGCCGGCATCCCGGTCGCCTCGGCCAGCTCGCGCCGGCTCGGCATCAATATATCGGCGCCGCGATAGCGGATGTGATCGCCGCCCTTGGGCTCGACGACGACGACAGCGCCCGCCTCGCGCGCGGTCTTGATGATCTCGAACGCGACCCCGTCGGTCAGCACCCCCTTGGCGTAGTCGGAGATGACGACGACGCCGTGGCTCGTCACCAGCTCGTGCGCGAGGCGCAGCAAATCGTCGCGGGTATAGGGGCCGAGCGGGGCGGCGCTTTCGCGATCGGCGCGCAGCAGATGCTGATTGACCGCGATGAACCGCGTCTTGACTGTCGTCTTGCGCTCCGGCTGGACCAGCACATGGATTTCAGCGCCGTCGAGCGCCGCCAGCAGGTTCTGGATCTCGCGCCCGGCATCGTCGTTGCCGACCACCGAGACGAACGAAATGCCGGCGCCAAGCGCCGCGAGATTGCGCAGCACATTGCCGGCCCCGCCGAGGCTGTAGGTTTCGCTGTCGACCGCCAGCACCGGCACCGGCGCCTCCGGCGACAGCCGGGCGACCTCGCCATAGACGTAATGGTCGAGCATCACATCGCCGATGCAGAGCACCCGCGCCGACCGCAGCCGATCGATATCGAGCCTCAGCTCGCCGCTTTTCGCCATTCGTGCTCCGTCTTACGCCCAAGGCGCAACGCCGCCGGGCAAAAGCCGCTCAATCCACCCGTGTGCGGCGCAGCATAACGTAAAGTGCGCCAGCCCCGCCATCCCGCGGCTGCGCAGTGGCAATCGCCAGCAAATGCGGGCGGAATTCGGGCTCGTCAAGCCAGCGCGGCACGGCCGCGCGCAGCACACCGCCCCCAGCACTGCCGCGCCCGGTGATCACGAGGACGCATCTTTTGCCGCTGGCCCGCGCGCCGCGAATGAAGCTTGCAAGCGCGCGATGCGCCTCGTCCTGGGTCATGCCGTGCAGATCGAGCCGCGCCTCGACCGGATGCTTGCCGCGCTTCAGTCGCTCGGCGTTCGCCCGGTCGATGCCGGCAAAATGGCCAGGCGCCAGTGGCGGCAGGGTCGGGTCGGGCATGGGCGCGGGGTCGTGAAGGGCCGGCTTCTCGACCGGTTTGGCTGGCCCCGGCGGTGGCGGCGGCGGTTCGGCGCGGGGCGCGAGTCTTTTGACGTCGCGCATCGCGCGTTGCCACAAATCCGTTTCCGGATCAGCCCTGCGCGGCATCGTCGACGAGGATCACGTGCAGGCGGCGCGGCCCGTGCGCGCCGAGCTCGATCTTCTGTTCGATATCGCCGGTGCGCGACGGGCCGGTGATGAAATTGACCGTGCGCGGCAGAACGCCCGGTCTATGGCCAGATTGGGCGCGCAACATGTCCCAGCCATCCTCATAGCTCGCGACGACCTGACCGGCGCGCAGCATGACGATATGCGTATCGGGGAGGAAATTGAGCGTCGTCGGCGTCGCTTCGCCCGAGACCAGCATCAGGGTCCCGGTCTCGGCGACCGCCGCCAGACACGGCGTCAGCGACACCGCGTCGCCCGCCTCTGCCTTGCCGCGGCGGATCTGCAACAATGGCCGCTCGGCCCAGGGCAGCGCGTCGAGGCGCGGGTCGGGCGCCATTTTCAGTTCGGCCGGCAGGTTCTCGGCGGCAAGATAGCGCGCCACCTCGCCCGGCACGTCTTCGTCCGAGGCGACGCGCG
>Ga0209006_10007089_pt1 | contig 10132 bp, 7 predicted proteins | sample JacPin_JW_Ref_O2_FD_188567 | JGI IMG/M metagenome (GOLD analysis project Ga0209006, IMG submission 188567) | Forest soil microbial communities from Algoma, Ontario, Canada - Jack Pine, Ontario site 1_JW_Ref_O2 (SPAdes) (version 2) | ecosystem: Environmental > Terrestrial > Soil > Boreal... | reverse complement strand
CCGGCAGCTGCGGCAGGACGGCTTCGGCGGCGATTTGCCAAGTCACGGCGACGTACGCAAACCCGGGATTCATGGTCGCGACGGACGCGCCGGTGCGGGGATTATCGACCGCGAATTCGACGAGCGGCACGAGCTGGTTGAGCGGCTCGTCCTTCGGAGGACCACCCGTGAAGCGACTGGTCAGATAATAAGTGCTGTATTGAATCGATAATCCCAGTGCAGCGTGTCCACCTTCGGATTTGAGACAGTTTGCAGCAAGCCGCTTGGCGTCGGGGCGAGCGCAGTAGCGCCTGCGCCTCCGGCCGGAATTTCGTACACGACAGCGCCCGTGACCGCGAACGGCCGAAGCCAAGCAACGCTTGCGGGCACATCTCCGAAGCCTTTGCCAAAGAACACGCCCGGTTGGACTGTGTTGGGTTCGTCGGCTTCGACGCCCGCTGCCCCCGAATGGCCAATGCCCCACTGAAGGCCCGCCGATGCCAGCGCTTCGTGTCTGTTGTCGCGGTAAATCTCGGTCTTGAGACCGACCGCTGTCGAGTCGAAGCCGGAGCTTCGCGCGAGCGGCCAGTTGCGATGAATCCACCCACTATCAAGCGTGAACGCCAGGGTGGGCGTCAGCAGACGATCGAACGACCAGTTGAATCGGTTGTCCGTGACGTTCGTGCCCTGGGCCGGATGATTGATGCTCGAGAAGGCCGGCAAGATTGATTCGTCGGCAACAGCGGGATCGTCGAAAGTGATCGTGCCGGCAAAGAAACGATTGCCCGCGATGCCGTGGGCACTCGCGGGCGCCGCGCCGATGACGAGCAACGCTCCCAAGATAATTGCGCGCAGCATTCGTCCCCACCGTACATACCGCCTTGGCATGTCCGGAAACTATGGCGGCTGGGCTACAGTGCCGTGAAATCCCATTTCGGCACCAGACGCAATCTGGCATCTGCTTGTTCGCCGCACTAAGTTGAACTAGATTGTGGATGGGGACATAGCAGACTCCCCTTCAGACGGTCGCCGTCCAAGTTCTGCGCAGCTCTCGTGTTGCTTGAGGGGTTGCGCATGGAAGCTCTGGACTGTTTGCACCATCAATCGCTGCGGGGAAGCCGATGACCCGCCGCTTTTCCCTGATAGCGCTGTTTACTATTGTGGCAGGCGTCATCGCCGTTGGCGCTCTTTATCAGTGGCTCGTGCCCGGGCTGTCGAGCGCGAGGACCGAACAAGGCGTAGTCGAAACCGCTATCGCGACGTGGCTCTTACACGCGAGCGTACCCGAGGGGGACAAAGCGCGGACTAACCCGCTCGGCGCCGATCCGGCGGAAATCGCGGCAGGAAGCGAGCTGTTCAAGCAAAAATGCGAGGTCTGTCACGCCTATGAGGGTGGCGGTAAAACCGAGACCGGCTCGGGCGAATATCCGCGGGTGCCGCCATTGCACGCAACCGTCGCATCGATCTCCGACGGCGAGATGTTTTATCACATCCGCAACGGCATCAGAAACACCGGCATGCCGGCATGGAACATGCCGGACCGGCAAATCTGGCAACTCGTCGCTTTCATTCGCCATCTGCCGCGTGTTGCGCCGCTCGCGTCCGAACGACCGGGAATCGCTCCCGAAAAATCAGCGGAAACCTGGACCTATGTGGGCTCGGCGGCCTGTCAAAAGTGTCACGATGATATCTACGCACGCTGGGCAAAATCGCGGATGGCGAATGTGGTGCGCGATCCGCGCCAGCATCCCGACGCCATCATTCCGGATTTATCCAAGCCCGATCCGCTGTTGACATTCAACAAAGACGACATCGCGTTCGTTTACGGCAGCCGCTGGAAGCAGCGATATTTCACCAAGATCGGCGACGACTATTTTCCGCAGCCCGCGCAATGGGACGTCACGCACAAGATGTGGCGGCGTTATTTCGTTCCCAATACCGCCGACTGGTGGGCGCCGCTTTATCCTGCGGACAACTTCAAGCGACCGACCGGGCCTTTGTGCGACGGCTGCCATTCGGTGAACTATGACATTACGACCAAAACCGTCAGTGAATGGAATGTCGGCTGCGAGAAGTGCCACGGCGCGGGAAGCGTGCACGTTGCCCAGCCGACGCGCAGCAACATTCTCAATCCGGCCCGCTTCGGCTATGTGGATGCCAACGACAGTTGCATTCAATGTCACTCCCAGGGGCGCCCGGCGGGAAATCCGATCGACGGTAAGTACTATGATTGGCCGGTCGGCTTTCACGTCGGCCAGCATCTCGCCGATTTCTGGCAGCTCGAGGAGCACAAGCTCGGCGAAACCACGTTCACGCATTTTGCCGACGGCAGCGCCCACAAGAACCGTATGCAAGGCAACGATTTCGTGCAGAGCCTGATGTATGCCCGCGGCGTAACGTGTTTCAGTTGTCACGATCCGCACGGCACCGACAATCCCGGCATCGTGCGCGAACGCGGCAATGCCCTTTGCCTGACCTGCCACGGGCCGAACGCACAGAATGGTCCGCATGCGGCCAGCATCGAGCAGCACACGCACCACGCACCGGACAGCGCCGGCAGCGCGTGTATTGCCTGCCACATGCCTAAGATCGCCGAGACCATCGGCGACGTTTACGTCCGCAGCCACACATTTCGATTTGTCTCGCCGGCGGAAACGGAGCAATTGAAAATTCCGAACGCCTGTAATCTCTGTCACAAGGACAAGACGACCGCTTGGGCGACCGCGGCACTGCGCAGTTGGAGCGATCGCTCGCCTTGGCGCTCGCAGTAAGGTAGGCATCGATTACGTGGGAGTGCCTGAGATGCCAAGGCGCGGGGGCGCGAGGCTATCCGGAAGCAAGAGCGGGCCGCTGGCGCGGCGCCTTGGCGGCTGCAATTACCGGCACAACGGAATTGCGGCAGTCGTCGGCCTCGTTGCGCTCGTCGCGGGATCACCCGCGTCCGCCTACCGGCCGTTCGATGGAACGGATGCGGCGGTCGCCGACTTCGGCGAGGTTGAAATCGAGTTTCAACCCATTGGCGCCATGCACACGGGATCGACAACCAAGCCGATCTCCGACGGCGTCCTCAATTTCGGTTTTGCCGAGAGATGGGAACTCGTTCTGCAGACCACGGCGCAACCGCTACCGGAAGGTGGAGGTCCGTCTAGCGTCCCCGATGCCGCTTTCCTGAAATACGTCGTTCAGCCCGGTGTCCTTCAGGACAAGAAAGGGCCAAGTATGGCGATAGAGTTTGGGCCTCTCCTGCCGAACGTTGGAGGCTCGGGTGTCGGCTTTAGTTGGAGCGGAATCGTCTCGCAACGCTGGGATTGGGGAACCGTTCACTTCAACGTGGAAACGAATCTCACCCCAGATCAGCATGGAGAGCTTTTCTTTGACGCCATCATCGAAGGCCCGAGCAAATGGAAGGTCCGGCCGGTCTTTGAAATCTATTCGGACAGCGTCATCAACGTATCGCAATCGTACTCCGCCCTGGCCGGGGCCATCTGGCAAGTCAATGACAAACTCTCCTTCGACCTGGCGTTCCGCTACGCGCTTGTCGATGGACATCCCGTCAATGAGCTACGCGCCGGCATGACTTTCGGTTTTCCGGCCATTTTCAGCCCGCCGGCCACGGCCCAGGCGCCGTTGGCCGGGAGTCGCCGCTAATAGGCGGCCAGCTCAGCTCCGACATTTTTGCGTGATACGAGCCGAACCAGTTCCAGCGCGAGTCAGCGGGCGGCCGGCGCCAGCGATTTCACGGTTAATAAACGCTTTATCGCCTTTGGGTAGCATGTGGCCACGGCTCGCCTGAGCCGCGCAACAACCGAGCTCCGCCACATGACAACGAACGACGCGATCCCCGGGTTTGAGGCAAGGCTGGCCTTGCACAGGATTGACGATCGGGTTCGTGCCGTCGTCGCGGAATTTTGGCCGGTGTTCGCGCCGCATTTGGAGGGGGCCATCGACGAGCTCGTCGATGCGATGACACACCTGCCGACCGTTGGAAGCACCATCAACGCCGCGAGCATCGTTCGCGGGCACCGTGATGCTATCAAGACCATCGAGGTGGATCATTTCAAGATCGTGCTGTCCGGAGACCTGGATCGACGCTACGCCGAATCGTGCAGGCGATCGGTCCAGCAAGAAACCGCGATCGGACTCGACGCCCGCATCCGTTGCACCGCCGGCAGCTTTGTACTGACTCGCGCGCTCGGAGTGCTCGAACGTAGGCGATTTCTTTCCTCAAGGAAGCTCCTGCAAACCGTTCGGGCAGTGTCGCGGGTCATCAATTTCGATATCGCCAACGCGATGACGTTGCACCGGGAAGCGGCAACGCGGGCGGCCTCCGCGCGGCGCAACGCCGTCGACGAAGCCATCAACGAGTTCAGCACCGCCCTTGTCGACGTGCTCAAGGCCATCGATCAGGCGTCGGTCTCGCTGACCTCGACGTGCGAGCGGATCAAGTCCGGCGCCGACAGCACCCTCAATCGCATGACATCGGCCTCGTCGGCTTCTTCGGACGCCTCTCAGCGCGTGAAGGCGACCGCGGCCGCCAGCGAAGAGCTGTCTGCTTCCATCCTGGAAATCAGCGACCAGGCCTCGCGCGGCCTGACCATGGCCAAAACCGCAGTGCAAGATGCCGAACGCGCGCAGCACACCATTCGCTCGCTCAACGAGACCGCCGAGCGGATCGGCGCCGTGGTCGACGCTATCTCGGCCGTCGCCAGTCAAACCAATCTTTTGGCGCTGAATGCCACCATAGAAGCGGCGCGCGCCGGCGAAGCGGGACGCGGATTTGCAGTGGTCGCTGCCGAGGTGAAAGCGTTGGCCAATCAGACCTCGCATGCGACGAGCGACATCTCGCTGCAGATCGCCGCCATTCAGGCGGCGACGAAAGGATCGATGGCGGAGATCGACTCGATTTCGCGCGCGATCGCCGCTTTGTCCGCCGTCTCGACCAGCATCGCGTCGGCGGTGCAGCAGCAAGGCATGACCACCCGCGAAATCGCGGAAAGCGTTCACAACGCCGCCGCCCATACGGCCAAGGCGTCCAGCGAGATCAACTCGATCAACGAAGTCACGGCGCAAAACGTGGGGGCCATCGACGAGATCACCGCCTGGACCGGGCGGCTCTCGACCAGCGCCAGCGATCTGGAAGCCAAGGTCGCCGCCTTTTTCAACAACGTCAGGACGACGTCGGGCTCCAACGACTGGGACCACAGAACGGCGGAAGCGGCCCGATAGGGCTGCCCCGCCGCGGCGGTTTCGAAACCCGGCTACAGCCCCGCCGCGATGGTGTGGAGCACCTTGAAGCGCAATTCACCGTCATTGCTGGTCAGCGCGATCACAAAACGCAGGCGGCCATGACTTGCCGTATCGGCATAGCCGGCGAGTGTGCGCACACCGTCCATGGTGCCGGTCTTGTTCAAGCCGCCGTCATGGCCGTGCAGCAGGTCGGCATTGGGCGCGAACAGCGCCAGCACCTTGGCGAGGCCACGGGCGGTGAAGCGGTTGTCGCGGCTGATGCCCGAGCCCTCGACGATATGAATATCTTTGCTCAGTCCCTGCGCGGCCAGCATCTCGTTGGCGACCTTGAGCGACTTCTCGAGGCTGACCGGGCCGCCGAAACGATGCGCGCCAACTTCCAGAAACACTTGGTTGGCGGTGTAGTTGTTCGACGCTTTCAGCATCTCGGCCAGGATCCGCGCCAAGGTGCGCGACTGCTGATGCACGTAAACCGGCTTTAGTCCCTCGGGCACTTTTCCGGTCGTGATCTTGCCCTTGAGACTGCCGCCGGCCTGCTCGATGAAGGCGGCGATCAGTTCGCCGGCATATTGCAGGCTGACGGCGGGGTCCTGGCTCAGGCTGATGCGGCCGTTCCCTTTCGGGCCGCGCGCCTTGTACTGGGTGATGGCGAGCGGCGTGAGCGGGGTCTGCGGCTCGGCCGGAGTGATCTTATCGCCTTTGCGCACGGCGCCGATGGTGTTGAAATTCACCGCCAGCGCGGAGTTGAGCGCATTGTAGGAATTGTTGGTTTCCTCGATGCCGGGAATGTGCAGATTGGCCGGATAGTAGCTCGCGTCGAGCACCATGCCGTTGATCGGCTCCTTGCCGATAGCGGCGACCAGATCGGCCGCCATCGGCGCCAATTCCTCCGAGATCAGGAAAGGATCGCCGCCGCCGCGCACATAGAGCACGCGCTTGTCGTCGAGATAAAAGCGGGTCTCGAAGCGGTAGTCGCCGCCGAGCACCGCCATCGCCAGCCAGGCGGTGACGATCTTGGTCACCGAGGCCGGAACGAACGGCTGGTCGACATTTTGGGCGATCAGCTCGTTACCATCGCGATCGACCACGAGCACGATGCCTGAAGGAGCCATCGTGGCGACCTTCTCTTTCACCTCCGCGACGTCGGCCAGGGCCGGTATCGGCAGCAGCAGCAAAGCGAGGGCGAACAGACGAGACCACATGACGGACTCCAGCGCGAGGGCCTGGCGTCTTTTAGCAGGCGCCACGGCGGCGCGCTGCGTTCTTGCCGACGATTTCGGCGTATGCTTACCCATCCGGCTCCCGTCGCGGGCGCGGCCCGCGGCCGCACAAAGATACCGGCAGCCGCGCGCTGATTCACGTGGTCGCCTGGATGGGCAATAGGCTTGGGCTCCGAAACGGAGGGTCGCACGAGATGTGGCGACCGACAAAGCGCCACTCAAAATTCCATTTCCGCAGGAAACGGATAACGGCCGCGCAAAACGGATAGGCGGTCCCTGCCTGGCTTTCCGACAATATCCAGAGCGCGATAGCAACATCGCGCTCTTGGATTTTAGTGGCGTATGATCTTTCGGAAAACCGGGAACCACTTTTCCGGATCATGCGCTGGAAACAAAAAAGAAAGGCGCGCGATGCGAGGGCTGGACGGCAAAACCGCGATCGTCGCCGGCGGCGCGACGCTGATCGGTCAATCGGTCGCCGAAACGCTCGTCGGCTATGGCTGCCATGTGGTAATCGCCGACATCAACGTCGCCGACGGCGAAGCCGCCGCCAAGAAGCTCGGCGCCAAGAATCTCGACACCAAAGCGCGCTTTGTCCGCTGCGATCTGACCAGCGACGCCGACATCGCGGCTTTGGTGGCGGCGGCCGTCGCGGCGACCGGGCGGCTCGATTATCTCGTTAATGTCGCCTGCACCTATCTGGACAACGGTGCCGAGACGACTCGCGCTGACTGGCTCAAGGCCTTCGACGTCAACGTGGTCGGCTCGGTGATGCTGATGCAAGCGGCGCGGCCGCATCTGAAAAAGAACAAGGGCGCCATCGTCAATTTCGGCTCGATCTCCTCGCGCGTGGCGCAGACCGGCCGCTGGGTCTACCCGGTGTCGAAGGCCGCCATCCTTCAATTGACGCGCAATCAGGCGATGGATCTGGCGCCCGACGGCATCCGCGTCAACGCCGTCTCTCCGGGCTGGACCTGGAGCAACATCATGGTCGAACTCACAAAGGGCAACCGCGCCAAGACCGACGGCGTGGCGAAGCCTTTTCATCTGCTCGGCCGCACCGGCAACCCGACGGAAGTGGCGGAAGCCGTCGCGTTCCTCCTCTCCGACAATGCGAGCTTCATCACCGGTACCGACATTCGCGTCGATGGCGGCTACACCGCCATGGGACCCGAGCGGGCCGATCCGGCCATTCCGTTGCTGATGGAATAACAAGCAAATAAACAACTTCGCGTGGGGAAACAAAAATGCGCAACATCACTATCGTCGGCGCCGGCCAATCCGGCCTGCAACTGGGTCTTGGCTTGCTGCAGAACGGCTATCGGGTGCGTGTCGTCACCAATCGGACGGGAGCCGACATCGCCGCCGGCAAGGTGATGTCGAGCCAATTCATGTTCAACGATGCGCTGCAGGCCGAGCGCGACCTCGGCCTGAATTTCTGGGAGAAGGATTGTCCGAACACCGACGCCATCGGCGTGACCATCGGCGCTCCTGACGGCGGCAAGGCCGTCTCCTGGGTCTACCCGCTCGACAAGCCCGGCCAGGCCGTCGATCAGCGCATCAAGTTTCCGGGCTGGATGAAAACGTTTGCGGAGCGCGGCGGTGAACTCGTGATCCGCGACGCCGGCATCGCCGATCTGGAAGACTATGCGCGGAGCAGCGATCTTGTGATCCTCGCCGGCGGCAAGGGCGACATCGTCAAATTGTTCGCGCGCGACGCCGAGCGCTCGCCGTTCGAGGCGCCGCAGCGCGCGCTGGCGTTGACCTACGTCACCGGGCTTGCGCCCTACGCCCCGACCCGCGTCGCCTTCAACATCGCACCGACGGTCGGCGAATATTTCGTGTTCCCGGCGCTGACCACGACCGGGCCGTGCGAGATCATGGTGTTCGAAGGCATTCCGGGCGGCCCGATGGATCTCTGGGGCGAGGCAAAGACGCCTGAGCAGCATCTCGCCTACAGCCTCGACATTCTGAAGAACTTCTACCCCTGGGAATACGAGCGCTCGCGCGACGCCAAGTTGACCGATGCCGACGGCATCCTCGCTGGCCGCTTTGCGCCCACCGTGCGCAAGCCGGTGGCCAAGCTGCCCTCCGGCGCGCTCATTCTGGGGATGGCCGACGCCGTCGTCCTCAACGATCCGATCACCGGGCAAGGCTCCAACAACGCCGCCAAGGCTGCGCGGATCTATCTCGCGCATATCCTCGAACACGGCAATAAGCCGTTCGACGCCGCCTTCATGCAGCAGACCTTCGACGATTACTGGGCCTATGCGCAGTTCGTCACCGGCTGGACCAACGCCATGCTGCAGCCGCCGCCGCCGCACGTGCTCAACATTTTGGTCGCCGCGCAGAGCAAGCCGAAGGTGGGCACCGCCTTCGTCAACGGCTTCGACGATCCGCGCACGTTCTTCCCCTGGCTCGCCGATCCAGGCGAAGCGGAGAAGTTTATTGCGGCGGGTTAGATATCGGCTGAGAAACGTCCGAGCGCGGAGCCCCCTCATCCCCACCTTCTCCAGCAAGGGGAGAAGGAGCCGCTGAGCCCAGCGCCGCGTCTTCCACGGCTTCTCCAAGATCGGTATAAAATAAACGCGGAGAGCGCCGCAAGCGCCGGCCGCCCCCTCGCCCCAACGGGGAGAGGGTGGGGGTGAGGGGGCTCGGCCTATCGGCCTTCACGTCAACCCAAGGACATCGCGAGCCGCATCAATAACTAAAGATCGCCGCGTTTAGGTCTCCGCCCCTTCACCCGCACGGTCGCCGAGGGGAGTTCGCCGAAGCGCGTGCGGTAGGCTTGCGCGAAGCGGCCGAGATGTGAAAAACCGGCATCGAGCGCGGCCTGGGTGACGCCGGCGTTGCCTTCCACATCGCCGCTTTGCAACGCCGCGTGCGCTTTCTCGAGCCGGAGGGTTTTCAGATACGCCATCGGGGTGACGTGGCGGAAATCGCGAAAGCCTGAAAACAGCGTGCGCACGGAAACGCCGGCGATGCGCGCGAGCGTTTCGATCGTCAGCGTCTCGGCATAGTGATTGCGGATATAGTCCTCCGCGCGTCGCACGAAATGCGGCGCCGGCGAAGTTTGCCCGCGGGCGAGCGCGTCGCTGACGTTGCTCGGCTGCCCGTAAAGCAGCGCATTGAGCAAGGCTGCGGAAAAATGCTCGGCGACGCGCGCGTCGGCGAGCGGATGCCAGGTAGCGCACTGCTCCGGCCGATGGCCGTCGAGCGCGCGGGCGGCGGTCAGTTCTTCGGCGAAGAGCCGAACGAGGCGCAGAAAATACTGACCGGCCGGCGTGTCGAGCCGCAATTCCGGCTCGAATTCGAGCGGCTCGTCGAGCGCATGGCCAAGATGCGCGGCGCAATGCTGCTCGACCATGCCGCGCTCGAAGCGCACGCAGACCTGCGCATTGCCGGCATGCCAGCGCATGTGCAACGGCAAGGTCGGCGACACCAGCGATGCGGCAAGCGGCGTTGAATCAAAGCGCCGGTTGCCGCAGGCGATCGAGGCATGGCCGGCGACCGGGATCTGCACGAGGAAAAAGTCGTCGAGCCGGTTGGGATCGATTTCGACCTCGGCGCCGTATTCCAACCGGTTGACGGAGGTATCGCCCTGCCGCAGGTGATACATGCGCGCCTGCAAATCGGCGCTTCCCCCGTGCAGGCTCAGCAAATGCGGCTTGAAAATGCGCGCGACG
>Ga0209006_10007088_pt1 | contig 10132 bp, 8 predicted proteins | sample JacPin_JW_Ref_O2_FD_188567 | JGI IMG/M metagenome (GOLD analysis project Ga0209006, IMG submission 188567) | Forest soil microbial communities from Algoma, Ontario, Canada - Jack Pine, Ontario site 1_JW_Ref_O2 (SPAdes) (version 2) | ecosystem: Environmental > Terrestrial > Soil > Boreal... | reverse complement strand
GGCGGCATCCGAGCCGTCGTGACCGGCGGCCAGCTGGGTCTCTCAGCTTCTCTGATGGCGCGACTACCTTCGCTCGGTATCGTTGCAATCAATGGTGTCGGGTTCGACAAGGTCGACTTGGTGGAGTCCAAGCGCAGAGGCATTCGGGTGACCACCACGCCCGGCGTTCTGACCGATGACGTCGCCGACCTCGCGGTCGGGTTGATCATCTCTTTGTTGCGCGGCATCCCTGCCTCTGACCGTTTTTTGCGCGAGGGGCAGTGGACTTCCGGAGAGCGTCCGCTTGCGCACAAGGTGACCGGCCGGCGCTTCGGTATCATCGGGCTGGGCCATATCGGCCGAGCGATTGCCCATCGCTTGAGTCCATTCGGGCCCGTGGCCTACTGCGATGTCAAGCAGCAGCCGGTAAGCTACGCATTTGTGCCGTCCCCCATCGAGCTCGCCCGCCAGAGCGATGTACTCGTGCTCGCCACGACTGCCAATGCGTCTACTCAGAGCATGGTGAGCCGCCCGCTGCTCGATGCGTTAGGCCCGCAGGGCTACCTGATAAACGTCGCGCGCGGCGCACTCGTGGACGAGCCCGAGCTAATTAAGGCACTTGGCGAGAAGGGAATCGCGGGGGCGGCACTCGATGTCTTCGCCGATGAACCGCGCGTCCCGGAGGCACTGCGCAATGCACCCAACGTCGTCGTCACACCGCACATTGCGAGCGCGACGGTCGAGACGCGCGAAGCGATGGCGCGCGCCGTTTTGGAGAATCTGGACGCATACTTCGCGGGCAAGTCATTGCCCGGCGCCATCGCCTAGACGCTGGACAACTCGTCTGAGCAGCTCGTCGATCGGTAGCGTTGAATCGACGCAAAGCGCGAACTCGGAGGCGCCCGGCCGCTCGAGGGTCGCAAGCTGACTGGACAACAGCGCAGGCGGCATGAAGTGCCCCGGGCGTGAACTCATGCGAGCGCTCAAGATCGCGTTGTCGGCTTCGAGGCAGATGAACAACACGCGAACGGGGATGCGTTCGCGCAAGCGGTCGCGATACACCCGCTTGAGCGCGGAGCATGCACTCACGACGCGCTGATTTTCCGCACACGCGGCCGTGATCGCCAGTGAGATTCGGTCGAGCCACGGCCACCGGTCCTCGTCCTCGAGCGGAATTCCAGCGCGCATATTCGCAACGTTGCTCGGTGAATGAAACTCATCACCCTCGATGAACGGCGCCGTGATCTGCTCCGCAAGCTGCATTCCAACAGTCGACTTGCCGCTGCCGCTGACGCCCATGACGATGATCGCCGTCGGCGATCGCAGCGGCGATACGCCGCTCACCCGACCCCTGTTGCCGTGCTGGCCCTCTGGATCAGACGCATGCCGACGGCGGTCACCCGACGCGCCGGTTCCATCCCCTCTCCGCGCAGCACACCGAGCAACAAGGATCCGGTCTGCCGGCCGAGGTTATCGAAGTCGACGGAAATCGTCGTCAGGGGCGGCACCATCTGAGCGGCAATGTCAAAGTCGCCGAACCCGACAATCGCCAAGCGACCGGGTATGTCGATGCCGCGGCGTCTGCACTCCATCATCGCGCCCACCGCCGCAAGATCGGACACGGCGAAAATCGCATCAATCGCCGGCTCGCGATCGAGCAGCATCGCCAAGCCCTCGGCGCCTCGTTCATAGGAAAAAGGCGGATCGCCGTGTCGAAGCACAAGATCCGTGCGCACGCCGGCCGACCGGAGGGATTCCTCGAAACCATACAAGCGGTCTTCACCGCGAAAATCGATGCTGTCGTCCGAGCGCCCCGGTCCGATGGCACCGATGGTTCGGTAACCCAGCGAAAGCAGATGCGCCGCCGCAATGCGGCCTACCTCGCGGTTGGAGAAACCCACCGCCATGTCGATCGGCCTTTGCGGAAGGTCCGCGAGTTCCACGACAGGTACACCGCAGTTTGTCAGAAGACTCGTGCAATGCCGCGAGTGGTGCTCGCCAGTGATCACGATCGCTTCCGGCCGGCGAGCCAGCATCAACTCGATCTGCCGCTCCTCCTCCCCAACCTCGTATTCCGTATAGCCGATCAGGAGCTGAAAATTCGCCGGGCGAACAGCGTCCGTCAACCCGTGCGCGACGGCCGCGAAGTTGCTGTTGGTCAGCGTTGGCAAGATGAGCGCAATGAACCCCGAACGGTGCGAGGAAAGGCTGCCTGCCGCGCGGTTGGGAACATAGGAGAGCGTTTTTACGGCCTGCGCGACCTGCTCACGCGTCGTCGGAAGCAGCAATTCGGGATTGCTGAAGAAGCGCGACACGGTCATGCGGGAGACACGAGCGAGTCTCGACACGTCGCGAATCGTGGCCTTGCCCTGCCCAAGGCGCGAACGGCTACCCTGTGTGTTCCGCGATTGTCTCGCCGGCTTCGCTACGGTACGCTTTTTTTTATCGGCCCGGGCTTTGATCATGGCCGCTGCGCGCCGCGTCGATTCAAATAGACCGCATACAGCGATGATGTGGCGCACATGAACAGCCTGTTGCGCGCGCGCCCGCCGAACGCGACATTTGCCACGCGTTCGGGAACGAGAATCTTTCCCAACAGCTCACCGTGGGGGGCGATGCAATGGACGCCATCGGCGGCGCTGCTCCAGATATTGCCGTCCTCATCACAACGAAAACCATCGGCTGCGCCCGGACTAATGGCGTGGAATACCCTCCCGTTGGTCAATCGATCGCCCGCGGTGTTCAGGTCGAAGACCCGGATATGTCGAACCGCGTGCTCATCGAACATTTCTCCGGTATCCGCCACATACAGCCTTGATTCATCCGGTGAGAACGCGAGACCATTGGGCCCCTTGAAATCATCGGCAACGACACTCAGGGACCCCGACCTTGGTTCGAAACGATAGACATGGCAGGGTAATTCCTGTTCGGCGCGACAACCCTCGTAGTCGGTCATGATCCCGTAGTGCGGGTCGGTGAACCAGATCGTGCCGTCGGATTTCACGACGATGTCGTTCGGCGAGTTCAGCCTTTTTCCCTGATACCGGTCTGCAAGTACGGTCACCGAGCCGTCATATTCCGTCCTGGCGATCGCCCGGGCCCCATGCAGACAAGAGAGCAGACGGCCCTCACGATCACGAGTACCGCCGTTGGCGAATTGCGACGGAGCTCGATACACGCTGACGCCCTCGGCCTCGCCCCATCGAAGGATGCGATCATTCGGAATATCGCTGAAGAGCAGACAGTCCGCATCGCCAAACCATACTGGCCCTTCGGTCCAACTGCAACCAGTGGCCAGGCGCCGGAGAGAAGCGTTGTGCAGAACGTAACGCGAGAATTGCGGACTGATGGCTCGCACTTGCAATTCCAGCGGTTGAATTGCATCCGAGTTTGCAAACGGAGGGGTCACGGGCGGTCCACTTACGCGGTCGACCATATGCTATGAATTTGTGGCGTCGGTTGGCACGGTGGCTGTCCTCGGTCAACCCAAACGGTACCATTTTTCGCGCTGCGGCGCCCCCGCCCTGAGCTAATTGGGCTTGGCGAAGTCAATCAACACTTTCATGGCACGCTTCCGGTCGCTCGCAAGGTCAAAAGCCTCGCGCGCCTGCGCCATCGGGAAGCAGCGCGTGATCACCGGCCTGAGATTCACTCGACCCTCATTGATTAGCTTGACGGCCAGGGCGAATTCCGCGTGAAAGCGAAAGGATCCGCAGATTGACAGTTCCTTTCCGACTACGATGTTTTGCGGAATCGTGACGTCCCCGCCAAGACCCAACTGAACGACGATGCCGCGTGCGCGCATCACCCCAAGACCTGACCGCAGAGCTTGCTGGTTGCCGGAGCACTCGAACATCACATCGAAGGTGCCCTTGTTGGCGGAGTAGGTCTCTGTCCAGTCGCGACGAGCGTCAACGTTGATGGTCGTGGTTGCACCCATTTCGCGGGCTATTGCCAGCGTCTCGTCGGTCACGTCCACCGCCACGATTTCCGCGGCGCCATGCACAAAGGCCGCTGCGATGGTAAGCGTGCCGATGGGCCCACAGCCGGAGACCAGCACGCGCTTGTTCAATAACGACCCGGCGCGGGATACGCCGTGCAAGCCGACCGAGAAAGGCTCGGCCAGCGATGCGATATCCAGGGGCACGTGCGCGGCAATCAACATGCACTGTAACGCGTCGCAGACGAGCAGATCCCTGAACGCGCCCTCCACGTGCGGATCCCGCATCGCGCTGCCATAGAAACGCATATCGAGGCATTGATTCGGCAAACCCTCCAAGCAATAAGCGCAGTTGCCGCAAGGCCGGCTGGGATTGACGGCCACGCGATCGCCCACTTTCACGCGGGTCACGTCCGGAGCCACCGACTCCACGGTGCCCGCTACCTCATGGCCCAGAATCATTGGCCGCTTGATGCGCACGGCACCGAATCCGCCATTGTGGAAGTAATGCAGATCGGAGCCGCAGATTCCGCCCATCGCGACGCGCACGGCTACCTGACCGCGGCCAATCTCGCCTGCATCCATCTCCTCGACGCGCAAGTCCCGGGGCGAGTGGATGACCAGGCAGCTGCAGCGGGTCGGATTATTTGCAGGATGCACGACGTTGCTCCGTCAAAACTTTTTCCGGACGTGAACGGACCACATTCGGGGAGGCGAGGGGACGCCGTCGAGCGACCAAGGCTGCAGCAGCGTGTTCGTGTAATAGAACTTGTTGGTCAGGTTCGAAACAGCACCGATAACCGACCAGTCGTCGTGTGAGGCGGGCGTCCATGTCAAGTGAGCATCGAGGAGACCGACTCCAGGGGTGGAGTTCCCGGGAGTATTGGGCGCGTCATTCCACACCATTGCCTTGTAGGTATAGTCCAATCGGGGTGTCAGTTTGCCCCCCCGGCCCATTCCAAACGTATATTGCGCCCCAGCGTTGATTGTATATTCAGGAACACCCTGGGGCTTTGATGTCAGCGTCGGACCGCCGCAGTTGCAATTGGCGGAGTCGCCAAGATCCAATGTCTTCCAGTGCAGCCATCCGGCATTGAGGTCGAACTGCAGATCACGGACAGGCTCGTATTGAATTTCCTCTTCAGCACCGTAGATGCGCGCCTTGCCGATGTTCGTCTCAACGATCAGAATGAAGTTAGCGCTGGGCACGGTGCCCGTAGCCTGAAAATCATCATAGTTACTGACAAACAACGCCGTATTGCTTCTCAGTGTGTGATCGAGCCATTCAGTTTTTAGCCCCGCTTCGTAGGCTTTGACAATTTCAGGTCCAAACGGGATGCCAGTCGTCGCGGGACTCGTGGGCCTGGGATTCGCGCCGCCGGCCTTGAAGCCCGTCGAGTACTGAAGGTAGGCCATCACGTCCGGGGTGAACTGATACCGCACGCCAACCTTGGGATCGGAGCGTGAGAGACTCTCGGTTGTGGAGTTTAGCGGAACGAACCGGATTCCATCGCTCACAGGCAAATCCAACTCGTCGATGTTGACCGTCTTGTCTTCCTTCGTGTAACGAACGCCCGCTTCGACACCAAAATTACCTACCTTGTAATCGACGTGAAGAAACGCCGACTTATCGGTCACCTTGGCACTATTGTTTTGTGAGAAACCAAAACCAGCAAAGGCCACATCAACGAAGCCACCATTGGAGCTGGACCCGTGGTAATAGTACCCACCACCGGTCCAGTCCAAGGCGTTGTCCAATGCGTGGCCGCTAACCTGCAATTCCTGACTGGTCTGGTTGTGTTCGACGGTGTTGTAGGGCCCCGCGAGAAGCACGGGTGCCCCGCCTTGCTGGCCGCCCCAGTCCATGCCATACCATCGGTATCCGGTGATGGATTTGACATGGATGCCGTCAGCGGCGTCCCAATCGATTGTTCCCGCCGTCCCCCAGGATTGGCTGTTATCGACCGCCGGAATGAAGAGGCCCGTACCCACATCGTGAAATCCAGCATAGGTTAAGTAAGGGTGGCTCGACCCAATAAATGCGTTGGGATTTAACCCGTAACTTTCCAGAGCGCCGGTCCCGATCGGGGCAATGAGCGCCAACTGCGTGCTCGGCGTCGCGTCGCCCTTGTCTTCCGACCGATCCGCCGACAGATTGATTTCCCAGTTTGACGCGGGGAGCCATCGCAGCGCCGCGCGCACGGTTTGAAGGCTGTCGCCACCCAGGGTGCCGACCTGACAATTGGGCGCAACCGCGATGGGCTTCAAGCCACCTGACTGCGCCGGATTGGCGCAGACATAGTCAATTCGTCTCTGGTAACCGTCATAGCGGTCCGAAGCAGCAGATACTCGAACGAATAGTTGATCGTCGATCAGGGACGTGTCGAATGCGCCCTTGAAGGTAAGGCGGCTGAAGTCGCCGATGCCGGCTTCCAGATATCCGGTCCCGTCGCCTTTGGGCTTTACCGTGGCAATGGAAATCGTGCCGCCTTCTGAGTTCTTTCCGGACAAGGTACCCTGCGGACCGCGCAGCACTTGGACGTTGTCGACATCCATGAGGGCGATGTTGTTGCTGACCAAGGTCCCCAGGTACACGCCATCCAGATAGAAAGCGACGCCGGGCTCCAGGGCATAATTGAAGTCAAATTGACCGACCCCGCGGATGTACGCCGTCGTAGCGCGCCCGAAGACTCCATTGTTTTGCTGCATTTCGACGTTGGGGGCCGAGTTCGCGACATCGGCTGCGTCGAGGTATCCACGCGCCTGGATGTCCGCGGCGGTGACGACTGAGATCGCAATCGGAGCCTTCTGCAGGTTTTCCGACTTATACCGCGCGGTGACGGTGATCTCCTCGAGGGCTGGAGCGCTACTGTCGGCGGTTGCAATCTCAGCCCCCGCTTGGGCATACGACGGCTGCGTGCCGGCCATACTCGCCAAAGCCACGAAGGCAATCGGCGCTATAAACATCAGCAACCCGCGAGGCGCGCGCCGTGGCTTGGATGACTCGTTGCAGCTTGAAGGACAGTTTGTGTCAGTCATGAAAGTTCCCCTCTATCTTCCCAAAATCGATTATTGCGGTGCGGGCGGTTGGACTCACCCTTTTTCGCGAACATTATGTGACCGGTCCCATCACTTTGTACCAGCGATTCTGTTCTGTCAAGTCCCTATTTACATGTGAATATATGGCGCCATGTACTCCCGGCATTTTTTATATGGGACCGCTCCCTTGATATTATTGGCGCAATGCACACGAGGCCTTTGACCGATGCAGGAGCAATCGGCACTCACCACATTGATAACTCCCGCGTTATCGCTAGTGACTTCTGGATCAACCTAATTTTCAGACGTGGATCCCGCCGTGGCGGGTGAATTTATTTCGTATCGAACCATGCTGGATTTCCGCTGCCGACGACCTGATTCGTAGCTAGGTAGTCGAGATCGACGAACCCCCTAGCCGATGGCTGGGTCGAAAGGATTCAAGTTCGATTTATGCGGGCGCGACGACGTTGCGACGTTGTTTAGGAACAAAGGCTATCGATGCCGACTACGACTACAAGCAAGCCGGCGGCATGCTCACCTGCTCACCCGTTGCATCTAGCACTAAGACAACGGCCGAGATCATGGCGCGTGCCCACAGTAATCTCGAGGATTTCGCGCAGGGATTCAGCCGGCGGGTGAATTTCCCGCGAAGGGCGAAGGGCGTATATCGCTTGGCATAGTGAATTGAAGATTAAATCCTGAACCCGGCCTAGCTTCGATCCAAGTACCGCGCTCGACATCAAATGACGAGTTCCTTTCGCTTGTTTCTTCCCGAGGAATATTGAAGGCCGCGCCATGGCTGACAATCCCATTCATCGAGTAGGAAGGCATTATAGGTGGCGCGGAGCGTCCATTTGCCCGTGAAGGACGGCCAAAGATCAGAACCTACATAGTAGCCATTATGTAAGCGCTCGCGCGGCCTCGATCGGCAAGAGCATAACGCGATCGCCAAGCGGACAGCGCAGAAACCCATAATGCTCGTAAAAGCGAACCGCATCGTCGTCAATGGCATGAGTTATGATTGCCCGTACGCCAGCGATCTCTGATACTTCAAGGCATCGCCTGACCCCGTCGAACAACAAATCCGCGCCAAGTCCTTTGCCCTGGTACGCCAGATCAACGGCCAGCCGACCGATGAGTAACAGAGGCACCTGGTCCGGCATGGCTCGCCGAATCTTGGCATTCGGCAACGATATTCGCTGTTCCATGGCGGTCGATATCGCGTAGTAACCCACGACGCGCTGCGGCGCATCGCGTGCGCAAACAACATAGGTCCTGGCGGACATCCCTTCACTCGGAAGCGCCCGATTCTTGAGCCATGCATCCAGCGAAGGATGCTTGCCGTTGTCGAATTGCGAGACATCATGCTGCGCATGCAGCCGCTCGGGCGCAAGGATCAGACTTTGACTCATGCATGGCGCCTAGTGAAAAATGTCGCCCACGGGCATTCATTTTTCCCAAGCGGGACGTCGGCTCATCAATGACTTGAGATGCTTACTCGGCTTTATCGGCGAATCGAGCAAAGCTAGAAATTTCTCATGGGCTTTCGCATCCAGGAAAAAAATGCGCTGATCCAAGATTGCCTCTTCCGCCTGACGCCGGGCGCTGTCCAACATGAACTCAGAGAGCTTTTGACCGCGAAGCGCTGCCGCCCGGTTCAACACCGCCTTTGTCTCGGCGGATGCGCGAATCTGAATAACATCGTCCTTTCGAACCGGCTGCGCCATAGGTCACCTCATGAACTAGCCTACACAATTGTACTGACGTTGTCAATACAAGTAGTGACTGGAGCACCTGGTTCGAAGCCAGGTGATTGGAATAAGGACAATCACGAGTCATTGATTTGTGAAGGCCCTCACCGGCGTTAGAAATCGACTTCAGCACGACAGAGCCGAACGAAGCTCAACCGAGTCACGCAAAACTCACGCAATGGTCCACGGAAGGGCTTCGGAAAGAGAGCCCGGCTGCAGCCTTACAGGTGTCTCAGGACGTCCATGCGCTTAAGGTTAGCCACGGTCGCGCAGAGATGCCAAAGCTTCGCCAAGGTCGAGCGCGGCAGGCACCAACAGGCCTCGCTTGATGGCGGACGCCCGGTTGATCATGCCCACTCCGGCCGCTCGTTCTAACGGCATTTAAATGTAGCGAATTGACCGAGGCATCGACCGACCTATTGAGCTAAAGTTGTAGATGCATGCGCTAAAACCCGGAGAACAGCATATCGCCTCGTCCCCTTGCTGTAATCGAGTTCTATGATTGACCGCCCCTCCCGTTATGCGTGGATTGTTGTGGCCGCTTTGATGTTGGTCTACACCTGCGGCTATATCGATCGTTATGCACTGACCATCGTCCTGGATCAGGTGAAGGCCTCATTTCAGGCAAGCGATGCTTATATGGGATTTTTGGCGGGGCCCGCGTTCGCCGTGTTCTTTACCTTAGCGAGCTTGCCGATTGCGCGCCTTGCCGATCGGTATTCGCGGGTGATCATTCTTGCCTTGGGCTGCGCCACCTGGAGCGCGTTCACCCTTCTGTGTGCCGTTGCCAATACCAAAGCCGAATTCACCTTGGCCCGCCTCGGCGTTGGTTTAGGAGAAGCGGCCTGTCTTGCACCCGCCTATTCACTGCTCGCTGACTATTTCTCGCCGCGTTGTCGCGCGCTGCCGGTGGGATTTTTCAATCTCAGCATCTATCTGGGCCAGATTACAGGGCTTTGGTTTGGAGGCGGATTCAGTGCCTCATTCGGTTGGCGCCGCACATATCAAATAATTGGCGCGCCGGGCTTATTGATCGCGGTATTGTTCTGGTTGATAGTGCGCGAACCGGTACGTGGGGGCCTCGATGGTGGTCCGGTCAGTCGCTCACCGCAGCCTCCATTTGGCGACACCGCGATGTGGTTGTTTAGCATACCTGCATTTCGCGGCATGGTAATCGGCTCAGCGCTTGCGACATTCTCCGGCATGAGCTTTGCATATTGGGCTCCGGCATTTTTCGCCCGAGTGCATCATTTGCCGCAAAACGAGGTGGGGCGAGACTACGGGCTGATTTTCGGGATCTCATCGATGGTGGGTGTTCTCCTCGCCGGAAAATTAGGTAACCTGCTTGCGAAAAACACTCTAGGCCGCCCCTTGCTGATATCTGCGGCGGGGGTGACCGCTACAATGGTATTTATGGCGGGCG
>Ga0209006_10007087_pt1 | contig 10132 bp, 9 predicted proteins | sample JacPin_JW_Ref_O2_FD_188567 | JGI IMG/M metagenome (GOLD analysis project Ga0209006, IMG submission 188567) | Forest soil microbial communities from Algoma, Ontario, Canada - Jack Pine, Ontario site 1_JW_Ref_O2 (SPAdes) (version 2) | ecosystem: Environmental > Terrestrial > Soil > Boreal... | reverse complement strand
CCCGTTCGACGGTTCCTGGGGCTACCAGACGATCGGCTATTTCGCCGCCACCAGCCGCTATGGCTCTCCCTCTGAATTCATGGAGTTTGTCGACCGCTGCCATCATGCCGGCATCGGCGTCTTTCTGGACTGGACTCCCGCGCATTTCCCGCGCGACACGTTTGGCCTCGCGCAATTCGATGGCACCCACCTCTACGAGCATGCCGATCCCCGCCAGGGCACGCACCCCGATTGGGGCACGCTCGTCTACAACTACGGCCGCAACGAAGTCCAGAACTACCTCATCTCCAACGCTTTATTCTGGCTCGATAAATATCACATCGATGGCCTTAGAGTGGACGCCGTCGCCTCCATGCTCTATCTGGATTACTCCCGCAAAGCCGGCGAGTGGATCCCCAACGAGTTTGGCGGCAGAGAAAATCTTCACGCCATCGCCTTCCTGAAGCGCATGAACGAGGTCGCCTACGGCCGATTCCCCGGCATTTTGACAATCGCCGAAGAATCCACGTCCTGGCCCAGCGTGACGCGGCCCACCTACTTGGGCGGCCTCGGCTTCAGCCTCAAATGGAACATGGGCTGGATGAACGACACGCTGAAATACTTTTCCGCGAATCCTGTTCACCGCAAATACGAACACAACAAGCTGACCTTCTCGATGCTCTACGCCTTCACCGAGAATTTCATGCTGCCCTTCTCCCACGACGAAGTCGTACACGGGAAAAATTCTCTTTTGCACAAAATGCCAGGCGACTTGTGGCAGCAATTTGCAAACCTGCGCCTGCTATTGGCCTATCAATGCGCCCACCCCGGAAAAAAACTCCTGTTCATGGGTCAGGAGCTCGCGCAACGCGGCGAATGGAGCGAAGCCCACAGCCTGGATTGGCATCTCCTCCAACACGATTCGCACAAAGGGGTGCAAAGCCTGGTACGCGATCTAAATAAGCTGCTCGCCTCCGAACCAGCGCTGCACGAAGTCGATTTCAACTGGCAAGGTTTCGAGTGGATTGACGCGAACGACGCCGACAACAGCGTCTTCGCCTTTGCCCGCCACGGCAAAAAAACCGGGGATTTGCTGATCGTAATTCTCAATGCCACCCCGGTAGTCCGTGAAGGCTACCGTATCGGCGTTCCCCAACCAGGCTTTTACTCTGAAATCCTCAACACCGACGCGGCAGGTTACGGCGGCTCAAACGTAGGCAATCTGGGCGGCCAGGAAGCCTCGCAGCAACCCTCCCAAGGCCGAGCAAACTCACTCTGCCTTACCCTCCCGCCGCTAGCCACCATCTTCCTGAAATGGCGGGCCCAGTAAGCCAGCCTGACCGGCAGAGCGCTGGGGCTTTCCAGTCGCGGTAGGGGCCAAGACGCTGCGTCCCCGTCCAACCGGACGTCAGCCCCGAGACGTCCGAGGAGAATAGAGAGAATCAGGAAACTTTTCCGCACCCTCCCTCGTATCTCTCTCCAAATGCCTAAAGGAGGCATCCCGCTATGACCAGCCGCACTCGGCACCTCTTCCCGCTTATCGCCTTTTTGGCGGCCTGTTTCCTGTACGCTCCTCTAGGCACACAAGCACAAACAAGTTCAACCCCATCAAGCACATCCGCCCATGGTGAACGATGGTTGCACGTGCGTGTCATAAGCACAAATTCCAAGGGTGAGACCGTCCGTGTCAACGTCCCGCTGGAGCTGGCGGAAAAAGTTTTGCCGGCCATCGACCACGACCGCCTTCACAAGGGCAAAGTACGCATCGGCTGCATGGACTGCGATGGCGTGGACGTTCGTACAATTTTCGAAGCGGTTCGCAGTGCCAAAGACGGCGAATTCGTGACCGTCGATAGCAACGACGAGGACATCAGCGTCACAAAGAAGGATGGACAGCTGCTCGTTCACGTACACGACAAGAACAAACCGAAGCATTCGCAAGTAGAAGTCAAAGTGCCCATGAAGGTCGTCGAAGCGCTGCTCTCCGGCTCCAAGGACGAGCTGGACATCGCCGCCGGGCTGCATGCGCTCGCAGGGCAAGGCGACGTGGAACTGGTTTCGGTGAAGGACGACGACAACACTATTCGCGTCTGGCTGGATTCCAAGAACGTCACCACCGACTAAGCGGGGGAATTCGCAGTTTCAGGCTCCGGGAGGTCTCGCGCAGCAAGCGGGAGACGAGAAAGGATCCGCAACATGGTACTGCTTGCGAAAGTCGCTCTGGGTTTTGGGGCCACCGTGGCACTGGCGGGGGCTTATACCTTCCGCGAAGGTCTGCTGCGCGTCGATGTCGACGGAACCCGCGGTAGCGGACAGCACGTCCATGTCTGGCTGCCGGCAGCAGTGATTCCCATGGCGATGCATTTCGTTCCCCGGAGACGGATGCTCCGAGCCGGAGAACAATCAGCGAAGTTTATGCCGCTGGTGCACGCGGTCGCTAAAGAACTGCAAAAATATCCCGAAGCTGAACTGGTTGAGGTCCACGACGGGCTGCAATACGTTCACATCCGCACGCACAACGGCAATTTGCTGATTGATGCAGAGGAGCCAGGTCAAACGGTCCATGTGTCCTGCCCGCTGGCAACCATTGACGATGTTTCCCACCAGCTTGCCGCCCTCGCGCCCGCATCCTGAATTGCGGCGGTTTCGGAAAAGCAACGTTTATTCGTAGGCCAGCGCGACAACCGGATCATAACTCGCCGCGCGCAGGGCCGGATACATAGCACCGATGGCCGCGCCTGCTAGAGCCAGCAAGGCCGCCGAAACAATCCATTGCGGCGTGATCAAGATCATCAGACTCGGGTTCGTCTCCTTCATGATGGCCTGAAACGCTAGTGTCAGGACAATTCCCAGAGCGCTTCCCAATATCGTGAGGAGAAATGTCTCTCCGAGCAGCATGCGCATGATTCCCATCCTGGACAGACCCAAGGCCTTGAGAATACCGATTTCGCGGGTGCGTTCCATGACCATGGTGTGCATATTGAGGAGCACCACGAGAAAGCTGATGACGATGCCGAGCCCGACCATGGTGCGCGTAAACGGTCTCAATTGAGGAAGATTGGAAGAGCTCATGAGGGTCACATATTCGCTCATGGAGCGCACGCGGTCCTGAGGAGTGAGATTCACGATTTGCGCGCGAGTGCCTTCGATGTCGCCTTTGCTGCGGACGTAAAACATGGAGACGCGTTTCTCAGCGCCGGCGATACCCTGCGCGGTTTTCAGAGGGATAAAATAGCGCGCGCCTTTGCCGTGAGCGACGATTCCGCAGATCGTAAACGAATGATTCAAAAGGGTGATCTGCTGCCCCACCTTCAAGTGTTTGGTTTGCGCGATGATGTCATCGGCGATGGCCTCATCGGAGGATTCGAACGGGCGGCCCGAGCGAAATAAAAATCCGCGGCTGAGCGCATTGAAGCGTTTGTAGTCGATGCCATAGACGAGAGTCAAGTTCTTTGGTTCTGTGAGGATAAGCGTGGGAGCGACTTCATCAACGCCGGGCAGCGCGGCGATTTTATCGGCCAGAGACTCCTGCATGACGGCGCTCGAGAAGGCAAAGAAGATAGAAGAGTTGGGAGGCTGGACGAGAATGTCGGCGCCCACACCCTCGACGCGCTTTCCCCACTCGGAAATAATTCCCGAAGTGAAGCCGACAATGAGCAGAACCAAAATGACCTGGATGGCGATGGCGATCACGCTGAGAAAGCTGCGCAGCGGACGGGCCACGATATTACCCCACAGCATTTGCAATAGCGAGAAAGTTCCGTCAAATGTTTCATTCATCCGGAGATCCACTGTAGCATCGGCGAAGCGGCCGGTCAAAACGAGCGATGTTGCATAGGGCAATCGTTGTGCCGAACTCAACAAAAAATATTTCTGCAAGATTAAGTTTTCAACACAAGTGTTGATAAGTGTGTGGAAAATCGCGTCGCCTTGCCAGCTAACTGCACTTGCTTCAACGTGCTGCTCCTGTTTGCACAGTTTTAGTGCAATTGATTTTTCTCCACGGTGAAATTCTGATGCGACGGTGGAGCGAGCGCGAAGCGCAAAGCATGTAAAATCAGATCGCTGCAAGAATGGAACACGGAAAATTTTCCGAGGAAAGGTGTTTAGTCCCGATTTTTTATTGTGCGAAGCGGATTAATACCACTTCGGCGGTCTCTCGAGGCGCACTTTGATGACTTGATGAGGATCGGTGATGTCGTACCAGCGTCCGTAGGTCTTCCAACCTTCCGCAATAATCTGAATAAGAGCGCGACCGAGAGGAGCTTCAGCGACATGGGCGACGCCTTCGCGGTTGGTTTTGACGTTGAGTTCGAGTTTTTTGTCCTTCTTGATGACATGCTCTTCGACGTATTTGACATACACGCTTGCGTTTTCAACGGGAACAGCCTTTTCGCCGCCCGTGACTTCGATCCTTAACCGGTGGGGTTCACTAGATTGCGCCGGCGCTTTCGGCGGAGGTGGCGAATCCTGGGCGGCGACGACCATCGCGGCCGCGGCGACGTATAGAAGCGCGAACAGAAGAGCCAGCACCTTAGGCCGAGAGAATTTCATATTCCGGTGAACCCCATCCTCCGCGGAAATATGCCATGGCGTCAACTTACTCCGCTCTGGACTAAGATGCAAATGCGAGTCGCGATGCTGCTTGGCGTAGCGCCGCCGAGAGAGGGACCGATATACTCGAAGCAACACGTCGATCGAGCGGGTTTGACTCGCTGGATTTGGTCCTGTAACTTCCTAAGAATCTGCCATGCCGGAGCTCGAAGCCGCTGCAGCGATGGACCCCTAGTCCCGTAACTTGCCTAGTTAAGCGGAACCGCAGCGGAAATCGAACGCTGCGGAGAGGCCAGGAGCACGGGAAAAGAGTTCGCCAAGCAAGAGGAGATCACCATGGGATTTGCCACCAACGCCATTCACGTCGGGCAGGAGCCAGATCCCGCCACCGGAGCGATCGTTGCGCCGATCTACCAGACCTCGACGTACGTGTACGAGGAACTGGGCAAGAACAAGGGTTACGACTACGCCCGTACGAACCATCCGAACCGCAAGGCGCTGGAGAGAACCGTCGCGAAACTGGAGGGCGGGCACAGCGCCTATGTTTTCACTTCGGGAATGGCGGCCATCGACGCGGTGTTTCGGCTTTATCGGCCCGGCGACCACGTGGTGCTGTCGGAAGCGGTGTATGGGGGCGTGTACCGGCTGTCGACGCAGCTTTTGGTGCACTTCGGGCTGGAATTCAGCTTCGTCGATACGTCGATTCCGGCGTGCGTGCTGGCGGCGCTGCGGCCGAATACCAAACTGATTTACATCGAAACACCAACCAACCCGACCATGCGCGTCACCGATATCGCTGCCATCGCGAAATTGGCGAATGAACGCAACGTCACGTTGGCGGTCGACAATACCTTTCTAAGTCCTTATTTGCAGCGGCCTATCGAGCTGGGCGCGCAGATCGTCGTGCACTCGATGACGAAGTATTTGAACGGCCACAGCGATTCGACCGGCGGTGCGGTGGTGCTGACGCGGCCGGAGGATGCCGAGAAAATCTATTTTATTCAGAGGTCGGCGGGTGCGGGGCTGGCGCCGATGGATTGCTTTCTGATTTCGCGGGGACTGAAGACGCTGGCTATCCGCATGTTGCAACACAACGCCAACGGAATTACCGTAGCGCGGCATTTGGACGCGCATCCCAAGGTTCGCAAAACGCATTACCCTGGGTTGCCGACGCATCCGCAGCATGAGATTGCGCGGCGGCAGCAGAAAGGGCCGGGAGCGATGATCGCGATTGAATTGGGTTCGCTCGAGGCCGCACGGCGATTCTTGAATCAGTTGAAGCTCTGTTCGCTGGCGGAGAGTTTGGGTGGGGTGGAGTCGCTAGTTTCCTTGCCGGCGCAGATGACGCATGCTTCCATGCCGAAGGAAGTGCAGGAGCGCATTGGGATCACCGAAGGGTTGGTCAGGATTTCGGTGGGGATCGAGGATGTGGAAGATATTATGGCGGATTTGGATCAGGCGTTATTGTACGTGTAGCGGTAGACGGGCCCGGCCGGCCGTACCCCCGCCACGGAATACCTCCCCGGCTGAACCGACCTTTGCCTCGGGCAGTGCTTTCGCGTGCACCGCCCTAGGAACCACCGCTTCTCTTCGCGGCTCCCTGAGGAAGGCGATTGGTATCTCGCGCCGCGCCCCCGAGCCGTCCGGACCTGCACTCGCCGAATTCCTGAACTTTTGTAACGGCACGCTCCCAGGGACTAGGTATTCTCGTCGAGCCAATCCAGGTAGGCTTCTGAACCGGCGACGATGGATAAAGCAATGAATTCGGGAACGTCGTAGCTGTGGAGGCGTTTCACCTCCCTTTCAAGGCCGCCCAGCTTTCTGGCGGTGGTTTTGACCAGAAGCAACAGCTCGCGGGCTTTTTCGACTTTGCCATTCCAACGATAGTGGGATTCGACCGGGCTGCGGAGGATGCTGACGCAGGCAGCCAGACGTTTTTCGACGACGCTGCGAGCGATGAGTTTTGCCTGCATGGGACTGGCGCAGGTCACTAGGACTAGCCGATAGTTATCGCTGGGCTTCATGCGGTTCTCTCCGGAAATGTTTTTCAGCGCTTTCGTCTTCTTGAAACTGGGAATAGAATACGACGGTATGAGCGCTTCTCCCATAATGAACGTGAGTCCTATCAAGTTCGGCACCTCCGGATGGCGCGGGTTGATTGCCGACGATTTTACGTTTCAGAACGTGCGCTTGGCGGTGGCGGCCATCGCGGAGCATGTGAACAGCAAGACCAAGAACGCGACGATTTTGGTTGGTTACGACACGAGATTTTACTCGGAGGAGTTTTCGCAGCTGGCGGTCGCGATTTTGCAGGAGCACAAGATTCGAACATTGCTTTGCGAAACGTTTACGCCGACACCAGCGGTTGCTTTTGAAATCCAGCGGTCGAACCTTGATGGCGCGATCAACTTCACGGCCAGCCACAATCCTGCGCAATATCACGGGTTGAAATTTTCCTCCTCGGATGCCGGGCCGGCGCTGCCGGAAGTGACCAAAGACATTGAATCGCGTGTGGCGAGAATGATCGCTAAAGATGGCGCGCATCCCGCGTCCCCGGCGGTTCCTTCGGGTGGGGTGGAGACCGAGAAAGTGAATCTTCGTGAGAATTATTTGAAGCGGCTGGAAGAATTGGTGAGGTTTGATGCGCTGCGAAAGGCGAAAGTCTCCTTTGTGACCGACGCGCTGCACGGTTGCGGGGCGGGATACCTGGATAGAGCCCTTGCGGAACACGGCGTTGCGGTCGAAGCGATGCGGACGAACCGCGATTGTTTGTTTGATGGGTCGGGGCCGGACGTTAGTGAAGAAAATCTTGCGCCGTTGCGCAAGGCAGTGGTGGATTCGCGGGCGGCAGCGGGGTTGGCGACCGATGGCGATGCGGACCGCTTTGGAATAATCGATCGCGACGGGACTTGGATTCAGCCCAATCATATTCTGGCGTTGGTCTACGACTACCTTGTGGAGACCCGCGGATGGAAGATGCCGGCGGCGCGGAGCGTGGCAACGTCGCAGTTGATTGACGCGGCGGCGAAGGTGCATGGACAAAAAACGTACCAGACGCCGGTGGGATTCAAATATATCGGCCAACTTATTCGCGAGGACAAGATTGCGCTGGGAGGAGAAGAGAGCGCGGGGCTGACGATTCGTGGGCATGTGCCGGAGAAGGATGGGATCCTGGCGTGTCTTTTGGTTGCGGAGATGATTGCTGCGCGCGGGGCTTCGCTCGGCGAGCAGATCCGGCAGCTGTTTCAGAAAGTGGGAAGGGCGTTCTGGCCCGTGCGTGAGAATTTGCACCTCAGTGACGAACAAAAGGCGAAGGCAGTCAAGAAGGTGGCGGTGGACGCTGCGACACTTCTCGGAAGGAAAGTTGTATCGATCGACCGGACGGACGGTGCAAAATTCAGTTTTGAGGACGGTTCGTGGATGCTTTTGCGGCTGTCCGGGACGGAACCGCTTTTGCGCTTGTATGCCGAGGCCCATAGCGCGGCGGCTTCCGCGAAGCTGACTGGCGAGGCTACCAAGTGGGTACTAGAAAGCTGAAAAAGAAACTGGAGAACGTGCCGGCCGAAGAGAAGATTCGGTCGCTGGTGCGGCAGTACGGGCGCGGGCTTCTGGGCTTGCTGGTGCTAGTGATGATTGTTCACGATATTTTTGGAACGCATGGGTTCCTGGCGATGCGCCGGACGCAGAACGAGATTAGGAAAGTGAAGGCGGATCTCGACGCGTTCAGCAAGGAAAATGCGGCGCTGGCGCAGGAAGTAAAGGATCTCAATTCCGATCCGCGATTGATCGAAAAAATCGCACGGGATGATCTGGGTCTGGCACGGCCGGGCGAGATCATCATCAGGATTCCGCAGGGGCAGCAGTTGGAGCAGAGTCCTGTTGTAAAACGCTAGGGCCACGTCCCCGTTCGGCTTAATTCCTCCCGTACTTTGGATTTCCTACGAAAAATTTATTCGCTAGGCCGGCGATGGCCCCACGGCCGGCCTCGGCTCTGTCGCGTGGCGATTCCTCCAGTTTGTGCGCACAACGGAAAGCAGCAGCATGGCAAGAAAGATGATAGCGAGACCGCCGGAGGCTTGGAGGACCGTCGATTGGTGCTTGGGGAGGATGGAGAGGCGGCCGTAGACGAATTCGATGTGCACCCAGTAGACGAGCAGGGAGGTTTTGCCCAATTGGATGATGGGGCTGAAGCCCAATTGAGCTACGCCCCAACGGCACCAGGCGTAAACGCAAAATAAAATGACTAGGAGGATGCCCGAGCGCATTAGGAAAAAATTGGGGCTGGTGTGCCAGTAGTCGTAGACGGCATAGAGTTGGAGGGGGGAAGCGTCCAGCTGCCGGGAAAGAAGACAAGCAAGAATGCCTGCCCCGCCCAGGACCGCAAAGACCAGACCCTCGTAGCATTTGGCGAAGTTGGTCACAAGGAAGAAGCCCACGGCCATGCCTAGAAATGCGAACGCCGACCAGGGGAAGAGCGGGAAGAGCCAAGGTTGCGGATTGCCGAAGATGTGAACGCCATTGATGTAGGACTCGAGCGGCCAGGGAAGATGGCGAGGGCGATGGGTGGTCCAGAGGAGCGGAGTGACCGTGGCTATCGCGGTGGCGGTCGAAAGGCTGGCGAAGATTCCGCGGATTCGGGAGGTTCGGACGGACTGTGGAAGCGCGGAGGCGTTGCTAGGGCGGTGGTCGGCGCTGAACCAGCAGAGCACGCCCATCAACATCATCGAGAGGCCGAGAATGTTCAGGACATCGACGCGGAAGAGATCGGTCCATGGGGACCAGCGGTGGCCGAGCGCGTATTCCTGGATGCGAAAGAGCAGGCCGAGGGCGAAAATCTCCGCGCCACGGCGGATCGTTGTTTTGGCGACTTCGGCTGGAGTGGCGCCTTTTGCGCGAAGACGCTCGGTGACTAGCGCGAAGGAAATGCCGGAGAGAAAGATGAAGAGTGGGGCGGGAAGCGTGCCGCCGAGCTGTGACCAGACCAGGACGGCGGACTTGCGTGCTTCGGGGCTGAGCCAAGAGTCGTAACAATGCGTTTGAAACATCAGGACGCAAGCCAGGCCACGCATCCAGTCGATATAGGAGAGGCGTTTCATGATTTGCGCGGCGCGGGGTGGACGTTCGCTTCATAGCGCCGCGCGTTGTTTGGCGGAAGCTTGCCTTGGATTTGGGATGCCATGTGTGTGCGCTACAATCTTCTCTTTCTTTTTGAATGTTGAGCAGCCCATTTGCCAGCGACTCGCCAACTCGGTGTGCTACCCATGCTCGGCTGGTGGGCCGGGTTGTGCCTTACGGGAGCGCTGTATGCCGCCTGGCAAGGTTACGGCGGCCGCGACTTTGCGGCCACATTGACGGTATTTGCGTTCTTCTTCCTGGTGCTGCTGCTTTTTGCGGCCCGCGGCGTTGCCGATGGGCTTCGGGCGCGCTTCGGTCCTGGCGGAGGCATCGCCTTGGGCGCCGCCGCGTTCCTTGCATACCTGATTTACGGGCTGGGGACAAATACTTTTACGCTTGCGCGGGCCGGGACGGCGGGATGTCTTGTTTTTGTGCCCATGGCCATGACCACCTCGGCGGAGCGGAAACCGGGCGGGACTTGGCA
>Ga0209006_10007086_pt1 | contig 10133 bp, 16 predicted proteins | sample JacPin_JW_Ref_O2_FD_188567 | JGI IMG/M metagenome (GOLD analysis project Ga0209006, IMG submission 188567) | Forest soil microbial communities from Algoma, Ontario, Canada - Jack Pine, Ontario site 1_JW_Ref_O2 (SPAdes) (version 2) | ecosystem: Environmental > Terrestrial > Soil > Boreal... | reverse complement strand
TGGAGCAATGCAATTGGGCAATTGACCCGATTGATACGCCTGGTCCAAAGTAAGGTAAACGTTGAACTCATTACGAAGTCGTAGTCGACTGTCTGCATCGGACGGGCGTAACATCTCGACGACCTTGACGGCGAATAATTTGTCACAGTTATCAAGACGGCATTCCCACACATTGCCAGTCGAACCCGATCCTACAAATCGGGTCAGCCAGAGGCGCTCCGTGCCGCTTCTAGCGACACGTTGGTTTAGGCGCGTATTTTTTGACAAGCCATAAAGGTGAACCCATATTTGGTCATATTCAGGCGAATTGGGGGACGACGAAGTAGCCTGTAAAAAGATAAGCGACCCGAGTGATAGTGCATGTACGACAAGGAATGAACGAACGATTAATTTTGACTCCACATCCACAACCTCGTTCTGTACATGGCTACGGGTTAATGGCTTGCTAGCTGAGACACTGACATCTGAACCGTCGTCGATGTCATCGTCATGCTCGTCCGTGATGATATCAAGTTCCATATCTGGGCTATACTCGCTCGTCTCGACAGGAACACCTTTGATCGCCGATAAAATGGCACCAAGGAAAGCTCGAAAGGGCTCCGACGAGTCTTCGATGCTGATCAGAGGAGAGTACGCAAGATAGGGATGATTGTCATCCCTCACGAGACGGCACACGATCCAGTAATTGTGGCAGGTTAGAAACATCCATTCCAGATGTCTCAAGCCCAAGTACAATGCAGCCTGCACATATGTCTTGGAAACAAAGTCGGAATTGTCAGCGAAGGACCCTCACCTTGGAAAGAAGTTTTGGTAAGAGAGTCTGACCGCAAACCCATTTTAACTTGATGCCGCGCGGTGGGAGCAACACTCCAGCTCTGTTCATGATCGACGGTGATTTTACCTCACAGAGTGCCCTCTGGACATTGTCCACTACCGCAACGTCAACCTTAGAGCGAGAACCTTGGACCAAGTGTTCCATCGTGGTTTGGAAACTGTACCGATTATATTTGGCCAGACAACGGCGCGCGGCTTCAAAAAAACCTTTCCCTAACAACGACCGAGCCTATATGAGGGATTAGTGCGACTTGCTCTTCCTTTGGAGAAGGTGAAAACGCACATGAGCTTTGCCTGGGTTCGTAGCGAACATTCGATCTTCACCACCCGCCTCATCGAATTGTAATAAGGGGGAAAAATGCGACAGAAGATAACGTTCATCACCCGCTACAGGAGTGTCGCAAAGGATGGTCTCGAGCGTCCGGCAGAGTTTCTGAACCAGGGTAGCGTCTCGCACAGCATCCCCGGCCTTCCACTCTCTGTCGAGCAACGAAACTTCTAATACGGATATATCGGTACTAGTAGTATCGGTTCGAGATTCATCGGGAACAGGAAAAGGGAACTTCGCGTGTTCAACGAGAAAATCGTGCAGTGTCATTACCTTGCCTGTCTGATCAGGTTTCTCCACCCCTAAATGCCTTTTTGTTTGTCCCAGGATAACAATAGTAAATAAGTGTGTATATCTGTAAATAAAGATTAATTGACAACTATTAAACTCATCTTTCTCTCGTATGTGCCTGGTCACTGTGGAAAGAGAATCGGCTGAAATTCAGTGCCAATGTCACTGAATGGTGAGAATTCAGTGATTTTCCAGACACTTCATTTTATCAGCTCAAGTCGGCTGCTTGTCGCCGAAATGCTGTATGCTGTATGTAGACGGCAATTAGTATGAATATGGATCACGTATAAAATGACAGCGTCAATTCGTGCGACTTCATCATCTTGCCTTTAGGACCTTCGAAGAGACAATATGGCAAAGCGAAGGATCCTCGTGGAGTTCGAGGAAGACGATACGAGTTCTAACCTTAAGCGTCAGAAGAAGATCGTGGTCAGTCTTGAGCCCTTTTGAGATAATCTCTTTTTGTTCCATGATCCAAAAAACCTATTAGGTCTCAATCGATGATACAGCGACGAACGGTGATCTGGCTAAAGAAATCGCAACATCTCTCAACAGAGAGTCCGATACCTTTATCCTTGAGCTCCCTGGTGGTTACGAGCTCCGTGGCCAAGAGTGAGTGGTGTCTCAAACGATTATTATTATTACCCCACTACTAATGCCTGCCTATCGTTATAGTCGTATTCTCGATACAATTCGTGACAACGAACTCGTCACTTCAAGAGCGATACCAAAACCTACAAGTCATGGTGGATCCACCAGTCCTGTCAAAAAGTCTCATCCGTCCTCACGGGGGTACATTACTAAATCATCCAATGATGAGCCTGGCCGTATTCAAATCCGTCTTGTCTCGGCTGAAATGGCCAGGGTTCATGCCCGCGCTACTCTCAAACACGGCGGCAGCACGACTACCATCAAGGCCGGCGTCCTGGCTTTCGATGGCGAATTCATCAGCGGGAATACTTCTTTGGTAATATTTATTCAAACGTATCCCCAAATGTGTACCCTCGCAGGGCCTCCCCCCGCCCCTCTTCTGACGCGTTTTTTTTTACTTCAGAACGCACTTCGACGTGAAACTGCTCGTGTGTTTGGCTGGGTCTCAGAAGATCCTATGATCACGGATGATGACGAGAACGACGATCAATGTGATTACGAACATGATACAGGGAGTGCATGTAGTTGCGCTGTGGTCCTGGAGATAGAGCAACGTGGACTCCTCTCAAATCTTCACTGCAGATTCGTTCTTGATGGAGAACGCTGCTCTAATCAAGATTGTCCCTATTCCCATGTCAAGCTGAAATGTGCGTTCTCAAAAAAAAATCACCGAAGGAGGCCACATGTGTATTTATTTCTATCTAGTTATGGACAACACGTCCACCCCACCCCATTGTACCATCTGTGGCGAATTTCTTGGTACGAATCTTCGGCCCGCTCTCCATTCCTACATTTGCTTCTACTCACAATTCTTTACAGGATTTCCTTGCTCGAAATGTATGCAACACGCCACTGACAATTGTCTACAGCCATCTGCGGTTCTACACTGTCCACTCGTCCAGGTACTTATCTTTTCTGGGCCCTGCTTTGAAATCTTCACCCCGCGTCGTACTTTAACACATTTATTGCAGAACGCTGGATGTGGTCATCTTCATCATGCGCACTGCATAAGTAAGGGAACTGCTGCCGCGATGGGCTGTCCCTCTGGCTGTCCTCGTGAAAAGTTCCCTCGTGAAGCCGCCGGTTTTGATCTGCCTACACCTCACATCATCGTGGTGTGGGATGGAGACAAGATCGACAAGATCCCTATTCCTGCTCCCCAAGGCAATGTTGCTCGGACCACCCTACTAAAATTGACGTCGGACGAGGTGATCAAACTAATACAAAATTTCCTCACCGGTAAAGATTTCGTTTACCCTGGTCTCTCCATGAGAATTCATTCTAGGGATGCAATAACCGAGTACGCTGTCATTTCTCGTCCACATTATTAGTACTGAGGTGCTTGAAAATTGTGCCAGAACCGTGCAGTTCACCCAGTCTACTCTCGTCTCCATCTGTCATGCCTCGACACACGTTCACCAGACACATTACCGTTTCCCGATCTTTCCAAGCCTGGCACCACCACCACCTCGTGTCCCTTTGTCCACCAAACGTGGCTTCCATATCGATTTACATACTTCCCAATCGCCTATCATCGCTTGCGGGTGCACTCATCTTCAAGATCTCTTTTGCACTGGAGGAGGAGGAGGAGGAGAAGGAGGAGGAGGAAGAGGAAGAGACCAAGTCGCCACCACCACAATTGTGTTGTACGCTGTCAAACGCAAGGCGGAATCCGGGGAAGTAGCTACGAAGCGCGTTACTGTCTCCAGAGAAAAGACGTATCTATTTGACCAAGCATGGCAGCCAAGTGTTCCTCAAACCGCTCGAGCCATGGCAGCGTTGTTGTCTTCCCTGTACCGTTTGACAAAATCGATCCCGCTCCAAGGGGCGGTTGCCGAAGGGAAAGTGCTTGCCGTACTGCATGAACTAACTGGTTTTCCACCTGCGGTGAGAACTCGTGAGTGGACTGTGATTGTCATGTTTTGACTGGCTCTCTCATCTTTCTTTGCATCAGTGGGCATCTTGTTTCTTAACAGAGATGTACGGTCAGAGGAGCGTGCTGCTCTTTCTGAATCAATGTACTATGCTCTCGAGGATTTTCTGTCATCCAGCTCCCGAGGACCCTCTGCTATCATGAAAGATCCCCACCGGTTCTTGGAAGCGGCGAGTTCTCTGTAATCCCCTATGACATATCGTAACCTCATAATACGTTATATAGGTCAGGATCCTCCTTGCTCACATAATAACAACAGCCAAAAACGTTCAACTTCCAACTGAATACGAAACACTTCGTCCACTCGAGGAAGTTCCACTCGTTTGCGCTGCCTCACGGAAGCTTCTGAAGAATCCAATTTTAATGGACTCGCAGATCGTCAATCGTGATTCTGCTGCGCTTCGTCAGCCAGGAGGTGAACTTTATAAACCGTCTCCAGTTTCCGTTATAGCCGAGATGCCTTGCGAGGAAGTCGACCGACTGGAACGACTGTTGACACATTGCCGTGCTTTGGCTATCTCTGACCCGAGATTCCAGTCAATGATGGTGTTTAACGTGAAGAAGCTGGTCCCTGTTCTTTCATCCAACTTGCTTGATCTTTCTCGGGTTGGCCGGGACCTTGTGGGTGCTATCGAGGATGCGAACAAGACGATCCTAGTCACGAGGGGACCGTTGGACCTGAAATCGGCCAACGTGGTGCCTCCACAGATTGTCTTGGACCAGGACGTAAGTGTTTGAACGTTTGTGAAGTTGAGTTTGATCGACTGTCGATTTTTTATGCGTTGATCAGGGTCTTCTCGCAGTATTTACAGGTAGAGGGTGCGGTACGACGCGTGATGTGAATTTCTTTCGACCTACGTACGGTCCATGCTCTGTCTATGCGTCTTTTTTTACCTGACTAAACTTATGTGTGTGTTTCCCAGGAGCGGAGGAGACACTGAAGTAGACGTAAATGACGTTAGCTATTCACTTGAAAAGGTGATAGAGCAGAGAAAGGCTGAAGACACTTGGCAAATTGATACCTTTGGAGGTGTTTCTGCCGCACCGATCCGTCCACCCGATGAGGTATGGCCATTTTTTTGGTTTGTTGGAGGATAGGCTAACTCCCGCCCGGTGTTGTTTTGTGCACCAGGCCATCGTCTTGTGCCTCGATCTCAGTGAATCCATGAATAAGCGATCTGGTGTTAGCCATTCGAAGGCAGGACGCGAATCCCCCGCCGAGAACCATTTCAACCATGAATCGGAGTCATTTGATCTCCTGGACGTGCTCGCCAAGGACGTCCCAGAAGATGTGATATTGGAACATGGTAGGATCCTCTTTGGAGTATTGAGTTAATGTAATCTGACATTAGTGCACAGCTAAAGACTACTTGCGGAAACAGCATCCTAGCTGCCACCGAGCATGGAAGCACCACATACACCACCCCTTTGTTGATGAAGATGGCATGGACGATGACGATGAGCCTCCAATCCATGATCTTCTCTATCAACTTACGGTCATAGCTCGGCGCGAGGCTCTGAACTTGAACCTCACTATCGAAGCGAATCGAGGTAATCCCAAAATGAGAGACAAGATGTTAGAGGTCTGTGTGCCCTTTTTTGTTTGTTTCGAGAATGTCACGATCACGAGGCTGACATAACGCAGTTGGCGCATTTTGCGACCGCTTATGATCTGCAGTCCGCAGAGTTGGCTGATTATTTTTCTGATTTGTTGGATGAACTGAACGATGACGAAGATCTTGGGGTTGAGCCTTATCGGGTTCCTAGAAGATTGATCGATCCTAGGTTTGGGCGCGAGGCGTATTTGAGCCTGGACTTCTTTTCTGACTGATTTTATCTTAGAACGGGGGATCTGCTGCTCAACCCAGTCCTCCCGGACAATGCCCCGAATGCTCACACATTCGTCAATGAAGAATCGAGAGATTGGTTTGAGGCTCAAGAGGTATGGCCAGCCGGGCCTTTTGGATCGTCAGTTTCCCACTTTCCGGGCGTTGTTGAAGTGAGAGAGGCCGTTGCAGACTGGGTATGCCTGAATACCTTCTATTTTGTGGTGTTTGCTGACTGGCGTGGTGTTCATCAGATTGCGGGGAAGGATATCCTTCCTACGATGGACGAACCCCACGGGTCCGGCAAACAACCTATACGAAGTCCTTGGGAAATCAGTGGTAATGAAATACGGGTAACTCTCATACACGAGGGGCACGCGACTGTCTGGGATTTGTCGATTGGCACTACCACGAGAACACTCTATTGCCTTACATATCGAGCAACCAAGGCTCGATACTCGAGGTTTACAATTCGCACAGCGGGCTCGAAAGTAGCTATTGTTGATTCGGCGAATCTTAGCCTCGGGTTCACCGACCTCTCGCACGGTGGGGTGGTCGAGATTTCTTTCACTTTCCCTCATCGACGGAGATTGTCTGAGGTGAAAGTTCGACATAGTGAATACTTCGAGCAAACAATCTTATTGTCACCGGATGCTCCCATCCTCGCGTTACTCGGCTATCTTGACCAGGTCGAGTTTGGAGGCATGTCGAACGTGCAGTTGTGGTACGTCCTTTGATGTTTCTCGCTCGTGCTTTAATGGTGAGGGTCCGGTCTAGGCACGGCCTCAAAGCGGCTGGGGACGGCGTTGAGAGAGGGACTATTGTCAAAAACGACCACACATTGAATTTTTATGGAAACGGTATCATATGTGAATTCAAAAGCTACTTTTGGACGTGGACTGTTAGTGGGGTGCCGAAAGAACGAGAGACGAGTCGGTACCTCAATCGCTTGGACGTTCTGAAGGAGTTGTTCAACGTGTTCATAAATCGTGCAGTCTGTTTCCTTCACTTTCTGTTGTGACTTGGAGCTGAAATTCACAACACCCCTGTATAGAGTTCCTTCGATACCACGGTTTCTTTGGTCCTTGGACTTGTGACTTGTAGGCGCTATCATTGACAGGCTTCCCTCGTATCCTTACTTACACGTTGGCAGTTTCCGACAAGGCTAGTGTCAAGCAGGAATTAACACCTATCTTTGAGAGCTTCAGGCAGCAGCTCGACAAGGTGTCCGCGGGGGGAGATACCGTTGTTTATGACGCTTTGGACACGGCCCGAAGAATGCTGGTGAACTACCGAAGCGACCTGCCCAAGCTTCGTAAACGGATCATCATCGTGACGGACGGCGCAGACACTAGTTCAGAGGCTTCGGCTAAAGACGTGTGTCACGCTCTGCAGAGAGACCGCATCATCGTGGATTCAGTCCAAGTCGGTGATCGACCAGACAACAAGTTGCATGCCATTTCGGTTGCTACTGGTGCGTATCTCTTGTGGATAGTATTGATCTTTGCAACCTAATACGAGACATTGTAGGAGGGTATCGTTTCTGTCCTCAAACTTCGCTTGGTGACGCGTTAAGCATCTTTGTGGGTGGTAATTTCTATTTTCTGGGTCAACGAATGATTTCAGAGTTGCGTGGTTCTGTCAGGACCTGGAGACGATGCTATCCTCAGCTGAACGCACTCCAAGATCCCCTAAACCGCCCGTCTTGCATGATATCGGGTTGGGCCAGTATGGGAACACCCTACACTTTCCGATCGATGTTGTTACCATCTCTCAATTTCCACGCAGGGCTGAGCACGTCAAACTTCAAGAGAGCGTCAAACCTGCAAGCAACTTGATCTCTGCCCGCCCCACTCACGATGATCGTACTAAGAGGATCATGAGAGAGGTCAGTCTTCTGTTCTCAGCAACTGCAACTCTGTATCTCATGGCTTCCCTCAGCTGAAGGCGCTCATGGCGGATCCCCATCCACAGATCGATATGTATGTGAATGACCGCGATATCTCCTTCCTGAAGATCATTCTGGAGGTATACATGGCGATGTCTCATGTTATTCCAGCTGACTCTACTCTTCTCAAGGCTCCGAAAGACAATACCAATTGCCCGTATCGTAATGGAACATTTCTTCTCACCTGTGACATACCCCAAACCTATCCCCGCGATCCCCCGGAGATTAGGTTTGTCACCTTTATTTTGCATCCCAATGTGAGTGGCGCACATTCCGTGCTGGTCGATATCGATTATCATTATTGAAATATCAAGGTCTCGAAACAAGGAAAAGTAGATATATTCACATGGCCAGATATGTGTAGATATCTGAATATCCTCTCCCCATTAGGTCTGCGTTGCGGAACTGGGCCGACTATGGTCGTCCGATATCACCTTAAAGGAGATCTTTTCGCTCATTTATGGGCTGTTGCTGGAACCTGACTTGGAGAATCCATTGGAAATACAAGCATCCTTGAAATACTGTGCGTCAATCAAGAAAATGCTTCGGTGTTTCTGATATCAGGTGTTTTAGATGATGATGATGGAACTTTCGCGCTCGCGGTGGCTAATGCAGTAGTGGAGCATGCGTCCAAGAGTAGAGAGCAATGGAGGCTTGAACTTGTGGAGGAATGAATAGTCGGATGAGATCTTTTGAACATGGTATGTAAATCACAAATCATTGTACTTATGATTCAGACACGCTGTTTAAATGGCTGTGGTGTATATCACTAACTGTTCTTAGCCTGACAAAGATGGCCCGACTTTGACTCTTGGACTGCTAAGGTCCTCAGTGACTTTACATAAAAGACGAGGTATGTAAATAACGCGGCGCAATTCAACCGTCACTGTGACGATAATCCTGGAGCTTCTCTATTACTCTCTTCCGTCAAAATACTGGGTAAGTCCACTGGTAATAACGGAAACTGTATCGCCGATGCTCGGGGTGATGAATTGATTCTCGATGGATATGAACGTCTCGAACCCGCCTCTTGCTTCCAATGACCTTCTCTTTTGCGCCCTGTGGTCAGCAGCAGCACCATATCATCAACAGAAGAGGACGTTACTGGCTAACGCAATTATCAAATCCCGTCCCTCCCCTTCCTCTGCCACATATTCGACCATTCTTGGATGGCCAGGCAACACACTGCACACAGGAAGCACGGCTGCCGCGTCTTGTGTCACCCCCCGCCCCAGAACGTTCACCAGAAATTCTTGAACATGTTTAAAATCGAATATCGGAACATCAGCTGGTGGGTCGCCTGGGTGCGTGCCTTCTCTATTGTGGAGCTCCATATTACTTGTTTGATGAATCGCACAATCACGTACTAGTCGTTCACGCTGGGCAGCGTTGTCTGGGTTATCAATGGCTTTTCCGCGTTTCTCCCACTTGTGGACCCTCACCATTTCCAGACAGCACACCAGAGCCCGGGGTGGACTGCCTTCATCGGCGCAACGATTTTCGAGTTGGGATCTGTGCTTGACATATGGGGAGCGTGGAATCGGGACGACCTTCGACTCTTGAGTATGCAGACAGAGGTGGAAAACCGCGACGCCGAGTTGGGCATTAAAGATGGCGATTTCGAGGGAGACATCACCAAAGAGGAGACAAAACCGAAACCATCAATATGCAAAGCATGGATGCGGCTCTCGACTGATCCCAGGATTTGGCACGAAATCGGGTTCCTGGGTTCTTTCTCTCAGTTTGTTGGTGCTTCTGTTTTTTATATCAGCGGGTTGGTCTTTTCTCGTTATTTCCTGCTGTCATGATTTAGTCAGTGGCTTGTATAGATTCACTGCCATCCCCATCATTCAAACAGCAATACAGAACAATATCAGTTTGGTCGACAGCGTATTCTGGACACCGCAAGTCATCGGAGGTACTGGTTTCATTATCAGCGGGTGAGCATGTTCAAAAATGCAATACGTAAGAAATATACCAATCAACCAAACAACTTCAGTGCCCTCATAATGCTAGATACACAGAAGAAGTGGTACGAACCTGAACTCTCCAACGCGGGCTGGCACGTTGGCTGTATGTCTTTCATCTCATTATTCCATCACGACATCTGGATTTTTGAAATTCTCCCCATCGTTCAGTCTGGAACTTTGTGGGTGCAATCGGGTTTACCCTATGCGGAGCGTTGGGTTACGCTTCTACAAATAGCAAAGCGCTCTATCAAAGCGAATTATCTTCCTTTTGGGGTGGGTGGGCGTTCTTGATCGGGAGTGTGATTCAGCTATATGATGTGGTTAATCGTGCGTAAATTCATTCGGTGGCTTC
>Ga0209006_10007085_pt1 | contig 10133 bp, 12 predicted proteins | sample JacPin_JW_Ref_O2_FD_188567 | JGI IMG/M metagenome (GOLD analysis project Ga0209006, IMG submission 188567) | Forest soil microbial communities from Algoma, Ontario, Canada - Jack Pine, Ontario site 1_JW_Ref_O2 (SPAdes) (version 2) | ecosystem: Environmental > Terrestrial > Soil > Boreal... | reverse complement strand
CTTCGACTTTTCGGCTTTACACTGCCCTTCCCATTTGCAACTGCTGGACGTCGAGTTTTCTGCTCGGCTGTTCGACTCCTCGCCTGTCTTGAGCCAGCAGGACCGGAGGCGAAGGCCACCTTTTTCTTTGGGGATGAAGTTGTTACGCTTTCGGCAGCTCGTTTTCGTCTTTCCTTTCTCGACGTTGTCTGTGTAGTAGCTTCTTTGATATCTTCCATCCCCTCTGAGTGTTCGGCCGAAATGGAATCGTCATCGTCTTTTAAATCGACGACGGCATCCTCATCTTCATCTTCACCCTCGCCCTCGTTCTCACTATCATCTTGTTTGGTGACCGCCCACGGCTCCTCGAGAGCCACTCTCCTAGAATCGATCTCGCCAGATGTGAATTGGACTAGACCTTTGCTCCTCCGCATATCCTTCCGCGTAGTAAGTGTAGATAATATCCTCTCGTCTTTCGCGTAGATATCTGCGAGCTCAGCGTCGGGGACCGGTGGAGCAACCGAGCCAGGTGGAGGCACGACAGTAAACCAAGGGAACTTCCCCGTGCTCCAGTCTCGGAGAACAATGCGTGAGGCCCCAATTAAATCCAAAGCGCCGCGCTGTTATCGAAACAACAAAAAGTTCAACTTACTCGAAAAATCGCTCTGCCGCGTACATACCTTTAGGACGAGATGACGAGACCGTGCAACACCGGCTAAAAAGGCCCCGCTATCACCTTGTGTAAATGCAGGGAGATTATATAAAAGCATAAGGTTTTCATTATTCGAACGCGAGACAATGTGGGCAACTGTTCAAAATGGTGAGCAGCTAGGACAGAGATATAACGTCAGCAACACTAACTGGGAAGAGTTGGGTCTTTAAGACGATCTATTCTGCCTTTATTTCGAAGAAGGACGTCACGGACTCGGGTCGTGTCTACTTGTGTAGTTTGATCGTCCAACTTGCTCCAGGATATACCAGGTGTGTCAATGATTCGAATTTTTCTACCAGCGACCTCGATTGTGACCTCTTGTGGGAGAGTGGTCGTGGTCGGACCTGGTGATGAAGAGGAGAGGCTGTAAATGGAAAAGGTAGCATGACGGAGAAGGGAATTTATAAAGGAAGTTTTTCCTGCCTGTAAGGTAATACATGGATGGGTTCAATCAAAAACATAACGGAAAAACATGGAAGCGACCAACATTGACAAGGCCAACTACGGCAACCACGAGTGGGTCTTTTTCATCCTTGCCTTGAGCCCATCGACCAAGGCACTCAAGAACAGAATCAACGCCCAGCGCATCATCCAAGTATTCGTTCGCTTTCCCTTTGGCTTTGACAGCGGGTTCAACAATGTGCGGTAAGAATGATGACGCAGCTCGGATCAGTAGAGTAGGGTGTTGTGACCTAAGCTGCTTAGCCCATGACATCACGGCCTCGCGAGGACATGTGTCTGAATTACTTCTCCGTCAATGTGATGAAACCGTGTCCTCGGTATACTCACCAATTTTATTCAGGACAAGAAGCGTCCGTCCAGCTGGCCGGGCGGCGGCAAGCTCCTCCAAATGAGCACTTCTGAATGACAAGGGGTCCCGAGCGTCGAGGACCTCTACGACAACATCTGCCAGATCCAAAACCGATTTCAGATTGGGAAGTCCGTGGTTAATAAGTCCCAGCGAATCCCCCCCTTCCTCAGTCCCATGCTGTCCGCCGACATTGGCTTTTTTTTCAGCTGAGGATTTCTCTTCCTTCGTGGAACTGGTGAGAGTTCTTGCGTTCACAGTCGCAACTCCGAAAGTGGGCTCCTCATCGGATCCAGCGACCTCCAAGTTCTCGTCATGGACAACTCTTGCCTTTTTTTCTTCCTTTCGACGTTGCTTTTCCTCCACAGCCTTCGCGTTATTTGTTCATTAATGTGTCAAGACGGGTTTCGATAAAATACGCCCCCTCACCTTTCGTCGTTCTTCTGCAACCTCTGCCAAAATTTGATCCTTGTAAGGGAAATTATTTGGAATTCCAGGGTCTTTCTTGTGCTCTAATGAGACAGATCGCTTCAGTAAGTTATTTAACGTTCGCACGTCGCGACACATATAGTATTATACACACTTGATTTCCATTGAGGATCCTTTTTCGCCGCTTTCTTGGTCTTCTTCCTACTTTCTGCAACCTTGTGCTGGATCCTTGCACGCTTGTTCGTAGTCCCTCTTTTGCTGGTTTCTGCAATGTGGTCGAAATGAAAAATGAAACGAACGAACGACACTTGCATGAAACCAACAACCCACTTTTTCTAATCCTAGGCATACTCGTTGTTGACCAGCTATTCTAGCAAGACTCTGACCGACGAGTGACCATCACGTGCAACGATCTTTGATATATTCTTCCGCGAGCAGTACACCGCCCAAAAAAAAAACATGGATTTCTCGCAGCTCAACTCAGCCGAGCAGGCACACATGTCAAAGGTCATCGAGAAAAAACAAGTACCACTCATATCCATAATCTCCGAACTACATTTTTTTAATAATAATAAAAAAACCACCAGATGCAAGACTTTTTGAGGATGTACTCAAACCTCGTCGAAAAATGCTTTAATTCTTGTTGTAACGACTTTACAAGTAAAGCACTATCATCGAAAGAGGTGCCCTACGATTTTTTTCACGTCTCCTTCTCACCTTAAGGCTCTAAATCTTTTCGTTACCAACCTTGCAGGAACAATGCGTCATGAGTTGCACAGAAAAGTTCATAAAGCACTCCGAACGAGTCGGAGCAAGATTTTCAGAGTACAACGCAGGTATGTTTCGCGCTATATTTTGATTGATTGGGTGTCATTTCACAACATATCGTTCAGAGGCTATGAACGCCGCCCAAAATTCAGGAAGACCAACTACATTTTAGAAGCAACAAAAGAACAGCATGCTATCTCTTGTCCGATGTACATAGATATCTTCAAAGAACGCAAACATTAGTCCGGGAGGAATCATGCGCACCAGATATAAGTTGTTGAACATGGTCAGTAAAGGTAAATCTGCGGCTCGTCCCCATCATACCCGTTTTACCGGTACGATGAGAAGGCAGCCCACAACGATACAACTAGCCTTGAAAGCCAACGCCGCCGATCGGACAACAATCTCCCATTGTGCTCGGATGACCAGCGGGTTGAGAACGGGTGTCATGGGGCTTGCAAATGCAGGAACCGCTTGAACAGCTTTATAGTGGGTGTGTCTATTTTCCTCAGCCTTTTCGCTACGCCAGCGATGGTGCGAGGAATAAAGCTTAGAATCGGAAGGACTAGTGGGAGTGGTGGTCATCAATGATTGAGACGAATCTGGTGTCCCCAACTTGTGGCTGCCAACGATGTTGACTTTCCACATATTAAGGTTGCACTGGTATTGTGCACGTGCCAATAGCGATTTCGGGGTGAATTGAACAGTGTGACTGGTACTGTCGGGCTGAATAATGACTGCAGGAGGGGTGGGGTCCGCAGGAGGTGAGAGTGGGTGGGAGTGGGAAACAGACGGAAGACCATCAAAATCGAATGCTGAGATTGGCTGATGGCGTTCGGGTAGTGCCGGATTTGGACAAGAGTTGATGGAAGGATCGTAGGGATGAATGAATGAAGCAGTAGGGGCAAACAGGGCATCGTTGTCGTCATGCGTACTCCCCCTTCTCACTGGGAAAGCAGAGTTGGTGGCAGAAGCGACATCGACCGGCTCCTCGTCAAAATAGGCAGGGGAAATGTCAATTTCACCGATCTCTTCAGACATAGTGACTCGAGATGAGCTGGCGGAGCTAGAAGTAGTCAATGTAGACATCGTGCGGGCATGATGGTCACATTCACGGATGAATGCGCGAGGAGGAGGTGGGATCATGGACATACGACGTGGAGGTTGGTTGGGTGGAAAGAGAGGTTGTCGGGTGATAGCTGTGGGGACAGTAACAGGACATGGTCCTGCGGGCGTGAGAGGACGTGGACGGGAAATTGGTGGACGGTGTAGCTCAAATTTGCGAAGCTGCCTGAGATCGCCAAAAATATATATCATCATGCACACCTATAGATAGGTGTCGGTTGATAAGTCGATGGTAAGCTTAAAAAAAAGAACCGAACTCACACCGTGAAGGCTGGCTATCAAAATCGTCAAGCCCAGCCACATGGCAGGCAACGCGGTGAGGCGTAACCAGCGAGACTTCCCGGTGACTATGTTGTATACAATTGGGGGAACACTGCCGAGAAGGGCTATTGCTATACCGCCGAGTATGCCGCACAGTCCTCGCTTGGTACCTACGTTTGTATACGCAGCGAAAACGAACCTTTTAAGACTTTCATTAAGCATTCTCTGTACCTCACAAGCGACCGGCGCGAATATGGCGGGATCGGGAGGTGTGGTGCCGAACTTGGAGGTATGAAAAGGTGAAAGGATATCGGAGGGAACATCCAGTTCGTACTCTGAATTTGGGGTGAAGAATGTTTGTTTGGCGCGGGCGTAGAACATGAGTAAGTGTGAAGAGGTCTGGGTAGGCACGGAAGGACGATAGTCAGCGGCGATGGCAGGCTGTGGGGTTAATTGGAGAGCCCATTGTTTGTGCCTGACAGTGTAATCTTTGAGCCAAAGAATGAAGTACCTGTATGAATTTTTTACTGTAAGATAAGAGAGAGATTTGGGAGGATAATGAAACTGACAAGTTTTCTGGGCATTTCTCTACGTATAGCAGCCATTCCTCGAAGTCTTTAAGGCCTGTTAGCGCGGTATGTATATATTACATATATTAATTTTTTTTTTGAAATAATAATATCATACCGAGGGGAGGTAAATGCCTCCGATTCAAGACATCTTCGAGTTGAACGTTGAAAACGGGTGTAACTGAACGTATTGTAAGTGGTAAAAAAAAAGGATTTGAGATGAATTGAAAGACGAACCACTGTAAGAGCGAACTTGTGCTAGTGCAGGTGGAGGGTTCAAAAGACGGTACTAATAAAAAGTATAAGGTACATGAGTGATCAAGGTCAAGGTTGCATTTTTGAAGGGTCAGAGTACGGACAGGAAGGGAGAGTAAAGATTTGGGTGAAAGCTTGTGTGTGATGGGTTGGGTCTGATGAGGTGACCTCCCAGTGGCGGACATGGACGGAGGGTGAAGAGAAGGTCCATTAAAACGGAAGAAATAACCGTGATTGATTATGTAATATTTACATGACCCGAATTACCACGTTTTCATTGATTATGTAATATTTACACGTGTACGGTAGATCCCGCCCTTGAGTCACGGTCACGTCAGCTTCGAAACTGAACGCGTCCCAACCATGCCAGTCAATAATCTACCACCTGAACTACTCTCTCATATATTCTGCCTTGGAACAGCAGCAGCAGCAGACAAAGAAAGTCATCGTCCATCTCACCTTGACGATTTAATGGAATGGATTGGCTCCGTTTATGAAGAAGACGACGACGACGGTGACAGTTGTGGCAGCGACGACGAGGACGAAGACGATGAATCCACTTCAAGTGATTCTTCCTCAGAGCTTGAATCAGACCTTCCATTTCAAGTTCTCGTTTCCCATGTCTGCAAACGCTGGCGTTATATCGCGATCGAAACACCAACTCTCTGGACATCCATCAATTTCTTAGAAGGACCTCCTTTTGTAAAGTCACAAGTCTGGATCGACCGTTCCAAACAACTCCCTATAGACATAGAGATCGACTGTCCCGCCTTGGACGGTGATGGTATCCCCCACACATTCTCTATAATTGACCTCTCCTCCGCTCTCGACATCATCATTCCACACGTCCATCGCTGGAAGAAGCTTGATGTGTCCGTCTGCAATTACGAATACATGTACTTCGTCATGGAACGCCTCTCCGAATGCAAAGCTGCCCCACAGCTCGAGCTCATCGACTTTTGTCACTACGAGGATTGCGATGACTCCGACCACTTCAAGCCTCCCAGCCTCATCCAATCATTCGCCCCATTCAACGGAAACGCGCCCAAATTGAAACATGCCGCATTTTGGGGGGTCCATATCTTATGGTCCATACCTTTGCTTCACAATCTTGTCGACATCGAGCTCGCCTACCACACCATGGACGTTCGGCCCAGCTGGGATGACTTTTCTCGCATGTTGAAAGAGTCACCGCGTTTAGAGGCTCTCACTCTTACCTTGTCCGGGCCTGCCGGTTCTCCCACGGATTGGTCCCAGGATCCGATACAACTCCCTTCTCTCGTGGAGCTCTCTTTAGCTTATCACACCCCCGAATACATCTCACCCTTGTTGAGACTGTTGCACATGCCCAACTTGAAGAGGCTCCAACTGGATTTTGAAGACTCCGATTTCACCCAGTTCGTTCATCAACTAGCCATACCACCTTTCGAAAAATCCAGCTCCCTCTTGGCAGGCATCGAGTATCTAAAGATATCCGGTTTGCCCTGCTCTACCCGAGCGTGCGATGTCATGTACGAGCAGCTCGCAAATCTCAAATCTCTCCATTTGAATTGTAGTTTCGTCGACGTGGCGTTTTTCGAAAAACTCATGAGCCCTCCCCCGCCTAGTACACATTCGGATGTGGCGAGCCCTGCTACTCAGATGTACTGTCCCAATCTCACAACGATCACTACCTCGGGCATCCGGGGGAAGTTGATGAAAGACTTTGTCGAGGCCAGAAAGGCAGCTGGATTTCCTATCAAGACGGTCGCCATGAGCGAGTCCGACAAAGTTCGTGAAAAAGATGAAAAGTGGTTAAGACGGAATGTGCAATCCTTCGAGTATTTTGAATCCTCTGACACTGACGATGACCCATCAGAGGGGTGGGATCACGAAGGGCTATCTGCAGCGCTACATTTGTTTCATGGATAGATAGAAAATTGTATGTACATACACTGTAGTAACTGCGAATGAATGACAGACAGATGATGAATGTTTGAAATAAGCTAATATACAAATGAAGGAGTTCACTCAGCCTTGGAACTGAGTGAATACGGGATATGAGCAACGCCAATGACGACGTTGGGCATAATCTCGTCGTCATCCCATCCTCCTGCTTGCGTGATATCGACCGTCTTTGATGGAGTCGTGGGATCAGAGCGGGGGGAAGGCATGGCCACAAGCACCGAAACTTGTAACTCGCTGGAACGTCTTTTCCTCTTAGATTGGCCAAGCTCTGCATCAGATAGGGTAGGTTCCGCGGGAAGGGGTTCTGGGCCGGGATGGGTATTCCAGGCGTTGAAGAACCGAGAGAAGGATGATCTCGATGATGGTCGAGATGGTGAACGTCGATCTGGGTGTCTGGTTTTTTTATAGTTCTTCGGGCAGATGAATTGCGCTGATACGGGCTAAAAATATGCCCGTTGAAGCAAACTATTGGAATATGTGTGTAGGACTGACCATGATCGTGTCCCAATGTTCACCACCGGGGGCAACCCAGGCATTGTGGAACTTCGGCTTTTCAGCGAATCGCATTCTCCGACGAGATGCTCTATTATGTGCTTGATCCCCGGGCAGTGCAAATGCTGCTTCTTCTATCTGACGCTGAATTCTTCTTCTCAACATCAGCGCTCGTAATGTTACGGAAGAGGATACGAGGAGCAGCAAGCACAGCGTTGCGAGAAACGTAAATCTGTTGGGAAAGGATCAAATGGGTAACCATGGTTGAAATAACTGAGCTGTGCCACAGACAAGTAGAGATTAGTTGGATCATTCTGAGTAGGCGAAGCGCCCGTTAGAGCGTTAGGAGTTGTACTCGCTGTCGACAACGGTACAGAGACCGAAGTAGCTGCCATTGATGGGGGAACAGCAAGGGACAGGTGGACGATTTGATGAGAAGGTGATTGTTTGATGCGATTGGCAATGGGATCACGGTTTCAGCTATAATAAATCACCACATAAATCACACATATTTCATTCAATCCTTGCCCACTCACTGATCCCACCAACCATGTCTCTCCAGAGCGAGCTCCCTCCTTCCCTTAACCTCCCTCCCCATTTGTCGGCTCAGAAGTACTTTATGGTCTGTACCTTGACAGTCGCTGCATGGGATACTCTCGTTCTTTCCCCTCGCACTTGGAGGCTTATGAAAACTGAAGGATGGCCGATCTTGAAGATTTTGTTCCATTTCCTCAGGTTTTTCATGCCCATAGAGTTTACTATAGTCGGTGAGTTTGACCAATGGCCCTCTTTTTTTACCCCCTCTCACGCCCAATTTTCAGCGGTCGCCTTTTTTGATATCAATTTCACTCAGGCGGTATGCTTGCTCTTTGACATATATGCTCTACCTCAATCTGATAATCGCATCCTAAGCAATGTCAAAACTTCTACTTATTCGAGCCTATCTGCACCGCTATCCTCCTAGCAGTCGCCTCAAGTATGTGCAAAACCATCTACCCTCCTCCAAAAATCGTACTCATTTTTTCTCCTAGCCGTTCATGTCATCCGCATACATGCCATCTACGAAAAAAACAGGTCAATTCTCCTCGGTTTGAGCGTACTCCTCGCCGTCCAGATCGTAGTGACAGCAATCTGCTGTGGCTTCTACCGCCGTATGATTCTCTACCTTTCAGGACACTCACAAGGCGACTAACGTTTCCCCATTCCATCCAGCGGTTCCTCTTGAAGTCGGTCAGGGTTGCATCGCAGGTCCAAAGGCTAACTGGGTTGGAATCTACTGGATGGCTCCTACCATCTTATATATGACCACAGTGCGTCGTCCCCAAGATCTTCGAAAAGGCAAAACTAATCCTTTACTCAGTTCATACTTGCCCTTTCACGGTCAATGACATCTCTGCAAGCTAAGCCTCTGAGCCTCTGGAAATTGATGCTCCGTGACGGACTTAACCTATACGGCGTAAGTTGCCCATTTCCCCTATTGGTTTTCTGCGTACCAACTGTCCGTTCAGGCCATCATGATCGTCAACCTGGTCAACGTGATCTTCTGGTTCGTGATGACACCGACAGGCCCATCTGACCCCGTCAAGACCATCGTTACCAGGTCAGTCCACACCTCATCTTCCCACGCACCGCTTCACATCAATTAATGGAAATTTCCTTATAGCATGGCCGCTGTTCTCACAACTTCCATGACCCTTCGCATCATCCTCTCCGTCCGCGGAACTCTCGTCGACGGTGGCACCTTCTCTGGTAACACTTCTTCCACAGCCAACAGCGGCAGCTCCCGCACAACCCACGTGATCTCCACCAATCGCTCAGCCACCGGTAACGTCTCGCGCAACGCACACACGTTCATGCTTGACAACTTGGGCTCAAAACCAGAGAGCGCATGGGCCGAGGGTGATGGTAAATCCAGCGTACTTGATGGCAAAGGCGTTCTCCCGGTCGACAACTCAGCCGCCGAACCTGGCAATCTCGGCGTCAAAATAACTATCGATAGGGAAGTGGGTTACGATTCCGCATATCCTCGCGGGAAATAAGGCGTTATTCTTATGGAAGGGGGGGGTTGAACCTCACTTCTGAATTGCGCCAATTAGCGTTATTATCTGTCTCAATCTTCATTAACTTTATGTTTCTCGTCATGGTCTGTTGTACTTATACTTATCGATTCCAACGACGACCTTTCATAGGCTACTAAGCACTCCTGATTGAGATTCTTGTCGCCCGATCATTAAAATTAATTAAAAGTACCTAAAACACAGTGCTACAGTCAAGATGATTTGGGCAAAAAAAAACAGAGCGTGGGTCAAAGCAGGATAAAACCAAATTTACCAGTACTGTACATTGGTGGGGACTGACATACCTGTGGCAATTGAGGAAGCGATGCATTGATGAATATAATAGAATGATGGGTGTGATGCGAGACAACTAGAGTCATGGGCTGACTCGTTTTAATTCATTTACCAGACGCTGAAGATAATTCAGATTCAACACATCAGTGCGATAAGCAAAGATAACAATTCACCTCCGCGTCTCGGAGCAGTTGTTCCGAATCGATTTCGGAACTTTGACTTCGGCCGAGTCGGATACCATATTCCAACAACTGCCGCATGTAGTGAGGATTGATCACGGTCTCATCTCGACCGAGGAAGTCCTCGAGACGCGATGGAGGCTCCGCTTATCAACAAAGAAACCGTGAATGGTCAAGAACAATGTAATACCAACTCACCCTCACGCTCTTTCATTGCCAACCAGTCCTGTTCCATCAAATCTGGAATCGTCGCACGTT
>Ga0209006_10007084_pt1 | contig 10134 bp, 10 predicted proteins | sample JacPin_JW_Ref_O2_FD_188567 | JGI IMG/M metagenome (GOLD analysis project Ga0209006, IMG submission 188567) | Forest soil microbial communities from Algoma, Ontario, Canada - Jack Pine, Ontario site 1_JW_Ref_O2 (SPAdes) (version 2) | ecosystem: Environmental > Terrestrial > Soil > Boreal... | reverse complement strand
TGCGAAGTGTGTCGAGGACCACTCCCGGCTCGACGCGAGCGATGCGGCGCACCGGATCGATCTCCAGAATGTTGTTCAAGTACTTCGAGAAATCGAGAATGACGGCGGCATTACAACATTGCCCTGCGAGGGCCGTGCCTGCGCCACGGGCCAGCAGTGGAGCGCCGTGGTCACGGCATAGAGCTACGGCTGCCAGCACATCTTCTTTGTCGCGCGGAAGCAACACGCCGATGGGGACCTGACGGTAGTTCGAGCCGTCGGTGGCATAGAGCGCGCGGCTACCGGAGTCAAAACGGACCTCTCCGCGAAGATGCCGGCGGAGTGCGGCTTCCAGGGCAGCGTCGTTCAGTTGCGAGGAATGGGCCGGTGGTGGGGCGGTTGCTTGCGCCATAAGGTACAAAACATATTCTAGGATATGAGACTTGGGCGCAAGAGGATTGCGGCGCTCAGGATTACCTAATGGCCTTGGAATCTAGAGCGAGTCGCAATGACGCGATCACGCCGTTTACTTCCAGGCTCTGGTCAGGTAGTCGGCCAGCGAGAGCGTCAGCATGATTGCCAGGAAGAAGAAGGCCGACACGACGACTACGCCAGTCAGTTTTTCGCTGGCCCCTTTTACGTGCATGAAGAAGAGGATGACCAATGTCGCTTTGATGGTGGCAATCAGGAGCGCCACCACCGGGTTGAATGGACCCAGGTTGACGAAGGCGACACAGGCTGTGACTATCGTCAGGACAAGCAGGGTGAAGCCGATGAGCAGGTAAAACCCTAGCCGGTGAGTCGCGTGTTCTTCGTGTTCCGACATAAAAGTCCTTGGCCTTGTGGCTCGGCTAACTGCAGATCCTTCGCTGCGCTCAGGATGACAAATCCATAAAAATTGCTGCTACCTCTCTGGTCACGAGTGTCTACTGATCAGGTAGAGCAGCGGGAACAGATAAATCCAGATGATATCGACCAAGTGCCAATACAGGCCGCCGTTCTCTATAGGCGTGAAATAAGTCGATGTGTAGTGCCCCTTCCATGCCAGGATCGCCAGGCCGGTGAATAATCCGCAGCCGATGATCATGTGGATGGCGTGCATTCCGGTCATGACAAAATACAGCGAGAAAAAGAGTTCGGCGTTCTTCGAATCGACGGGGATTTGCTTGCCGTTGTCGTCGAATTTCTCGGTGAAGTTGAAGGTCGAGCCGGGCACGTGATGCTTTTCGAATTTCTCTTTGTACTCGAAGCCCTTGATCACCAGAAAGGTCAAGCCCAGCAGGATCGTAATTACCAGATAGGCGACGAGCAGTTTGCGTTTGCCCTCTTGCGCCGCTCTCACAGCTAAAACGACGGTCACTGAGCTGACGATCAGGACGGCGGTGTTGATGCCTCCCATCCAGATGTTGAGTTGCTGGCTGCCGGCGGCGAAAGCGTTGAAGTAGCTGATGCGATAGATAAGGTAGGCGCAGAACATGCCGCCGAAGAACATGATTTCCGTTACCAGGAAAAGCCACATGCCCAGCGAGGCAGAGTTCTTCTGTTGTTGAGCGTCAGAAAACTGGTGCACGAGTTCGGGACCGTGAGTCGCATGCTCCATGGTCGCGACTGTCGTCCCTTGGCTTTCGCTATGTGACAACGGGAGCCTCCAGTTCCTTCGGCGCTGGAATATCTTCGTAGTTATAAGCTTCCCACGTGACTACGGGAGTTTCATCAAAATTGAACGTCGGTGGCGGAGACGATGTCTGCCACTCAAGCCCAGCGGCGCCCCAAGGATTGTCTCCAGCGAGCGGTCCGTACTTTAACGACCAGAGCAGATAGATCATCGGCAGCAGATAGCCTACCGCTAACACGCTGGCTCCGGCGGTCGAGAGTACGTTCAACACCTGAAACTCCGGCGGATACTGCCAGTAGCGGCGGGGCATCCCGACGTAGCCGAGAATGAATTGCGGAAAGAACGTCAAGTTGAAGCCAACGAATACGAACAAGGCGGATAGCTTCGCCCAGTGTTCCGGATACATGCGGCCGGTAATCTTCGGCCACCAGAAATGGAGCCCGCCTAAATATCCCATCAGCACACCTCCCACCATGACGTAATGGAAGTGTGCGACGACGAAATAGGTGTCGGTGACGTGAACGTCGATGCCGATGGTGGCCAGGATGAGGCCGGTCAGTCCTCCGATGGTGAACAGGCCGATGAAGCCGAAGGCATAGAGCATCGGAGTAGCGAAGCTGACCGAACCTTTGTAGAGAGTCGCGGTCCAGTTGAATACTTTCACTGCGGACGGCACGCCAACCACGAAACTCAAGAACGAAAAAACCATCGCGGAGTAAAGCGAGATGCCGGCCACGAAAAGGTGATGCGCCCAGACCAGGAATCCGAAAACCGCGATGGCTACGCTGGAAAGCGCAACAAACTTGTATCCGAACACTCTCTTGCGCGAAAAACACGCGATGAGTTCGCTGATCACTCCCATGGAAGGCAGAATCATGATGTAAACGGCAGGATGCGAGTAGAACCAGAACAGGTGCTGGAACAGGACGGGGTCGCCGCCCAGCCGAGGATCGAAGATGCCGAGATGCAGGGTACGTTCGGCAATCACCAGAACCATGGTGATGGCAATCACCGGGGTGCCAAGAATCATCACTACGCTGGTCGCATAGTTCGCCCAGACGAAGAGCGGCAGGCGATCCCAGGTGAGGCCCGGTGCACGCATGCGGTGAACGGTGACGATGAAATTGAGTCCGGTGAAGATGGACGAGAAGCCTGCGATAAAAATGGCGAGTCCGGCTTCAACCACATTGGTGTTGCTAGCCGAAGTGCTGTAGGGAGTGTAGAAAGTCCAACCGGTATCGACGCCGCCATTCAGCATGCAATGCAGAAAGAGGATGCCGCCGATGACATAGAGGTACCAGCTCAGAAGGTTGATGCGCGGAAATGCCAGATCTTTGGCTCCAACCATGAGCGGAACCAGGAAATTCCCGAGAATCGCGGGCACGACCGGCACGAGAAAGAAGAACACCATGACGATTCCGTGCATGGTGAAGACTTTATTGTAAGTATCGGCTGCGAGCAGGTCGCCTTCCGGGGTCAGCAGTTCGAGCCGGATAAGCATGGCGAAGAATCCGCCGAGGAAAAAGAACGCACTTACGGAGACCAGGTACAACATGGCGATACGCTTGTGGTCCGTGGTCAGCAACCAGGACTTGATCGTATGGCCATTATTAAGATAGTTCAGCTTCGGCTCTACTGGAGCCTGATTCGCCGGAATTGTTGTACTCGCCATGACTATTGCACCCGCATCTTCTGTGTTTGTTCCGGGGAAGGGGCGGACTGGTCCTGCAGTCCGGCGGTTCCCGTGGCTGGCGCCTGTCCTAACGATTTGACATAGGCCACCAACGCATTCAATTGATCATCGGTGACGATGCCCTGAAACGGCGCCATCGTCGGCTTGAATCCCTTCACGATCTTTGCTGTGGGGTCGAGTATGGACTCGCGAATATAGTTTTCGTCAGCAACTACGGTGCGTCCATCTTCAAGCATGACAGGTTTATTGTAGAGACCCGCAAGACTTGGACCGCGGCCCTGCGTATCTGCGCGGTGGCAAGCGGCACATCCAAAATGATCGAACAGAAGTCTGCCAGAGTCTTGCAGGGGCAACGCTGGACCGCCCGCCATCCATTGCGCGTAATCCTGCGGGTCCATCACCACGATGTCGCCACCCATTCCGGAATGATTCGTTCCGCAGTACTCAGCACAGAACAAGTGATAGCGGCCCGGCACAGTCGCCTTAAACCACAGTGTGGTGTAGCGACCCGGGAGCACGTCTTGCTTCACTCGGAACGCGGGGATGAAGAAGCTGTGAATGACATCCTGCGAAGTCATGATCAGCTTGATGTTCTCGCCCGTCGGGACGTGCAATTCGTTGATCTCCCGCTGTCCCTCCATGTGCTCGATCTTCCACATCCACTGCTTCGCCACGACGTAGACTTCGGTAGCATTCTCGGGAGGTGTGCGCTCCTCAAAGAACAGGACTGTGCCCCACACAAAAAATGTCAGCATCACGAAGAATGGCAGCACCGACCAGCTGATTTCCAGAAACGTGGAACCTTCGATGGGATGAGCTTCGCGCCCGGGCACGCGGCGATACTTAATCGCCAGAAACGCGACGGCGAGAAAGATAAGCGCGGTCATGATGCCCGAGACCAGCAGGAGATAGATGTAGAGCGCATCCACCTGGAATGCCATGGTCGAGGCTTGATCGGGCCACAATGGTAGATAGTTCGACATAATTACTTAGCTCGTCCTATTTCACCGGGTAGCACACGCCGCTCGGAAAGCGGATTCGCAGTCAGATCGATGCGGAACATGATGAACATGAACGTTCCCAGTATCAGTATGGTGGCCAGGCCGCCCAGCTTCAGAATATTGCTGACGATGGCGCCGTATTTCCCGCTTCTGGGATCGTAGTGATAGCAGTAAAGAAGAACCTGATCTCCGATGTCGCCGATTTTGTTTTGCGAGGCTTGCACGAGGCCCAGGCGCAGGTCTTTCGGTGAAAATTCCACTCCGTAAAAGTATCCCGAGATCTGATGATCGGGCGTCAACATCACGATCGCGGCGGCATGCGCGTACTGCTCGGTCTTGGGATCGAATTGATATTGGAAGCCGACAGCCTTCGTGAGCGTGTTGATCTGATCCGCTTTGCCCGTCAGAAAATGCCAGCCTTGATCGGCTCCGGCGCGGCCGTAGCGCTTCATGATGTCGCGCTTTTTTGCCGCAGCCATTTCGGGGGTCTCACGCGGGTCGAAGCTTACAGTGACGACGTCGAAATCCTTGCCGACGTTAAAGGCCAGCGCCTTCATCGAGCCGACCAGCCCTTCGAGAAGTTCGCTGCAGAGCATGGGGCATTGGTAGTAGCCCAGATTCAGAATGACAGGCCGTCCATGGCCGAAATAGTCGGAGAGCCTGACTGGGTTGCCGAGTTCGTCGCGGAATTCCAAATCGACCGGAACATTGGCGTTGAGATGTTGCTCGATTCCCACGAATTGCAGGTTGACCGGCTTCTGATTGGTGGGCGCACCCATGATTCCGCCAGACATGGGGCCGCGCATGCCTTGCGCGGATAGCGAGGCGGCCGCGAGCATCAGAAACAATGCCGTCAGCACAATCGAATTGGTCAGACAGTTCTTACTTCGCACTGGTCTTTCCTGTACTGATAATGCCCTTTTCCGACGTTTGCAGATCGCCTGTCTTGGTGCAGCCCTGAGCGCAGATCGATGTGATTCGCGGGATGGTTAATTCCATGGCGCGGTCGATCGGAATATGCGCAATGCCAGCTTTTTGATCAACCCAGCCGTAGCTATTAAGCTGGTCTTCCTGATCGAGCAGGAAGCCGCGAAACTCTGTCCGCTCATCGGTTTCGAGCATGGGCGCGCCGTTGTCCTTAAAAGCCTGGTCCATTTCGTCCTGAGTGTAGTTGCGCGTAATCGCACCCGGTTTAGCAACCAGCGGACTGGCGGTTACCATCTGCGACTTTTCGTATGCGTCGAGGAACCTGTACATGCCGATGATGATGACGTAGATAATCACACCGCTCACGACAAGGCCGATCATGAAGGCAAAAATCCCTCGCGATCCGAGGTCTTCATGTTCGTACTCGATGTCCTCGCCGGCGTTGTGGCCGTGATTCATCATTTCATCACTCATATTGCACCCATGTCAGCCTACTCATGCGTCGATCCCAAAAGTCGCAGTGTCTGCGGCGCGTTGATCGGCAGCAGCGGACGCGATCTCAAGTTGTGGAAGAAATACGCCATCCACAGGCCGCCGATTCCGGCGAGGATCGCGAAATGCAGCCAGCTTAGATGGAACGTGCTGTGCAGCGCAGGCTCGACATGCCAGTAGATATCGACCATGCGCATTAGGAGGATCCAGGCGGCGATCTTCACCAGCGTCCGCGTATGTTTTTTCAATTGTTGCGACAACAGCAGGCAGAACGGAATCACGAACTGGAATATCACCAGGAACAACGCGACATATTCCCATCCGCCATTCATACGGCGCACATACCAGGGAATTTCTTCCGGCAAGTTGCCCGCCCAGATGATCAGCCACTGCGAGAAATTGAAATAGGTCCAGACCATGACGAATGCCAGCATCAGTTTGCCGTGGTCATGGACTTGAACGCTGGTCAGGTATTCCGACATCGGCTTGCGTTTACCGAGAATGGTCTCGATAACCACGCAGAAGCAGAAAGTAGAGAGCGCTTGACCGGCGACGAAAATCAACCCGTAGATAGTCGAGATCCAGGGCGCTTGCAGCGACATCACCCAGTCGATCACGGCAAAAGAGATAGTGAGCGAATAGATGACCAGCCCGATCGAGCTGAGAGCGCGAAAACGTAATGTGCTTTGGCCCGCAATCGTATCCTGTTCGGTCGACCAGCGATTCAGGAACCAGGCCATGGCGACCCAAATGACAAAGTAGATAATGTAGCGCCACAGGGTGCCATTAAAGGTCAGGTAGCTTTGGGTGAGATGGGCGATCTTCGGATCCGAAACCGCCTGTGGCTGCGCCCAGAAATAGAGCGTTGGCAGGTGCAACAGAATCGGAATGAAAAGCACAAACATCATGGGCAGCGTCATCATGCCCGATTCGAGGATGCGCCGAATGACGATGCTCCACGCTCCACCGACCAGATGATGGAGCATCAGGATCGCCATGCATCCGAGCGAGAGGCCGAGCCAGAACATGAAACCGGAAAGGTACGCCGAATAAAAACTATCGGGAGAAAGAAACGCTCCGGCGATGGACGCGATGCCACCGACCAACCCCACGAAGAGCGACTGCGTCTGGATGGTCTGCGCGATCGGTGGCGCCATCAGATCCGTTTTATTGATGGAGAGGCTGCTCATTTGGACTCCCCTTCGGTCGCGGCGGACTGTTCAACCGGGAGCGTGGCTCCATTGCCGATATCGCGGAACTGCGGCGGTGACGACGGGACTTTTTGTCCCGAAGGGATATCAGAGGAGGGCGCATTCTGACTGAGTTGCAGGGCGCGAATGTAAGCGGCGATGCACCAGCGATCGCGCGGCGCGACTTGCGAGGCATAGTCGGGCATCACGCCGAAGCCGTTGGTATCGACGTCGAAGAAATATCCGATTGGCATTTTGCGCAGGCGCTCGATGTGGAATGACGGCGGGCGGCGGAATCCGCGGCTGGGAATGAAGCCGTTGCCATCGCCGACGCGTCCGTGGCAGGGCGTGCAGGTAATGTTGTAGCGCTCACGTCCACGTTCAAGAACTTCCTTGGTCACCGGGAAGGGCATGTAGTCGCCGTCTTCGTTGCCGATTTTTCCGGTGTAGTAATAGGTGTCTTCGTGGAGATCGCCGCGTGCCACAGCGCCCTCGACCGGCGGGCGGGCCGAGCGATCGTCAGCAAAGAAATCGCTCTTCGACAGCGGACGATAATACGGCTGAATGTGCATGTCTTGACGACATCCAACGGTCATGGCGATCAGCACAAGCACAGCTGGGAAAACTTTCCGAAGATGGACTGCGTTCCGCATGGCTTAGCTCGGCACCTCCGCGACCATGCGTGGCGAGAGGCTCGACAGAAACGAACGCGTACGGGCAGCGTCGTAATTCGGGTCGCTCGAAAAAACCACCAGGAAAAACTTGTTGTCCGTAGCCTTGGCAAACTCTGCGACGTTGAAGACTGGGTGATAGGGCATGGGAAGGCCATTCAATCCCAACATTCCGATGACTGCGGAAAGGCCGCCAAAAAGAATCGTCAACTCGAAGGTGATGATGATGAACGACGGCCAGGAATGATATGGACGTCCACCAACGTTGGTTGGGTAGGTAATGACGGCGACCCAATATTGCAGCGAGTAGGCGGTCAAGGCACCGATCAGTCCACCGATAAGAACGACCAACGACACGCGATTTTTTTCGAAGCCGATGGTCTCAGCCAGGCCCTCGATGGGAAATGGGCTATAGGCATCGATCTTCTTATAGCCCGCCTCGTGCGTCTTGTGCGCAGCGTCCATCAGTTCTTGCGCCGAGTCGAACTCGGCCATCAATCCATACGAAGAAGAGCCGGTCGGAGATTCAAATTTGGAAACGTCGTAGCTCACGGCTTCACCTCCTCCGCAGCATCCTCATGGACATGAGCCTCGGGGAGCAGGGTGCGCAATTCGAAGATGGAGATCATCGGCAACACTCGCACAAACAGCCACATGAAGGTCAGGAACATGCCGATGGTTCCGGCGAATGTCATCCAATCCCACTTGGTGGGATAGTACATACCGAACGAAGAGTTCACGAAGTCGCGAGTCAGGCTGACGATGACGATGATGAAGCGCTCCAGCCACATGCCCACGAGCACGACGAACGAGATCAGCCAGAGCCATCCGGTAGAGACACGGAATTTCCTCAGCCACAACACTTGCGGAATGAAAATGTTGCAGGCGAGCAGCGCGAAGTACCACAGCTTATAGGGGCCATGCAGACGGTTCCAGAGCAGGAACGAATCGAACTGACTGCCGCTGTACCAGCCCATGAAGGCTTCCATGAAATAGCCGTAGGCCACGATCAGACCCGTGGCCAGCATCACCTTGGCGGCGTTTTCCAGATGCCGCTCGGTAATGAAATCTTTCAATCCATAGATGGAGCGAATCGGAATCGCTAAACAAAGAACCATAGCGAATCCCGAATAGATAGCCCCCGCCACAAAGTAAGGCGGGAAGATGGTGGTGTGCCATCCCGGAACGATGGCGACGGCGAAATCGAAGCTTACGACGGTATGGACGGACAGTACGAGCGGCGTGGCCAATCCGGCGAGAAGAAGATAGGCCGACTCGTAACGATGCCAGTGGCGGGCGGAGCCGCGCCATCCCATGGCGAGCAATCCGAAGACTTTTTGCAGCACTGGATTTTCGGTGCGATCACGCAATGTAGCCAGATCGGGGATCAGCCCGATGAACCAGAACACCAGAGAAATCGTGAGATAAGTGGAAACCGCAAACACGTCCCATACCAGCGGACTGCGGAAATTCGGCCAGTACCGCATCGTGTTGGGGTATGGGAAGAGCCAGTAAGCGAGCCACGGACGGCCCGTGTGGACCAATGGGAAGATGCCGGCGCAAGCTACCGCAAACAACGTCATCGCTTCCGCGAAGCGGTTGATGGAATTGCGCCAGGTCTGGCGCAGCAGCGCGAGAATGGCCGAGATCAGCGTTCCGGCGTGGCCGATACCGATCCACCACACAAAATTGACGATGGCGAAGCCCCAACCGATGGGGATGTTGATGCCCCAGATCCCGGTACCTTTGATGAACAAATACCCGAGCGCCATCATCAGCATGTTCATCATCCCGAACACGATCAGGAAGCCGAAGATCCATCCCAGCGAAACCGGACGCTTCAGCACGATGTTCGTGATTTTCGCGGTGATGGTGGAGAAGGTATGCCCCGGCGCAATTACCGGAACTCGCCTGTCTGCCACTGGTATCTGTGTGTCGGTAGCCATGCCTTACGGCGTCTCCAAATATTATTTCTACTCTGCTCTTGCTTCTTCCAATTCCGGATTCGGATTGCGAACCTCGGCCAGATAGGTTGTGCGCGGCCTGGTATTCAATTCGCCCAGTAGAGAGTAATTTCTTGCCTGCGCCTTCCACTTATTGACCTGACTGTTGGGGTCGTTGATGTTTCCGAAAACAATCGCATTCGCCGGACAAGACTGCTGGCAAGCTGTCTGCAGCTCGTCGCCGATGCGAATGTCTTTACCCTCATTTACCGAAGCCGTTTCGGTGTCGATGCGGCGCTCGCTGATGCGCTGCACGCAGTAGGTACATTTTTCCATGACGCCGCGGCTGCGGATGGTTACATCCGGATTGCGCATGAGCTTGAATTGCGGCGTCTCCCAATCCTGGAACAACAGGAAATTAAACCGGCGAACTTTGTACGGGCAGTTGTTCGAACAATATCGAGTGCCGACGCAGCGGTTGTAGACCATGTCGTTCAGGCCTTCGCTGCTGTGAATCGTGGCCTGCACCGGACAAACCAGCTCGCACGGCGCGTTCTCACATTGCATGCAAGGCAACGGCTGGAAAAATCCCTTGGGATTATCGCGCGGGCCGTTGTAATAAG
>Ga0209006_10007083_pt1 | contig 10134 bp, 8 predicted proteins | sample JacPin_JW_Ref_O2_FD_188567 | JGI IMG/M metagenome (GOLD analysis project Ga0209006, IMG submission 188567) | Forest soil microbial communities from Algoma, Ontario, Canada - Jack Pine, Ontario site 1_JW_Ref_O2 (SPAdes) (version 2) | ecosystem: Environmental > Terrestrial > Soil > Boreal... | reverse complement strand
CGGAGTTTCAATTCTGGCTCCGAGAGCCCCTCACCCCGACCCTCTCCCCTGCGGGGAGAGGGAGCGCACGCGCCGTGCCTGCCTCACATGCGATTGCCCTGACTCTTCTCCTGACTGCGCCACAGCGCGTCCCAAGTTTCTTAATCCGCGACCACGACTTCCACCAGGGTCGGCTTGTCCGCGGCGAGCGCCTCGCGCAGAACCGCGGCGAGCGCGTCGGGGCGCTCGACGCGGCAGCCGTCGATGCCGTGGCCGGCCGCGAGCGCGACGAAGTCGAGCCCCGGCAGCTTGGTGCCGATCGTCTGCGCCATCCCGAACACGCGGCCGAAGTGCTCCAGCGCCTCATAGCGGCTGTTGCGCACGATCACGAAGGTGACGGGAAGCCGCTGCTGGCCTGCCGTCCACAGGGCCTGGATCGCGTACATGCTGGAGCCATCGCCGATCAGGCTGATGACCTTCTCGTCCGGCTTGGCAAGCGCCACCCCGACCGCCGCCGCGACACCGAAGCCGAGGCCGCCGCTCGCGCAGGTGAAGAAGCCCTGGCTGCGGTCGATCGGCAGATAAGTCTGCACGGCCTGCCGGCTGCTCGGCGCCTCCTCGACGATGATGTTTTCGGGCGCGCGCACCTCGGCGAGCGTCTGCATGAGAAAATCGACCGAGATGGCGCGGCCGGGCTTTGCCCGCGCCGGCTTGCGCCGACCCTTCGGCCGCGCACGACGCGGCGGCGCCGGCCGCGCCAGGAGGTCGGCGATGCCGAGGCCGAGGCTGGTCACGATCGAGGTGCCGGTCGGCAGCCAGGCGGCGGCGTCCGCATCGTCGGTGAGCTGAAACAGTTTTACGCCGGCGGGCAGGAACGGGCCAAAGCCTTCCTGGTGAAACGTGAAGAGCGGCGCGCCGAGGGCGAGCACGAGGTCGTGGCCATCGAGGTGCTGCACGATCGCTTCCTTGCGGGCGGGCAGAAAGCCGGCGAACAGCGGATGGCTTTCCGGAAAGCTGCAGCGGCCGCAGTTGGGCGTGACCCAGACGAGCGCGTTGTGACGTTCGGCGAGCGCGATCCCTGAGTCCCACGCGCCGTCGCGGTCGAGGCCGCCGCCGACCACGAAGGCGGGGTGCTTTGCGGCATCGAGCGCATCACCGAGCTGGGCGAGCAGATCGGGCGCGGCGCGCAGCGCCGTGCTCACCTGGCGCGCCGCCAGCGGCTCGGCGGTGCGGTCCCAGTCGTCCACGGGTATCGACACGAAGGTCGGGCCGCACGGCGGCGCCATCGCGACGTAGTAGGCGCGCGCGATCGCGGCCGGCACGTCCTCGGCGCGCGCCGGCTCGACGCTCCATTTGACGTAAGGGCGCGGCAGCTCGGGCGCCTGCTGCGAGTAGAGAAAGGGCTCGGTCGGCAGGATCGAGCGCGCCTGCTGGCCCGCGATGATGACGAGCGGCGCGCGGTTGCGGAACGCCGTGAACAGCGCGCCCATCGCGTGGCCGACGCCGGCCGCCGAATGCAGGTTGACGATTGCGGCGTTGCGCGTCGCCTGCGCGTAACCGTCCGCCATGCCGACCACGGCGGCTTCCTGCAGGCCGACGACGTAGCGAAAATCGTTGGGAAACGAGCGATACATCGGCAGCTCGGTCGAGCCCGGATTGCCGAAGATCGTCGTGGTGCCGAAGGCGCGCAGCAGATCCATGACGGATTCGCGCACCGTGATGGACCTCGTCGCCGTCATGCCCCCTCCGTGCGCCGGTCGCGGCGCCACCAGCCGTCAGCGCCGCCGTGCGCGACGATAGACAAAAGCGAGACGAGCCTGGGCTATGCGCTTGGCCATATCGCCGCCTCGACACTGCCGCCTGCGCCGGCCCGGCGCAAGCCACAGCGCGCGCCCACGCAGCCCTGGTGTCAGCCTGGACGGGGCGAACGGGTTCGCACCAGCGCTTGCGGTCGAGCGCCGGCCGCGGCGAGCGGCATTACGCGGCCGTGGCGAGGCGTATTGAAATCATTGCTGTTATCCCAGCTAGGAGCTTCTGCCATTTTTGCCCAGGCTGGCCGCCCGGAGCGCTTGCATTGAAATCATTTGGTTTTTCGGCTTGGGTTCGTTCTGCCATTTTGCCGACTTGGCTTCGTTCGGGCCATTTCGCCGTTCCGCCGTTCTGCGGCCAACTCCTGCTTGATCAGCCTTGGCCAGCCCGGCCGCAGCCAAAGCCTTCATTGAAATTATTGATGTTTCTAGGTTCGTTTTGCCAACTCGCCTTCCTCGTCATGCCCAGTCCTGTGCAGGGCATCCACGTCTTCGACACGAAGCAAGACGTGGATGGCCGGGACAAGCCCGGCCATGACGGATGAAAGTTGCGACGTCATGCCCGCGAATGCGGGCATCCACGACTTTCTTTCTGCGAGTCAGCAAGTAAGACGTGGATGTCCGGGACAAAGCCCGGCCATGACAGGATTGTGTCTCGCGTCATCATCGCGCCGGGCGGCAAAATTCGCAAGCAGAGTCTCGTCTATCCCCACTATTCGCGCCGCAGGCCCATAAAGCCCAATTTTCATTCGACCGGTTGGACTTGTCCGAGGTCGAAGCCCGGATAGACGAAAGCACCGGCGACGCGCTCGCAATCTTTTTCCGACACGCCGACACTGCGGGCGACGTCGTACCAGGTCGCCTTGACGCGATCCTTCATGTCGCCAACGATGGCCGCGGCCGCGTCCGCGGGCAGCAGGAACCGGGTGGATTGGGAGAGCAGATTGTCGGCGTTGGCAAGGCGGCCCTGGTCGCCGCAGATCATCGCAAGGTCTCTGCGTTCGACGCTCACGAGCGGCGTCGGCGTCAAGTCATAGGCAGGCGAGAGCCTCCAGTCCTGCGCCTTGGCGAGGACGGCGTGATTGCGCGGATGATCGTCGATATTGGAGATCAGGGCATTGAAGCACATGCGCCGAAACAGTTCCGCCGCATCTTTCTTCGGCTCGGCGCTGACGCGGCGCAACTCCTCGGCAAGCAGGACATAAGACCACTTGTCCCGCGACTGTAGCGTGTCCTCGGCTCGCAGCAGCGTGAGCGCGCTGACCATCCTGGCGCGGCAGTAGCCGTCGGGCGCCTTCTCGCGGTCGAAGCGCTTGATGAGAAGGACATCGCGCGCGCCGATGGCGACAAGCTTGCTCTCCGCGACGGTCAGGCCGCATGACCGCGCCAGCACGAGCATGGCGTGCTCGACACGCGCGCTGTTCCACAGATCGTCGAGGCGGTTGAATTTGGCGATCCACAGACCATCGCTATCCTCGACCGTCGCCTTGGGTCGCGCGCCGCCGATCGACGTGCCCATGAGAAGGAATTCTTCCGCCTGGCTGACATCCGCATCGGCCGGAAGATCCTCGTCGTTGACGATCGCATCGGCAAGCGCCTGCAACCTGGCAAGACCGATGGTCTGATTGAATTTCCGCAGTGGCGCGGGGGGCTTCTGCCCGAGGCCGAAGCCCAGCGCTCCGGCACGATCGTCCGGCGACACGAGAAGGTAGTCGAGCTCGGACAAGAGCGCTTTCCCGGCGTGACGCTCGATGACGCGCCTTCCCCAATAGTCGGGAGCGGCGTCGCGCAGCGCGCCGAAGACGCCTTTCATCGCCGTCGTTTCGTACGTACGGGGTTCGAGCAAGAGCTCGACCGGATCGATGGCAAGCGCCTCAGGGCGGGCCAGATAGGATTTGCCGTAGACCAGCCGCCCGAGCGGCGCCCCATCCCGAGCCGTGGCAGCTTCAAAGCGCGCGGCAGTGACCGGCGCGGTCGCGCCGGGCAGCGTGATGTAGACAAAGCATTCGCTCGGTTGGGGCTCAGAAGTCATTGCTCAGCTCGCGGCGACGGCGCGCGCGCGGGCTCGCGCATGCGCGCAAGTCGTGTGCCCACTTCGTCAGCGCCCGGGTCCGCAAGGTCCGACAGCTGATCGATGAGGCCATATACCCACAGCAGCGCGGCATAGACCGCAACGCCCGTAGAGAGTTTCCCCTTCTCTGCGTCGGCAACGGCATAGCGGCTGGTCCCGATCTTCTGGGCAACCTCTCGCGCCGTGAGACGTCGGCGCAGGCGTGCCGTCTTGAGGTCGCCGCCCAGCTTCTTGAGGGCTTGGTCGACCTGGTACGGAGGGGTTCCGAGGAGCGGGTTGCGCGCCATGTTTTCTTGAGCCGTCACAATGCCATGTAATGTTGGCTTAAGACAACATAGCGTCGAACGATCCAACGTCAAGTTTTGATATCTTAAGACACCATTATCGATCTGAACGTTATCTCAAGACAACAACTTGTCATCGAGGCCCTCAGTTTTGCCAGACGCAGCCGTGGGATTTCAACCTGAAAGGGGCGAACGAGTTCGCACTGGCGCTTGCGGTCCAGCGCCGGCCGCAGCGAGCGAGCCGGCCCCCTCCCAAGAGTCCCGCAAAGAAGTCAAAAATGATATGCGGCTTTAATCATTTTAATTGCATACGCCTTTTTGCAGCCACTGAAAGTTGCCCCCCTTATCAATTCTCAAAATAGAGACGGGCGCCGCGACCATACTCGGTGTGGTGTTGTGCTGAATATCCATCAGATAATTCAGCGCCGGGACAATCCCCATTTGGTCCCAAATTTTAGAATTGTGCACGAACTCTGCTTGAGCCGCTTCATAGTATCCCATCATCGAAATTATACTATTGGTAGCGATACAAAGATTGCCAGGGCAACTTTGATCAACAACCTCAATGCTGTCCGGGTCGGCCTTATTCGGTAACATGAAGTCGCTCAATCTGACATCGGTATTTTTTACGAAAATGATAGTGGCGGCGTGGCCCGATTTCAAAGCCTCATCGTAACTGCGGGGGTTTATTCTTTTTATCCGAGGGGGCAGTTCTTTCAACTGGCTAATGAGCTCACGATCAAATCGCGTGACGATTTCGTCGAAAGAACCTCCGGCTTTTATCGCCGTTTCTGCGGTCGCCCAGATGTCAAATGCGCCCCCTGGCTCGTTCAGAATCCCAGAAGTCGCCCACGCGAACTGATCGGTGATATGGATCTTACACGCGGTCCCTATATCGCGCCCATCAGTCTTGGCCAGTTTGGAATCTGCGGCGATGATGCTGGCCTCTTCGGTCCTAAGAACGATAACAAGAGTATTTCCGCGCGCGTAAGAACTCGCAAAAAATGATACAATGATCCCGCAGTACAAAAATGATCGCATAGTCATAGCTTTGTTCCTAGTTGGGTGGCACCGCGAGCCCCGCCCAGCGCATCAACGATCCAACGAAGACTGTGCGCCCATAGCTCGGCGTCCTCCAGGAGCGAACCGCCGACCGCCATGCAACACGGTCCTTTTCACCATCAAACTCAGCGAAGACAAGTTCGATAAGACCAATACGATAAATCGATGTTATGTGAAGCCCGTACGCAACAGTAGCTGTTGAATCAACCGAGTCCCATCCTGGCAAAACGTTCATGTTGTTCTACTCCCGGTGCCTCCAATGTTCATAGGAGCACTACCGCTTTCTTCATTTGACTGAGCCTGTAGCTTCTTCGGGTGGAGGCGGCAGCATATTCATGGTCTCACGAATGAATTGCGCCGGCACAACGACAGCATAGTTTAAGTCTCGATTCGCGAACTCAGGCAACAATGATCGCACGTCTTGAGTCACCAATCCCAAGACGCCTTGACCGACACCAAGATGCAATTGTCCTTTAAAAACGCGGTTGACATAGCTGAAGTAAACCGGTCCGCCGCTATTCCCATTGAGGATGTGAGCGTCGAATGCCCACTGCTTCACAAGCTTCATCGGCGTCAGCGGATACGAAGCGACGTGACCGACGCGAAGGATGGGAAATCCCCCTGGTGTTGACGCTGCGGCGGGGAATCCAAGAATAAATGCCTCATCGCCGGGGTGCACTTCAACGTCTTCAAGACCTTTGTCGGTCACTAGTGAATCTGGCAGAAGGCCCGTCATCGGTACCACGTCAGGCAAGTTCGCGTACATTGCGGCAACATCCGCGGTCGGGTGCTTGACGTACAAGGCCTGCCCGGCTTTCCTAATGGGAAACTCATACCAAAAGGTCGTGTAAGTACCGTCGCCGTCCTTGCGGCGGAGTTGCAGCGTCGCGTTGTCGCCGCTGATTCCATCCAAGACATGCGCAGCCGTCATAAGCACGATGTGCGCAGTCTTCGAGTTGTCCTTGTACGGCATGCCCATCACGAAAACGGTTCCAAAAGACATGCTGCCTGGCTGCGCGGCCGCAGGACCGGTTATCAAAAAGGTCGCGTGCATGAGGAGCGTGTTTAGCTCCTCGCTCGGCGACGGCGCGCGAGTGACCGTCGTCGTTGCAGTGGTCGCCTGTGACTCCGTGACCGCAGGTAGAGGCTGACCCCACACGGCGGCAGTCGCGACGATGGACGCCGACAGTGTGGTCAATAGTCGAAACAGGGGCCAGCATGCTCGGATCTCGCGATCCAGAAACGGCTGCTCTTTGGCAATTCCCATGGGGACCCCCGTGTTGACTTTCGTGACCATGGTGTACACTATTTGTTCTCGTTGGTATAGCGGCGATTGGCGAGGCCCTTTCGCTCGGCTCACGCGTCGTTGCACCGTGCATCCTGGTCGCAAGGCGATCCCAAGGACAGGAGGCGGCTCATCCATGTGCGGCCGACCCCTCGAACGCTTGGATCATGACAATTGCCGCGCGGCGACCGTGCTTGTCGCGGCGGCAGCCATGGTCGCCCTCGTGCCGCCAGCCGAGGCTGCGACCAAGCGCGCGCTCGTGCTGGGACATAGATGGCGCGAATCGCGGCCGGCGCGAGGGCGCGCACTTCCGCGACTCGGCCCCCGCTCCAGGCAAGCGTGGGGCAAAAGAGTCGTATCCGCGGTTCCGCGCGGCGCGCGGCCTCAATGAAACGCCGCCGCTCCGCGGCGTTCACATAATTTGGGGCCGCCGGACGAGCCAAGGAGGCTCATCCCGTCGTGGGCATGCGGAGGCATCGGCGCCTCGCCTGAAACAGAATGACCGATTCTGTTTCAGCACGGAGACGCTCCGGAAATCAGCGGATTAGCGAGATGCGTAAAGAGAGGCCGAAGTGACCGGCTTAGGCGCTCCCAGACCGGACATATCGCGACGCCGCAGTGAACCGCCGCTCCGGGCCAATAGCCTACATGATTTGGTGGGTCTCAAGCGAATATCCTGTCGAGCGAAGAAATATCAAAGCCGTTCCCGTTGAGATTCGCCCGCGTCCAATCCACGAATCGATACCGCTCGGTGAACCGGACTTTAGATGTATCATCTGGAAAAAAGTCGACGATAGCAAGCGGCTTCTTCTTTCGACCGAGTTCATCCACATCCCAATTGTATCGCTGATAGTTGCTTACCCACTCATAGAGAATCTGGCGAGCATATTCATCTTGGGTGGGCAGTGAAAAGCCGATGATGGCCATGCCAAAATTGTAGTAGCCGGCATTTCCCATCCCCTCCCAAAAATCGTTCATGCGCGTGGCGTAAAGCAGCTTAGCCGCTGACGGCGCAAGAATGCGCGGAGTGGCCATAAAGAGGAGGTCCTTGGCATAAATCGCTTTCAGGTTTTTTACACGGTAAACGTTCCTCAGCGGATCTGCGTCGGGCCGCGGACCGTCGGCCAAACGCTCTATGCCCAGAGCCCGCTCATGCGAAAATATGATGTCCTCAGGTGGAGAAGCCTTTTGCTTTTGGTGCCAGACAATTCGGCGTTCAAATTGGGTGCGGTCGAACCAGTCGATGGAGCCGTGGACTTTAAGAATTACCACCACGTCATCGCGGCTGGTATCGATAGTGCCGCCAAACTCATCAATGCTCTTGAAGCGGCTGGTGAATAGTCGATAACGCTTGCCCACGGCATCAAGAGCCCGCTCAAGCAACGTGTCATAGTTGAAGGTGATGATGGTGTCGCGCGGATCAAGGCGCTTGGCGAATTCGAGATAGAGCTCCGGCACCGTTTCAAGCGCGTTGACGTGTCTGGCCAGGATGCTGCCGATCAGGAACTTCGTGACTATTGTCCCCTCGTTGCCGTCGTCGCTCCAGGTGTCGCCGCCACGCAGGCCGAGATAGTGCTCAACATCAAGGAAGCGCATGAAGTCTTCGAAATCTACTGTCTCTGGCGTTAGCGCGCTGCCATTTGTTCGACTTCGGAATTCGATGTAGTGGGCGAGATCGTCATTAAATTTGGACGCCCTATGGTCCAAAGGATAGCGTGCCGCCCTCTCACGGATTTCATTCCAAAGATCGACCATGAGCGGCAATCCTGCCGGCCGTGAGAAGCCTGCGCCGAGGATAATCAGTCGATACTGGCGAGGCGCCTCTTGCCTTTGAGCGTCGTGTTTGGGGCGGTGCTCGCGAAATTCGATAAATCGTAAATAGGCATCTTCGCTCTCGAAGTGAAAACTCATGTACCCAGGCTGAACTTCGGCCCAGCGATCTGACCCCCGCGAAAATTCATTGGCCGCTTCGAACAGAAGTTGGAATTCGGATATGTCGCCGTCTACCCGAGCGACAAATTCACAATTTCTGGGCATATCGCATCTTCCAGCCATGGCGCCGCGATACAGCGTGGTCAAGCGCGATGGTATCATTTACTTGTGCGCAGAGCATCAGCGAAGGCAGTGCACGGATGCGGTCTGGCGGTAGGCGCCGCATTGGGCCACGGCTGGGCGCCTGACCTGAAAGGTCGATGAAGGCGGAGCCACCCTGATCGAGCCGGCGCGGCGCCCGAAGCCATGTCCGGGCGTCGCTACCTTCCCGCGTATCGCCTCGCACCGAGTGCCGGGGCTGCGCGTCTGTCTGGGCGGACACGGCGGTAAGTATTCGCCGCGAGGGCGCCAGCTTTCGGTCGTGCGGACATGGCGGGACGCCCGGTCGCACACAAGCGGTCATGCACTTCGCCCCGCCGTGCGGTTGATGTAACCTCGCGACGCCGCCTGGCCGGCCCCGCGCCTGCCGATGATCCGCGCTTCCCGCAATGGCTGGCGGCGCAATGTGCGCAAGCGCCCGAAGGCAGCAGAACAGACGGAGGCTTCGATGCGCGCGAAAGCAAGCGGCCCCGGTCGCCGCCGTTTCTTGCAGGCAGGTGGCGCGGCGATCGCCGGCGCGACGCTCGGCCCGCTGCTGCCGGCCGAACGCGCGGTCGCGCAGACCCGCACCGTCTACGTCAACACCTGGGGCGGCAGCTGGACCGCGGCCGAGGACGCCGCCTTCTTCAAGCCGTTCACCGCGGCGACCGGGATAGCGGTGCGCACCGTGGCGCCGGTCTCGTATGGCAAGCTCAAGGCGCAGGTGGCGAGCGGCAATTACGAGTGGGACGTCGGCGAGATCAACCAGTCCGATTGGCTGCGGGCCGAGCGTGAAGGCCTGGTCGAGCCGATCGACTGGACGATCGTGCAGAAGGACAAGCTGTTTCCCGGCGCCGTCTTCGCCAACGGCATCTCCTATTGCGCGCTCGGCACCAATCTCTGCTATCGCAAGGACAAGTTCCCGAACGGCGGCCCGCAATCCTGGGCGGATTTCTGGGACGTCAAGAAGTTTCCCGGCACACGCTCGCTCTACAACAGCGCGCCGCGCACGCTGATGTTCGCGCTGCTGGCCGACGGCGTGCCGGCCGACAAGGTCTACCCGTTCGACCTCGATCGCGCCTTCAAGAAGCTCGACGCGATCAAGCCGCACATCAAGGTGTGGTGGACGCAGGGCAACCAGTCGCAACAGCTCATCCGCGACGGCGAGATCGACATGATGGCGATCTGGAACGCGCGGGCGAGCGAGTTGGCGCAGCAGGGCGTGCCGGTCGAGCTCGTGTGGAACGGCGCCCATCTCAGCATCACGATGTGGGGCGTCGCCAAGGGGGCGCCCAACCGCAAGGCGGCCTGGGAGTTCATCCAGTTCGCCGTTGGGCCCCGGCAACAGGCCGAGTTCTGCAACCGCCTCTATTACGGGCCGACCAATCCGCAGGCCTACGCGTTCGTGCGGCCGGAGGTCGCCAGGCAGATGCCGACCTACCCGGCGAACGCCAGGCAGGCCGTCACCGCCAATGCGGCGTGGGAGGGGGCGAACGCCGCCATGCTGCAGGAACGCTTCACGCAATGGCTGGCCGGCTGACGGCCGCGCCTCCCGACGCCACGGCAGCGGCCGGC
>Ga0209006_10007082_pt1 | contig 10135 bp, 8 predicted proteins | sample JacPin_JW_Ref_O2_FD_188567 | JGI IMG/M metagenome (GOLD analysis project Ga0209006, IMG submission 188567) | Forest soil microbial communities from Algoma, Ontario, Canada - Jack Pine, Ontario site 1_JW_Ref_O2 (SPAdes) (version 2) | ecosystem: Environmental > Terrestrial > Soil > Boreal... | reverse complement strand
TTGAGTGCGAAACCCGCCGGATATTTTCATCTTCACCTTCATCATCCGAATGTCCTGCTCGGCCTGATTGTTGGTAAACGGAACGGCGAAGTCGAATAGGAAGCGCAACACTTCGGTCTTAAAGTCACGCAGGCGGACCAGCAGATTGTGCCCCGGGCGCTTATACCAGCCCGCCAAAAGAAAGACTCTCGATGGGAAGGGTTGATTGACAGCGGCTCCGAGGTGCGATTCGTAAGCTCGAATTCGGGCCGGAGACAGAGTGATGGGCACGCCACTGAAGGTGACGCGCGAGGAGCATACGACGCAGGAACTGCGGCGTTTGGCATCGGACATGAAGGACGCAGGGCAGGCCCGGAGGGTGCATGCGATTTCGTTCGTGATGGATGGATGGTCACGGGCGCGTGCGGCGGCGTTCGGGTGCGTGGACCGCCAGACGTTGCGCGACTGGGTTGAACGTTACAATGAGTGTGGCGTGGATGGCTTGGCGACGCTCACGTCGCCAGGCAGGCCGCGATTGCTGACACCAAGCCAGGCCGAGGAGCTTCGGGAGGTCGTGACGAGCGGGCCTGACCTCAACAAGGATGGGGTCGTGCGCTGGCGCTGCGTGGACCTTGTCAAACAGTCTTGCGTTCGCTTCAGTGTGCGCGAAGTGCATCCCAGCACCATGGCGAAATGGCTTCGTCGCCTGCGCCTGACGAAAATGACGGCGAGGCCGTTCCACCCGAAGAAGAACGAGGCCGCGCAGGAGGAATTCAAGGAAAACTTCAAGGACATCGTGGAATCCGCGTTACCCGATGAAGTAAAAGAGAAAGGGCTGCCCATCGAGTTCTGGTTCCAGGACGAGGCTCGGGTAGGGCAGCAAGGCACGTTGTCACGCGTATGGGCACCGATCGGCTCGCGTCCCGCCATGGTGCGCGATAACCGTCGTGCGAATGCATATATCTACGGTGCCATTTGCCCATGCCGCCGCGTCGGCGCGGCTCTCGTCATGGGGACGGCCAATACCGAAGCCATGAACGAACACCTGAAGGTAATCAGCGCGAGGGTGGCATCCGGCGCGCACGCCGTACTCATCTGCGACGGTGCCGGATGGCACGCCAAGAGCAAGGAAATCGTCGTTCCCACCAACATAACGCTCGTGACGCTGCCCGCGTATTCTCCTGAACTCAACCCTATGGAAAACGTCTGGGAGTTCCTCCGCGATAACAGGTTCGGCGCCCAGGTCTGGAAATCATACAAAGAGGTCGTTCGCGCCTGCTGCGATGCATGGAACTGGTTCGTTTCCGACGCTCCGCGGATCGCATCTATCGGAACCCGTGAGTGGGTGTTTCTTTAGGCGCATTCGTATAACTGGCATTCAAGTAGATGCCGGGCAGCGTGCTTGTAGCGGGACGATTTCGCGCCATTGAGTGTGTCCTCGATCATGGCGCGCCGGAGCAAGATCGCCGCCAACGGGTGCTTCCCCTCGACCAGCCGCGCTATCGGATCCAGCAGGAAGTAGAAATTGCCGTCAATCTCCGAGGCACGCGTCAGCACCAGCTGAGCAGCGCGGGTCTGGTCCGGCCACTCGCGGAAGAAGTCGAGTGCTGCCGAGAAGTTTCGGAAGCCAAGGGCATACTTCATCGCCCTTTCCTCGGCCTCGAAGTCGTCGAAGTCCGGTAGATTCTTCAAGTAGATACGTAGCTGTTCGGCTGACAGGCGTTCCTCAAACGCCTTCCAGCGAAGCGTTTGCGCCTGGTCCTTTTGACCGGTCGCATCAAGCGACTCGATGTAGACTTCTTCCCACGTGGTTTCGGGACCATGCATCGTCAGGTAGAGGTCATCGTCATCTTCGGCCCGGCGCGCACGCTGCTTCGGCCGCGCCTTCTCCAGAGCGGCAAGCGCCTCCGTCGCTCGGCCGGCACCCAGGAGACGGCGACCGATCTCCGTGCCCATGTGCGACCGGGCACGGTCTTCCAGGGGGATCAGTGCAATGTAAGCGTCGACGTCGGATTGGCTGTCTGCGATCTCCTGCAGGGCATGCCGCATGGCACTCGCGTGCCCGTCCCGTCCGCCCACTTTTGATCCCGCGTTTGTCAGCGCCTGCGCAAGTCGGTTCTTAAGGTGAGCAATGCCCACTTCGCCGAGGGCCGGGACGATCGCTTTCACCAAGCCATCAAAGACGCCGTAGTCGTTGGCCGACAGCGCCGCGAACACCTGATCTGCGAGGCCCACGGGATCAGGTCGGGCCTTGGTGGCAATCTCTCCGAGATCCTCGCAGGCCGATCTGAAGACATCCCCGACCGAACCGTTGCTGTCGTCAACGCGATTGATCACCGGTTCGGCCAGCGCCATGAACCGCCACATCAGATCCAATGCCAAGTCGGGGCGCGTCTGGGCGACCCGCTCGACGATCATTGTCCGTTGCAGGTCGAGGTCCTTTACGAAGTCTCGCCGTTTCTGCCAATCGACGAACGACCGCGCATTCTTCAGAGTGGTGATGCGCTTGCCGATCTCGGCGGCTATGCTGTCGCCGCCGACTTGCGCAGCCAGTTCCAGGCGAAGGCGGCGCTTCACCTCAGCGTCGGCATCCGCAAGGTCGACAAGGATCGCGGCAAGACGCTCGGGCCCGAGCGCTACCAAATTTTCTAAGGTGACCGTCTTCTTTGGCGCCATACCGTCAGCGTCTCCAGAGCCCTTCGAACCGGCTGGCGGCGGTCCGCGTGTAGTGGACAGTGTGCTTGGGATCGCGATGGCCCAGGTAGTCCTGAATGAGCCGCAGGTCATAGCCCTTGTTGGCGAGATAGTAGCCGCATGAATGGCGCAGCATGTGCGGCCGGACAGGAGGTAGGCCAGCCCGCGCCGCGGCCGCGGCGATCAGGTAGTTCACAGACTGCCGGGTGAGCGGCTGGCTGCGTTCAGAGATGAACAGCCAGGGCAGCGCATCCGATCGTGAACCGAGGTAACGTTTGATGGCCCGCAGCCGGGGCCTACTGAGAGACCGCCGCCCGGTCCGGCAGAGCATGGGCCGCCAGGTCCAGCATACCCGACGCACTGCGCCACTGCCTGCACTGGTAATATTAGGATCGTCAAGGGGTCACCTGCCGATTTGTTCAAAATCGTACGCTAAGCCCGTGCCACCAAGCGGCGGAGCGTCATCGTCCCGGCACTCTGTCGAACAGTTCTCTGAACAACCGCTCGCTCTCCGCCAGTCCCTGATCCGTCAGCACAACGGACTTCGCCTTGCCGACTGGATTTTCGATCATGCCCTTGCGATGCAGTCGGTCCAGCACCTCCCAGTCGTGCCCCTTCCAGGCACGGGCTCCGTGCAGGGTCAGTTGGAGCAGTGCCAGCACTGTCTCGTCGATTTTGTCGGTATCGATGGCCACTGCTGCTCTCCTCGCTTAGCCGAGGCCGGCGCGTTGCGCAGCGACGATGCGTGATACAGTCGGCCCGCTGATATTGTAGAGCCGCGCCATTTCGGCGCCGGTCTTACGGCCGGAGATGACGCTGTCGGCGATCTCGCGGCGTTTCGCAGCATCCAGCTTTTTCCGGCGCCCGCCGACGCGGCCTTCGGCGCGGGCTGCGGCCAGGCCGGCGGAGGTTCGCTCGCGGATCATGGCGCGTTCGAACTCAGCGAACGCGCCGACCATCTGCATCATCATTCGCCCCGCCGCAGTGGTGGTGTCGATGTTTTCGGTCAGGGAGCGGAAGCCGCCTCCGGCTGCTGCGATCCGTTCCATAACGTGCAGCACGTCCTTCAGCGATCGAGACAGGCGGTCGAGCTTCCAGACGACAAGGGTGTCGCCTTCGCGCAAGTGGTCGAGCACCCGGTGCAATTCTGGTCGGTCCCAGCGTCCACCCGACGCCGCTTCCTCGAAGATACGGCGGCATCCGGCGGCTCGAAGTGCCCGGGCCTGCAGGGTGTTGGTCTGCTCATCGCCTTTGGATACGCGAGCATAACCAAGCAGCAGGCCGCCGCCGGACTGCCCAGGATCTTTCACAAACGAACGTTTGCGGATGGATTTAGCGGGCACGGCGAAGCCTCGCGATTTTGCTTTCAATATCCTGTTGCAGAATTGTGCCGAAAGGCAACCTGTTTATGAACGGGGCGCCGCCGCCAACCGGAGCCCGACATGCCCGTCCGCACCCTGCTGTCTTCCGAGCAACGAACTCGGCTGTTCTCTATTCCGACCGACATGGCCGCCATGGCAAGGCACTACGTGCTCGACGCCGCCGATCTCGCCATTGTCCGCGCCCGGCGGCGTGTCAGCAACCGACTCGGTTTCGCCATCCAGCTTTGTGTCCTCCGCCATCCCGGGCGCGTGCTGGACCCAACCGAGTCGCCGCCTTTGCCGATGCTCGCTTTCGTCGCGCCGCAGATCGGTGCCGATCCGGCGCTGTTCGGCGAATACGGCCGCCGGGCGGAGACGCGCCGCGAGCATTTGCTCGAACTCCAAAGATTCCTGGGCCTCCGAAGCTTCGGTCTCGACGAATGGCGTGCGTGCCTTCGGATCAGCACGGATGCCGCCTGGGCCACGGATCGCGGCGAGCCCATCGTCCAGGCGATGCTCGCCCATCTCCGCGCGAACAACATCCTTCTGCCTTCGGCGACGGTGTTGGAGCGAATCGGGCTGGCCGCCCGTGTCCGGGCACGCAAGAAAACCTTCGAGGCACTCGCGGCCGGGATGACCGACGCCGAGCGGGACAGGCTGGCGGGTTTGCTGGCGGTCGATCCGGACCTGCGCCGGTCGCGCTTCGCCTGGCTGCGAGACTACTCGGAGTCGCCCGCGCCCTCGAACATCGTCGCACTGTTGGATCGCCTCGAATACGCACGAGGGCTTGGCATCGACCCGGCACGCGCCGGACGCATCCATACCACCCGCCTCGCGCGCTTGATCGACGAAGGTGCGATCATGACTGTCCCCCACATCGCCGAACTCGAACCGGCGCGGAAGACGGCGATTCTCGTCGTCCAGGCCGCGAGCCTCGAAACTCGGCTGACGGACGCAACGCTCGCCATGTTCGAGAAATACATGGGGACGCTGTTCAGCCGGGCACGCAACCGCGACGAGAAGCGTTTCCAGGCGACCCGGCGCGACGTCGCCAAAGCTCTGGTCCTGTTCCGCCGCACCATCGCCGCCCTACGGCAGGCGAAGGACGCCGGCGAAGACGGCGTCGCCGTCGTCGAGCGCGAGATCGGCATGGAACAACTTGACGACGTGTTGCCCGTCATCAGTGCCGTTGCCGACGTCGCCGATCAGGACATCCTGGTCACGGCGGCCGAACGATATTCGGTGCTACGTCGGTTCAGTCCGCGCTTCCTCGCCGCGTTCGACTTCCGGTCAAGCACGCCGAACGATCCCTTTCTCGCCGCCGTCGATCTTCTCCGCACCCTGGACCGCGGCGGCACCCGCGCGTTGCCCAAACGGCCGCCGTCCTCATTCCTGCCGCCGCAATGGCGCAAGCTGATCTTCGCGAACGGCGCGGCAGACCGACGGCTCTACGAAACGGCGGTGCTTGCCATGCTCCGCGACAGGCTGCGGGGCAGCAACATCTGGGTCGCGGGCAGCCGCGATTATCGGGCCTTCGAGAACTACCTCCTACCCGCCGAGGCTGCCCGGGACATGGGAATCGACGGCGAGACCGATCCCGGACGTTACATCGCGACCCGGACGGAGGCATTGCGCAAACGCCTGACGCTCGTGGCCGAACGCGCCGGGCGCGACGAACTCGACGGGGTCGAGATCGAGGACGGCAAGCTGTTCATCGCCCGCACCCCGCCAGTTGTGCCTGAGGCGGCACGCGATCTGGCACTGCGGCTGAACGAACTGCTGCCACGGGTGCGGATCACCGAGGTGCTGAGCGATGTCAATGCGTGGACCGGATTCGCGGATCGGTTCGTCCATCTGCGCACCGGCAATCCCGCCGGCGACAAACCGGCGCTGCTAGCGGCAGTACTCGCCGACGGCACCAATCTCGGCCTCGCCCGCATGGCCGACGCGTCGCAGGGCCTTGGCTATTACCATCTCGTCAACGTGGCGCAGTGGCACCTCAGCGACGACAACTACGTCGCCGCGCACGGGGCGATTATCGACGCCCATCACAAACATCCCATGGCGGCGATCTGGGATGACGGCACGACCTCATCCTCGGATGGGCAATACTTTCGTGCGGCGGGCCGCGCTGGAGCGGTCGGCTCGGTCAACGCCAAATATGGCATCGACCCCGGCGCGGTGATCTACACGCATGTCTCCGGCCGTTACGGTCCGTTCTACACGCGGGTCATTTCGGCGACGATGAGCGAAGCACCCTATGTACTCGACGGACTGCTGCATCATGTCCACCAGACCGACCTGCGCATCGCCGAGCACTACACCGACACCGCCGGCGCGACGGATCATGTGTTCGGCCTCTGCCACCTGTTGGGCTACCGGTTCGCGCCCCGGATCAAGGATCTGAAGGACCGCAAGCTCTACACGGTCGAGAAACCCGCCAACTGGCCGCTGCTCGCCCCGCTGATCGGCGACACCGTCGAAACGACGGCAATCCACAGGCAGTGGGCCGAATTGATGCGGTTGAAAGCCTCCATCGAGGCCGGAACGGTCGTGCCGTCCATGATCCTGCGGAAGCTGGCGGCTGCCGGCGCCGGAAACGCGCTGGCGCGGGCATTGCGCGCGCTCGGGCGGATCGAGCGGACCTTGTTCACTCTGCAATGGTTGGCCGATCCGGCCCTACGCCAACGTAGCCACGCGGGACTCAACAAGGGCGAGGCCAGCAACGCGCTGCGACGCGCGGTGTTCTTCCATCGCCAGGGCGAAATCCGCGATCGCACATTTGAAAACCAGAGCTTTCGCGCCTCCGGCCTGAGCCTCATCACTGCCGCCATCGTTCACTGGAACACAGTCTACCTCGGTCAGGCAGTCCAACACCTAAACGCTCAGGGAGTGACGCTTCCCGAAGATCTCCTGGCCCACGTTGCCCCGCTTGGCTGGGAGCACATCGGTCTGGCCGGCGATTACGTCTGGAGCGCGTCCGACCGCGATGCACCGTTTCGACCGCTACGCGATGTTCGGACTACGTTCCCGCCCCTGGCGGCTTAGCGTACGATTTTGAACAAACCGGCAGGTGACCCCTATTACAACATCGGAGGAGAAACGAGCATCGACGCGATTCATCAGGGTAACGCCGCCGACACGCTGCGACTGGGCGCCGGCATGGGTGCGCGGCTCTGGCCCGGCGGCGACCTGGTGCTGAATGCCGAGTCCGTCGTTGCCAAGCCCGAAAGCGAGCCGAACGCCTGGGGCGTCAGGCTCACTCTCCGACAGTTCTGGTAGCGTGCACCGCGCCTCGCCGATCAGGACGGCCGGGCGAAGGTGATGTTGTCGTCGATGACGGCGTTCGGACCGATCGGCACTTGACGTGGGCTTGGCAGGTTCAGGCTGTGGAAGGTTATCTTGTCGCGCCAGACCTTGCGCAGGAAATCCTCGAACACCTGGATGGTGAGCTGCTCGCCGGGGCAGCGGCGATAGCCGAAGCCGAATGGCGCGAATCCGGCATAGTCGCAAACCGGCAGTGGCTTGCCGTCGACCACGCCGAATACCGTGCCGAACGCGCTGTTCGCCATGGCTGCGTTGCGGCCGTCGCTGACCTTCATCGTCGTGAGGTCGAATGGGCACTTGGCGAACCCGATCTGCTTGCTCTTTGCTTCGTCCACTTGGACACTGGTTGGCACATTAAGGTAGCGGCCCGGGTCGAATTGCTGCGGATTGGTCCAGTGCATCGGATCGAAGCTGGTCGAGGTGTGCGGCGAGATGATGTAGCCGCTGCGCTCGTAGGGCAGGCCGAAGCGCACGAAGGGCGAGACGCTGTCGCCGTAATTGTCGCTCGAGCCAGCCTGCCGCGTATCCGAAATCGACGAGATGCTACCACCGTTTGGCGAGATCGTGCGGAACAGCTCCATGACGAACATCTCGAGTGGCGTGTAGGGAGCGCCGTTCGCGGCATCCGGATTGCCTGACATCGTCTTCTCAAATGCCGAGCGGACGTTGGGATCGCCGCCATCCTGACTGAGGCGCGACATGATGCCGAACATCGTGTTGCCCCACTGACTGAACGCGACGAAGTTGTGGAAGCACTCGAAAACGACGTCCTTCTTGCTGAAATGCGCGCCGTCGCCAGCATTCTTGAGCCAATACCAGGCGATCGTTCGCTCCGGGTTGGCGATGCGCCCTTCGGCAATGTCGTCCAGCCGCTCGTCGATCCAGGTCTTAAGGGAGCTCAGCAGCGCGCGCACTGTCATGTAATTGTCGTAGACGATCGGCTGCGTCGGGTCGCGGAAGGCGAGCACGGTATTGAAGCTCTCGCCAATCGTACGGACCTGCGGCGGAATCGCGTCCCCTTTCACCCCGAGGTGCAGGTCCCAATAGATGTCCCAGTAATAGTCGAGATAATGCCGCATGAAGGGCTTGCCGGCGAATTTCGGGGCGAGCAGCCCGTCAAAGAACGCGACGGCTTTGGCGCCGTACATTGGCCGGTAAAGGTCAGGCGTGACAGCGGACATGTAGATCCGCTTGCGAAGGTTGTTGTCGCCGCGCTTCTCCAGCCCCTGCAGGAACACCGTGACGCCCTCCTCGGGCGTAGGTTTCCAGTCCTGGTAGATCAGCCCCCAGAGGTCGTGGGGCAGAGCGTTCTCCTTGGTAAACGTCACGTCGATCATCGGCAATGCGGGACGTTCCCCTTCATAGAGGCTGGTGAGGAAGAACGGGACGACGGCGTTCTCGACGTAGGTCCGGTCGAAATGCGCCGGAATGGAGGCGCGAAACCGGGCCAGCGCCGCGGCAAGATCCGGCGATGCGGGACTGGCGGCCGAGGTATCAGCAGCGGAAGCGGGGCCGGAGCAGTCGCCCTCGAAATCGAAATTCGCGGATTCAGTTGTCGAGAACGACACGCGCATCGGCCGCATCCTAGATAAGGTCCGTGCACTCGGCCTCGACAAAAACACCTACGTGTTCTGGACCACCGACAACGGCGCCTGGCAGGACGTTTACCCTGACGCTGGATACATGCCGTTCCGTGGCACGAAAGGCACTATCCGCGAAGGCGGCGTCCGTGTGCCGTCAATCGCCTGGGGACCCAAGATCAAGCCGAATTCGAAAAATTCCGAGATCATCGGCGGTCTCGATTACATGGCGACGTTTGCCGCTGAGAGCATTCAAAATCCTGGGGGGCTGGAGAGTTGGGTTAGGTTCTGGGCTCACGGGGAGAGGTAGGTCTGGTGCCGAAGCTGGTATGGCGGGTGAAGTTGGTGGCGGAGCTTCGGCCTGGCGTTCTGACGGAGACTGAGGTGGCCCGCATCGAGCGCGACGAGCAAGCCGGCTTGGCTGACCTGGGGCTTCGGCTCGCCGAGACGAAGCGGTTGACCGCGGCGCTTCAGGCCGAGATCGTTCCGGCGCAGGTGGCCGCGGTGGGTGAGCAACGTCGCTGCTGTTCGTCTTGCGGGCGCCAGCTGGCCAGTAAGGGCCATTACCCTGTGACGTTCCGCTCTTTGTTCGGCGATGTGCCGGTGCGGGTCCGACGGTTGCTGGTCTGTCCTTGTCAGGGACCGTTTGCGGTGAGAGCTTCGGCGTGTTGGATCTCGGTCATGATGCGGTCGCACCGGAGCTGGCCTACGTCACGGCCCGATATGCGGCGCTGGCGCCGTTCAGCAAGGTCGCGGTCTTGTTGTCCGAGCTGCTGCCGATCACCGGGGCGCAAAACGCAGGCACAGTTCGAAACAGGACGCTGCGTGTGGGTGAGAAGGTCGTTTGTCGGAACGTCACCGAGACGGCGCAGCGGACTACGACCTCGCCCGGCGGTCCCGTGGTGGTCGGGCTTGACGGCGGCTACGTGCGCAGCCGGCACCGGCAGGAGGAGCGCCATTTCGAGGTGATTGCGGGCAAGGTGATCGACGCCGATGGCCTCCAGCACCGCTTCGCCTTTGCCCGCAACGGCCAGGCGGCCTCAGCCGAAGCATTCGCGCAGGCGCTCGCTGCAGCCGGGGTGCATGCCGACACGCCGGCGACAGTGCTGTGCGATGGTGATGCCGGGCTGTGGCGGATGCAGCGCGCGGCGTTGCCAGCAGCCACGGTTGTACTCGATTGGTGGCGCGTCGCCA
>Ga0209006_10007081_pt1 | contig 10135 bp, 9 predicted proteins | sample JacPin_JW_Ref_O2_FD_188567 | JGI IMG/M metagenome (GOLD analysis project Ga0209006, IMG submission 188567) | Forest soil microbial communities from Algoma, Ontario, Canada - Jack Pine, Ontario site 1_JW_Ref_O2 (SPAdes) (version 2) | ecosystem: Environmental > Terrestrial > Soil > Boreal... | reverse complement strand
GTACAAGAAGCCGACGAGGGTACTTTTCAAATGGGCGGGTGGTTCGTTGGTAGAGGACGCTCAGGGAACGATCAAAGCTGGATTGGAGGTCGACGTTGGTGGCCCATCGGACGCGAAAGGACTGATCGAAAAGGTTGACCTCCTGGCGGAGATCCCGTACGTTGTGAAGATGGCAGTGAACTACGTCGCTGGAACCAAGCCGTATATCTACCAGGTGAGATCTGGGATCGGATTTCGAAACGGATTGTACACCGAAAATAACGTTGTTTTTTTTTAGTGGATAAATCCGGTCAAATTATCTGTGAGTGGCCCTGAGGCTCTTTTACCTGGGCTTTCGGACGGTTTGGAAATTTCTGGGCATTTGTTCAACGAAGCGACATTCATTTCACGGCCCTAGTCTGGCGAGGTTCTTGGTTGTGAAAGCTATATGTACATGTATAATACGATACGAATTGGCTCGTCATCATCTCATCATCATCATGATCCCGTCGATCCGTCGATCCACGAACGTCGGGTTTAGCTAATATTTATTGATGCAGCAATGCCATTGATGAGAACAAACAACCTGTTTTTGATGATGATACAATGCTAATTACGCGTGTAACGCCGTGTACTCCGATCACATCGCGACCAACGCGATAACTGTGGTCGACTATCCGTCATTTTTCTCAAACGCTCCATGAGATCTCTCGCGAGGAATACGGTCCCATTATCCTCCTCGTAACGTGTGAGTTCTTCGTCGATAGGCTCGAGAATGCAAATGTCGGCAGGGTGGATGGTATCACAATGTGAATAACGGAACATTGTTATGAACTCGTGTCGGAATATCTTTACATCCATCGCTGAAAGCGCAGAGCCAATGGGACCTGCTGAGGATAGTGATACTGCCCCAACTGTGTAAACACAAAAATATTTCATTTGTGGAGGTGTACGTTACCTTGAACTAGACAGACAACGTCTCCATTTATTCTGGCAAAGGCAAATTGGCTAGTTGGGGGTGAAGTAGGGGTAGTAGAATCGACGACATCGCATATGAGAGGGGATAATAATTTTGGTAGGCAAGGCGGGATGGATGTGAGTGTAGTCATATTGACTCAGAATGGGACTTTGGATGATGAAAGGAAGGGGAGTTGAATGGATTTATAGGCATTGCTTTGGCCACGAGGGGAAGAGCTAGATAGAGAGTGGGGCCAGGCGTACTTATGAATGATAGAATATATACTCCGCTACAGCGTCAGCACACCGGAAAATGAACGGAAAATTACGAGGATGGTGGTCATTGCAAACGAGGCTGTACAGTATACGGTATCAGCTGAGCTATTTACCACAACTATGAGGTCTTGCATGGTATGGGAGAGATGCTTGCATGCTGGCCAACATTCAAACCGCGATGCTCTCCAATCTCTGACATCACTCATAGGTCCAGCTGATGTCGATGAACGGTTTCACATATGACCTTGAGCCTAGAATCAGAATTACACAGGGATCCGTGGCCCTCGGATAGTCCTCGTCCGTTCGATGTCCTTAGACTCTGCCTCATGGAATATCGTCTCAAGGGTTCGAGGGAAACATGCGTTACCAAGATTATGATGTACACGTTATATCTGCATTACTTGCATGCTTGTCGCGGTGATAACCCAAGGCTATGCAATTCCCCGTCAGCAGTCATAGTCGTCGTTGCTGAACGTAGCGAGACATCGACCAGTCATTATGCATTATGCACGGCAGCCGTGTGCTGCGCAAAGAAATAAGTTGATGAGTCAGACACAACGGTAGATCGCATCAAACAATGTTCAGTGATGTTGCGTTCATACTTACGCACTCCTCAGATAGTGTCTCGTACCAGTCGTACATTCCAACGACGATGTCCACCTTCTTTCCGCCATCCAATCATCCTTCCTCACTACCCCTCAGCCGAACCATGTTATTCAGTCCTCGTCCATCGAACCTCCTTTCATAGCACTCCAAGAGCGAACATGGTGCCTATCATACCCCTCCTAGCTTCCATCCTCAAGGTACAGTACAGTTCGATCTTCCTTCAAAGCCTTCATGTCTCACCAATTACCCCAATAGTCTTCCACAGCTCTCGAATTGGCACGCACCGCTGGAAGGATCGCGCTGACCTTTGTCCCGATGTTGTTATTCAAAAACCGTATGGCACGGAAACGACTGGAACATGCTCATGAGCACGGTACCCCTGCTGGGCATGAGGCGCTATGGGAAGAGAATAAAACCAGATTGGCCGAGAACATTAAAAAGAGGACAACCCTCTACCAGATGCTTGTCCTCGTCCCAATAACTCTCTTCTTTGCCACAATTACAGCTAGTCTAGAGAGAACACCGTTAACGGGAAGGTATGTCAAACAATTCTTATAACTATTGTCTTCATATTCATATCTGCAGATGGCGCCTGATTATTCTCTCCCCTGAAGAAGAGGATGAGATAGCTGCTCAACTTGCCGGCCCTGGGTGGTATCAAGCCGTTGGCGATATCCTGGCTCAAGAGGGACCAGTAAAGCTTGTCTCCCAGAATGATTGGAGATTCCTTTGGGTGAGAGACACTTTACGCAGACTAGAAAGTACCGTACCTGTCCTTCAACGGGAGCACGAGATGGATCCTGAATGGCTAGAACGAGGAGCAGACGACATCCCATTACCGCCACCATCCGAGTACCCTCTCCGCCCTCGTCCTCGTGCCTGCGAGTATCTGCGACATTTCGTTGCAATACTCTCCGATCAAACAGTTCCGCCTGTGCCTCACACGGTCACTGGCCCACCTTATTCGTTGTTGATCGTAGATAAAGCCGATGCTTCCAACGCGTTCTCGTATGGCTTCGGACCTGACGGAGGCGGCGGCATCGTCGTATATTCTGGTTTTTTAGACGACATTTTGTCCAAACTGGGTCCAGAACACACATCCCTCGTATCTTCACCAGAGGAAACGTCATGGTGGACGTTTCTTCTAGGTAGCCTTTTTGCTTTCTCCCATCCACCACCTACACATCCTTCGCCCTCACCAGAGCAAACTTCTGAGCTGGCAATTTTGCTCGCTCATGAACTAGCCCACTTGATCCTATCTCACCATTTAGAGACCCTCTCCTCTGGTACGGTCATCGTACCAGGCGTGATGTCAATGGTGGCTGACGTTGCGAGAGCTGTTCTCTTCCCTATCACAATGATGTTTGGACCTTTTGTAAACGATGCTGTCGCACAGTTGGGGAAGGTGGGCTCCGGAGAGCTAGTCAAAGTCGGCGAATACTGTACAAGCATGAAGCAGGAGATCGAAGCTGATGTCGTTTCTGCACGGTAAGTATCAATGTCTGTTTTTTCTTCTTCTTTCATTTCCGCTTGGGATATGACTCCGTTTCTTTATATGTCTTAGATTACTCGCCCATGCTGGGTTTGATGCACGTCACGCAGTCTTGTTTTGGCAAAGCAGGCAGCACACGGCGAAAACAGCTGAATGTTCCGCTGCTGTAGCCGAAAAACTGACAATGGACACTAGTCAACCTGACGGTTCAGTATCAGTCGCTCGACAGATAATGGGATCCGCGCACCCCGTCAATGAGGTTCGGGTAGAGCGGTTGAAGGAAGAGTTGTTGCGGTGGGATACGGAGAAGCAGAACGTACTTCGTCGGTTGCAATGGGAGCGGCCACGAGAAAAATCAGCTCAAGTCTGAAAAGGCAGTTTATCAATGATATTGTATTTCTATCATACTACTGGATCTATCACGCTCTCGAACTTGTTACTAATAATTTATTGCATATACAGTTCATGAAATGTTGAATGAAAAGGAATGCGTGAAAGTCTTCGCCTCCGAGAAGCAGCTTGATCGGAAGCGCACAGATCCCGACGTAAGTTACGTCTCATCTCTTACCACCCAGGAGCTCATGATGCCCGCCGCTTTCCTAGGGTAATATAAGTATGACGGAATTGAACGGTCACTGGAAACTACTGTCACGCGCGTATGATGAAGCGGGATCAGCGTTGATATCTGTGGTGCACTGGGGTGCACTGGGCGCTGATATCTATGATGCGCTCTACCGTTATGTTTGACTCATCAAATTATTTCTTTGCGCAGCACACGGCTGCCCTACATGATGGAATAGATGATGCACACTGAGAACACTTTGGGACCGATTGCCTTAGGGTTTGCAAAGGAGGCAATACATCCATTTTACGGGATATGTACAGAGTACTGATGTTTCGCCTACTTAGTTTACAAAATACAGCACTTCTTATCGTCCTTGCTATTCTTCCGGTGTACAACCTTGGGAGGGACGCCAGGCTGCCCATGTGCGTGTTCCGTGATCGATGAGACGTTCGGGTTTTTCTTGAGGAGCGGCTTCTCTTCGGTCTTGTAAACGCTGCCCTTGCGGACATTCGTACCGATGTGCGCATCGACGTCGCCGCTGGCCCCTTTAGCGAACGCCCTCGAAGCTTCTGACCATTTATTTTTGGCCGCAGGATTCGCTGCGTCCCAGTCAGGCATCGTATGACCCGCGCTATGGAGAGCACTCTCCAGGGTCGTTCCGCCATGCGCTGCAGCATCTGCCTCAGCTGATTGCTGAGCCGAAACCGGTGACCCGGTGTGGTCCGGAGTAGAGCCCGCCCAGAATTTCGCTTGGCCCGGTTGGGTTTTTAACGTACCCCTGAGGTCGGGTTTCGAGGGCCAGTCTTTAGGGTCGTTAGACTTGTTGGGGTCGACGCGACGCTCTAAGCCTGAGGTCTCAGGGACCGGTAGGGCGTTAACGAGGTTAACGGCGAGGACGAGGATAACGCAAAGTCGTGTGTAGAACATGATGACTGCAGTATGGTTGGGACGGCGTTAATCTGCAACGGCGGGGGTATTAGATATTGAATAATAGACATTGCAACATGCACGATGAGTTGTAAAAATACTGACGAAGAAGCGCTGTTTTAGAGGACGGGTGGGTCGTAAAAAGTCGTGAAATCGGAACGGCGGAGGGTTGCTGCCTGGCGGTCGATATGGTTAGTGACACAAACGATTGAACTATAGCAAGAGCTTACCTGCAGCAAGGGAATGGTTTTATTGTATCAAACAATGCAGGATCCTACAGGATGAGGGCGCGATTTTATACTCACAAGAATGATGGCTCATCAAACTTCTGCAACACTGACGTTGACATGGCCACCTCTTGCCGTGAATGTATGTACACCAGAGCGGAGGCACTATTATGACCGCTGACAGTCGCTGTTCGTCTTGCAGCAACCCAGAGTGTGGGACAGTATGCAATCAGCCACAATTAATTAAACTACGCAGCAGGTGTCCTGATGTTGGTCTCACCATGACATGACACGTATGATTAGGTTTCCATGACTCTGCCAGGATGACGGCCACACGACGCCTAGCATCCGCTGCGCAGTGTGGGTGAAAATAACTGATGGATGCAAAAAGTCACATACTGGATACTCGATCATATCACTATTGATCTCATCATATGAATGATGTCATTGCTATTAGCGCCACCACCAGCCCTGCGATTGTGAAACGCATAGCATCAGTGACACATGGATACGGACTACGGTCGAAGCATACCATACACAAAACACATAACCCCTTATATCCCATGACTTTGATGGGATCCCGACCTGTGATATGTGATCCAAATGGAATTGGGTATTCATGGAAAACAATGTAGACGTGCAAGAGATTACTCAGTCCTTTACTGAGGCTTCAACTGGGCCAGCAATGATCCGAAAATATCGGAGGGAGCCCTCACTCATCTTCTGTAACATCTTTTGTAGCTGCTCAGTCACGAAAGGTGACTGGTAATATCGACATCGCGTTTGTATTTCTATATCCCTTATCGGAGGATGTCTAATATTGAATTCAATTAATTGGCAAAGCAACGGCAGAACAAAAGCCAAACCTTGAGGTGAATGTCGAAAATAGCTCTTCTCTTCAGACAAGCCGGAAGCGATTGCCTTCGCAGCAAGCTCCTTTAAATCGTCGAGGCCGATCTATTGCATCCAGCATCATGCGTTGGGGCATTGGTGACCTCACAGATACTTTTGACCTTGTCTGCGGACGGTACATGCACTTCGGTGAGCACGAGTGTGGATTGCCTTGAGAGTCCCGTTTTGATTTGAGTGGCGAAGAACCGATTTCCTTGGTGTACAAATAAAACGATAGCGCTTTCCATCCAGTGGCTGGGAATGAGGCTGGAAGCTTAGGAGGGCACGTCCCAAGAAGAGGGCGGACATACGTTCTATAAGCGGTATCCTCTATTAAAGACTACGCGTCCCATCTTGAAGCGGACCCGTCGGTATCAAGGTCTTCACCGAGATCACTGTCCGAGTCGTTATCATACGCGTCAGGCTCCGGAATGACAGCAGTAGATAAATCCACAAGCGCCGACTCTTTGAATCCTTCTCCAAACAAGACTGTGACCTTTAAAAGTCAGTTTCCACAGGGAACCAGCATCGGTAAATGACTGACGGGTATCAGTGATTGTCCCTTCAGGAAGAGCTACTCGCATAAAGGGCCAGTGGACGACTACCGAAACCTGCGACGATGGTGTCGCGTTACCGATCCGTTTGTGACACAGCGTGACCATGTCACGTATTGTGTGACTATGAATTTGACGAACGCCGGAATTTCAAACGCGCAGAACGTCAGCGTGAACAGCAGCACCTTTCAGACCGGCGGTGTCATCTACAATGTGAATCCAAATCTTGATGCCGGTGGGTTGCGTGAAAGTCCTCTGGTTGGTCATCTACAATCCTCTAAATTAGACGACGAGCGTCAAAGGATCGCAAGCTGGCTTTCCTCTCTCAACTTCAAAGCGGTCCAGAATGAATATATACAAAAACGGGAGAATGGGACCGGCGAATGGCTACTGGAATCTCCGGAATTCAAGGATTGGCGAGATGGGACGTCTGAAACGTTATGGTGTCCAGGAGATGGTAAGTAAGGGCCTCAACTACACTATGCTCTACGTTCTCACGTGTTCCTGGGCAGCTGGTACCGGAAAGACTATTCTTGCGTAAAGGATTTTTCATCCAAGTTACCCGATCACTCATAGCTAATACTGCCCACTAGATCGATAGTTGTAAACCATCTCCAGACAATATTCAGGGAAAACAACGCAATTGGGGTCGCATTTGTTTACTGCAATTATAAAGAACAGGCCCAGCAGACTGTATCCAACCTTATCGCAAATCTGTTGAAGCAAATGGTCCAACGTCGCAGGGACATTTCTGACAATATCAAGTCTTTTTACCAGTATCATCAGTGTGAAGACAATCGCCCTACCCTCGACGAGATCACAGGTGCATTAAAATCGGAGATCCAAACATATTCCAAAGTTTTCCTCATCGTCGATGCTCTGGACGAATGTCGCGAAGATGATGGGACTCGGGAAAAACTGCTAAAAGTTCTTCGATCGTTAGATGGGAACGTCCACTTGATGGTAACCTCACGGGATCTTCCCCAAATTGCACGAAACTTCGAGGGAACGAAACAACTGTGTATCCGCGCGAAGGATGACGACATAAGGACGTATGTTGAAGGTCGGATTGCCTTGGCACCTCGTCACCTGAAAAGATTGCAAGAAACTATAGTGAGCAGGATAATCGAGAACGCCAGAGGAATGTTAGTCCCATTGACATCTTCCCGCTTTTGTTTCTGCTTTTGACACTTCGACAAGGTTTTTACTGGCACGGTTGCACTTAGACTCACTAACGGTGACTCTCAACACTGCCGAAGTCCGCATGGCGCTGGAAATTTTACCCGAAGGAATTGGTGGGACCTACGACGAGGCCATGGAACGGGTCGAGCGACAAGATAACCGCCGTAAACAATTGGCCAAACGAGTTTTATCCTGGATAACTCACGCTGTTCGTCCGTTATCGTTTATAGAGCTCCAACATGCTCTTGCTGTCACATCTGGTGCAACCAACTTCGACCCCGAAGCTATCATTGACGAGGATATCTTGATTTCCGTCTGTGCTGGCCTCGTTGTTATTGACGAAAAGCAAAGGGCAGTTCGCCTCGTTCGTAAGTTTCCTGTTTTCAGGAGTGGAAGTAGGCGATGTGTTTACTCTCCCTAGACTACACAGCGCACGAGTATTTCGAACGCAATCGGGAATCTCTCGTTCCAAATGCTCCAGTCGACATCACGGCAACGTGCATCACATACCTGTCATTCGATGTATTTTGCACGGGTTGCCGCGAAAATTATAAGGAGCGTCTGTCACTTGGGAAAGACAATCCATTCCTCAACTACGCCTCTAGCCATTGGGGCGATCACGCACGTGAGCAGCAGGAGACTATCAAAGGGTTGGTGCTGCCTTTTCTTCAGGATGACTCAAAAGTTGCATTTGCTGGTCAATTCCTGATGGCACTATACTCCCATAATCAAATGAATTATTCTGGAATGCACTTATCTTCTTACTTCGGTTTGGAGAAGATCGTCGACTATCAGCTGGAGAATGGCGCCATTGCGGACGTGAGAAGCAGCGATAACAGGTCCCCCCTATCCATTGCAGCGGAAAATGGGCGTGAGGCAATAGTGAGGCTACTCCTCGCCCGGGATGACCTGGACGTAAATTCAAAGAACTCGCATCACCGGACGCCGTTGTCGTTTGCAGCCCAACATGGGCATGAGGCAGTCGTGAAGCTGCTGCTTGCACGGAACAACGTCGACATAAATTCGATGGATGTGGATGGCCGAACGCCGTTGTCGTTTGCAGCCCAGTACGGGTATGAGGAAGTCGTGAAGCTGCTGCTTGCACGGGATGACGTCTGCGTAAATTCGGTGGATCTGGATGGCCGAACGCCGTTGTCGTTGGCAACCCAATATGGGCGTGAGGCAGTCGTGAAGCTGCTGCTTTCACGAGAACACGTCGACATAAATTCGATAGATTCGGATTGCCGAACGCCGTTGTCGTTTGCAATCCAATATTGGCGTGAAGAGGTTGTGAAGTTGTTGCTGACACGGGATGACCTCGTCGTAAACTGCAAGGACTCGGATGGCCAGACACCGTTATTCTCTGCGGCCGAAAATGGGCGTGCGACCTTAGTGAAGCTGTTGATCTCACGGGATGACCTCGACGTGAACTGGAAGGACTCGTATGGCCGGACGCCGTTGTCGCTTGCATCCCAAAATGGGCACAAGGCAGTAGCGGAGCTACTGCTCACACGAGATGGCGTGGATGTAAACTCAATGGACCCTTATGGCTGGACGCCTTTGGTGTTTGCAGCCAGAAATGGTCGTGAGGCGGTAGTACGGTTACTGCTCGCGCGCGACGACACTGACGCGGACTCGAAGGACTTGTATGGCTGTACGCCATTGTCGTTTGCAGCCGAATATGGACATGATGCTGTGGTGAAGCTCCTGCTCGAACGGGACGACGTTGACGCGGACTCGAAGGACTTCGATGGTGAGACGCCGTTATTACGCGCAGCCGAAAATGGGCATGAAGCGGTAGTGATATTGCTTCTCGCACACATGGAGAGCGCCAGCAATCAGCTACCGATCCAAGCCTGACCGAAGCCCTCAGCCACTCCGCATCAGTATCCGTAGCAAAGATCTATAAGCCCCAATCTTTCGTTCCGAGACAGTGGTTCCGGACAGACCTCTTCCATGAGATACTTTATACCCACGTTCGTGTCATAATGGGGTGTTGTTCGATATTCGGATACGTTGGGTAGGGGTAACACCAACTTCATCTGCATTCTAGGATCGGTGTCTTCTCATCAGGCACCTTTCTTGAGGGCAATCTCTCGAACTTTCCAATGCTTTCTTCTTGTTTACATGTATAAATCTTGTCCTTGTATATCGCAAGTAAGGTTTGTGTATTGACAGAATCTTTATTCACCGGACTTTTCTGCCTTCCAGAGATCAGAGAATGGCATTGAAACGGGGAGGTCGTACAGATTCTCGCAATTGACTTGGTGTTTCGGTCTCAAGGATAAAGAGCGGATTTGCATGCACTTTAGGAATACGAAACCCTTGCATCAAGTCGCAATAATACTGCGTTTTCTAACGGACATCAATCACTACAATTGATGAAAGTATAAATTTGACAAATAAGTCAATTTTTCCATCTGTCAAGAGACCGAAGAGTAAGATCTTCTGCCAGCCCCGACGACAGGTAGACGTACAT
>Ga0209006_10007080_pt1 | contig 10136 bp, 8 predicted proteins | sample JacPin_JW_Ref_O2_FD_188567 | JGI IMG/M metagenome (GOLD analysis project Ga0209006, IMG submission 188567) | Forest soil microbial communities from Algoma, Ontario, Canada - Jack Pine, Ontario site 1_JW_Ref_O2 (SPAdes) (version 2) | ecosystem: Environmental > Terrestrial > Soil > Boreal... | reverse complement strand
CGGCGCTGGCCGCGGCGGTGCTGACGGCCGGCCTGGTGGTCGCCGTGGTCGGCCTCGACGGCACGCGCGACTGGGCGCTCGCGGCGTCGGACGCGGCCGGGTTCGCGGCCGCGGTGCTCATCGTGGGCCTGTACGTGAGTACCCGCCGGGCCTACCTCGCCGCGTTGCGCGACCGGGCCGGCCGGATGGAGCGCGAACGGGACCAGAACAACGCCCTGGCTGCGGCGCTGGAACGAGCGCGGATCGCCCGCGAGATGCACGACAGCGTGGCCCATCACCTCACCGTCATCGTGGCCCTGTCGGACGGCGCCCTGGCCGCCGTGGCCCGCGCGCCCGCCGAGGCGTCCGAGGCCATCCGCGACGTGTCGCGGACCGCCCGGGAGGCGCTGACCGAGACCCGGCGCCTGTTCGCCGTGCTGCGGGCCGGTTCCGGACCGGAGCTCTGGCAGCCGCTGCCCGGCCTGGCGGACCTCGACGATCTCCTGGGCACGGTCCGGGCGGCCGGCCTGCCCGTCCGGTACGAGCACGGCGGCACCGCCGGGGACCTGCCCGCCGGCCTGCAGCTGGCCGTGTTCCGGCTGGTCCAGGAGGCCCTGACCAACACCATGAAGCATGCCGGCCCGGGTGCGAGCGCGACGGTCCGGCTCCAGCTCACCCCGGCCGAGGTCTGTGTGGAAGTCGAGGACGACGGCACGGGCAGCGCCGGAGGGGCCGGCGCGGCCGGCGGCGGCCTGACCGGCATGCGCGAGCGAGTCAGCGCCTTCGGCGGCGAGCTGGACTGCGGTCCCCGCCAGCCGCGGGGATGGCGGGTCGCGGCCCGGCTCCGCCCCGACGCGGCGGTCGCGGCGTGATCAGCGTGCTCCTGGTCGACGACCATGCCCTCATCAGGAAGGGTTTCCGCCTCATCCTCAGCGCCGAGCCCGACATCGAGGTGGCCGGGGAAGCCGTCGACGGGAGGACCGCGGTCTCCATGTGCACCGCCCTGCGGCCGGACGTGGTGCTGATGGACGTCCGGATGCCCGGCGCTGACGGCATCCAGGCGACCCGCGACATCGTGGCCGCCGGGCTGCCCTCCAAGGTGCTGATCCTGACCACCTTCGACCTCGACGAGTACGTCTACGCCAGCCTGCGGGCCGGTGCCAGCGGCTTCCTGCTCAAAGACACCCAGCCAGACACCCTGGCCGCCGCCATCCGCACGATCGCCGCCGGTGACGCGGTCCTCGCCCCGACGTCAACCAGGCGGCTCATTCACCAGTTCGCGAGCGCCCAGCCGTCCGGGCCGTCCGGCGGGCAGCACGCCGCCCGGATCCGCGAGGCCCTCACCGTCCGGGAGCAAGACGTCTTCACCCACATCGCGGCCGGCCTGTCCAACGGCGAGATCGCGGCCGACCTGCACCTGTCCGAGGGCACCGTGAAGATCCACGTCGGCCGGATACTGGCCAAGCTCGGGTTGCGTGACCGCGTCCAGGCCGTCGTGCTCGCCTACGAGTCCCATCTGATCAGCCCCGGCACCGATCCGCCGGACCGCCCGGCCGGACCGCGCTAGAGGCTGGTGGATGGGGCCCCCGCGGTCTCGGCGCCTTGAAATCCTATTATTCCCATTGATATAAGAGGAATATCTGCCTCGTCGGGCCGCCGGTGCCGTGGCCCGACTTCGACCGAGGAGCCCCGCATCGTGCCCCAGCCCAAGCAGATCCGCCTGGCGATCAACCTGCTCGCGTCAGGACGGCACAACGCGTCCTGGAAGACCCTGGACGATCCGGCGGGCCTGTCCACCGACATCGACGTATTCCTGCAGATCGCCCGGACCGCGGAGCGCGGGCTGCTCGACGGGATCTTCCTGGCCGACAACTACGCCGGCCTGAACGAGGAGTCGCTGAAGCGCCCGTTCCGGGCCCTGGACCCCTCGGTGCTCCTCGCCGCGCTGGCCACGCACACGCACCACATCGGTCTCGTCTCGACGGTGCCGGCCCTGTACGCCAACCCGGCCACCGTGGCGCGGGAGATCGCGAGCCTGGACCACGTCAGCAAGGGCCGGGCCGCGTGGAACATCATCACCAGCCAGCACGACCACACCCTCGCGATGTTCGGCCTGGACAGTGACCTGCCGCAGTCGGCCAAGTACGACAAGGCCGGGGAGTTCGTGACCATCGTCACGCAACTGTGGGAGTCGCTGCCGCCCCAGGCGATCGTCGCGGACGCGGCGCGCTCGGCCTACATCGACCCGGACCTGCTGCGGCCGGTCGACTTCCAGGGTGACTACTACCGCGCCGCCGGCGTCCTCGGCGTCACCGGCGGGTACCGGGGCCGCCCCGTGCTGCTGCAGGCCGGGGCGTCCGAGCTGAGCAAGCAGTTCGGCTCCCGGTGGGCCGACGCGCTGTTCACCAGCCACTGGATGAAGCCGGCCGCCCAGGAGTTCTACCGGGACGTGAAGCAGCTCGGGGCGGAGAAGTGGGGCCGCGACCCCGGGAAGCTGCTGGTCGTGCCCGGCGTCTACCCCGTCCTCGGCGCGACGCAGGCGCAGGCGCGGCGGCGCAAGGCGGAGCTCGACGACCAGCTCGACCTGGAGTACCTGAAAGGCTCGCTGGCCAGCGTGCTCGGCGTCGAGGCGGACGACCTGGACCTGGGCCGCCCGCTGCCCTACGACAAGATCCCGCTGGCCAACCCGGGCCACGAGACCGGCCTGGTCCGGCGGGCGAAACTCGTCGAGGACGCGCGGGCGCGCGGCGTGAGCACCAGGCAGGTGCTGCTGGACTACCTCACCGGCGGGCACCGGATCGTGGTCGGGACCCCGGAGCAGGTAGCCGACGACCTGATCGACTGGATCGACACCGACGCGTGCGACGGCTTCAACTTCAACGTTGACCGGTACACCGACGGGCTGGACCACCTGGTCGACTGGCTGGTCCCCGAACTGCAGGCCCGCGGCCGGTTCCGCACTGAGTACGAGAGCACCACGTTCCGGGGAAACCTCGGCCTCGACGACGCAGCGTGATGCCCGCGCGACTGGCGGTCTCCCCGGTCACCGGGCGGCTCGGGTTCACTGACCTCGTCAGCCGCCTGGCGGGCGAAGCGCCACGGCGCGACCGGGACCGGCTGCTGTTCACCGACCTGCGGCCGGAACTGCGCGCGAGCAAGATCGGCGCGATCCGGCTGCCGCGCGCCGACGGAAGCAGGCTCACGCTGACCGAGTACTTCCAGTTCGTCCTGGACCTGGCGATCGCGGACTCGAACCTCGCGCACAGCCTGCGGAACCACTACGTGGCGATCGAGAACGCCATCCTGGACCCGACCCCGAGCTCGCCGCGCCTCCTGGCGCTGGCCGCCGACGGCCTGCTGTTCGGGGGGGCGGCCCAGGAGCGGACCGGAAGCTCAGGCAGCGAGCCGCCGGACACGAAGGTCGAGCGACTGGGCGAGGACGAGTACCTGCTCAGCGGCCGTCGCTACTACGCCACCGGCAGCGTGTACGCCGACTACCTCAGCCTGCCGGTCACGCTCGACGGCGTCCAGCGGACGGTGCTCATCGAGTCCGGCCGGGCGGGCGTCGGGCTCCCGGACGACTGGGACGGCTTCGGGCAGCGCCTCACGGGATCCGGTTCGATCGTGCTCGACCGGGTCCGGATCACCGGCGCGGACTATGTCGAGCGCCCGGTCGTCGACTCCGGCCGGCCCAGGTATCCGTTCACCTTCAACCAGGTCCACCTGACCACGGTGGTGGCCGGGATCGCGAACCGGGCGCTGCTGGACGCCGTTGAGCTGGTGCGCAGCCGGACGCGCAACTACTACCACGGAACGGCGGGCCACGTTCAGGACGAGCCGGTCGTCCAGGCCGTGATCGGGGTCGCCTCCGCGAAGGCGTTCGCCGCCACCGCGACCGTCGGCGCCGCGGCCGCCCTGCTTGAGCAGTCCTGGGACGCGCCGCAGGACTTCGGGCTGTCCCTCGAGGCGACGCTGGCCGCCAGCCGGGCCAAGATCACCGTCGAGTCGCTGGCCCTGGAGGTCATCGACGCCCTGACCCAGGTGGCGAGCGGCAGCACGCTGAGCACCGAGCGGGGCCTTGACCGGCACTGGCGGAACCTGAAGGTCCTCGCGTCTCACAATCCCTCGATCTACAAGCACCAGGTCCTGGGGGCTTACGAGCTGCACGGGACGCAGCCGCCGCTCAGCGTGTACTTCTAAGGCGCCCGACCGGCGTACCGGGCGGCGACCACTGGCCGGCCCCGGTCGCCAAGCCCCGCATACTCGACTATTCCGATAGAGATAACATAGTTTCGATGAGGTCCCCATATCGCCGCCCGAGACCGGCTGGAGGCACGTCCTGAGTATCCCCGCGCCTGGCCCTATGCGTCTTTCCGTCGCGCTCGACGGCGCTGGATGGCATCCCGCCGCGTGGCGCGAGCCTGGGGCGCGCCCGGCCGAGCTGTTCACCGCCGCCTACTGGACCGACGTCGTCGCCGAGGCCGAGCGCGGCCTGCTCGACTTCGTGACCATCGAGGACGGGCTCAGCCTGCAGTCCTCGTACCGCGGCCGACCGGACTCCCGGACCGACCAGGTCCGCGGGCGGCTGGACGCCGTCCTCGTCGCGGCCCGGGTGGCGCCGGTGACTCGCCATATCGGGCTGGTGCCGGTCGTCGTCGTCACGCACACCGAGCCGTTTCACGTCTCCAAAGCCATCGCGACACTGGACTATGTCAGCTCCGGGCGAGCCGGAGTCCAGGTCCGCGTGTCGGCCCGCCCGGACGAGGCCGCACACTTCGGGCGGCGGGCCATCCCGCCGCTGGACCTGCGTGACCGCGCGGATCCGGCGGTCCAGCAGCTGATCACTGAACTGTTCGCGGAGGCCGCGGACTACGTCGAGGTCATCCGGCGGCTGTGGGACAGCTGGGAGGACGACGCCGAGATCCGGGACCCCGCGACCGGGCGGTTCGTCGACCGCGGCAAGCTGCACTACGTCAAGTTCACCGGGGACCACTTCAGCGTCAAGGGGCCGTCGATCACGCCCCGGCCGCCGCAGGGCCAGCCGGTGGTCACCGCGCTGGGGCACGCAGCCGCGGCGTACCGGCTGATCGGCCAGGCCGCCGACGTCGGCTTCGTCACCCCGCACGACCCCGCCCAGGCCCGCGCCGTCGTGGCGGAGATCCAGGCCGCCCACGCGGAGGCCGGCCGCGGGCCGGAGACGATCAACGTTGTCGCCGACCTGGTGGTGTTTCTCGCCCCGGACGCTCCTGCGGCGGCGGCCCGGAAGGCCCGGCTGGACGAGCTCGCCGGGCGCGAGTACACGAGCGACGCGGCCGTCTTCACCGGCACCCCGGCTCAGCTCGCCAGCGTCCTTCAGGAGTGGCAGCAGGCGGGGCTGTCCGGCTTCCGGCTGCGTCCTGGTGGCATCCCCGCGGACCTGCAGGCGATTACCAGGGGCCTGGTGCCCGAACTGCAGCGCCGCGGCGTGTTCCGCACGTCCTACGACGCGGGCCCGCTGCGCGGGCGGCTGGGACTCAGCCGGCCCGCGAACCGCTACGCCGCCTCCGGGAGGAGCTGACCATGGCCAGGCCACTGAAGCAGATCCACCTCGCCGCGCACTTCCCTGGCGTGAACAACACCACCGTCTGGAGCGATCCCCGGTCCGGCAGCCACATCGAGTTCGCTTCCTTCGCGCATCTGGCCCGGACCGCGGAGCGGGCCAAGTTCGACTTCCTGTTCCTCGCCGAAGGGCTGCGGCTGCGGGAGCAGAACGGCGAGATCTACGACCTCGACGTGGTGGGACGTCCCGACACGTTCACGGTCCTCGCCGCGCTCGCGGCGGTCACCAGCCGGCTCGGCCTGGCCGGGACGATCAACTCCACCTTCAACGAGCCCTACGAGGTGGCCCGGCAGTTCGCCAGCCTTGATCATCTGTCCGGCGGGCGGGCGGCCTGGAACGTCGTCACGTCCTGGGACGCGTTCACCGGCGAGAACTTCCGGCGCGGCGGCTTCCTGCCCCAGGAGGCCCGGTACAGCCGGGCGCGGACCTTCCTCGAGACGACCTGGGAGCTGTTCGACTCCTGGCGCGGTGACGAGATCGTCGCCGACCAGGCGTCCGGCGCCTTCCTCGCCGATCCGGAGGCAGGCCAGTTCGCCCACGCCGACGCCCACTTCGACATCAGCGGGCGGTTCAACGTGCCCCGCAGCCCGCAGGGGCGGCCAGTCATCTTCCAGGCCGGTGACTCTGACGAAGGCCGCGAGTTCGCCGCGGCCAGCGCGGACGCCATCTTCAGCCGCCACGGCACGCTCACTGACGGCCAGGCCTTCTACGCCGACGTCAAGGGCCGCCTGGCCCGGCACGGCCGCCGCCGGGACCAGCTGCTGATCCTCCCGGCCGCGACGTTCGTGCTCGGCGACACCGACGCCGAGGCCCGGGACCTGGCCCGGGAGGTGCGCTTCCAGCAGGTCAGCGGGCAGACCGCGATCGCCTTCGCGGAGCAGCTGTGGAACCGGGACCTGTCTGGCTACGACCCGGACGGCCCGCTGCCGGACATCGATCCCGACCCGGGCGAGAACACCATCGCCCGCGGCCGGGCCAGCGTGCGGATGTACCGCGATCCGCTGGCCACCGCGGCCCAGTGGCGGGCCCAGGCGGAGGCAGGCAAGCTGTCGATCCGGGAACTGATCATCGAGGTCACCGGCAGGCAGACCTTCGTGGGCGCCCCGGCTACCGTGGCGGAGGCGATCAATCACCTGGTCCAGTCCGACGCGAGTGACGGGTTCATCCTCGTCCCGCACATCACCCCGGGCGGCCTCGACGAGTTCGCCGACACGGTCGTACCGCTGCTGCAGGAACGCGGCGTCTTCCGGTCCGACTACGAAGGCAGCACGCTGCGTGAGCACCTGGGCCTCGCCCCGCTGCCGGCCGGCCAGGCCGTCCGGGAGGTCGCGTCATGACCCGCGCCCCGCTCGCCGTGCTCGACCTGGTGCCGGTCAGTTCCGGCTCAAACGCCGCACAGGCGCTGCGCAACAGCGTCGACCTGGCCCAGGCCGCGGAGCGGTTCGGCTACGCCCGCTACTGGTTCGCGGAGCATCACCTCAATCCCGGGGTCGCCGGCACCTCCCCGGCCGTCGTGGCCGCCCTGACCGCCGCGGCGACCTCGACCATCCGGATCGGGTCGGGCGCGGTGCAGATGGGTCACCGCACCGCACTGTCGGTGGTGGAGGAGTTCGGCCTGATCGACGCCCTGCATCCGGGCCGTCTCGACCTGGGCCTGGGCCGGTCGGCCGGGCGGCCGAAGCAGGGTGAGGGCCAGGGCCCACGGGCCGCCGGGCCACCGCAGACAGAACGCCACCGGAGCGCGAACGGGCTGCTCATCCCCGAGCGGTTCGCCGTCGGGCACCTGCTCGGCTCGCCGCGCTTCGCGCTGCAGAAGACGCTGCTGCAGCTGCCCGGCGCCCAGTCGCAGGACTACACCGAGCAGGTCGGCGACGTCCTCGCCCTGCTGCAGGGCAGCTACAGCTCGGCCGACGGGGTCGAGGCGCATGCCATCCCCGGTGAGGGCGCAGACCTCCAGGTCTGGATCCTCGGCAGCAGCGGCGGGGAGAGCGCCCAGGTGGCCGGCGTGAACGGACTGCGTTTCGCGGCCAACTACCACGTCAGCCCGGCGACCGTGCTGGAGGCAGCCGAGGGGTACCGGGCCGCATTCCGGCCCTCCGCCGGTCTTGACCGGCCCTACGTGGGCGTCTCCGCCGACGTCGTGGTGGCCAGCGACGAGGCCGCGGCCCGGGAACTCGCCGCTGGCTACGGCCTGTGGGTGCGCAGCATCCGCTCCGGCGAGGGCGCGATCCCGTTCCCGACCCCGGAGCAGGCCCGGGCCCAGCACTGGACCGACGCGGACCGGGCCATGGTCGCCGACCGGGTGGACACCCAGTTCACCGGCTCCCCGAAGCAGGTCGCCGACCAGCTCGAGCAGCTCCAGGAGGCGACCGGCGCCGACGAGCTGATCGTCACCACCATCACCCACGACCATGCCGACCGGGTCCGGTCCTACCAGCTCCTGGCCGAGGAGTGGCAGCGGCGCTGAGCGGTGGTCAGCTGGCCAGCGTGCGGGTGACCGACACGGGGTTGGCGAACAGGTCCAGCACGGGGCAGTGCCGATCGACCGCGGCGGCCAGCTCCTCGTAACGCCCGGGGCTCTCCGGGCCGGTCACCGTGACCTCGACGCGGACGGCGGAAAGACCCGGCCGCACGCCCTCGTCGAAGCCGAGGAACCCGCGGATGTCGAGGTCGCCTTCCACCCGCACGCTCAGCGAGTCGAAGCCGATGCCGAGCTGCTCGGCCCAGAACTGGTAGGTGATGGCCTGACACGATCCCAGCGAGGCCAGCGCGTACTGCACCGGGTTCGCCGCCACGTCGGCCCCGCCCAGCGCAGCCGGCTCATCGACCTTGAAGGAATGCTCTCCGGTCCGGATATCCACCTCGGTCACCCCGACCAGCGTCCCCTGGGCGGTGAACTGAGCCTGCGCGTTCGCGGGGTCGTCGTCGACGGCCTTGCGCGTGTCTGCGATGAGCGAGCCAAGCGACATTGCTGACCTCCAGGCGGGGCGGAACCTGCCTCCCAGGCAGGGCGGACCTGGCTATTGTCTACAATACCGCTTGACTTTGTCAAGAAATGCCCAGGTACCGTGCGAGCTGGTCGATCACCTCGCGCGCGTCGTCCTCGATACCGGAGAGGAACGTGGACTTGCGCCGCCGGAGCACCGGCAGCCCCAGGGCGTACAGTCCCGGGCTGGCGACCACACCGCCCTCGTGGTTCAGCTGGCCCTTCGCGTCGACCACCGGCACGTCGAGCCACCCGTACTCGGGCCGGAAACCGGTCGCCCACACGATCGCGGCGATCTCGCCCCGGCCCAGGTCAAGCTGCAGCCGGGTCGAGTCGGGCACGCGGGTGGCCGCGAAGCGCTCGGGAGGTCCGACCTCGCCGTCACGCCCCTCCTCCTTGGCCCACTCGTCGAACGTGTCCAGCAGGCGCTCCATCTTCAGGTCCGCGAGCGAGAACACGTTGCGCAGGCCGCCGGACAGCAGCGCCCGGCCGTCACGTACCGCCGCCCAGCGGCCCACCAGCTCGACGCCCATCGAGGCGAGCGCGTTGAGATCCAGCGTCATCCGCTCCGGGGTCCCGACGAGCTGGGGCGACGGCAGCCGCCGGGCCCGGGTGAGGTCCTCGACCTCGTCATACCGCTGGTCCCACACGCCTGACGCGTCCATCCACCACAGCACGTCGCGCCCGCGGTAGGTACGCGGCAGCCGCACATGCTCCCCCACCGAGAGAGTCACCGGCCGGCCCGATCGCCTCAGCTCTGCGGCCAGCTGCACGCCGGTGGCCGAGGCTCCCACGACGAGTACGCCGCCGTCCGGCAGCTGGCCGGGGTGGCGGTAGCCGAACGTCGTCAGTTGCTCGACGGCAGCCGGGACCGCACCGCTGAGCGCCGGCACCGATGGCCGGTTGCAGGCACCGCTCGCGATGACCACCGTCCGGGAGCGGATCTCGCCGTCGCTCGTGACCACGTGGTATCCGTCGTCAGCCGGCCGCACCGACGTGACGTTCACGCCCGTCCGGACGGGAGCGCCTGAGACCTTGGCGAAGTGCTCGATGAACTCGATCACTTCGCCCACCGTCATGTAGCCGTCTGGGTCCGGGCCCTCGTAGCGAAGGCCCGGCAGGCGGCTCTGCCAGTTGGGCGTGAGCAGCCGCAGGGAGTCCCAGCGCTCGCGCCGCCAGGAGTTCGCTACCTCTCCGCGCTCGAGAACGACGTGGTCGATCGACCGGTCGCGCAGGAAACAGCTCGCGGCGAGGCCCGCGTGACCCCCGCCGATGACGACCGTGGTGGTGCGCTCGATGGCCTGGCCCCTCAGTGCTTTCTGGAGCGCGCCCGGCCGCTCAAGCGACTTCGACGACGACGTTCGTCGGGTTGGTGAGCGCGTCGAACACGGCAGAGCGCTTCTGGGACTGGGCGACCAGCGCCTCGATCTCCTGCCGCGACGCGTCCGCGTCGATGGTGAACGTCACCTTGATGTCGTTGTAGCCGTTGCGGACGTCGCTGTCGGCACCCAGGATCCCGCGGATGTCGTGCCCGCCCTCGACCGTGGACTCGACCGAACGGAGCTGGATGCC
>Ga0209006_10007079_pt1 | contig 10137 bp, 6 predicted proteins | sample JacPin_JW_Ref_O2_FD_188567 | JGI IMG/M metagenome (GOLD analysis project Ga0209006, IMG submission 188567) | Forest soil microbial communities from Algoma, Ontario, Canada - Jack Pine, Ontario site 1_JW_Ref_O2 (SPAdes) (version 2) | ecosystem: Environmental > Terrestrial > Soil > Boreal... | reverse complement strand
GCCGTGCTGGACGAGGACCTCGCATTTTTCGACAAACTCGACAAGCGGGTGCGCAACGAGCGCGTGACCGAACTGATTCCCAAGCTCGATCTGGCGAAGCATGCCGACTTTGAGGGCGACAAGAAATCAGCGCCGAAGAAAATCGAGCGGCTCGAAAAAGAAATCAGGAAGCTGGAAAAAAGCGAAGCCTTCAAGAGCGTCGAGGCTCGTTTCGACGAAGAACACAATTTATGGGAAGTGAGCTTCGTCAATAAACACGGCGCCGAACACGTCATCAATTGGGAACTGGCGTCGAGCGCCGAATGCCGCCAGCTGATTTCGAAGTACAAGCTGATTGAGCCTTACATGGAGCCGCCATTCATCGTCGAATCCATTGCCAAGTCCTCGGCGAGCGACAACGGCAACGAAGCCGACGAAGAGTCTGATTCGGCTGACGGCGAGAAGATCGAGAAAAAGGCGGCGAAGCCCGCCCGGAAAAAGGAAACCGAAGTCGTGGAGAAGTTGCATGTCCGCGACCTGCGCGACTATGTCATCAACGAAGGGCGCAAGGATTTCACGATTCAGCGCTACAAAGGCCTGGGTGAGATGACGGCTCCGCAGTTGTGGGAGACGACGATGGATCCGGAACGGCGGACGCTGCTATCGGTGAGGCTTGAAGATATCGCCGAGTGCGAGACCATCTTCACCACGCTAATGGGCGAAGACGTCGAGGCGCGGCGCAAGTTCATCGAAGAGAACGCGCTGGATGTGAAGAACCTCGACATTTAGTGTCAGGTGCAGGTGCCGTCTGGCTGGCGCTCCATTGCGGTTAAGACCGAGATCCTTCGCTCCGCCTGAAAGGCGGCTTCGCTCAGGATGACAACTTCGGAAGAAATCTGCAGCGGTACACAGGTCCAGTTATGATCCGACAGATCGTGCCGGTATTTTTTACTCTGAACATTCCCGCCACGCTTGCATTTTACAAAGATAAACTTGGCTTCGAATGTCTGGGCACATGGCAGGATCCACCGGTCTACGCGATTATTGCGCGCGATCAGCAAGCGATTCACTTCCGTTGTGCCGAGCCTCCTACCGCCAATCCTGAGAAGTATGCGGACGAACTCCTCGACGCTTACATCTTCATCGCAGATGTGGATGCTCTTTACGCTGAATTTGCGGTTCGCGGCGTGGAATTCGTGCGCTTGCCTAATAACATGCCGTGGGGCTGTCGTGAGTTTGTGGTGAAAGACTGCGACGGGCGGTTGCTCGCGTTCGGCGCCAGCTTGTAATCCTCTGTCCCTGGGTAGTGCTAAATTCGCAACCACAGAGGACACGGAGGAGCACAGGGTAATACGAACTGCGATATCGCTGCAGTGAAAACTAATCTTCTGTCACGCGCTTACTTCAAGCCTTCCACCAGATACAAATCAGCCAGCATGCGGTGAAAGCCGAAGACGCAGGTTTTGGCGTCGGGCGTCATGTAGATGGGGCCGATGTTTTCGACGCCGGCGGGATCGGTGGGCATGAGTTCTTTCCAAAGTGTGCGCTGGCCGGTCTGCATGTCGAGACGGTAGACGCGGGCGGGAAGTTCTCCGGGCTGATAGATGTAGAGTGAGCGGCCGTCGGCACTCCAGGTGATGGGCTGCTCTCCCTGATTGAATCCTGTAATCAGTTTCGGATCGCCGCCGGCGACGGGATAGATATAACCGCGCTGGTCCGGCCCGATGGCCGCGATATCCTGCGAATCGGGCGAGATGGAAAATGCAGTACCGTTGACACCTTCCTGGGAAATCACCTGGCTCTTGCTGGTGGCCAGATCGTACACATAAAAGCGGACGCCTTTGCCGGGTTCGTCGGCGGTAAACAGAATCCGCTTGCCGTCGGGGAACCAGTGCGCCCAACTGTGATTGATGTTGTCTTTGGTCAGCTCTTTCGCCTCGCCCGCGCCGGTGTTCAGGAGGCGGAATTGCGAAGGTGACTCCTGCGACTGCGCGATGGCCCACTTGCCATCGGGAGAAAGTGCGACTGCGCCGCCTTCTCCGAGCAGCACGGCGGGGGAGCCATCGGTCTTGCGGATGTACACGGCATAGGTTAGACCGCCGGACTTAGAGTAGTCGAGCGCGCCGCCGCCGCCCTCCTCGTCGAAAAGCAAGGTCTTGCCGTCGGCGGAAAGATCGGACGGGTAGGTGTAGTCAAGCCAGGAAAGTTCATGCTGCTTGGCGTCAGTGTCGAAGACGCCGAGCAATTCGCGGCGCCAGGTGGCGCGGACGAGAAGCACGCGGCCATCTTTGGCGATATCGAGCAGCATCAGCGCGCCGGGCAGGCGGGCGACGATGCGCTGTTTGCCATCCAGCGACGTGGCGTAGAGCGTGCGATCGGTGCCCGACTTGCTCGCGGTGAACCAGATTTCCTTGCCGTCGGGAGACCAGGACAAGCCCTGAATCGTGAACCACTGGGCCGAAAGAGCCTTCACCTTGCCGGAGCGATCGACCACGAACAGAGAACCGCTGTCGTCGCCCTGCAGCGGATGATCGGCAAAGGCGATAAGACTGCCATCGGGAGAAACGCGGGGATGGCCGATCCATCCTCCGGTCTGATAGAGCGGCTTGCCGATGGGAAGCTCGAGGCGGTTGCGCCCGTTAAGGTCGCGAACGACGGCGATGTTGCCGTCAGGAGCCCAGTCGGCCCACTGCACCTGCTCGAGCATTTCGCGCGGGGCGCCACCGGAGAGCGGAGCGCGGGCGAGCGTCCCCATGCTGACCCATGCACCGACGGCTTTGCTGTTCAGCAGCACGGCCATCTCAGCGGTGGGCGAGATCGACATCAGTTGCGTGCGGCTCAGGCCCATCGAGCGCGATTCGGGAGCTTCGGGGCGGGCGGTGAATACGTCGACGGGATTTCCCTGCCACGCGGCGCTGTAAAGGATTGTCTGTCCGTCAGGCGCGAAGCGCGCGGAGCGGATGCTGCCGCGTCGGAATGTGAGCTGACGATAGAGAGGAGGCTCCGGCGGCTTCGGAGTAAAGATAAACTTGCCGCCGAGCAATCCGAGGCCGGCAGCGATCAGAACCGCGATAGCCAGCGCCAACGCGGGGAACGATGACGTTCGCTTGGCCGGAGCCGGAGGCAACGCGATGGCAACGGCTGACGACGAACTTGACTGCGGGGAGTCTTCAACGACGGAAGTCCGGGACGAGTCGATCGAGCGCTTGAGCCGCTTGAGGTCGGCGCGAAGCTCGCCCGCAGTCTGGGTTCGCAGATCTGGATCTTTTTCGAGGGACTTGTTGACGATTTCTTCGAGCTTAGGCGAAAGCCGGGGATTGAGGCGGGTTACGGCGGAGGGCGTGCGATTCAGAATTGCGTCCGTGACGACGGCGGAAGTTTCTCCGCGGAAAGGAAGGACGCCGGTCGCCATTTCGTAGAGCACAACGCCGAATGAAAAAAGATCGGTACGGCCATCGAGTTCCTTACCGCGCAATTGTTCCGGCGACATGTAGGCAGCGGTTCCAACCGCAGTGCCGGGATTGGTCAGATCGAGACTTGATGCATCGGCGATGGTCTGGGAATCGCCGCTGGTGGCGCGAGCGGCGCGGGCGATTTTTGCGAGACCGAAGTCGAGAATTTTCGCGTGGCCGCGATCAGTCACGAAAATGTTCGCCGGCTTGATGTCGCGGTGCACGATGCCTTTGGCATGCGCGGCTTCGAGCGCATCGGCCACTTCGATGGCGAGGCTGAGCAGACGGTCGATCTCCATGGGCCTGCCGTCGATGAGATGCTTCAGCGTTTGCCCGGTCAGGCACTCCATGACGATGAAGGCCTGGCCGTCGTGCTCGCCGATTTCGTGGATGGTGCAGATGTTCGGATGATTCAGCGATGATGCGGCACGAGCTTCACGGCGGAAACGTTCGAGAGCCTGTGGGTCTTGCGAAGAATCTTGGGGAAGAAATTTTAGAGCGACCACGCGGCCGAGTTGAGTGTCTTCGGCTTTGTAAACGACGCCCATCCCGCCGCCCCCGAGCAGTTCGAGGATGCGGTAGTGCGAGACGGTTTGGCCGATCATCGGTTGACGACCATGACGAGTGGGCGCTGGGCTGCGGTTCGGCGCCGAACCACAGGCGGGGTAATCTTAGGGCGAAACGCAAATCTCGTCAATGTATTAGGAGGGTGCTGACATGCCCGGCGGTCAGGCGTTTTGGGGCGGGACGCTTTTCTCTAATTCGGGATTCTCTCCGCGGAATAGGCGAGAGATGCCGCGCACCACGCGGCGCATCGGCAGGTCTCGTTTGACGTCGGCGAAGAAGATTTCGCCGGCGCGGCTGCTGCGATAGTACCAGCGCTTGAGCAAGGCAATGTGTTCCATAGTTTCTATGCCGGACTTTGCTGTTGCTGGCCGTAGCGACTGCAGCGCTTCTTGGACGCGCGACTCCATCGATTGCGACTTGGTGTGATCGGGTGATTGAATGTTGAACTGAACGGGGCCCGAGATATTTCCGGCATCGAAGCGGAAGAAAGCCACGGAGCCGGCGATGTGGCTGGGCTGAATCATGAGGGCGAAGAGGCGGTCGAGCCGTTGCACGATTTCTGGGGCTTGGCTCACGACCGGCGTCAGCTTTTCAATTCTCACATGGATTGCAGCTGCGTCTTCATAGGCGAGTTGGGCTGACGCCGCTTCGCGCTCGGCCTCGAGCTCGCGGACCAGGGAGTGTCCCGCGGAATCGAAATAGGACTGCACACGGTTGACTTCCGCGGCGTAATCGCCATCGGTGCAGCCTTTGAAGCATGGAGCCAGGCACATTTTCATTTCGGAGTAGATGCATCCCGGGAAAGCGGGATCGGGATGGAGATCGTCGATGCAGCGGCGCATTTTGAAAAAGTCGAGGGAGTCGTTCATGAATTTTTCGGCGGCGACGCGGGAGACAAACGGACCGTAATAGAGCGAGCGTCCGTTCAGGCGGCCAAGGCGCGTGGTGATTGAGGCGCGCGGAAATTCATTTTCAAGATGCAGCTTCACGAATGGCGCAAAGCGAAAGCGCAGGCGATGGGAATATGTTTTGGGAAATGCGGCTCGCAAGGCCGCGTAGAGGACGAAGCCTGATTCGAAGTCGGAGCCCGTTGGCGTGTATTCGATTGAGCGGACGCGATCCCGCAGGTTAAGGCGTTTGGTGCGTTGCTCGACTGGGCCCAGCAGGCGCTGCAGACGTCGGCGCAGATTTGCGGTTTTGCTGACGTAAGGGTCGGCTTGCGCGTCTTCGCCTCGCAGTAGAAAGACCGCAGGCGCCGCGGGGATAGCGGCGAGAACTTCTGTGTCCTGCTCGGGAGAAAACTCGAGGCGCTCGGTCAGCACAAAATGATTCTACGTGCGACTATCCGGGAAGTGCATAGATCCTTCACGGTAAAGAACGCCGCTCAGGACGACACGGCATCGGCAAAAAAGTCTTACCGAAAGTTCGCGCTGCGAAATTTTTGCCGGAAATCGGTACCATCGAGCGTGATGATGCGGCACATCTCATGCAGGCGCGATCGCATGCGCTCACCGATGCGGTCGCCGAGAGTTTCACCGCGCGCAGCGGCTTTTGCGGGCGAGATCGAAATGGAAGAACCGCCGGCGCGCTGGTCCTCGAAATTGGTCGTGATGATCGTCGTTCGATTGTCGTTGTAACGGGTGTTCAGGATTAGGCTGACCGTGTCCCAAACCCACTCTGTGGGCTTCACGGCGCCGAGTTCGTCGAGCACCAGCACGTCGGTTTCGAACACGGGACGAAGAACGTCGAGCTCGGTGGTCTGGACAGTCGAGTTGTAGGAGTTCTGAATTTCTTTCAACAGTTCGCGGTAATCATAGAAGAGAGAAGAAATGCCGCGGTTGAGAATCAGATCTTTGATGATGCCTACCGCGAGGTGCGTTTTGCCCGTGCCGATGGTGCCGATGATCAGCAGGCCCTTGTCGCCTCGCGGGTCGCACTTTTTCGCGAAGCTGGCGGCGACGAATGCAGCTTCGGAAAGCGACGGGTGGGCTCCGGGAAAGTCGGTGTCGAAGTTCGACAATTCGCAATGCTCATATCTTTTTGGAATACGTGCCGCGGCCAGCAGCGTTTGCGCTCGCGCTCGCAGCCGGCAATCGCAGCGGGTTACGGGGCGCTCGCTGCTTGAGCCTTCACGCGCTGGACTGGTCGGCACCGCTTTCCATCCTGTGCCATCGCACAGCGGACAAACGTCCGCGGGTGTTTTGACTGCATGGGGCCCTGTCATCGTTTGCTCATCTCCATTTTGGTCGGCTTCTGTTTACATTCTATTCGACTGTGCACTTTGCGGAGGGGACTCGCAAGAATGAAAGGCTGATGAGCTGTGCACATCCTGTGCAGGAACACAGCGGCTTGTGGACGGCGTAGGAAAACTGCCCTCGTGCGCGGCAAAAACCGCGACGGTAGGCCCGATCCGGGGCACAGGGGTGCGAAACTGGCTTCCCGTGCGGATTTCCACAGTTGACATTCGCCACAGAGAGAGGACAATACCACCCGTCAGGTTTTCCAACCCAGCCATAAGCCAGTTCCTCCCGGTACAGGCTGGGACACGAAAGAAACCTGCGAGGAGAGACTCATGAACAAAGCCGATCTGGTTGATAAGATCGCGGGCGCGTGTGAAATCAGCAAGGCGCAGGCCACGATTGCGATCGATACCGCCGTGGATAGCGTAACCTCTGCCCTCCGCAAAGGGGATCGAGTAGCGTTGATAGGCTTCGGCACATTCTCAGTGTCGCAGAGAAAAGCGCGGAACGGGCGCAACCCGCAAACCGGCGCCACTATCAAAATCGCCGCCCGCAAAGTCGCGAAATTTACCCCTGGCGCTGAACTGAAAAAAGCTGTTAATAAGAAATAGGCTGGAAGCTTGGAAACAAGATCGAAACGGCAGGGGGTCGGCCCTGCCGTTTTTTATTGTCGACCGCTCTTTTCGTAATCGCGAAAAATCAGATACTCACTTCGCTGCGTAGGGATATCCTGTCCACTTGCGCACTTCTACAAATCTCATCGCAAGGCTTGCCATCTTGTTGGCTTCGCTGCTGGGCTTCATCGCATTTTTGTCGGAGCCTACGTTGCCTGCGCAACAAGCGAAAGCGCCGCCTCCGGCTGCTATCGCCAACTTCGTCGACGTGGCCGAAAAAGCTGGTCTGACTTCACAGAACATTTTCGGCGGCGTCGATACCAAGAAATACATCATTGAAACCACAGGCAGCGGGGTTGCAATTTTCGATTATGACAATGATGGATGGCCCGACATTTTTCTCGTCAACGGCACAAGGCTGGAAGGATTTGCGACAGGGCAGGCTCCGACCAACCGGCTTTATCGCAACAACCATGACGGCACATTCACCGATGTCACTGCCAAGGCGGGGCTCACGGCAACCGGCTGGGGACAGGGAGTTTGCGTCGGCGACTATGACAACGACGGATGGGAAGATCTTTACATCACTTACTACGGCAAGAATCGGCTGTATCACAACGATCACGGGATCTTCACCGAAGTGGCCGATAAGGCCGGCGCTGCGGGTTCAGGCAAGGCGTGGGGCACTGGCTGCGCGTTCGTCGACTACGACCGCGACGGGCATCTTGATCTGATCGTGGCAAATTATGTGAATTTCGACTTGGCGACCGCGCCAGCGCCTGGTGATCGGCCAACCTGCATCTGGAAGGGTGTTCCGGTGATGTGCGGACCGCGCGGTCTTGCCGGCGCGAAGAACATTCTGTATCACAATCGCGGGGATGGGACTTTTGAAGACGTCACGACGAAGGCGCACATCGACCGCACCGACGGGCATTACTGCTTCAGTGTGTCCACGCTGGATTTCGACGACGACGGTTGGCCGGATATTTTCGTCGCGTGCGACAGCACGCCGAGCATTCTTTACCACAACAATCATGACGGAACTTTTACCGATGTGGCCGTCACCGCGGGCGCGGCGTTCAATGAAGATGGGCGCGAACAGGCGGGGATGGGATCGACGATCGGGGATTTCAATGGCGACGGGCGTCTCGATATTTTCAAGACGAATTTTTCAGACGACACATCGACGCTGTACAAGAATAATGGCGACGGCACGTTTACCGATGCAACTTCAGCAGCGGGACTTGGGCTCTACACGCAATATCTGGGCTGGGGGACGACGTTTTTCGACATCGATAACGATGGCTGGCCGGATTTAATTCTGGTGAACGGACATGTCTATCCCGAGGTCGACACGCAGCACCTTGGCAGCAGCTACAAAGAACCGCGCATTCTTTATCACAACAATGGCGACGGAACATTCAGCGACATTTCTGCTTCAGGCGGTGCAGGCATCACGACGGCGGCTTCATCGCGCGGGCTGGCGGTGGGCGATCTTTGGAATGATGGCAAGATGTCGGCGGTCATCAACAATATGAATGCTGCACCGAGCCTGCTGGTGAATCAGGTTCGGTCGTTGAACCACTGGGTTGGATTTCACGCGGTTGGGACGAAGTCAAATCGCGACGGTATCGGCGCGAGGATTCGCGTGAAAACGGCGTCGCGAATTCTGGTCGACGAAGTGCGCAGCGGATCGAGCTACGATTCGAACAACGATATGCGGGTTCACTTCGGGCTGGGGTCGGCTGCGAAGATCGAATGGGTGGAGGTTCGTTGGCCGAGCGGGCTGACGGAGCGCTACACGAATTTGACGGTCGATCAGACTCATACCTTGAAAGAAGGCTTGGGCACGGCATTGGACGCGACCCCGAAAAAACCTTAGCAACGCTATTTGACGGCCTTCGTATTCTTTGGAAACTGCATCGTGCGCGTGATGCCTTCGCCTTCCTTCACAAAGATCAGCTGATTGCTTTTTATATCTTTCAGAGTGTCGATCTGGCCGCTGGGCCAGCGAATTTCGAGCGTGTCAACTTTCTCGGCTTTGCCGAGGCCGAAGTGAACTCGCAAATCGTTTTGAGAGAAATATCCCCCGCCGCTGCGAACCTCGTCAATCTGCTGGTGGGGCTTGGTTTCTCCCGGAGGATGTGTGGTGCAGATCAAACGGGCACCGATTCCGCTGCGGTTCGATTTGGTGCCGATGGTACGAATCTTGATCCAGTTATTGCCAGTCTTCGAGTCGCAACGCAAGAGTTGCGGAAAATCATTAACGGTGTTGACCACTATATCGATGTCGCCATCGTTGTCGAAATCTCCGAAGGCGCAGCCGCGGGATGCGCTTGGATCTGAGATTCCGGGACCGACTTGAAAAGAGATATCGGCGAAGTGGCCGTTGTGCAGATTCTGGTAGAGCAATTTGCGTTGTGCGTAGCCGGCTTCGGTTTTGAGTTGCTCGACTTCGGGATAGACGTGGCCGTTGCAGATCAGGATGTCGGGCCAGCCGTCGTTGTCCATATCGAAGAAGCCGCAGCCCCAGCCGAGAAATTGCGTGTGTGCGCCAAGGCCTGCGGTGAACGTCGCGTCTTCGAAACTCGCGCCGCCCTGATTGTGATAGAGAGACGGAGTGTCGCCGGCGAAATTTGTTTTGACGAGATCCAGATTGCCGTCGAGATCATAGTCCGCCGCTGAAATGCCCATGCCTGCTTGCGGCTTGCCGTCGGGGCTCAGAGCACATCCAGCTTCGATGGCGATGTCTTCGAACTTTCCATTTTTTTTGTTCTGGTAGAGAGCGCTGGCGGTGGAATCGTTGGCTACGTAAATGTCTGGCCAGCCGTCGTTGTCGAGATCGGCGGTGAGCACGCCTAAGCCGTAGGTGCCGCTGGCGCGGAGAATTCCCGACGCCTCGGAAACATCGGTGAAGGTTCCGTCTCCGTCATTGTGATAGAGAATGTTCTTGCCGCCCTGCAGTCCGGGCGGCCCGCATGCGACCATCACGCTCTTATAAAGACAGGGGCCGGATTCAGGCACAGGGGCCGTCGCGAGATCGAGATCAATGTAGTTAGCGACGAACAGATCGAGATGGCCGTCGCGATCGTAGTCGACGAATGCGCAACCCGTATTCCACCGCGTGCCCTTGCCCGCCACGCCGGCTTTCTGGCTCACGTCGGTGAATGTGCCGTCGCCGTTGTTGTGATAGAGAACGTTCTTGCCGTAGTAGGTGACGAACAGATCGTCCCATCCATCGTTGTCGTAGTCGCCGCCGCAGACTCCTTGTCCCCAGCCTGAGTG
>Ga0209006_10007078_pt1 | contig 10138 bp, 7 predicted proteins | sample JacPin_JW_Ref_O2_FD_188567 | JGI IMG/M metagenome (GOLD analysis project Ga0209006, IMG submission 188567) | Forest soil microbial communities from Algoma, Ontario, Canada - Jack Pine, Ontario site 1_JW_Ref_O2 (SPAdes) (version 2) | ecosystem: Environmental > Terrestrial > Soil > Boreal... | reverse complement strand
CCAGCCGTTGTATGGCGCCAGGTCCAAAACCCCCGCCTATCGAATGATCTACATCCTTGCGAAGCCACTGCTCTCGTTGCTTCATCGTGCCTTTCCCAACCATGTCCTGACCACAGAAGAGATCGGACAAGCGATGCTGATGGTGGCCGAGCGAGGCTATTCGAAACCAATCCTCGAGACGGCGGATATACGCGCCGTGTTGTCTCGCTAGGCGGGACAACCCAGGCCTTTTCCCGTTGACAATCGTGGTCCCAAACGAAAATCATGGTTGTGCTTTGCCAATGGAATGTACCGCAAGGCGGGACAGTAGCTCAGAGAGCGGAACGTCGAGGGAATCCTAATCATGGAATCTTCCGTAAGCGCAGAGAGTGTTTCCCGGCCCAGCGATTCGTATCAGCTGCATAGTCTGGATCGAGCCGTGGCGGTTCTTGAGATGCTGGGTGAGAGCGAGACCGCACTTAGTTTGTCGGAAGTCTGCCAACGACTGCATTTGCACAAGAGCACCGCTCACCGTTCGCTTATGGTGCTGGAGCGCAGCGCCCTGATCGAGCGTACGCCGGAAAACCGCTACCGCCTCGGCATGAAGCTTTACGAGTTGGGCAACCGGGCTGTCGAGCAAGTGGATCTGCGAACCCGGGTGCACCCTTATTTCCGCCGCCTCGCAGCCCACGTCGGAGAGACCGTGCACCTGAGCGTGCTGCAAAAAACTTCGATCGTATACCTGGACAAAGTCGAACCCAACCGGCGCGTTTGTGTGAGCTCTAAGACAGGAACCTCCAATCCTGTTTACTGCACGTCGATGGGAAAGGCGATGCTCGCCTTTCAGCCACCGGAGATGATCGAGCAGATTGTTTCCAAGATCCGCTTTGTGCGTTACACCGACAAAACCATTACGTCCAGAGAAGCACTGATGAAAGCGTTGGAGAGGGTGCGCCGCCGTGGCTACGCCATCGACGACCAGGAAATAGAAGCAGGTGTTCGCTGTGTAGGTGCACCGATCTTCGACGAAAATCAACGCGCCATTGCGGCCGTCAGTGTCTCCGGCCCAACCTCAAGGATTACGGCGCCCAACATGCCCGACATCGCCGAGCACCTGCTGCGTTGTTGTCGCGAGATCTCGCACTCACTTGGTGTGCACGCAAGAAAGCGGCCGCGCGTCCTCTCCGCCTTCGAGCGCCACTACCACAGCTAGGTGCATTCACGCTATTCGTACCTGAGAGCCACCGCGGGGTCCACGCGCATCGCACGTCTGGCCGGAACATAGCAGGCCAACATCGCCACAGCCGTCACTCCCACCGCTACCCCCACCAAGGTCGCCGGATCGTTCGCGCCGATTCCGTAGAGCAGTGGCACAAGGAGACGTGCCGCCGCACAGGCGGAGGCCAGACCGATGAACAGGCCAACCAAGGTGACATACAGCCCCTGCCGGATCACTAACTTCAGTACGTCAGCCTGGCGTGCGCCCAGAGCCATGCGCACTCCAATCTCGTGCGTACGCTGCGCGACAACATAGACAATTACCCCAAATAGCCCGATCGCAGTCAGCGCGACGGCCAGAATCCCCGAGACCCCCAGCAACAGTCCTGTCGTTCGCGCTGGGAAGAGGGGCAATGCCATGTACTCTTCAATCGTCTGCAACCCCGTGGCCGCCATCATCGGGTCCACCCGCTGCACTTCTCGCCGCACTTCTTCGAGAAGGGGACCCGCATCGCCCGATGTGCGGATCACCAGGGTTCTGGCAGCCGGCAAATTTCCACGAAAGACCACAGCTACGGGTCCCTCGCCCAGAGTCCGGTATTTTCCCGCCTTCACCATGCCGATGACTTCGCTGGTGGCCTTCTCTCCGCCAAGTAAGATCCGTTTCCCGATAGGGTCCACGCCAGGCCAGAGCTTTTGAGCCAGCACCTCATTCACGATCACAACACCCGGCTCTGGGCTCTCGCTTTCCTTCTGGGTGAAATCCCGCCCTCGCAGCAGTGTGATTCCCATGGTGGAGAAGTACCGGGGATCAACTCTAAACACGTCGACCAGACTCCGATCGGGATCCTTACCCAGGCGTTTTCCAGCCGAAGTCATCTCTTCGGCGGTGCCCAGCGGCAGATGGCTCACATCGCTCGCCGCGGTCACACCGGGCAGGGTCAGAACGTGATTCATGAGCTCGCGATAGAAAGCGGCAACTTTTTCAGGCGAGTATCCAAGGCTTCCCGGGTCGAGTGTTGCCACCGCAATATGCTGCGTATCGAATCCGGGATCGATGGAGTTGGCATGCATCAGGCTGCGAACGCAAAGTGTTGCGCCCGTCAGCAGCACAACGCACGTGGCGATCTCGCCGATGAGCAGCAGGCTGCGCAGCTTCGACTTGCGAAGGCCGGCGCTCTGCGTCTCTTCCTGCAGCACGGGAGCTGCATTCACTTGCGCACTGCGCAATGCTGGAACCAGTCCAAAGATCAACCCTGTGGCCAGCGAAACAAGCAAGGTGAATGACAGCACCCGCCAGTCCAGTGGAACCTGGAGCGTAATCGGCAAGCTTGCCGGTTTCAGCCCCAGCAGCAGCCGCGCCATGCACCATGCAATCACCACACCCGCCATCCCCGCTGTCGATGAAAGGATCAGGCTTTCTACCAGCATCTGCCGGATCAGCCGGCCACGCCCCGCACCCAACGCCGACCGGATCGCCATCTCCCGCACACGGCCGGTCGCCCGTGCAAGTAAAAGGCTGGCGGCATTGGCGCAAGCGATCAGCAGGACGAGTGCAAATACCGCCAGTAGTAGTCCGGTAAATGCGCTCACGTATCCGCGAAAGGGCCCGGGTACGAGCGTCAGGGGATAGACGATGGCGTCCAGGTTTTTGTTGGAGTCAGGATGCGCGAGTTCCAGGTGCTGGGCCAATACATGCATCTCCGCCTGGGCTTTCGCGCGATCAACTCCAGGCCGCAGCCGTCCCGCCACAATCAGCCAATTGTTGTGGGTGTTGGTGATTCTGCCCTTGTCGTGCGTGAACTGCTCCTGTGTCGCCAATGGAGCCCAGAAATCTGGCGCAGTGGCCACGAGCAGCCCTGTAAATCCGGGCGGCGCCACGCCGACGACGCTGAAGGCGGCACCATTCAAAATCAGCGTCCGTCCTACAATCCCCGGGTCGGCGCCCAGTTGCCGCTCCCAGAAGGAATGACTCAGCACTACGACCGGAGGCTGACCACCCAGTTGGTCGTCGCCACTGGAAATCATGCGTCCCAATGCGGCGTTCACCCTCAATAGCGAAAAGTAATTTCCGGAAACAAGTTGCCACTGCACGGTGACCCCGGCTCCGGAGCGATTCCATATTGCCTGAGATCCATCCCCATCAAACGCCAATACACCTTCCAACGATCGGGTGTGGTCACGGAAGTACTCGTAGTCAGGGTAGGTGAAGGGGCTGTAACTTTGGACACCAGTCGAGAGCCGGTTATGCAGCCAGATTTCCAGCAAGCTCGCAGGTGCATCGACAACCGCAGGGGGCCGAAGCAACAGAGCATTGATGAAGGCGAACACGCCAGCATTCATGCCGACTCCCAGCGCCAACGCCAGGACCACGGCAGCACTCGATCCTGGGTTCTTCATCATCATGCGCAGGCCAAAGCGAATGTCTCCCCACCACTCCGCGGGGGAGAGAAAATTCCGTTGCGCGCGCTGGCGCTCCCGCAGCAAGGTGACGTTGCCAAACTGTCGGTGCGCCGCGCCTGCTGCGTCTTCGCGAGACATGCCCTGTCGAAGATAACGCTCGGTGAGAAGACGCAGGTGAGATTCTATTTCTGCATCAAGGTCGTAGTCTTGCTGCTTCTGTGTGAGGACCCCTATTACCTTTGCCATCCAGCGCCGCCAGAATCGCATTGCCTCTGTCTCCTCTGCACATTCCAAAGAAGCTACCACTACTCCTTTGCAATGTCCATAGGTGCGTTGAGATTGATCCCCACCTAACTTAGGATTTGCTGTTGACTCTTCGAGGAAAACTATCGCAGGCCAGTGATTGGTGCGACATCCATGTCGCCGTAGTCTTGATTCTCTCCGCCCATGCCCCAGCAGAAGCTGTAGGGCCCTGTGCCTACTCCGGCATGAATTGACCAGCCAGGGGAAACGACCGCCTGCAGGGAGTTCATGAGAATATGGCGAGTCTCCTCCGGGGGCCCCATCATGTGAAAAACAACCGCCTCGGGCGCAAGATTGAAATAAAGATAAACTTCTGACCGTCGCATGTGGGTATGGGGCGGCATCGTGTTCCACACGCTGCCGGGATGCAGATGCGTTACTCCCATCACCAGTTGACAGCTCTTCACACCACCCATATAGATGTACTTTGAAACCGTTCTCACATTGCAACTCTCCGCACTGCCGATCACTATCGGGCTCGCTTCCTGCTTGCACACCAGGGCTACAGGGTAGACGGCGTGGGCGGGATAACTCAGCAGATAGAAGATCGCCGGCGAAGATGGATCCTCCGATGCAAAGCTCACCTCCGCATTGCCCTTACCCACGTACAGGCAGTCGAGGTTTTCGAGCGAATGTCTTTTGCCATCTACTACGATCGAACCGCGTCCACCCACATTCAGAACGCCCAATTCCCGTCGCTCGGTAAAATACTCCGCCCGCAGAGCTGGATAGGCCGGAAGCAAGAGCGGGGTTGCCGTGGGCGCCGCGATGCCCGCGATCGCGCGATCCAGATCCAAATAACTTGTGCGGAGTGCTCCGGGCTCATACAGCGAATCAAGCAGAAACGTCTCTCGAAGCTCAGCCGTTGTCATGTGCGGATAGCGAACGGGATCAGCCAACAGATAAGTTTTCAATCAGCCCTCCCAAGAGCCGGCGCCTGCTTCACCAGCCAACTCACCAGCTCGACAGCGCCGGCGAGGTTGTCATATTCAGGAGGGAGGTTTTGCCCATTTGTATATTCGTTGTAGACCCACGGATCAGCGACGGCAAAAACAGTGCCCCTGCCGTACTTCGCTGTGGCCATCAGAATATCGCCCTTGTCTTCCAGTAAAGGAGCCGCCGGACCTTTGACCGAGATGGTGCACGTGTCCTTCATAAAAAGAGTGTGACTATGGCGAAACAACGGCCCACCGCCTGGCACCACGATCCTGCCCATCTCATGAGAAGTTCCAACCACATGGTGGCTGAGCACCGGGTTGAAGTGGATGCCGAACAGGTCGGCCAGCTGATCCAGGTGGTCGATCTCTCCATTGGAAGGGTCATTCGCCATAAGAATCAGCACGCCCCCCTGCTTCACCCACTGGGCCACCTGCGTGGCGTCTTCCGTCTGCAGGTAATGAGGGTGCGGATTCTTGACCGGGATGTCAGGAGACGCGATGATGTAGAACTGCGCGGGCTTCAGGTTGGCCAGCGTCGGCGCACTATAGAGCGTATCCGTAGTCACGCCGAATCCGCGGAAGATTTGGCCCAAAAGAGAAAAGCCACTGTTACTGACATCATTCCACTTGTAGTGGAAGTACTCCTGTTGCCCAGCCGCATTGGTTCGCTGCTGGCTATTAAACCAGGCATCGACCAAGACCTTTTCTTCACGGCCTGCAGAATAACTGGTTACCGGGCAACACCAAATGCCCACCAGAAGCACTACAAACGACCTGAGAATTTGCACTCGCTCCCCTGAAATCACGCCTAGAAATCGATTTTGAGACTCAACTGCAGGATTCTCGGCTGGTTAGCCGCATTAATCAAACCAAATGTTTGCGTGTTGCTCAGTGCTGTCGTGCCGTTGCCGATGGATCCGTTTGTGTTTGACCAGCCCGGATCAAGCAGATTGGTATGGTTCAGGCAGTTGAAACATTCCGCCCGCGCCTGTAACTGAATCTCCTCGTGCAAGGGAATAAATTTGCTGAGCGCTGCATCAACATCCGTGTAATGTGGACCATAAAACTGGTAAGGGCGAGTATTGCCATACTGTCCCGAAGTATTGGCTGCGAACGAGGCCGTATTCAACCATTGCAGCCGGGATCCATTCCCATATGGGTTCCCGATAAGATTGGGCCGGTCGTTGTTCACCCCGGTCAAGGATTTGTCGGTCCCTGAGGTGGCGGTAAAGGGAACCCCTGTGGTGGCCGTGACAATCGGTGCGAGCTGCCATCCACTCAACAACAGGGTCCTCATCGATCCACCCTTGACCAGGCTTCTTACGATAGCCGACGTCACAAAATTATGACGCAGGTCTGACGCGCAATTGCTGTAGTCAAGATTCGGGTGATAGGGATCCTGAAATTGGTCTCCCGCATTATCTCCGTTCTCCGGAGGTCCGGAGAGACAGTGCGAATAGGTGTAATTGGTTAACAAGGTGAAGTAGTCGGAGAAGCGATGCTGGACTGAGACCAGGAGGCCGTTAAAGTTCGAGCCCAATCCGGTGTAGGCCTCCGTTACCTGCGTGTAATAGGCGCCCTGGGTCGAGTTGATCAAGCTAAGCGCGCGCCGGGCATTGGTATTGCCAGTGCTGGAGCAAGGAGTACCAGCCTTGGGAAGGGTTGTAAGTGCTCCGCAGGAACCTGCGGCGCCGGTGGAGTTGCCCGGAATATAGACTGCAGGATTCTGTTCATTGCCCGCTGAATTATTCTGGACCCTCGTGCCCAGGTAGGAAGCGGTGAGTGACCAGTTCTTCAGGAATTGCTTTTCTACGCTTAGGTTCCAATTCTGCGAATAAGCCTGCTTCAGGTTGGTAGGCACGACAAAATAGGAACCGGAAGTAGGAAAGAAGGCGTTGGCCGCGGTAGGCGGAAAGGGCTTTGGATAGGGGTTACCGCCGGGGTAGGTAGCGTAAGGGTTGCTTAAGCCGCCGGCGGGAGAAACCAGCGTAATGGAATCGCCCCACGGCGCCATGGCCTCATAGTGCGATTGGTAATAAAGAGGTGGTTCCTGGAAACCCAGCGTATACGATGCGCGAATACTTTCCAGGCCTAACCCACGGGGATCAAAAGCAACGCCGAAGCGCGGTTCAAAGTTAGTGTATTTCGCGTGGTAGTAACCGTGGGGCACACCTGGATCGCCGTAGAAGAGAAGGCCGGGAGGAGCTGTGGGATAAACGCGTGATTTTATCCCGGCAGCAAAGTTGGCGGGGAAAAAACTCGCGCCCCGCCCAGTGGTTTCAATGGCCGGCAGACCCGTGGACCAGCGGATACCGGCGTTGACCGTCAGCTTCGGACTCAACTGGATACTATCCTGAGCATAGAGGCCAAGGAAGTTCTTGCTGAAATCGACTCCCGTGTTATTGCCCTGATAAAGTGAATCCAAATTGCCCGTCATGAAATCGACCAGGCCATCGGTGGTGGCGTTTCCGTTGAAAGTGAACTGCCCGTTGGCATTGTTCGTGCCGTCGTAGACCAGATAATTGTGTAGGTAGTTGCCCCCGAAGGACCAGTGATTTCTACCTTTGGTCCAGAAGAGATCCTCGATCAGATTCACCGAGTTGGTCGTGATGTCGGTGCTCTCGCAGGTTCCGCAAGCGGCAGTGAAGGCTCCGGAAATATTCATGTAAAGGTAATTCTTCACCGGAGCACTGACTGCGATGCCAACGGTGGTGGGGTTGATCAGGTCGGAGGCCGCGGCGCGGGTAATAAAGTTCCTGGTCCCACTGATATGAACTGAGTTCACCAGGTTGGAACTGATGGTATAGGTGTGGCCCAGGGTAAACGACTGCGCCTGGTCGTTCAGCGACGGATTTTGAGTGTACAGAAGATTGCCGTTGTAGAAGGCCGGCTGGGTAAAGTGGGTAAGGAAATATCTTCCGAAGAGGGTCTGTTTCTCGTTGACGGTCCAATCGATGCGGCCAATGAACTGATCTTCATTTTGCGGCTGCGGTATGCCGTATACGAGCTTGCCGCAAGAGTTGGGATTTTTGGGGACCAACTGCAACAGCGCGAGCGCCGAAGCATTGAATTGCGATACCGGTATCTTGTTATCAAGGTAGGGCTGGCCCGTCGCCGGGTTTTTCAGCTGTTTTTCCTTGTGGTTGCTTTGGCAATTAGCCGAGGCATATTCACTGAAGTCTCCATTCAACATGGCCGGGGTAGGAACGTAGCTGGTGATGCTGTTGCTTTCCTGGCGAGTCCGGGTTCCCTGGTAGCCGCCGAAAAAGAACAGCTTATCGAGGCGGATGGGTCCCCCGATTGCGCCCCCAAATTGATTGCGCTTGAGGGTATCCTGCCTGGTCGAAAAGTAATTTCGAGCATTCATGTCCCCGTTGCGGAAGAAGTCAAACACTGTTCCATGAAAGCCGTTGGTGCCAGCTTCGGTAACGATGTTGACGACAGCACCCGGATGTAAACCGTATTGCGCGGAGAGACCAGACGTTTGCACGCTGAATTCCTGAATAGCATCGGGAAACGGAAAGGGTAGGTTTACATTGGTGAACGCATCGTTGTTGTCAGCCCCATCCATCAAATAGTTGATGTTGGTCGCTTGCGCGCCTGCGACCGAAATGGCCACGGAGCTGGGGTAATTCTTGGTGCCGACCAAGTCGCCTAAAGGAGCAGCCTGCGCTCCCGGCGTAAGCAGGATAAGCTGAGTGGCCTGGCGCCCATTCAAGGGCAAGTCCACAGTCCGTTGCCGGTCAATCACCTGCGAGATCGACTGGTCTTCGGTCTGCACCATGGAGGCGCCGGCGGTTACCTGCACAGTTTGCGATACTCCGCCGACCTGAAGCTTGACGTCGACACGCAGGTTGTTTCCTACTTCAATCACGATTCCTGATTGTTGATAGGTGCTGAAACCTTGCGCGGTGACGTTGAGCTGGTAGGGACCCACTGGCAGATCCGGCAAATTGTAACCGCCATCGCCGGAGCTGGTGACCGTTCGATGCAGACCCGATGCCTGCTGCACCGCCTCTACCGTGGCGCCGGAGACTGATGAACCATTCGCATCGGTGACGGTGCCTTGAATCTGTCCTCCGCCGATAGCTTGTGCCTGCAGCAACTTGTTGGTGGATGGAAAGACGAGAAGTAGCAGGAGCGGATAGGTTAGTTTCCAGGTCGTTTGTGTCTGCCTGGTTGATTGCAAAATCGCTCGCATAAGGCCCCCCAAAATACATCGACTTGTTTACGGTTCCAAGGTTTATCAAAACGAACATTCGATGATCAACGGATTTCACGGACAGCCTGGTCAAAATGTAGCGCCATGTTCCGCCATGCGGGACGAGTGCTAAAGTAGCCTCAAATGCCGATAGCCGACGATCTCGCCCGCATCGCTCTCCAGGAGCAAGAGCTTCAATTTGCCAGCTTTGACGAAGAGACAGCATGGAGGCTGGGCGCGGGAATCCGCGCGTTGGCAGTTTCCCGCAAACTCAGCCTGGTCGTCGATGTACGGCGCTTTGGGCAGCCGCTTTTCTACACTGCACTTTCAGGGACCACGCCCGACAATGTTGAATGGGTGCGCCGCAAGAGCAACGTGACGGCGCGTTTCCATCGCAGCTCCTATGCGATCGGGCGGGAGATGGAGCAGAAGCAATCCAATCTTTTCGACCGCTACGGGTTGCCCATTGCGGATTATGCCAGCCACGGTGGCAGCTTTCCCCTGCGGGTCGCGGGCGCAGGAGTGATCGGTTCGGTCACCGTGTCGGGTCTACCCGAGCGCGCCGATCACCAGTTAGCCGTAGAAGCATTGTGTGCAGAGCTCGGCCGACCCTTCGAGACTCTGCGCCTCGATTGACCATCCAACCAGACCAGGCTGTCGCGGCGTCCTATAGGGCGGATGGGGAGGAATTCCATGGCCAAACTGAACGAAGCAACACGCGACAAAATTCCGGCGACTAAGTTCGCGTTTCCCAAGCAGCGCAAGGAGCCGTTGGAAAACGCCTCGCATGTACGCAATGCGGCGGCCCGATTCAACCAGGTTGAGGGCGTCACCGAGACGGAACGCAAGGCGGCGTGGAAGCGGATCGAGGCTGCTGCGAAAAAGTACGATGTGGAACTGAAGAGTTCCAAGTAGAGAGTTGTGACTTCCGCGATATTCGCGTCCGGGCGAGGCGCACTGCAGATCCCTCCCGTTGGTCGGGATGACAAGGGGAGAGGGGTTACTCACCTTGAGGTTGGCGATCCGGATCGGGACGATTACAAGGGGAGCGTGATTACTTACCTTGAGGTTGGCGACTCGGATTGGGAGTCCCTCT
>Ga0209006_10007076_pt1 | contig 10141 bp, 7 predicted proteins | sample JacPin_JW_Ref_O2_FD_188567 | JGI IMG/M metagenome (GOLD analysis project Ga0209006, IMG submission 188567) | Forest soil microbial communities from Algoma, Ontario, Canada - Jack Pine, Ontario site 1_JW_Ref_O2 (SPAdes) (version 2) | ecosystem: Environmental > Terrestrial > Soil > Boreal... | reverse complement strand
CTTGACAGGATTTTGGGCCCGTTTGCCCTGGCGAGAAAAAGCAGGTTCCTCCCCTGCGCTTCACTTGGATCGGAATGACAAGTGGTAGGGGACGTCGATGGGATTTGCGTTCGCGATGACTCCCGGGTTTCCCCAACTAGAAGTGGAATCCTACTTCAGCGGTCATGGCGCGCGGCGAAACGTAATGCGTGCCGCTGAAGGTGGAGAGGAAATTGTAGAGCACGTAATTGTTCGTGAGGTTCACCGCGGTTAGTTGCAGGCTGACTTTGTACTTGTCGCCGTGCAGCAGGTTGTCTTCTCCGATGGAGGCGTCGAAGAGATGGCGCGGCGCGATGCGCGGCGGGTGGTGGTCGTCATTCTCTTGATTCGGAGCGGGCAGCGAGATCAGAGACGATGCGAACTGCGATACCAGGCACGTGTTTGGAAGTGCTTGAGTCGGCGTGGCGCGAACGCCGGCGCAGGAAAATCCGGCTTCGAACTCTTCGTCGGCGGTCATGAGCGAACCGTTGGCGATCATGGAAACCGCCGGCTCACCGCCCAGCGTCGTCGATGCCGGGCAATCGTTCCCCGGATTCACTCCGTAGCAGGGCGCGGCTCCTGCGACCTGTCCGCTGTCATAGCGCCAACTGAAGGCCATCCAAGGGCCACGCTTCCACGGCTGGTATTGCACGTGAGTCGACTGATTGAATTTTTCGTCATGATCGATGCGGAAGGGAAGTCCGTTGGCGCCAACCGTCGCGCCCAGTCCGCCCACTTGCGGCGGGAAAAAGCGCGCGGCCACGCTCGAGAAAACAATGCCAGCGCTTACGCCATGAATCTCCGGCATGCGCAGGCTGCCAGCTACGCCGGGAATCTTTGAGTTGTGCCACTCGATGGGAAACGTGATCGGCGTATTGCCCAGCACGCTGAAGTCGTAGCCGTTGTGCGTGTATTTCCAGATGTATTCGCCGTCGAAAACCAGGTAGCGCCCGAGGGCTTGTTGTAATCCGGCGTGGAATTCGTTTTTGAAGCCCGGCTGCATACTGGCAGGCACGCACGGCACCAGCGCCGCAATCACGGCGTAGTCGCAGCCGTTATTTGAAAGCACGAGGTTTTCGTTGAACGGAGTTTCCAGCGTTCGCGCGTAAGAAATGCGCAACACACTGTGGGTCTTCTTCACGTTGTAGGCGATGCCAATGCGAGGTTCGACCTGCGATGCACTGGTCAGGCCGTTGTATAGATCGCCGCGCAAACCCAGATTAAACGACCATCCACCCGCCGTGATCGTGTCTTGAACGTAGAGAGCAAGTTCCTTGATGTCGGTGCTGCCGTTGAAACCGAACACGCTGCCGGGAGCATACAGTCCACCGCCGCCGGTCAAATCATAAGGGGCGAGCGTGGCGCACGGCGTGCCCGGAATCGGCTGCCCGGTTGGGCCAAGACAATACGGCGTCAGCCCCGGAACCAGCGTGGGATCGACAATGCCCAGCGTGTCCGCTTCGTTGAGGAACGTCTGTTCGTAGGTCGCGCCGAACTTCATGTTGTTGATGCCGCGCACGTAGGCGATATCGGAGTGAACGCCGGCGTTGGTCAGCGTGCGCTGCTGGCCGACGGTTTCGCGCTGCAGGTTGGCCGGGCCGAGATCGGCGAAGGGATCGTCGCTCGGATAGTAGTGATAATCGTCGCGGCGCACGAATGTACCCAGGGTGAACACCGTTCTTGGGTTGATCAGATAGGACCACGAGGGCGCGACATTGATGGTTTTGATCTGTGAACGCTGATCGGCCGCGGGTACGGGGTCGCCAAACGTATCGACGACGCCAAGATTCAGATTGTCGTACGTGTTCGGAGTCTGAAACCAGGAGCGCGTCCACTGCACATTGACGTGAATCGAGTTACCGGTTCTGATCTGGTAGTCGACGCGGTCGAAGGCGTTTTCAACGTTGCCCTTGTCGTGCATAATCGCGAACTCAGGCGCGTCGAGATAGCGTCCGCTATCGGTGCCATTGACGCTGATGAAGTTGCCCCAATTCTGGCCGCCATAGCCGAGATCGAAGGCCGTGTTTTCGGTGCCGAATGAACCGTAGGAAGTCGTGATCGATCCGTTCGGCGTTTTCTGGCCAAGGCCGGAGCGCGTATTTACTTTCACCACCAGGCTCGTCTTGCCGCCGAATTCGGCCGGAGGCGCACCGGCGATCACTTCCATCGATTGAATGGAAGAAGATGGAATTTGATTGGAAAAAGTTTTGCTGGTCTGGTCGGAGTTCGCCTGATCGTCAACCGCGATCGTGTTGGAGGCGTGATCGCCCAGGCCGTGCATCTGGTTGTTGGAATCGGCGGAAACGCCGGGCGTCAACGCAGTGACGGCCGCGGATACACCCGCAGACGACGGATTCTCTGGAAGGCGGTCCAGTTGATTTCTCTCGACGTCGGTGTGCGAGGTGGAATCGGTTTCCACCAGATCGCCCGCCTCTTCGTGAACCGTGACCGTGGTCGCGGCGACCACCGCGCGCATGGTAATGGAGAGCGTGGTCGGCAACACAGAGCGCAGCTCAACATCCTGCACGAAGGTCGAGAATCCCTTGACGGTAACGGTGAGGTGGTAAGGATTGAAGGGAACGTTGGTGAAACTGAACTGGCCAGCCGCGTCGGTGATCACGCTGCGGTCGAACCCGCTAACCGGATTATGAATCTTTACGGTCGCGCCCAGGATCACGGCGCCGGTTTCATCGACCACCGTGCCGACCAGGGATGTGGCATTGCCGCCCGCCTGCGGGCTGCCCGCAGCAGCTATGGCGCAGGTCATCAGCAGAAGGGCTAGTACTAAGGCGAAGCAGCGCCCGGGGGCGCAGGGCAGAACTTTCATGAGGGTTGGCAATCGCAAGTCTCCATTCATTCTATCAACCCCGGCGACCAATCCGCGTTGCATGTCACGGATGAATTAATCTTTTTACATTCCTATCCATTGCGTTCGTCACGCCATCCAAAGCCTATCGAGCGAAGTTCCGTCCCGCATAACATTTTGTCTTTTCCAAACAAACGAAGGCGGCCCAAAGAAGCAAGGGCCGCCTTCGCCGGATACATGGAATGATTTAGAAGTGGAGTCCCAATTCCGCAGTCAGCGCGCGCGGTGAAACGTAATGCGTGCCGCTGAAGGTGGAAAGGAAGTTGTAGAGGGCATATTTGTTGGTGATGTTGATGGCCGTGAGTTGCAGGCTGATTTTGCGCTTGTCTCCGTGGAACAGGTTGTCGTGTCCCACCGACACGTCGAAGAGGTTGCGTGACGAGATGCGCGGCGGGTTGTGATCGTCGTCTTCGGTATTTGGCTTCGGCACCTGGATCAGACTGGTGCCAAACTGCGATGTCAGGCATGCCCCTCCAGGAATGGGAGTGGTGGGCGTGGCGCGGACACCGTTGCAACTGAAGCCGGCCTGAAACTCCTGATCGGCGCTCAGCGGATTGCCGAAGGCATCCTGTAACAGAACTGCGGGTTGGCCGCCGATGGTGGTGGTCTGCGGACAATCGTTATTGGCATTGATTCCGTAGCACGGCGCGTTGCCGGCGACCAGGCCGCTGTCATAGCGCCAGTTCCAGCCGACCCATGGACCGTGCTTCCCGATTTGATATTGCAGGTGTGTGGTCTCGTTGAACTTCTCGTCATGATCGATGCGGAAGGGAAGTCCCGGAGCTCCCACGGTTGCGCCCGCGCCGCCGATCTGCGGCGGGAAGAAACGCGCTGCCACGCTGGAGAAAACGAACAACGCCGAGAAGCCGCGGTAATCGGGCACGCTCACGCGCCCCGCGTATCCGGGAATCTTGGAGTTGTGCCACTCAATGGGGAACGTGATCGGAGTATTGCCGAGCACGCTGAAGTCATAGCCGTTATGCGTGTACTTGGTGATCCACTCGCCGGAAAAGACCAGGTACTTTCCGAACGCCTGCTCGAGGCCCGCGTGAAATTCGTTGCGGAAGCCGGGACTCAACACGCCGCTCACCCCAGGGGTACACAGAAGCAACGGGGCTACCACGGGGTTGTCGCACCCCGTGCTGGCCAGGATCAGATTCTCGTTGAAAGGAGATTCGAGCGTGCGAGCATACGAAACGCGAAGAATGGTGTTGGTCTTTTTCACCTTGTACGCCACGCCGAGCCGGGGTTCAACCTGATTGGCAGTGGCAAGACCGTTGTAGAGATCGCCACGCAGGCCGAGATTCAACGACCAGTCTCCGATGGTGACGTTGTCGCGCACGTAAAGGGCGAGTTCTTTCACGTCCGTGTGGCCGGCGAAAGTGTAAAGACCTCCGCCGCGGCTTAAATCGTAAGGCAGCAGGATCGGATTGAAATTCGGATAGAGAGTCGAGTTGGGTGCGTTGATGTTAGACGCAGTGTTGGGCTGATACGCGCCGGCGCACTGCGACGGATCGGCGATTCCCGGAGCGGGCGCGGCGACAAATTGCTGTTGATCGTTAGAGAAAGTGATGCAAGGCGCGTTGTAGGTGGGGTCAACGATGCCGAGCGAATCATTCTCATTGAGAAACGTTTGCTGATAGACGGCTCCAGCCTTGATCTGGTTGACGCCTTTGACATAGGAGAGATCCGCTCGCAGTCCCGCGTTGGTGAGCGTGCGGTTTTGGCCCACGGACTGTCTCTGCAGGCTTGGGGGACCGAGGTCGGCGAAGAGATCGCTGCTCGGGTAGTAGTTGTAGTCGTCGCGGCGCACGAATGCCCCCATTGTGAATACAGAGTTGGCGCTTACCAGATGCGTCCACGAAGGAGCAATGTTGAAGGTTCCAATCTTCGAGCGCTGGTCGGTGGCTCCGACGACAACGCCGTTTGGAGCGATACCGCCGTAGTTGTTTACGTCCTGCGCATCCACGCCGCTCAATCCGCTCCAGGCGGTGGCGTTTTCGGCATCGAGGGAATTTGGCGTCTGGAACCAGCTGCGGCTGTAGCCGAAGTTGATGTGAATCGAGTCGGCAGTCGAGATTTGGTAGTCGACGCGGTCGAACAAATTCTGTTCGTTGCCCCGGTCATGCAGCACCGCGAATTCCGGAGGATCGAGAAAGCGCCCGGTATTCAGACCGTTGGCGGAGATGAAGTTTCCCCAGTTCTTGCCGCCGTAAGCAAGTTCGGCCTCGACGTTCGAGGTTCCAAACGCGCCATAGGACGCGCTCACGCTGCCGTGGGGCGGCTTCACTCCCTGGCCGGAACGCGTGGTGGCAACAATTACGAGGCTGGTCTTGCCACCGTATTCGGCTGGAGGAGCGCCGTCGATGACTTCCAGGGACTCGATGGAATCGAGTGGAACCTGGTTGGAGAACACTTTGCTTTGCTGGTCCGTAATGGGTTGGCCATCGATCGAGAATGAATTCTCGGCGTGATCGCCGATGCTGTGAAACAGGCCATTCGAATCCGCGGCAACGCCGGGCGACGAGAGAGTAACCAGGGAACTCAGCGATGACGATGCGCTCTCGAGGGGAATCTTGTTGAACAGGTTCCGGTCGATATCGGAGTGGAAGGTGGGATCGTTCTCCAGCAAATCGGTCGCATCCGCGGTGACATCGACCGTGGTGGTCGATCCCTTCACTTGGAGACTGATCTTGAGGCTGATGGGCACGACTGAACGCACCTCGACTTCCTGCGCCGCCGAACCAAATCCGTTGGCGCTGGCCGTCAGGTGATAGGGATTGAAGGGCACGTTCGGAAAACTGAAGCTGCCGGATTTATCGGCGGTTGCGAACTGATCGAAGTGGCTGACCGGGTTGTGAATCTCGACGATGGCGTTGGGCACGACGGCGCCGGTGGGGTCGAGCACGGTGCCGCTGATGGAACCGGAAGTTCCGCCCGATTGGGCGAACGTGGTACTGGTTAAGACTGCGCTGGCGAGGAAAATGATGGCGAGAATGGCGATGAAGCGCCACTTATGAGAAGTAGGCATTGCGTCCTCCTGGAAATAGGGAATCGTCGGCGTCGTGCGCCGGAATTTCTTTCGATTGTGGGAATCCCTAGAGAGAAGGAGGACCGCGAATACCTAAATGGGAGAGATCGAACTGCGCCTTGGCGAGTGCTGCCTCTTCGCGAAGAATGCCGACGGCGGCGAAGACCGGAGCAGTATGAGTGGAACTGGGGGCGGGGTTGGCGGTGTGCGCCACCACGCAGATGGAGCAGGAATTGGCTTCGGTCTGGTTCGGGTGATTGTGGGTAGACTCGGCTGCCGCCGTCCATAGCATTAAGGACAGGCACAGCCACGCCGAGTATCGCAACCACAAACGCATGGATTACCTAAAAAGCGAGGGCCTAATACGATTGCTGGAAAACGATTTCCTGCTTTGGAATTAGACTCTTTCAGCTTATAACGGTTATCCAGCGCAAGGCAATGTTGGACAAGTTACTATAGACAGAAGCGTGGCCGCCATCGGCTCCGCTCAAGTCGAAATGCACTCATCTCAAATACGAGGCAAGCATGTCTGAACCTAGCTACGAGGAACTCAAAGCGAAACTCGCGGTATTGGAAAAAGAAGTCGAAGTGAAGAAACGCAGCGGCGATCTTAGCTTTAAGATCGGCGAAAAAGGCGGACTCAGCGTCTACGGGCTCGGCCGCTTTCCGGTCACGCTTTATTACGAACAATGGAACCGTCTGCTGGGCGCGTCCCAGGACATCAAAACATTTCTCGAAGAGAACAAGTCGAAGTTGAAGCTGAAAGAGTAAAGAGGCCGCACCTAGCCCAGCCGCGAACTCGTTCCTGCGGGGAAATAGACGGTCCATCCGCGTTCGCGGGCCATGGTTTCCAGATCGGCATTCGGATTGATGGCGAAGGCGTGGGTGGATGTGGCCAGCATGTCGGCATCCCAGCGGGAATTGCCGAAGGCGGCATCGATATTCTTTTTCGCGACCTCGCGCAACGCTTGCGTCTTGCCCGGTCCGGAGGGAACACGCACCAGCTTGTCAGTCACGAGTAGACCGTTTTCCACTTCAACTTTCGCGGCGAGAATTCGAGCGTCTGGGATGCCGAATTGCTTCATGCCGGCGCGAATCACCCACTCATTCGACGACGAGACTGCCCAGATTTCGCATCCGTTGGCGTGCAGGCGGTCGACCAGTTCGCGCATCTCAGGAAAGATTGTGCCAGGAAATGAATTGCCCATGAAGTCCGTGGCGGCCTGCATGAGCGTGGCTTCGGTCAAACCCTTGTGCATGGTGACCAACTCGCCGCACATCTCGGTTTCGCCGACTTTGCCCGCTTTATAATCGGCGTAGCGCGCGCGCACGGCGCGGCCGACTTCGGCCGAAATAACCCCGTTGCGAACCTCCCAATCGAAGAACGTTTCGCCGGCATCGCCCGACCAGAGCGTGCCGTCGCAGTCGAAGGCAGCGACGCGCGGGGCGAGGCGTATTACGGAGTCGATAAAATTTTGCGTGGTGAGTTTTGCCGGGTGCGATTGGGAAATTTCCATGCCCTTCGACGATAACGTGAGGTGACGGGATTAGGCAATCAAGTGGGAGTAAAAGCATTTAGAAAAGCGAAAGCCCCGGTCATCACTCCGGGGCTCCCAGCGTTGAATCAGTGGATACTTCCCGACCTGTCAAGTTCAATTCTAGTTAGTCGTGGAAATGTTTTCAATAATAATTTGGTGAGTGGCCGCGCGGAGGGCGGCGGAGTTGAACCGCAGTGGCTGATGAAGCCGCCTCACCGATTTGACAGATCGGGTCCAGTACCCACTGGCAACGCCCTCCAAACCATCGATCTGCCCAGTGAAATGGTACCTCGTTGCGTTTGGTGCAATGACAGCGTCGGCGAAAGAAATTTCGCTTATATTCCAAACCGGGAATTCCCGAATCGGCGCCCATTTGTGTTAGCGTGCATTTCTGAATAGGAGCAAGACTCATGAAAGCGGTTCGCATTCATCAATTTGGTGGGCCCGAAGTTCTTCAATATGAAGATGTGCCCGATCCGCAGCTACATAAAGACCAGGTGCTGGTGCGAGTCAAGGCATGTTCACTGAATCATCTTGATGTCTGGGTGCGCAAGGGACTTCCCGGGGTGAAGCTGCCGCACATCCTTGGCAGCGACATCGCGGGGGAGGTGGCCGAGGTCGGCGAATATCTCAGCGGATTCAAAGTTGGCCAGCGCGTGCTGGTCGCGCCCATGCACTTCTGCGGACATTGTCCCAAGTGCGTGGCCGGACTGCAAAACCAGTGCCGCGTATTCACTGTGCTCGGCAACGCCGTCGATGGCGGCGATTGCGAGTTGATTGCCGTGCCCGCAGCGAGTGTGATTCCGATTCCGGATTCGCTCGATTTTAATCAGGCGGCCAGCGTGCCGCTGGTGTTTGTTACCGCGTGGCACATGCTGGTGGGCCGCGCCCAGGTTAGGCCGGGACAGACTGTACTTGTGCTGGGCGCGAGTTCGGGCGTGGGCATCGCGGCGATTCAGATTGCGAAGCTATTTCACTGCCGCGTGATCACGACCGCCGGCGACGAATCGAAACTCGAGAAGGCGCTAGCGCTCGGCGCCGACTATGGCATCAACCACTACCAGCAGAAGATTTCCGACGAAGTTCGCAAGATTACAAATAAAGAAGGCGTCGACATCGTTATTGAGCACGTGGGCGCGGCCACCTGGGATGAAAGCGTGAAGTCGCTAAAGACCGGAGGCACGCTGGTCACCTGCGGCGCGACCACCGGACCGGGCGTAGGAATCGACCTGCGCCATCTGTTTGCGCGGCAGTTGTCGCTGCTGGGCTCTTACATGGGAACCATGGGCGAGCTGCACGAAGTCCTCGGGCACATCTTCGCGGGACGGCTGAAGCCCGTGCTGGATCGCGCATTCCCATTGAGCGAGCTTCGCGCCGCGCACGAGTATCTGGAAAAGAGCCAGATGTTCGGCAAGATTGTGGTGAACCCGTGAGGCTTTGAAAGGAGAAGATTATTCGGTCAATGAGTGGAAGGACGATGTTACGGCGATTGACCGATCGCTATTCCATCAAAGGCTGGAGTTTCGTTCGTTGCTCGATCGCGCGCCGAAGATGAACTCGTGCGACGAATCGAGAGTCAACAATAAGTTTCTTCCCATTGCCGCGTAGTTCGATGGCACCGCCATCCCGCTTGTGGAGTCGGATTTCGCTGATCTCGTCCCACCTGAGAGAAGAACTAAGCCAAAGAAATCGCTTGGAAATCGCCGTCTCATCCGAAGTGACTACGCCCGTCCCGAACCAGATGGCTCCCAATGCCAGCGTCACAAGAAATAGGGGAATTAGCCAACGACGACCGGCAAAGTCGGCGCGCAGATCGGCGAATGCCAAAAACCAGAAGGAGAACAGTAGCCGTGTATGCGGCTGCACGAATGGGCCACCTGATGCGATAAATTGCTACCCCGCCATTGATCTCTGGCGAATCGGAGCCCTTGTCCATCGTTACCCATCGCGTGGCAAATGCGATTAGGGCAACCGTCGCGACGCCCTTAACTACATCGAGCAAGTCCGCCATGGAGGATGCCTCTAGAGCCCGAAGGATACTACCGGAATGCGTCGTTGTCGTAAACAGGCGAGGAAACTCATCGACCCTCAATGAGTGAATTGCAATGTTATGTTCAACTATCGGGGATGTAGACTGTACGCAAAATGACCAGACGAGCGCGAGTGATCGGAGCAACATGCGGGGTTGTTTTGTTGTCAGCCTTCGTAGCGATCGCACGACCCCGCTTCTCGCGAACGGGTGTTCAGTTGTTTGCCGACGACTGTCCTTGCGGTGACTATCACGAAAACGTGACGGGGCTAATCGCGCTGAATCCGCTACGGAGCCGGGCGCCGGAGCAACTGGCAACTGAGTTTCTTTCCGACCTGCGGCAAGGTAAATGTGAAACGACACATGAGCCCAGGGTCTGCCGATACGGCTTGACCGAAGCACGGCCTTTATTGGATTGGAGGCTTCGGAACCGCCACGATTCGGGCAACAGGGTATCCCTGTTTTTCATGATAAAGGGAAGGGGTCGCCCCGGGCGGGACATATATCCTCACGATGCGTGGGGCGAAGGTATGGTGGAGGTTGAACTCTCCGGGATGCAATGGAGTGTCAGCAATTACAGCGTCTATTACTGATCTCCGGCGAGAGTGTTGAAATCGCGATGTTACGCCAACCATTTTTCTGAAATGCCGTCCACTCCA
>Ga0209006_10007075_pt1 | contig 10142 bp, 14 predicted proteins | sample JacPin_JW_Ref_O2_FD_188567 | JGI IMG/M metagenome (GOLD analysis project Ga0209006, IMG submission 188567) | Forest soil microbial communities from Algoma, Ontario, Canada - Jack Pine, Ontario site 1_JW_Ref_O2 (SPAdes) (version 2) | ecosystem: Environmental > Terrestrial > Soil > Boreal... | reverse complement strand
CAAATCCTGGGCCGCACGAAAAACAAAACGCTCACATTGTCTGAGGATGAGCGCGGCCTAAAGTTCCGTTGCCAGCTTAACCCGGACAGCCAAGCGCATCGTGATTTACACGCTTCCGTGAAGCGTGGCGATATCGACGCGTGCAGCTTTGCTTTTGGCATGAAGCCAGAGGGCCAAGAGTGGACGGATGATTACATGGACCCAGAAACAAACAGCCGGTGCACGCTGCGCACCATCAAAAGCGTGGCCAGCCTGTTTGATGTGTCCGTTGTAACCAACCCGGCTTACCCACAAACGCAGGTGGATGCCCGCAGCGCATTGGAGCAGCGCAAAATCCGCCCAGTGCCGTACACCAAAGCCGAAATCGACGCTATTAGGGCCAAGTTGCAGATTAAAGTCAACGGCACTGTAGCGCGTGCGGAAAACGGCATGGACGTTGATGACGAACTGGAAGATGACGAACGTGCCCTGCGCATGGACGGTGCGTACGTTGTTGAAGAACTTCCCGAGGACCGCCAGCGCCGCCTGCGTGTCGGACAAGTTGGTGAATCCATCCACAACGACAAAGTGCAGGAATGGCTAAAGCCGAAGCAGTACAACAGCTAACAAAGTATGGGGCGGGGTACAGGCCGTAAGAAACAAAGCGGCCCGTACATCTCGGATAAGGAGCAGCACATGAAGAAGCCAACAAAAAAGACGCCGCCAAAGCGGCTAACAAAAAAGCAGGCGCTGGAGCAGGCCAGAATCACTGGCCGCAACAGAGGTGCCGATTTGCTGCACAGGTTGTTCATGCTTAGCAAAGTGGCACCGCCCGAAGAGGTTGGGAATCTGGTCCGTGACATTGACCGGCTAACCATAGCCGCACTGACGTACTGGCAGCTAAAAGCTGGCGTGAAGCCGCACAGCAATACACAGTAATGGACACCACCGCATTGTTGAAGGGCAAGCGCATTGAAGTGTTAAAAGCGCTTGCCAACCATTTGCACGAACGCGATGACGGTGCCGGGCTGGCGCTGCTACACGAGTTGCTGGAAATATCGAACATGCAATTTACGTTGGTGGCTGATTCAGTGGCCGCCGTGATTGGAGCAAAAATATGACGGACATTAACGATAAAAATCGACACCGAATCCCTACCAGCGTAAAGCTGCGTTTCACCCAAGCCGTGGGCGGCTTTAAGGTTGGTGATATCGCAACCTTTCCCGTGCAGGTGGCCGAGCAATACAGGGGCAAGGCAGACGTTTTGGTAACGGAGCCGGTGCCACAGGAGGCCGCAAATGCCGGAACTAACTAACGGACAAAAAGCGGCGTTCAATGCCCATAGTTGCGGTCTGGCTCCGCTGGCACCAATTTTGACAGAGCTCTACAACATGATTGATGCGCAAGCCGTCCGCATAGCGGAACTTGAGCTTAAGGAAGCGGAACGTCTGGCTGAAACGACATAAAAAGTTCCCTTGCAAAAGGGTTAGCCCTAGAGTGCAGGGCGCTGGTACAGCAAGTAATTGCGTGCCGGACACCGCGCTACCAACCGTTAGGCGTGGTTGGGTAAAAAAGAACGCCGTGCTGTGGCGTGCATACGTCACACAGTGTACTCACAACTTGGTGCCGCATCGGGATGGCTCCTTATTGCGGCACCAGATTTTTTTGTGGAGCTTATGAATACGTTAGCGGATGGGAATCTTACGGCGTACCAAAAGGCTGTCGCTGGCCGAAAAGAATCCACCGTTCAAAAACACGTTGCGATTTTGGAAAAGGTAGCGGAAGAAAATGGCGGTGTACTGCCAACGTTCAAGGAGCTAAATGCACGTGGCTACTTCACCAGCTATTCAAAGATGCTGGAATTTCCTGCTTACTTTGCGCACATACCACGTGCCATGGAAAACAATCAGAAGGCTGTGAAGGTTTTGCCGCCTACCGTGGCCGACATGCAGGTGCTAAAGCCCGCAACCAACCAACGTGCGTTGTCGGACTTCAATGTTAAAGGCGCGTACTTCCATCCAACTGAACTAAAAATTGAAGATGGCCTTGCCGAAGACGATTGGATGGAGCTTGGCAAAACGCTGGCGCTGGTTACTGAAAGCAGCCACTGGTGGTGTGGGGATTTTTTGAACTACGGCTTTCGCATGTACGGCCACAAGGTGACAATGAACCTTGCTGAGCAATGCACTGGCTGGAGCCATACCACATTGCGCACCTGCGCCAACGTTGCAGGGAAGTTTGCACCTGAGCGCCGCGTTGAGGCGGTGTCGTTTTTTCACCACCACCACGTTGCCCGGTTTAAGCCCGAGCTAGCTGACCGACTGCTGGCCGAAGCCGCCGAGCTTGGCCTTACGGCCCGCCAAATACAGGCCGCTGGCCAGCTAGAGGAAGGCAAGAAAAATCGCTTTGAACAGGTAAACGTGAACGTCACATTTTTCCGTGACACCCACGACAGGCTCAAGGTGCGTGCGGGCAAGCACAACTTGAACTGGTTCATCAGCAACATTGTTTTGTCTTGGCTAGATGGCGAAGTGTGGGGCGGCAATGGTGGCGGTGGTACCGATAATGAAGGCGCTCATTGGAGCGGCACAGAAAACAGAAAGCCAAAATTCGTGTTAGCGGGGGATTGCGATGAGTGACTTACAGTTGTGGCAAAAAATGAAACTAGGCAGCATAAGCGATATGGTAGGCAACGAGGATGCACTTAAGAAATTGCGCGGTACACCAAACGGCTTGATACTTTTTAGTGGCCCGATGGGCTGCGGCAAAACCTCGCTGGCGTTGGCGCTGTGCAAGGAGCGCACCGGCATACAGCTTGAGGAAAACCAATGTGTCGATAACCTTGGCCGCATTTATGCACAGCACGTACACGCCATGGATTTTGATTTAGGCAACGCGCTGGAACCCAAATGGTTTTTCCAAATCCGCTATCCGGTTTTTATTATTGTGGATGAAGCGCAGGAGCTTACCGACAAGCGGCAACAGTCGCGACTAAAAACCTTGCCAACACGCCCGGAGCTTACGATTTGTTTTTGCACCACGGACCCGGAAAGGCTCGACGCTGCCATTATTGACAGGTGCGCCAAGGTGCGGCTTAAGCCCATGGATGCCCGGCAGGTGCCTGTGTTAGTGCAGAAAGCGTGTGAAAGCCGGGGCATACCGTTCAACATCGACATTGTGAAGGCGTGCAACGCTGGTGGCATTTTTAGGCCGCGTGCAATCCTTCAGGCCGTGGATGCGATTGCCGAAGGGCAATCAATCGTAGAGGCCGTGTCCGGGCAGAAAAAATAAAGCAAGAAAGGAGGAACCGTTATGGCAAAAACCAAAAAGCTTTTCAGGTCGTACAGCGTTGTGCGGAAGTACAAAGCTGGTGTGAAGATTGTTGACATCGCCGTGGCCATGGGCTACCCGCGTGGTAGCGGCCAGAACCGCGTACGTGCAGTGCTGGCGAAGGCTGGCGTGCGGTAATAATTTTGTGCAGTGCTAACCGGCCTGCACCAGAACTAAAAAGCCACCGCCTGTGCAGCGGTGGCCGCTTAGTTCCTGCGTGTCTTAGCTGGCTTTGGCCTTTCCGTACCGCTTGGCGCTGCGCGTAAAATGTGCCTTAGCTTCCGCACACGATTTGACCAACAACGACCGCGTAAAATTCATGCCCGTGCCTTTTGGCCGCCCCGTCACCTTGACCGCAAGATCCGTTAGCGTCAATTCACCATCTTTCAATTGTGGAAACAACTTCACGGCTTGCGCCGCCATTTTCGATCTGTCTTTGGTTGCTGCCATATTGGATTGCCTCCGTGAGATGAGATCAACGGAGACGCTCTTGAAATGTCGAGTCCACATCGGTAACTGAATCCGTGGGTACCAGCTAGACAGTCGATGCTTGTTATTCCCTTTTATCTAGGAGTACCATTTGTGGCACTATGGCCGAAGACGACGCACCATCTAACGCTGCCGCTGAAACCAAACCGAAGGGCAAGAAAAGAAAGTCCTCCAAGAGAAGCAAACGTCCCAAGGGTGCTGTCAAACACACCACCACCCTCGCGTACCCCAAACATCCGATTCTGAAGTGTCTTCGGATTCCGCAGGCAGTCTTGGAGAATGGTGCTGGCAAGGAATGCACCGACCGCGAGGCCGCGAACTACGCTGGTATTGGCTGGAGTGGCCCGGTCGCAGTCGAGATAAGTTCGGCCATAAAGTACGGCTTGTTACAACGCCCATCTGCGGGAAAAGTAGAGCCAACCGACATAATCCGCCGTATCGTAAGACCTCAAAAGACCACCGACAGAATCGATGCCATACGCGAGGCTGTACTCAAAGCCCCACTAATCTCAGATGTCTACAAACATTATCGGGGTGAGAACCTGCCAGAGGAGACCTCGTTCTTGGCGAATACTGCCACCGAAAGCTTCAAGATTCCCGCAGACCGGGTGGCGGAATTTATTAACGTATTTCTCGAGGACCTAGAAGCTGCGCAGCTATTGGAAGAGGTTGCCGGTGGCAAGAAACGAGTTTTGGACATCACACATATACCCTCGGACGTGTCGGGCGTTTCCACTACGACTGAGGACCATTTGAAGAAGGTTAGCAAAGGTGTCACCGTCGAGCCCACAGACACCTGTTTTGTGATGATGCCCTTCGCTCACCCAATCGGCGGATACTACGCAAGTATCTATGAACCAGCTATTAAGAAAGCTGGCCTTACTCCGGTCCGAGCGGACACCGATATTTTTGCGACAGGGAAAATCATTGAACAGATATGGAACGGACTGAAACGAGCCAAGGTGCTGGTGGCGGAGTTGACTGGTAGGAATCCAAACGTTCTATATGAGCTTGGACTGGCTCACGCACTGCACAAGCCGGTCGTTCTAATCTCTTCCAATGAGGCTGACGTTCCGTTCGACGTGCGACACGTTCGCGTGATCTATTACGAATTAACCGACCCCTTTTGGGGAGAAAAACTCATCGCGAAGGTGGCCGAGAATATTGTCTCCGCGATTAAGAATCCACAAGAGGCAATTCAGTTCCCGAAAGAATAGAAACGATGGGGGGCAAAGCTATCGTGGAACGAAGTCTTGGAGCTTCTGTTCGAGAACAGAAAAGGGTTCTTCTTCCGGACATAAGACCGTCCTCCCTGCACAGATGGCGAGTACGCACTTACCGCCTTCATTCACAATTTTTGCGGCTGCTGCTTGGAGGTGCGCCCCTGTAGTGCTGACATCGTCAACGAGAACGACTCTGCCCTTCGAGACATCCCCTTTAATGGTCATGTTTTCATATAGCACTTGGGGATCTCGACTCCCTCCCTTTCTGGCGGATGGCATCACTTTTTTCCAGCGAAGGCAATCCAACACTGTGACGTTCTGCATACGATCTGCAATCGCCTTGGCGAGTCGAGCGGTTCTCGGTACCTTACCGTTTGCTGCCGTGCAGGGGCTGTTAGGAATTGGCACTAGGAATACCGGTCGCACAAGCTTTTTGCCGTTTAAGTAATCGGCAGCCAATTCTCCAAACCATTCAAGTGCGTCATCGGCGTTGTCCTGATCGAGTCTGCGGGAAATACCACCGACGGGAACCCACGCCCATTTATTGATGGGTTCACCTTTGATCGCTTGGATAAATTTGAGCGCGTTGTAGTCGTCGCTGCGCCACGGAGATTCGTCGCGCGTGAGGTAGGTTGCGAACGAGATTACCGTGACTGCCATTCAGCATTCTTGGCCGCGAGGGCCTCGAGCACGTCTTCAACTGAATTTAGAGTTCTAACCTTGGGTTCCCCGAGGAATCGTTTGGGCCACTGGAGGAGTGGATCACTCACCACACTTCTCGCGATGAACAGCCATCTCCCGAGGCGTACGCATTCTGCGGCTTGGTGCAGCGTGCCCGAGGTGTCGCCTGCCTCGATGATCGCGGTCGCATCAGATATAGCGGCCATTAACTTGTTCCGCTCTGGAAAATTGCTGGGGTACACTCTTTCGCCCGGAGCAAATTGAGAGATAAGCAGGTGTTCGCGATAGATACGTTCTTGCAATTGCTTGTTCTCACTCGGATAGGCGCGGTCTATTGGCGTGCCGATTACGGCAATCACCTTTCCTCCAGCTTCGATTGCAGCGGTCAGAGCTTCAGTGTCAACACCTTTTGCAAGACCTGATACCACAACCACCCCGGCTGTCGCCAATTTGCGAGCCAATTGGCGTGAGCGCGCTCGGCCGTCCAAAGACACATCGCGGGTACCGACGATGGCGACACATTTCCTGGCGACCAAAGAAGTGTCACCAACGCACCACAGTTTTTCGTCCTTTTGGATTCGGGCCTGCTGCGCCGGGATAATGGCTCGGATTCCAGCGATCAATTCGTCAAGGGTGGACATCTGAACGAGTGGTGACGTTGGGGCAACATATCGTTCTCCACTGCGCCGAGCCATCTCGCTTCCCCGAAAACTATGATCCGTTTGTAAGTGCATCGCCTTCACTTCGACCAAGCATTTATATTCTGATGCTGCCATTCTTAAATGCGGCACGCTGTTACGGCAATGTTGAATAAGGGCGAAAATAGGGCTGTTGTGTGGAAGACTTTCATAAGCTTCAGTGTTTCAAGTAGATGCGACTGCCTCAGTACTGGTGCACAACTTGGTAACGGCTGTCGTTTTCGGACTACTCCAACCGGTTCGTGTCACGTCGCAGTTTACCACCGTTCGTCTTGTATTCGCCTTCGCTCGTCGGCAGATTTTCTCTTGGTGTATTGACAATCTGGGGTCTCAAGGAGCAATATCTGTCTAGCGTGAGAAGATTGGCGGGCTTCCGCCTTCTTCGAAACGGGGTGATAGCCTCAGGCCAGTCCCCGGAGATATTAATTTTTCTCCTCATCCCACACAACGCACGAATTTTGTACATGTTCCGTTTGGCGCTGTCGTGTATCTAGCGACGGAGCAGGAAAGGAAAAAGGTCGAACGAGTTCTAATCTCATTCGACCTTTCGCAACGAAACGCAACTGGATTACAGCGCGTTTAGTTAGGCACCTAAAGGTTTATAACCGCTGGCGTCCCGTTGTCAACCCAAGCGCACCGACAACAGCAGCAGGAGAATATATGACAACTTCGAAACGGGAAGCATCGCAAGCCGGAAAAGACTTGCGTAATCCGAATACGCCAAAGCGGGACCGTGGACCGATTGCATCAGACCTCGCGCAGGCAAAACGTAAACCCAAGAAGTAGAGCAACGCACAACCCTTAACCGGGCAGGAGAAGTCCAGAACCTACCCGGTTATCGGAGTGCGCCTCCACAACAATTGAAAGGACCCTGACTATGAAGTTCAAAGCGCCACTTTTTCTTCTAGCAGCCGTTCTGGGTGCGCAGTTCTTGAATGCCCAGCAACCTGCTATGTCTGCAACAACCGGCTTAGCGGCGGGCAATTCGTTCACGTTATTTGTCACGTTCGAGGATTCAATGCCGAAAGTTGACACCATTGCGTGTTATTTCAGCCTTGTGGGCAATGCAAAACCGGGACAAGAGGATTTTGCAAAGGCTTTCAACTGTGTTGGGCCGCCGAAGAAGATTGACGACACACATTACAGCGCCGCGGTGGACATACCTCGTGGAACTGCAGAAGGTGACTACCGGCTATCCAGAGTCGACGTCCAACTGGATTCCGTAAATCACATCTACGACAGCCAGCATCTGCCGTCTCTTTCACCGGTGGCTGTGCACAACCCTGAGCACCTGAACTTTTCACCCATTAAGAAGCTCGAAACGAAACCATAATCAAGAACGAGACCGGGCTAGAAAGCAGCTCGGTCTCGTTTCGTGGTTCGCTATTGTGCTTCTAGCTCAGGCAGTGACAAAATTAGCGGCAACGAGGATTTATGGCAATTGAAGACCCTTCAAAACAACCATCAGCGACGCTAGAACTATCTGACGCAAACCTCACCTTATGGCGGGGCTGCACATTTAAGGGTGCGCCGCAGCAATGGAGCACCGGCGACCGATTGATTATCAAAGACAAACATACCGGAGCTGAAGAAGATGTTTTGATAGTCGGCGCAGGTGCACAACGCACCGTCAAGGCTTTGGTGATGCAAATTGAAATGGCAACCGGGAGAAGCGGCTACTCATTCGCAGAACTGGATGCGGAAAATCAAAAGCGGCTGCTAGCCATTTACAAAATGTTCGAGGCGGAAAATTAGCGTACAGCGTCGCCTGTACACTAATTTTGTACACTTATGGGGTCCAATTTGGGCCAACTGGCACCAACGGCAAACAACGTAAATACAACAAAAATATAGCGGCCATTGGGATTGCACGCGGTTATGAGTCTGCTGCTCTAACCGTTGAGCTATGGGCCCGTTGGGTGCTATCGCCCGAGGCTATTCGGGCGAGGGCTTGGCCCTCCATTTTCGCACAGTTGCGGTGGGGCTGTGTCGGTTGCGCGGGTCAATCAGCGCTTGGCTTCGGGCCTCTCTGACGGGCGCCACGGTTGTTTTGTGATCAAGGTGGGCGGGCAGGCGAGGGTGCGCCAGCCCCCGCCTCCTACTCAACCGCGTCGTAGAACAGATATCGCGTATGGCCTAGATTGAAGCCTGGCATTTCGTTTCATTCCATTCCAACGGGCCTCCGGTGAGTGCGGTCAAGTTCTCGATCGTCCACCCGGAAGAATACTGAATCATATGAATCACGTATCCACCTGATTCGTAATAGACGCTCACCTCCTTGTTGGTGGAGTCTACCGTAGCAAAGAGGTTTGTGAAGAAATTATTCTGGGAATACCTTGTCCATTTTTTATGGCCTCGGCAACGGCGGCTTCCTTCCTAAGGTCGACCTCACCACGGATGCCGGTCCGCAATCTGTAATCGCAGTGGATGTGAATCACGACGGGATTTTGCATCTGGTGACAGCGAACGGCTGTGGCCACGCTGCAACCTGCGGTCGTCCCGGGACCGTTTCGGTGTTTCTAGGAAATGACAACCGAACCTTCCAGAGTGCGGTGAATTATGATGCTGGGAGCTATCCCTTCACCCTCGTCGCAGCCAATTTCCGCAATGGGTCGGCGCTGGACCTTGCCGTGACCGATCTCGACTCCGGTAATATCGATATTCTTTAGGGAAATGGGCGTGGGACGTTCTCGCAGGGGCCTCTCATTCCAACCAATAGCAGACCGACCGGGCTCGCCGTGGCTGACATGAACTACGATGGGAAGCTTGACCTGGTGGTCGGTGGTACAGGTCCGTCACAACTCACCATAATGACCCAGCCGTAAAAGATAAAATCGGTAAGCATCTAGTGGCGTTTTCAATAGTGAAAACGCCACAAACCTTGCAGGACGCGGGATAACTTTATGGGAACAATTATGGCGTTGTCATCGTGACAAAAACACGAAGCGTTGCGGGTATTGCTTGTTGTAAATAGGCGTGGCTGTTGAAAAACTCGCATTCCGTCCCAAACAGCCGAACTTTGGGGGATAGAAAATGTTTAGGCAACCCGAGAAAATCGATTGTAGGGCTTCCTGACGCTATTTTATTTTTGCGAATTTCGCGGATAAGAGTTTTTCAACAGCCACAGGCGTCTCCACACAGTAGCCATTTAGTTGTCGTCAATCCAATATTCGCGTCGCGAGTTTAGCACCAGCCGTGGATGGTCTTTGGTCTCCACATGCAACGCGTGCAGGCCTGGCGCTGGTGACGTCGGGCGGAAACTCAGTACATAGTAGTTGGGTACGTCGTTCGAGACCGCGATGAGCCCCGCCTTCAAATCCTTAGCATCATGGAAGTGAAAAAACTCTCCTCCAGCGAGCTGCGCGATGGATTCTGCGGTGTTGGTCCGCAGCGCGTTGCGAGCGCTGAAAAAGGTCATGGTGGCCAGCCGCACTGGAGGAGCAAGCTGGCTGATGCAGTCGAGCACCTGTTTGCTGTAGTGCCCTTCGTACTCGGAGTCCTCTCCCTTGCGACTGAAGCAGCCATGTTCCGGTCCCGGCCCGTTGCCACCGAACTTTGATGCTTCGTGGGAGATTGCGGAGCGTGTGCTTGAAAAGGCGAAGCTGTACATCGCCGTATTCGTGTCGCTGACTAGGCGTAGAGCTTCGTTGAGAGTCGTCCTACTCCCTTGGTCAATCGTTTCGCTGAGCAGCAGAATCGCACGGCGATAACGCGTCGGTTGGCCCCGGAGCTGTGCGACGGC
>Ga0209006_10007074_pt1 | contig 10143 bp, 5 predicted proteins | sample JacPin_JW_Ref_O2_FD_188567 | JGI IMG/M metagenome (GOLD analysis project Ga0209006, IMG submission 188567) | Forest soil microbial communities from Algoma, Ontario, Canada - Jack Pine, Ontario site 1_JW_Ref_O2 (SPAdes) (version 2) | ecosystem: Environmental > Terrestrial > Soil > Boreal... | reverse complement strand
CGATTGCGGCAGCTGCCACAGCACCTTGAATTGGACTACGACCATCACATCGGCACCGCTGAAACCGCTCATTCCTCGTCCGAAACCAAATCCAACCGCGCGCTAAGGAGAACTTCGCGCGCTTGCCTTAGCCTCAGCCTTTGCCCAAGTCCTTGGCGATCGTTTCGAAACCGCGTCCTGTCGCAACATCGCCCGCCGCGACTCCGGCACTATTGCGCAGCAGTCTATTGGCGCCCGCGGCCAGCAGCATGCGACAGATGTCGGCGTATCCGCCGCGGCTCGCAGAAATCAACGCCGTGTCGCCGGCGGTGTTTTGAACGTCCAGATCCGGCGAACGGACGAGGAGCGCCTTGACCACATCGCCATGGCCTCTGGCGGCCGCGATCAACAGCGGTGTGTTGCCGGCAGAATCGCGTCCATTCAGGCGGGCGGCGGTCGACAGCAGGGGCTCGAGGACGGCGGCGCCCGGCTGGGCCGCGGCGGCATGCAGCAACGTCAGGCCGTCGGAATCCACCACCTTGGCGCTTGCGCCGGCCGATAACAGCAAGCGCACCACATCAGTGGAGCCGAACGCGGCCGCGTACCACAACGCCGTGCGGTGGTCCTTATCATCGGCGTCGACTCGCGCATGGCGCTCGACGAGTGCCTTCGCCAGCGCAGTTTCGCCGGCGGCGCAGGCCAGCATCAGCGGCGTGTGGCCTTCGGCGTCGGTGGCCTCGATACTGGCGCCCGCAGCAAGCAACGCCTCCGCCACCTCCGGGTGTTTCCCTCGCAGTGCTTCGAGGAACGGCGTCTGCTCGCCGGGAGCGTGTGCGTCCGGCGGCACGCCCGCCTCCAGCAGTACCTTGACGACATCTCGATCGTTGCGGGTTGCGGCAAGCCACAGGGGGCTGTGGCCGGAATGATCGGTCGCGCTCGCGTCGGCGCCGCGCGCCAGGAGCAGTTGCAAACTCGGCAGCGCGTGGGCGTCGACAGCCACCTGCAATAGAGGATCACCCTGCGGCAGCCGCAGGTTCGCATCGCCGCCGGCTGCCAGCAGCTGCTGCACATTCGTGGTGTCGTTGCGGGCCACCGCGAGCGCGAGGGGGGGCCAGCCGCGATAGATTTCACCCGGGTGCCCAGGATCGAACTTGCCGCCTTGCCGCGACGGATCGACGGTGACTCGATTGGCGTGCAACCCCAAGGTTCCCAGTGCGGTGACCGACGCTTCGGCGCCCACCACCATCGCGGCGTCGTACGCGTTGTACCCCCGGCTGTCCCGTACATCGAGCGCCGCACCCGCGCGCTGCAGCGCAACGATGTTGTCCGCGCGATCGGCCCGTGCCGCGTAGAAAAGAGCGCTGCGATGCTCGGCATCCAAGGCTTGCGGGTCGGCCCCGTGCTTCAAGAGCAGATCGATCATCGCCGCATCGGGCCGCTCTGCTGCGATCATCAGCGCGGTGGTGCCGGCCTTGTCGACTGCGCGTGCATCGGCGCCCATTTCCAAGAGCACGGTGGCCGCAGCGGTCGCGCCGTCTTCCGCGGCATGGGCCAGCGAACCACGCCCGAACTCATCACGAACCGACGCGCTGACCGGCCCCAGCCGGCGTAACTCGGCGGCATCATTCTTGCGTACGCAATCCATGACCCACGGCGTCAGCAGGTTCGGATCGGAGGCGCCCACCGATTCACGATCGAGCAAGGGCCGGCCGGATCGCAGCGCATCGACGGCGCGGTAGTAGCCCAGTTTCGCGGAGCGGTCCAACCACGGGCGCCACGCGTCCGGTGCAGCACCCGGCTCGCGCGCGAGTTCGCCGGCCAGCACATAGGCGGCTTCGCTGTGCCCATGTTCAGCAGCCGTCTGCAGCAGCGCGCGGCCGCGGGCCGGATCGGCCGGGACACCGACGCCATTCAGGTAAATCAGCGCGAGCAAATACTGCGCGTTGGTGTTTCCGGCATTGCCGGCGCCATTGAGCAGAACGATCGCCTTATCGTATTGCAATGTCCGCAGAGCCGCACGGGCCGGTTCCACTGGATCCTGCGGCCTGGCTTGTTTGGCGGGCGCGCTGTTGGCGGACAGGTTGATCGTGGACAGGCTGATGGCGCAGCACAGCGCCGCAAATCGCATCCTCGCGCCGTCGATAGTCGTCATTCGGTACCCCATTTCGTCTCGACCTGGATACCAATCGATTTCAAGAATTCATTCGGCAGGATACCGCCGGCACTGACGATCACCGCGTCATTACGCAGCTTGAGTTCCTTGTCCGCTTGCTTCAAAACCACCTCGTCGGCACGTATTTCGCGGACCTGGGAATTCAGAAGCACTTTCAACTGGCCTTTCGCAGCCGCTTGATCGACACGCTGACGATTGCGCTGCTTGGCGCGCTGGAACGCTTCACCGCGGTACGAGAGCGCGACCGTGGCGTCGCCCAACTCGGCGATGCTGGCCGCCGCCTCGAGCGCGCTGTCGCCCCCGCCGACGACGACGACGTGCTTACCTCGATATTGTTCCGGATCGATCAGGCAATAGACGACTTTCGACAGCTCTTCGCCTGGAACGCCTAGTTTGCGCGGCGTGCCGCGCCGGCCGATGCCCAGCAACACGGCGCACGTAACGTATTGCTTCTTGCTGGTGCGCACGTGAAACGCGCCATCCTTGTTTTCAATGCTCTCGACCCGTTCCTGGTAACCGATCTGGAGTCCGTTCCCCTGGCATGCCTGGTTCCAGAACTTCAGCAGCTCCTCCTTGGAGGTATTGCGAAATTGAACCTTGCCGACGATGGGCAAATCCACCGGCGCGGTCATCACCAGCTTGCCCCGGGGATATTGAAACACGGCGCCGCCGAGCGCCTCTTGTTCGACGGTCTGGTACGACAGTCCCATCTTCTTGGCGGCGAGAGACGCGGCGAGGCCTGCCGGGCCCGCGCCGACGATGAGTACATCGAGCGCCCCCGCCCGCTTCACGCCGGCCTTGGCGATGGCCTCGAGCGCCTGCCTGCCCTGAGTGAGGGCATTCTTGATGAGGCCCATGCCGCCCAACTCGCCCGCCACGTAGATGCCGGGCACATTAGATTCGAAGTTGGGCTGGAGCAATGGTATATCCAGGCCACGCCGCGCCGTGCCGAATACCAAAGTGATTGCATCGAAAGGGCAGGCGGTTTTGCACGCCCCATGCCCGATGCAGTCCGTAGGACCGATCAGCACGGCCTTACCGTTGATGAGCCCCAGCACATCATGATGAGAAGTTTCCGGGCAGGCCTTCACGCATGCTCCACAACCAAGACATTTGCTGTCGTTGATGAGGGGATGCAATGACGCCGGCTCAGTCATCCCGGCCGCGACCGTATCCTGCAGCGTTTGCCTATGACGCCCCTCCACGCGCCGCTGGCGCCAGACGTAGATGGCGGTGATCACCGCAAACGGAACCGCATAAATGACTAGAGAAAAATCCATGTTTGACGGACTCGAGACGCTACGGAGGAAGGGTAGAACACACTAAAGCTCATTACTTCAGCATTTCGTGAGTTTGGTCACTTGCCGCACCGCGCGAAAGTGTCGCATTTTGCACACATTGTATTGATTCAATTGGCCAGGACTACACTCCGCTGCTGATAGGGGCATAACGCCGCGAGCACGACTCGGTCAGCTAGTAAATTCAAGGGTTTTGAGAGGGATTTTAATGCCTTTATTTTGGTTCATCGCGGGAATACTAACCACGCTGGCCCTCCTCGTCGTGATGTCGCCGTTGCTGCGCAGCATACCGGGCCTCGGGTCGCTGCCGGCGGCTCCCTGGCAGGGATCGGCGCTTGCAATTGTGATCCTAGGCGCATTTTTCGCATCTCACGCTTGGCTGGTCCGCCCCGACGTGGCAGGCAAGCCCACCTCGCCCGTCGCAGCGGCCGCCGGCGGTCTCTCCGGCAACGCGGGCGCCTTCGGCACTGCAGCGAAGGTATTTGGCGACGCAACCGGCCCGGCGCCGAGTCCTGACGGCGCTGCGATTCCGGCCGCGAAACCCGGCGCGGGTTCGATGGACAGTGCCATTGCGTCATTGGAAGCGCGGCTCGCCAAAGGGGGCGGTACACCCGATGACTGGGAACTGCTGGCAAAGTCATTCGAGTTTCTCGGCCGTCCGGCCGATGCGGCGAAGGCGCGAGCGAAACAGCTGCCTGCGTTGCCAGGGGACACGAAATCCGCCGCACCAGCTGCGGCCGCGGGATTGCCGGGGGCGCCATCGCCCGCCGTCGGGTCGCCGGCCGCCGGATCGCCGGCCGCCGGATCCGGTGTGGCCGTCAGCGGCGAAGTGACGCTGGCCGCCGGCTTGGCCGGTAAGGCGAGCTCCGGTGAAACGCTCTTCATCGTGGCCAAGTCGGTCGATGCACCGGGCATCCCGGTCGCCGTGTTTCGCGGCAGTGTCGGCAACTGGCCGCTCAAATTCACGCTGGATGATTCGCAGGCGATGATGCCCGGACGGAACCTGTCGAACGCCGGCCGCGTGACCATCGAGGCGCGAATTTCTCAAAAGGGTCAGCCGTTGCCGGCCGCCGGAGATTTGCAGGGATCGAGCGGCGTCATCAACCCGGCGGACCAAAAGCCGCTCAAGATCACCATAGACCGCGTCATCTCATGAATACCCTTGCGGCCGACATTCCGGTTACCAAAAAGCTGCCGCGTCTGCGCTGGCCCATCATTTGGACCGTCGTGGTCGCGGCGTTGATCGTGTGGGGCATGCACGCCCGCCTCGAGCGCTACATCACGCCGCAGCGGGGCGTCGGCTATTGGCTCGGCATCACCGGCGGTTCGATGATGCTGCTGTTGCTGGTGTACTCGGCGCGTAAGCGCGTCTCGTGGCTGCGTTGGATGGGAAGCATCCCTGCCTGGTTCGAATTCCACATGGTTCTCGGCGTCGTCGGCCCGCTGCTGATCCTGTTTCATTCCAACTTCAGCTTGGGCGCCACCAACAGCAACGTCGCACTGGTCTGCATGCTGCTGGTCGCCGGCAGCGGCGTGGTCGGTCGTTACATCTACACGCGCCTGCACGCGAACATGGACGGCAACGAAGACACGCTCGAACAATTGAGAGCGGTGGGTAATCGGCTGCGCACCCAAACCACCTCGATTGCCTTCCTGCCGGGACTTTTGGACGCGATCGACGAGGTGGAACGGCAATACATCGTGCCTCCCAAAGGCAGCATTGCCCGATTCATTCACTTGTTCTCGGGACCCTATCGCATGGCCAGGGCCCGCTGGGCGCTCCACCGCGAGATCAAACACGCGGTGAGCAAGGCGCTGATGCGTGATTCCCCGCTGATCGCGAAGCACGCACACCGCATTGCCGAGGTCGCGCGCCGCTACGCCGATCGGCGGATCGAGGCCGGCCGGCGCACGTCCGAATACAAACTGTATGCACGACTGTTTTCGTTTTGGCATGTGCTGCACATCCCGCTGTTTTTCATGTTGTTGATTGCCGGCGTCGTGCACGTGATTGCGATCAACGTGTACTAGACCTAAGGTGATGCGTGCGCGGGGATGTCGACATACAAGAGAGGCGGCTTGGCTGATGGCTATCTCCTTGTTGTCCTTCTCCAGTGCATTCGCGACCAATGTGGAAACGCTGCTGATGCCTGGCAAGGTGTCGCGCGCGCACATAAAACAGGAAGACGACTGCGCCAACTGCCATGACCGCTCCAACGTCAAGACTCAGAGCTCGCTGTGCGTGGATTGCCACAAACCCATTGCCGCCGATCTCAAGCAGCATCAGGGCTATCACGGCCGAATGACGAACTCCGGCGTCGGCGAATGCCGGGCTTGCCATACCGAGCATAAGGGCCGCGATGCCGATATCGTGCAGCTCAGCCGCGCGCAATTCGATCATCACCTCACCAACTTCGCTCTCGAGGGCGCACACGCGGCGCTCACCTGCGATGCATGCCACAAGAAGGGCGAGGCCTGGCGCAAGGCCCCCGCCGGCTGCGTCGGGTGTCACAAGAACGACGACGTGCACCACGGCCAATTCACGCAATCATGCGGCGAATGCCACAGCTCTTCGAGTTGGACCGGTGGAAAGTTCGATCACGACAAGACGAACTTCAAGTTGACGGGTACTCACGAAACCGTGACCTGCAACGCCTGCCACGTCGCAGGCCACTACAAGCAGACGCCGAAGACCTGCAACGGCTGCCACGCCACCGACGATGAGCATCGGGGCGCGCGGGGCGAGGACTGCGGAAAATGCCACACCACCAAGGAGTGGAAGACGGCGAAGTACGATCACCTCAAGGAGACGGGTTACGAGCTGTTGGGCGTGCACGACCGGATCAACTGCGTCGCCTGCCATCGGAGCGGCAACTACAAGGACAAAATCCCCAAGGACTGCAACGGCTGCCATCAAGCCGACGACGCCCATGCGGCCCGATTCGGTCAGAAATGCGAGGACTGTCACGACAACGACCATTGGCCGCTCAAGGACTACGACCATACCGGGCGCCACAAGTTTCCGCTGGTGGGCGCGCACGCGAAGATCGATTGCTATGCCTGCCACACCGCCACCGTCGCCACTCAAAAGCTGGCCAAGGACTGCGTCGGCTGCCACAAGAGCGAAGATCCGCATGCCGGCAAACTCAAGGACGGATGCGAAGCCTGCCATGGCCAGCAGACCTGGCGGTCCGACGTGGTGTTCGATCACGACCTGACCGACTTTCCGCTAGCGGGGCTGCATCGGGTCGTCAGCTGCGCGCAATGCCACACGACGCTCGCGTTCAACCGGGCGCCGGCGACGTGCGACGAGTGCCATTCGCACGATGACGTGCACAAGGGCGGCCTCGGCAAGAAGTGCGAGAGCTGCCACTCGACGAACGGATGGCAGATTTGGACCTTCGATCACGCCAAGGAAACTCACTTTCCGCTCTTGGGCGCCCACAAGAAGCTGCAGTGCGCCGATTGCCATCACGAAACGCCGGGCACGGTGAAGACGCCTTCGCAATGCGGGAGCTGTCACAACAAGGATGACCGGCATCTCGGTCAGTACGGCGCGCAGTGCGACCGCTGCCATTCCGTCGATACGTGGAAGGGCGCGAGAATCCAATAGGCGCCATGATGAACCGCCGCGCCTCAACAAGAAAAATCGGGCTGTTCGCAGAGTCATCCATCGTCATTGCATTGCTGGCGACGGCGCTCTTGATTTTCATGCCGTCGATGCAGGCGGCCGCTGCCGGTGCGGCGCCGATCACGCTCTCCTTCGATCACCTGTCCACCGGCTTCGAGCTGGACGGAGTACACCGCGACCTGCCCTGCGAGCAGTGCCACTTGAACGCGGTGTTCAAGGGAACGCCGAAAAATTGCGGCATCTGCCACATCACCGGCTCGGTCTATAACGCGACGCCGAAAACTCAGACGCATATCCAAAGTTCGAACAACTGCGCCGCTTGCCACGACACCATCTCATTTCGTCCGGATGTGCACTTCGATCATCGTGAAGTCATGGGCAGCTGCGTCAGCTGCCACAACGGCACGATCGCGCAGGGTAAGGACCCCAAGATCCATCCGCAGACCAGCGACGCGTGCGACGCCTGCCACACGGTGATGAGCTGGAATCCGCCCAAGGCGGTGGATCACACCCAGATTCCTCTGGCGGTCCAAGGCTTCTGCATCATCTGCCACAATGGCACCTCGGCAACGGGCAAGAACAAGGGCCATCTCGTCACCTCGCTCGAGTGCGGCGATTGCCATCTGACGACGACTTGGCTCGGTGCGAATTTCGATCACACGGGCATCAGAACCGGCTGCTTCAGCTGTCACAACGGCACCAAGGCCGTGGGCAAGCAGGGCAACCACATGCCCACCTCGAATCTGTGCGAGAACTGCCATACCACGGGCATCGGCACGGCAACGCCCAACTGGGTGCCCTCCGCCTTCGACCATACGCAGATGTCGGTGCAGACCTGCGCGACCTGCCACAGCGGCACCGTCAAGATCAGCACCGGTTTCGTGTCCGGATCGCCCTCCAATCACGTGCCTTTGGTGCCGGCGGCCCCGGACTGCGGTGTGTGCCATGGCAACACGCCGGCCGCCGAGACCTGGACGGTGCTGGCTGCCAGCATACCGACGCTGCACAGCGGGTTGAACGTCAACAACTGTCTGCTGTGTCATGCCGGTCAGACCTTCGCCGGGGTGCCGGCGCCGTACATCCCCATGTCGATTTCCGGCATCTCGCCGACGAAGAAGACGCCGCTCGCGCCGCCGCACATCCCGATCCTCGCAGGCACCGATTGCAGTGCCTGCCACGGCGCGGCGTACACAGCCGGAGGTTTCGGTCCCGCAACGGCGATGAGCGCCGCCAAGCACGCCTTCGTATCGACAACCTGCGATGTCTGCCACGACACGGGCAAGAGTTTCTACACCGGCAGCGGCACGCCGCTGCAGCTGCGGCCCGCCGACCACGTGAGCAGCAACGACCCGCGTATGGCCACCGGCGACTGTTCGCTGTGTCATGAGACCAAGGATTGGGTCAGTACCGCGTTGCCCACCGGACACATGCCGAATCCGAGCAATCTGGCATGCAGCACCTGCCATGCATCGGCGCCGAACGATTACACCGCGGCGACGCTCGCGGCCAATTCAGTCCTGCACACCGGCATCAGCAGCAACTGCGGGCTGTGCCACGGCAACAACGTCGCCGCTCTGACCTGGTTCAATAATTTCACGCCCAAGGACGCGTTGCTCACGCCCTTGCACATCCCGTATCTCGCAGGCACCGACTGCAGTTCCTGCCACTCCTCGAGCACGTATGCCGTGGGCACCTTCGGGCCGATGAACATGACCCAGGCCAAGCACGCCTTCGTCCCGACGTCCTGCGACACCTGCCACGAGAAGGGGCTTTCGTTCTACATGGGCGCGGCCAGTCCCGCTCTCCAGGGCCGACCGGCGGACCATAGCGCCGGCCAACAACTCACCGGTGATTGTTCGGGGTGCCACAACACGGCCGACTGGACTTCCAATGTCATGCCGCCCGGCCACATGCCGAATCCCGGTGCTCAATTGTGCACGGTTTGCCATACGGACCCGGCCAACTACGCCAGCCTGGCGAGTATCGCGGTATTGCACACCGGCATCAGCGGCGCCTGCGGTCAGTGCCACGGCAGCCCATCGGGAGCGCTGACCTTCTACAACAACAACGACCCAATCAAGGCGGCGGTACTCGCGCCCGCGCATATTCCATATTTGAATGGGACCGATTGCAGTAACTGCCACGCGACCAACTATGTCGCGGGCGGCTTCGGCCCGACGAACATGAGCGCGGCCAAGCATGCCTTCGTGCCCACGACCTGCGATACCTGCCATGAGGCGGGCCTCACCTTCTACCTGGGTGCGTCGACACCGGCGCTGCAGGGCCGGCCGGCCAATCACATCTCTGCGCCCAACCCTGCAGATCAGAAAACCGGTGACTGCTCGGAATGTCACAACACGACAGTCTGGACTACTCCGACCACACTGCCGAACGGTCACATGCCCATCCCAGGGACGCAGGTCTGCACCGTCTGCCACCTCGGTGCCACGCAGACGCCCCCGAACTTCGTTACGCCGTTCGCAAGCATCTCCGTTCTCCATACCGGCATCACAACCGGCTGTGCCCAGTGTCACGGCGGCGCGACGCAGCTGATGTTCTTCAACAACGACATGGTTGTGAAGGCGGCGGCATCGCTTGCGCCCGCGCACATCCCTGCCTTCAACGGCGAGGATTGCAGTTCCTGCCACACGCCGAACTATGTCACCGGCGGCTTCGGCCCCATGAACATGATTCAGGCCACTCACAGCGGCGTTGGGTCGACTTGCAACAGTTGCCACGAGGCAGGCCTCACCTTCTACATGGGCGCCGCCAGTCCTAAGTTGCAGGGCCGCCCCACCGATCACACCGGCGCCTTGGCGGCTCCCGCGGACTGCAGCGGATGCCACACCACGGCGAACTGGAACAGCACCGCGCTTCCCGCGGGTCACATGCCGAATCCGGGCAATCAAGCTTGCAATACCTGCCACATCGCGGCGCCGACGAATTATGCGACGATGGCGGCGAACTCGGTGCTGCACACCGGCATCACCTCGAACTGCTCGCAGTGCCACGGCGTCACGCAGCTCATCTTCTACAACAACAATGACCCGCCGAAACCGCAG
>Ga0209006_10007073_pt1 | contig 10143 bp, 10 predicted proteins | sample JacPin_JW_Ref_O2_FD_188567 | JGI IMG/M metagenome (GOLD analysis project Ga0209006, IMG submission 188567) | Forest soil microbial communities from Algoma, Ontario, Canada - Jack Pine, Ontario site 1_JW_Ref_O2 (SPAdes) (version 2) | ecosystem: Environmental > Terrestrial > Soil > Boreal... | reverse complement strand
CGAAGGCCTGGTCGACTTTGGCGCCAGCGACGGTCCGATGTCGGATGCGCAACTGGCCGCTTCGAAGGTGAAGATCCAGCACGTCCCAACAGTGCTGGGCGCGGTGGTGCCGGTCTATAGCGGGGTATGAGCGCCCGCCCGCGCACTGGTCCGGCGAATCGCGGCGAATTGGAGCTTCCGAACCATCCGATCGAAGCTTAGCCTCGGCGCGTGTCGGTAACCGATCGCCCTACCGCTGACGTCGGCGCGGGACCGTTGCCGTCGCGATCCGCGGCCTTCCTTGCGCTTGCCGCGGCGGTCTCCGCCTGGGGGGTGGGCTGGCCGGTCAACCGCGCGATCCTCTACCACCTGCCGCCGCTGTCGACGGTTGCGCTGCGTTCGCTGATCGCGAGCGCTGCGCTGTTTGCTATCGCGGCGTCGCGGCGCCGGCTGGTGCTGCCGGATCGGCGGGATTTGCCTGTCGTGCTTAGCATCTCCTTGCTGCACATGACCGGCTACGCCGTGCTGGTCAGCGTCGGGCTGCTGTTCGTGCCGGTCGGCCGCTCGATCGTGCTCGCCTACACGATGCCGCTATGGATCACGCCGGGCGCGGCGCTGTTTCTCGGCGAGCGGTTGACCGTGCCGCGTGCGATCGGGGTGGTGCTGGGGCTTTCGGGTCTCGCGCTGATGTTCAACCCATTGGCGTTCGACTGGCACGACAAGACCGCGCTTGTCGGCAACGGCACTTTGCTGCTGGCCGCATTCCTGTGGGCCGCGAGCATCCTGCACATCCGCGCGCATCGCTGGCGGGCGGCGCCGCTCGACCTGATCCCGTGGGAAATGGCGTTGGCGACGCTGGTGCTCAGTGTGATGGCGCTAACGGTCGACGGGTGGCCGACGACGGAATGGACCCCGAACCTGGTCTGGCTCCTGCTCTACAGCGCCTTGCCCGGAACCGCGCTCGCGTTCTGGGCGGCGGCGGTCGCGGCGCAAAACCTGCCGGCGGTGACGACGTCGCTCGGCCTCCTGGCGGCGCCGGTGATCGGCATCGTGACCTCGGCGGTGACGCTCGGCGAAGCGCCGACCTTGACGCTCGTCCTCGCCGTCGTGCTGATCATCGGCGGGATCGCGATCGGCACGATCTCGCCGGCGCGAGCGGAGTTGAAATAGTCCGCTCCGTCTGATCGACTAAAGCCGCAACCGAAAGGAGCCGACGATGGCAAAGGGCATCCTGATCGCGTCGATGAACATGGCGAACGCCGCCGAGGACGAGTTCCGCGACTGGTACGACACGGAACACATGCCGGAGCGCGTCGCCTGCCCCGGCTTCCTGCGCTGCCAGCGCTGGATCGGCACCACCGACCGCAAGATCTCGGTCGCGACGTACGATCTCGAAACCGTCGACGTGCTGAAGAGCCCGGGCTATCTGGCGATCGGCGGGGTCAATCTGTCGCCGTGGTCGAAGCGGCTCGGCAGCCGTTACGAGCGGCTGATGCGGTTCGAGGGCGAGCAGGTCCTGCCCGGCGACCAGATCGCACCCGAAGGCGCCGCGGGCTTCCTGCTCAACGCGATGAATTGCGCGCCCGAGGCCGAGGCCGAGTTCAACGAGTGGTACAACACCGAGCATATCCCGCAGCTTGCTGCGGTGCCCGGCGTCATCATGGCGCGCCGCTTCCGCGCGACCAGCGCCAACCGCAAATACGTCGCGCTCTATCACCTCGAATCGCCCGAGGTGCAAGCGACGCCGGCCTGGAAGAGCGCCGCCGACAGCGAATGGACCCGCAAGCTGCGCCCGCATTTCCGCGACCATTTGCGCCTGGTCTGCCGGAAATACGTGCGAGGGAAGTAACTCAACCCGTCATTGCGAGCGCAGCGAAGCAATCTCCTTCCATCTTGGCCCTCTGCGGCGGGAGATTGCCACGTCGCGCTGAGCGCTCCTCTCAATGACAATTAGATGTCCGACCTGATTTCCTACGGGTTTCTCGTCCCGCCGATTGTGCTGATCGTGTTGAGCGCGGCGGCAGCGTGGCTTACCCTTTGGTATCCGCGCTTCGGCATATCGGTCGCGATCGTGGCGACCAGCCTGCTGTACCTGGCGGCGCTGCCGGTCGTCGCCGCGCGCATGCTGGAGGACGTCGAGCTGAAACCGCCGGCTAAGCCCGACTTCTCCGCCGCCCAGGCGATCGTCGTACTGGGCGGCGGCGTCCATCGCGGCGACGGCGACAAGGTGCCGGACACGCTGGGGCCGTGGACGCTCGAGCGGCTCGACTTCGCCGTTCATGCGTATCGCCAGCTCAATCTCAAGGTCGCGGTCAGCGGTGGCCGGACCGAGGGAGCGCACAGCGCCGAGGCCGCGCTGATGAAAGCCATACTCGAGGCGGATTTCGCCGTGCCCGTAACTTGGGTCGAGGATCGCTCGCGCAGCACCTTCGAGAATGCGCTGTACACGAAAAAGCTGCTGCAAGCCGACAATTTGACGAACGTCGTGCTCATCACCAATGCCTGGCACATGCGCCGGGCGCTGTGGTCGTTCGAGCGCGTCGGGCTGCACGCGATCCCGTGGCCGGCCCCGCTGACCTACGACGAATCCGACCGAATCGATGATTACCTGCCGCGCATGGGCGCCTTGGAGGCCAGCTATCACGCACTGCACGAGGCGATCGGCCTTGCCTATTACCGGCTGCGCTATTGAGCCGCGCCGGTTTCTGGTATTTGTGATCGCTACAGCAAAGGCGACAGGGAGAGGCGGACATGCGCCGGGAAGAACAGATCGTCGGGGCACGCAAGCTACTCGACTATCTCAGCAACCGCACGACGGCCTTGGCCGACAGCGTGTACCGCAACCCGGTGACCGACTACATCTGCCCGAAGCAGGCCGAGCGCGAGCGCGACCTGTTCTTCCGCAAGGGTGCGTTCAATGTCGGGCTGTCGGCGCTGTTGCCCAAGCCGGGCGACTGGATGACGCACGACTACGCCGGCGTGCCGATCCTCCTGGCGCGTGACGGCGACGGCAAGCTCGGCGCGTTCCTCAATGTCTGCCGCCATCGCGGCGCCCGCGTCGCGGAGGGTTGCGGCAGCGGCGACAAGGATTTCCGCTGCCCCTATCACGGCTGGTGCTACGGGCTCGACGGCGCGCTGATCGCGCGGCCCGACGAGCGGTCCTTTGCCGCCGCCGCGCGCGAGGCGCATGGGCTGCGGCCGCTCCCGGTCGCCGAGAAATACGGGATGATCTGGGTCAGCCCCGACCCGGAGGCGAACTTCGACGTGGACCAGATGCTCGGCGGCCTGGGCGACGACCTCGCCGCCTATGGGCTCGACAGCTACCACCATTACGAGACCCGCGTGCTGCGGCGGAAGATGAACTGGAAGCTCGGCGTCGATACGTTCGGCGAGACCTATCATCTGCAGCATCTCCACCCCAACACGGTGGACCCGCTGTTCTACAGCAACCGCTGCACCTTCGACGCGTTCGGGCCGAACCACCGCATGCTCGCGGCTCGCAGAACCTTCGATACGCTGCGCGGCGTGCCCGAAGACCAATGGGACGTCCTCGACAACACCGTCGTGATCTGCGTGCTGTTCCCGAACACGGTCTTCACCTATCAGCGCGACCATGTCGAAACCTGGCACTTCTTCCCGGGCGACACGGTCGACGAGACGATCTTGTATGTGTCGCTCTACATCCCGACGCCGGTCGAGAGCCCCAAGGCCAAGGAGCATTGGGACCGCAACTTCAACATCCTGATGGCGACCGTCGAGATGGAGGATTTCCCGACCTGCGAGGGGATGCAGAAGGGCTTCGGCTCGGGGGCACAGGACGCGATCACCTTCGGCCGCAACGAGCCCGCATTGCAGCACTTTCACAAGAACATCACGGCGGCACTGGCGGCGGTTTGAGGGCCTGCGCCGGACGTGATCCGGGACTAGCGACGAGAAGTCGCTCCGGAGCCCCGCCCGCGCGGGGGTGACGAGTCGGAAAACACCGGGTATCTAGCGCGATGGATTTGTCGATCGTCATCCCGGTCAAGAACGAGGCCGGCAATATCGCGCCGCTGGTTGACGAGATCGGCGCCGCGCTTGACGGCAAGGGCGTCGACTACGAGATCGTCTATGTCGATGACGGCAGCAACGACACGACCGCCGCCGAGATCGCCCGGCTGCAAGCAACGAACACCCGGCTGCGCCTCGTGACCCACGCCAAAAGCTGCGGCCAGAGCGCGGCCATCCGCAGCGGCGTCAAGGCGGCGCGCGCGCCATGGATCGCGACGCTCGACGGCGACGGACAGAACGACCCGGCCGATCTGCCGTCGCTGTGGCAGATCGCCAAAGCCGCACCCATCCAGCCGCCGCTGCTCATCGCCGGCCATCGCGCGCGGCGCCAGGACAGCTGGTCGAAGCGCCGCGCCTCGAAGATCGCCAACGCAATCCGCCGCGCGATGCTGCGCGACGACACGCCCGACACCGGCTGCGGGCTGAAGCTGTTCCCACGCGCGCTGTTCCTCGATCTCCCCTACTTCGATCACATGCACCGCTTCCTTCCCGCTCTGGCGTTGCGCGAAGGCGGCATCGTGCGTTCGCTGCCAGTCAACCACCGCCCGCGCGAGCGCGGCGCTTCGAAATACGGCGTCTTCGACCGGCTGTGGGTCGGCATCGCCGACCTTTTCGGCGTGATGTGGCTATGCCGCCGACGATCGCTGCCGGTGGTGACGGGCGAGCCGGTGCGCCAGGAGCCGACCGCATCGCACCGCCAGACGGCGCCGGCCGACCCGGTGCTATGAGCGAAGCCAAACTCACCGAGGCGCCGGGGTTCGGCAACCTGCGCCGCGCCGGGCAGGCGCTCGTCGCGCTCGCGATTATCTCGGGCATTGCCGCGGCGTGGCGCTGGCGCGGCGCGTTCGACCCGCTGGCGCTGACCAGCCTGATCCGCGGCTACCCGGCGGCGCCGCTGGTTTTTCTCGGTCTGCATGTCGTCGCGAGCCTGACCTTTGTGCCGCGTTCGCTGCTCGGCTTCGCCGCCGGCATCGTCTTTGGCGTGTGGTGGGGATTGCTGTGGGCGGCGCTCGGCAGCGTGGTCGGCGCGCTCGCCGGGTTCCTGCTCGCGCGCTACGTGCACTCGGCGGTGTTCGACCGCGCGCGCTGGAGCCGCTTCGCGGCGCTCCTCGAGCGCGCCGAGCGCGGTGGCTGGCGCATGGTGACGCTGATTCGGCTGGTGCCAGTGATCCCGCACAGCCTCAGCAATTACGCGCTCGGGCTGACCCGCCTCCGGCTCGGCGACTATGCGCTGGGGTCGCTGCTCGGCCAGTTGCCGCTGACCATCGCCACGGTCGACCTCGGCGCGGCCGGCGAACGGGCGATGCGCGGCGCGACCGATTGGCTGCTGCCGTCCGCGTTCGGTCTTGGCGCGCTGGCGCTGACGATCCTTATCCCGGCGCTCGTCCGGCGGCGGCAAGCACCTGGGCAAGTCCTCGGGGAATAGGCCCGCCGCTCGCCCAATCGAGCAGTTCGACGGTGTGCACGACCGGCACCGGCGCCTGAGGCTTGAGCTGGGTGATGCAGCCGACATTGCCGGCGGCGACCACTTGCGCACCGGTCAGCGCGATATTGGCGAGCTTGCGCTCGCGCAGCGCATTCGCCAGCTCGGGCTGCAGCAGATTGTAGGTGCCGGCCGAGCCGCAGCAGAGATGCGCCTCGGGCACATCGACCGCGTCGTAGCCGGCGGCAGCTAACAAAGCCCTCGGCTCGCGGTGCAGCTTTTGCCCGTGCTGCAGCGAGCAGGCCGAGTGATAGGCGACGCGCATCCCGCGACCCTCTACCGTCCGCCGCTCGACGCCGAGCGAGGCCGCGACTTCCGAGACATCGCAGGCGATCGCGCTGACCCGCGACGCCTTGTCGGCATAGGCCGGATCCTCGCGCAGCATGAACCCGTAATCCTTGACCGTCGTGCCACAGCCCGAGGCGTTGGCGACGATCGCGTCGAGCCCGCCGGCCTCGCGCTCGCGCTCCCAGGCGTCGATATTGGCTTTGGCGAAACCGAGCGCGGGCGCTTCCTGCCCGAGATGATGGACGAGCGAACCGCAGCAGCCGCTGCCCTCGGCGACCACGACCTCGCAGCCATGCCGGGTCAGGAGACGGATCGTCGCCTCGTTGATCTCGGGCATCACCACCTGCTGCGCGCAGCCCGGCAGCAGCGCGACGCGCATCCGCCGTTCGCCGATCGCCGGGAAGATCTGCGGCCGGTCGACCGGCGATGGCTTCGGTACGCGGGCCGGCGCCAGCTCCAGCATCGCGCGCAACCGCGCCGGCATCAGCGGCGCGAAGGGCCTCGTCAGGCTTGCCGCCGTGAGCGCCGCGCGGAACCGCTCGGGCCGCGTCAGCACCGCGCCGAGCGCCCAGCGCAGCAGCCGCTCGAACAGCGGCCGGCGGTAGTGCTCTTCGATGTGCCGGCGGCCATGGTCGACGAGGTGCATGTAATTGACGCCCGACGGGCAGGTCGTCACGCACGCGAGGCACGACAGGCAGCGGTCAATATGGGTAACGGTCTCCGCCGGCACCGGGCCGCCCGCTTCGAGCATGTTCTTGATCAGGTAGATGCGGCCGCGCGGGCTGTCGAGCTCGTCGCCGAGCAGCACATAGGTCGGGCAGGTCGCGGTGCAAAATCCGCAATGGACGCAGGCGCGCAGGATCTTTTCCGATTGCGCGGTGTCGGGGTCGAGGAGCTGCGCCGGGGTGAAGTCGGTGCGCACGCCTATGACCCCTCGACCATGCGGCCGGGGTTAAGAATATGGCGAGGGTCGAAGCCTTCCTTGACGCGGCGCGACAGCGCGGCGAGCGGGCCGGGTTGCGGCTCGAACACCGGCACCGCGGCGCGCAGGCCCGGCGAGCCGCGCACCAGCGTGGCGTGGCCGCCATGTCCCATTGGGCCGCCGATCGCGGCGCGAATGACCGACGCGCCGCCGTCGCCCGGCTCGATGACCGCGACCCAGACGAGCCCGCCGCCCCAGTCGAGAAACCATACCGCATCGACCGCACGGGCGATCTCACTGGCCAAATCCGCCCCGCGTCCCGGCGCGACCGAAATTCGCCAGACCGCGCGATCGGCGAGCCCGGCCAATGGCGCGACATTGCCGATATCGCGCCACAGCGCCGCGGTGTCGGCCTCGCCAAGCATTGCTGGCTGGCCGCCTTCGGCCAGTTCGCGCAGCAACGCCTCACGACGATAGTCGACCGACGGCGCCGGTCCCTCGACCCGCAGCGCCACCACGCCGGTGGCCGAGGGCAGCGACGACGGGCGCGGTGTGCCCGGCGGCAGATAGGCGGCACCCGACACCTCGTGCGGCGAGCCGAGCGCCGCCGACATCAGCCGCACCGCGCCTTCCGGGGCGACGCCGCAGATGAGCACGGTCGCGGTGGTCTCCGGCCGCGGCAGGACCTTGACCGTGACCTCGGCGAACGCGGCGAGCGTGCCGTAGGAGCCGGCCATCAGTTTCGGGAGATCGTAGCCGGTGACGTTCTTGACCACCTTGCCGCCGGCCTTGAACGCCTCGGCGCGACCGCTGACCGCGGTAAAGCCGAGAAAATGGTCGCGCGCCGCGCCGGATTTGATCCGCCGTGGCCCCGACAGGTTGCAGGCGATGACGCCGCCGAGGGTCTGGGAGCCATGCACCTGACCTAAAAGGCCGCGCCAATCGGGCGGTTCAAAGGCCAGCATCTGGCCCGCGGCATTGAGCGCCCGGTCGATAGCCGTAAGCGGGGTCGCGGCGCCGGCGGTCAGGACGAGCTCGCTCGGCGCGTAATCGCGGATACCGCTGAGTCGCGTCAGGTCGACGACATGCGGCGTCTGCAGCGGCCGGCCGAGGCCGCGTTTGCTGCCGCCGGCGACCAGCTCGACCGGCTCCTCGGCGGCGAGCGCCGCGCCAATCGCCTCGCGCAATTCGTCGATCGAGGTCGGGACAAAGCGGGTCATACTGAGACTTAGCGCCTTATGGCGGACCGTGCCAAGGGAGGCCTCAAGTGACGACTGTTCACGGAAGCTGCCTGTGCGGCGGCGTCAAGTTCGAGATCACCGGCCCGCTGTTGCGGCCGCTGAATTGCCATTGCTCGCTGTGCCGCAAACAACAGGGCGCCGCATTTCGCAGCCGCGCTCGCGTCCGGCGGGCCGACTTCAAATGGCTTCAGGGCGAGGAGTTGGTGACCTATTACGAAGCAACTCCCGGTTATCGCCGCGGCTTTTGCCGCGTGTGCGGTGCGCCGATCGTCAACCGCGCCGAGCCGCATTCGAGCTTCGCCGTGAGCAATCCGCAAATACTCGCCGAGTTTGGCATTGCCCTCGGAGTGCTCGACGACGACCCCGGAGTACGACCGGAAAGCCATGTCTTCGTGGCGAACAAAGCGCCGTGGTTCGAGATCACCGACGACCTGCCGCAGCACCCGGAATACCCGCCGGCGGGCTAGAATCGCGGCAGATCGGGGTGCGGCAATGCCCCGTGGTGGACGTGCAGCCGGCCCAGTTCGGCGCAGCGGTGCAGTTCGGGAAAGACCTTGCCCGGGTTGAGCAGCCCGTCCGGGTCGAAGGCGCATTTGAGGCGCTCCTGGTGCGCCAGATCGGTTTCGTCGAACATCACCCCCATCAGGTCGCGCTTTTCGACCCCGACACCGTGCTCGCCGGTCAGCACGCCGCCGACCTCGACGCAAAGCCTGAGGATATCGGCGCCGAATTCCTCGGCCCGCTCGATTTCGCCCGGCTGGTTGGCGTCGTAAAGGATCAGCGGATGCAGATTGCCGTCGCCGGCATGAAACACGTTCGCAACCCGCAGCCCGTGGCGCTCGGACAACGCGCCGATCTCGCGCAGCACCTCGGCGAGGCGGCCGCGCGGGATCGTGCCGTCCATGCAGTAATAATCGGGCGAGATGCGGCCAACCGCCGGGAACGCCGCCTTGCGTCCGGCCCAGAAGCTGAGGCGCTCCACCTCGTTGCGGCTGATTTTCAGCGACACCGCGCGGTTTTCCTTGGCCAGCCGCTCGACGATGGCGAGCAGATGGTCGATCTCGGGCGCCGGCCCGTCGAGCTCGACGATCAACAGGGCTTCGACATCGAGCGGGTAGCCGGCTTGGGCATAGGCCTCCGCGGCGTGGATCGCCGGCCGGTCCATCATCTCCATACCGGCCGGGATGATGCCGGCGCCGATCACCGCGGCGACGCAATTGCCGGCGTCCTCGGTGCGCGCAAAACCGACCAGCACGGCGCGCGCCGTCGGCGGCTTCCGGAGGATGCGAACGGTGACCTCGGTGACGATTCCGAGCAGGCCTTCCGACCCGGTCAGGATGCCGAGGAGATCGTAGCCCTCGGAGTCGAGATGCTTGCCGCCAAGGCGCATCACCTCGCCGTCGATCGTGACGATCTCGACGCCGAGCAGATTGTTGGTGGTGAGCCCGTATTTAAGGCAATGCACCCCGCCCGAATTCTCGGCGACATTGCCGCCGATCGTGCAGGCGATCTGGCTCGACGGGTCGGGTGCGTAATAAAAGCCGGCTGACTCGACCGCCTGGCTGATCGCGAGGTTGGTGACCCCCGGCTGAACCACGGCGCAGCGGTTGGGGTAGTCAATCTCAACAATCTTGTTGAATTTCGCCATGCCGAGCAGCACGCCGTCGGCGAGCGGCAAGGCGCCGCCGGACAGCGAGGTGCCGGCGCCGCGCGGCACGACCTTGATGCCCTCTTCCTTGCAATAGCGCAGCACTGCGGCGACCTCGGCGACGGTCGACGGCAGCACCGCGACGAGCGGCGGCTGGCGGTAGGCGGTGAGGCCGTCGCTTTCATAGGCGCGGCGCGCCGGTTCCGCCTCGATGACCGCCTGCGGCGACACGATGCGCCGCAGCGCTGCCGCGATCTCGGCGCGGCGCGCGATCACTCCGGCATCGGGCCTCGGCATTTCCATGGGTAGAGTCTGTCATTGCGAGCGCAACGACGCAATCTCACGCCGCCTTCATTCGGATTATCGAGATTGGCGCGGCCCTGTCGGCGCCTCGCAATGACGGCAGAGGCTCAGCCCTGCCGCGCCTTGAAGCGCGGGTTGACCTTGTTGATCACAAAGACGCGGCCGCGGCGCCGCACGACGCGACAGTTCTTGTCGCGCTTTTTCAACGTCTTTAGCGAATTGACAATCT
>Ga0209006_10007072_pt1 | contig 10145 bp, 8 predicted proteins | sample JacPin_JW_Ref_O2_FD_188567 | JGI IMG/M metagenome (GOLD analysis project Ga0209006, IMG submission 188567) | Forest soil microbial communities from Algoma, Ontario, Canada - Jack Pine, Ontario site 1_JW_Ref_O2 (SPAdes) (version 2) | ecosystem: Environmental > Terrestrial > Soil > Boreal... | reverse complement strand
CGAGCCGTTCGCGGAAAATACCGAATCGCTGAATGTGAGCGCGCGCGGCGGCCTGGTGGCGATTTCCGGGAACATCAGCTGCTGGCAGAAAATCGTGCTGACCAATTTGCAGACCGAAGAGGATGTCGAATGCCGGATCGTGCGGCTGATTCGCTCGGAAGGCGGCAAATTGTTGGCGGGCATTGAGTTTCGCGACGTCGCGCCGCGATTCTGGCGCACCGGGACCGCGCCGTTGACGCCTTACGAAGAGATGTGAGATTTTTTTTCGAAGCAAAAGCCCGCTCAGCCCAGCTGCGAATGAAAAAAACCGTATCGACATGGATAATCGTTGCTGCTGCGCTGGCGAGTGGCAGCCCGGCCAACCCGCAGTCACAATCTCCCACCGGCCGAACTGCAAAATACCTCGAATCTGCCCGCCATAGCCCTGTCGCTTTACTTGATTTTCTGGAACGTATGCCCAAGGGCGGCGATCTGCATCACCACTTAACCGGCGCCGTCTATGCGGAAAGCTATATCGACTACGCAGTGGAAGACGGTTTGTGCATCGACAAGGTGGCGGCGACATTGTCCGCGCCACCTTGCGACCCGGCAGTCGGGCGCGTGCCGGCCGCACAGGCGCTGACCGATTTCCCGTTGCGCAATCATGTGATCGATTCGTGGTCCATCCGGAATTTCGTTCCGGCGCCGGACGATCGCGACGTGCGGCACCATTTTTTCGCGGCGTTCGGAAAATTCGATCCGGTCGCCAGCAAGCATTGGGGTGAAATGCTGGCGGAAGTGGTGCATCGCGCGAGCCTGCAGAATGAAATTTATCTGGAGACCATGCTGACGCCGGACCAGGGCGAAGCGACCAAGCTCGGCCGCACGCTCGAGTGGAATGACGATTTCGCGGCGATGAGGTCGCGGCTCTTGAGCGGCGGAATGAACCAGGTGGTCGCCGACGGGCGAAAAAATCTGGACGACGCCGAAACCAAAATGCGCGCGATTCTGGGCTGTGCTGGGGCCGCGCCAGATATTGGATGCGGCGTCACGCTCCGCTTTCAGAATCAGGTGCTACGCGCGTTTCCGAAGGAAGAAGTGTTCGCGCAGATGCTGGCCGGTTTTGAAATCGCGAACGCCGACCCGCGGGTGGTGGCGGTGAACCTGGTGCAGTCGCAGGATGAATACCGGGCGCTACACGATTTCGATCTGCATATGAGGATGCTGGATTATTTCCACGGAATTTATCCCAACGTGCACATTGCGCTGCACGCGGGCGAATTGACGCCGGGCGAGGTGAAGCCGGAGGAGCTGTGGGCGTCACACATTCGCAAGTCCATAGAAATCGGGCATGCGGAGCGCATCGGCCACGGCCTCGACGTCATGTATGAAAAAGACGCGCCGGGATTACTGGCGGAGATGGCGCATCGGCACATTTTGGTCGAAGACTGCGTGTACAGCCACGAATTGGTGCGCGGGATGACCGGCGAAGAAAATGTGCTGCCGATTTATTTGAAGGCCGGCGTGCCGGTATCGATCGCCACGGACGACGAAGGAATCGTGCGGTCGGAGTTGACCGCGTATTTTCGGCGCGCGGTTGAGGGCTATCACGTGGATTACCCGACGCTGAAACAGATGGTGCGCGCGAGTCTGGAGCATGCGTTTGTGTCGGGCGCGAGCCTGTGGGTCGCAGCGGACAGTTTCACCGTTGTGCCGTCTTGCGCCCAGGATATGGTTAACCCAGCGGCACCGTCCAAGGCGTGTAGCGATTTGCTGGCCTCGAGCGAAAAAGCGCGTCTGCAATGGAAAGAAGAAGCTGCGTTCGCCAAATTTGAAGCACAATTCTAAGAAAACTCGTTTCAGAGTGGTTCAGAAATTTCGCGGCGACGACTATTCGTAGTGAAGTGCGACCATGGGATCGACCCGCATGGCGCGGCGCGCGGGGATGTAACAGGCCAGCAGTGTGATGGCCAACAGCAGCGCGGAAACGCCCGCAAAAACCAGCGGATCGCTGGGCTTCACCTCGAACAACATCGAGCTTAAGAGCCGAGTCACCGCAAACGACGCGGCTAGCCCCAAAATCACCCCGGCGATCGCCATTCGCGCGCCCTGGCCCACGATGAGACCGAGAATATTTCGCGGCTGCGCGCCCAGGGCCATGCGTATGCCGATCTCATGCGTGCGGCGCGCGGTGGCGTAGGCGATGACGCTGTAGACGCCGATCGTTACCAGGATCAATCCAACTCCGGCAAAAATTCCCATCAGCAAAAATCCGAAGCGCGGCTGCGAGTACGTGTAGGAGTTCATGTAACTTTCGAGTGTGCCGGTCATGGTCAGTGCCACGCCGCGATCGACGGCCCAGATTTCGGTGCGCACCGCGTTCATCATCATCAATGGATCACCGGACGTTCGAACCAGCAGGCCGCGACGCGCGGAGCCGGTGACGGTGTAGGGGATCCAAACTTCCGGCAGCGCCGGTTTCCGCGGACCTTGATTTTTCGCGTCCGCCACCACGCCAATGATTTCGAACCAGGCATCCGGCAACGGGTCGGCCCAGAGTTCCAGGATCGGCAAATGCAAGCGCTGCCCGATGGGATTGTCGGAGCCCAAATAGTCGCGGGCAAACTTTTGATTCACCACCGCTACCTTGCGTGAGGCGTTTACTTCGGACCCGTTGAACGGACGCCCTTGCAAAAAAGAAATTCCCACCGTCGGGAAATATCCTTCGCTGCACAACTGAAAGAATGTTGACCATTTTTCCGGATGAGTTTTTCCGGAAACATCCACCTCGCCGGTGATACCACCGTAAAGCGGAAGCGTGCTGGTTTCTGCGGCGTCTACCACGCCGGGCAACGATTTGACCCGAAGCAGCAGCGGACGGAAAAACCCGCTCACCTGCGCGGCGGTTTTGTAGCGTTCTTCGGGAAGCGGAAGCCGGACTACCAGGACGTGATCGGGCCGCAGACCCAGATGAACCTGGCGGAGGGTCAGGAAACTCTTCATCAGCAATCCGGCGCTGACCAGCAGGGTGAGCGAAAGCGCGACTTCTAGCGCTACGACTGCGTTGCGCAGGTTCAAGCGCTGCGAGCCGCCGCTTACGCCTTTGCCGCTATCGCGCAGCGGATCGTTCAAATCGCGGCGGGAAATTTGCAGGGCGGGAGCCAGACCAAAAATGAGTGCGGTGAGAATCGCCACGCCGAGTGCGAACAGCAGGACCGGGGCGTTCATCTGAATCACGGCTTCTTCGGGAAGAATGTCCTGGGGGATCACGGCAATCAAGGCGTTCAGGCCGGCCGAAGCCATCACGCAACCCAGCACCGCGCCCGCGGATGCGAGCAAAAAACTTTCGATCAGCAACTGGCGTACCAGCCGGAAGCGGCTGGCGCCCAACGTCGCGCGAATGGCAAATTCCTTTTCACGGGTGGTGGCCCGGGCGAGCAGCAGGCTGGCGACATTGCCGCAGGCAATCAAGAGCAAGACGCCGACGGACGCGAGCACAATGAAAAGCGTTTCGCGAAAATCTCCGACCGTTGCTTCGGTAAGCGAAATCACGTGAATGTTGAAATGTTTGGGATATTCCTCGGGATAAATCTTCGACACCGTCTGGGCCAAAGACGTGAGTTGCTCATCCGCCTGATGAACCGAGATGCCGGGCTTCAACCGGCCGACCAGTTGCCAGTAGGCCGGGAACTGGCGGTCCATTAATTTCGTGGACTGATCCATGGGATCAGGAATCCAAAGATCGGCATTGCCCCAGGCGAAACGGGGCGGCATGACGCCAATTAGCGTTCGCGGGGTTCCGTTGAGTGTGAAGACCTGGTTCAGGATTTTCGGATCTCCGGCGAACCGTGAAATCCAGGTTTTGTAACGCATCACAAAAACCGGCGGCGCGCCTGGCTGGTAGTCGGCGGGCAGCATGGTGCGACCCAGCAGCGGAGCCACGCCCAGCAATTCGAAAGTGTTGGCGGTGACCAGGTGACCGTTGAAGCGCTGCGTTCCCTCCGGCGTGGTGTACAGCACATCGGTGCTGACATTGCCGATTACGGCGTCGAACGCCTCGCTGTGCTGGTAGTAATCGCGGAATTCGGGTGTGCGAAAACTGGTGCGCGGGTCGGCCCCGGATTGACCCGTGTCTTCGATTTCGACCATCATCAGATGGTTCGCGTTCGCGTAAGGGAAAGGTTCGAGCAGGACGTGGTCGATCACGCTGAAAATGGCGGCGGACGCACCGATGCCGAGAGCCAAAGTAAGAATGGCGATGAGGGCGAAGCCGGGATTTTTTACCAGCGTCCGCCAGCCGTAGGAAAAATCCTGCCAGAGAGTTCCCATAGCCACCTTAGCGCCTGCAACCTTATCAGAGTGAACTGACCTGAGGTTCGCGGGTAGCGGTTATGTGTCCGCGATTGCCCGCAGGTTCAGACGTTCAGCGAACGGAGGGGATAGCCGATGCTGGAAATCCCGGTAATTTTGATTCCATCTCCGTGAGCATCGCGAGCTGGCTAAGCCCGGGACCGCTGGCCGGAAAAAAGTAGTGGCTGGAGGCGTTCACGCGCGCAAAAAGCACACCGAAATCGGGCCGCAAAACGCCGTCATTTTCGGCTGTGGATATCCTCTGCATATCTCCGTCGCCCAACTGCAGACCGGGCCCGATACCCGTGCCCTAGTGCCATGAGACTACACTTGTATCCAATTGAACTGTAAGGAGTTATAGTAATTTTGGGTCTTGCCTGAACCTCTCGAACTGTTGCGTTTCTCGGCTCAGTTTTGAAGGCTCTTTTCGAGCTTCATGGGTGCTGAGCCCGGGTGTATAATGGGTTCTCCTGGCACCCAATTTAATAAAACACAGAGGCTCAACGTGAGCGTCGAGACTGAGAAGCAAAGGTACTCCGGAGTTCGTTGCTATTCCTGCGGCGAGGCGATTCCCCTTCCGGCGAAAACCGTGCAGAAAGTGAATGCACGCGCCGAGAAGGCAGATACCGCGCATGCGGAAACTCCGATCGTATTTAACCTTCGTTGCAAGGCGTGCGAGAAAGAAAGCTTTTATGGCGTGAAGGACATTGTGCAGATTGAGGGCACTCCGCGCCAAACTCGTGCGGGAGCGCGTGCCAATACGAAACTGATGCGTCCGGCAATCGGCGGCCTGGCCCACGCTGCTAACGGCTAGATTCGCTAACCCCACGGACCAGCTTTGATTCGCCTGGAACGCAGCATCGATCGCGATGCTCCGAGCCGGGCGATTTTTTTTGATGATCGGATCTCAGCAGGTCAAGCTTGCGCAGCCAGGAAATTCACGACAGCTTCGTCGGCTGTCTTGGGTTGATCGGCGGGAAAAATGTGGCTGGCGCGCGGGATTACGACCAGCTTGGCGTTCGGGATGCGTCCGGCGACCAGCTTTCCGTTGGCCGCCGGAACCAACTGATCGGATTCGCCGTGGATAACCAGAGTGGGCGCTGCGATTTGCGGCAGGCGGCTGTACGCTTCCCAGGCCATGATTCCCTGCAGCTGGCTCAAGTAGCCGTCGGCGGTGGGATACCATTCGATGCGAAGTTTCCGATCCTCGGCAATCCATTCCGGCGAAGTTCCCGGGTAGTAGATGAAAGGATCAATGGCGTCGATCGCTTCTTCGGGTTTCATTCCCCGGCGCATTAAAACTTGGAGCACTTCGGCTGCCGGCTGAATGGCCGTGGGACCTCCCGCCGCGGTGCACCCGAGGATTAAGGATTTAACCCGTTCCGGATACTGCAGCGTAAATTCCTGGGCGATCATTCCTCCCATGGAGATGCCGTAAACGTGCGCGGACTTGACGCCAGTGGCGTCGAGGACCGCGGCGGCGTCGGCGGCCATGGTGGAAATCGGATACGGTCCTGGCGGAACATCGCTGCGCCCGACGCCGCGATTATCGAAAGTGATGACTCGATATTTCTTGGCCAGCAGCGCGCGAGTGCGGTGCCACATTTGCGAAACCCAACCGAGGCCCATGATCAGCAGGATCGGCTCGCCTTTTCCCGTTTCTTCCCAAAAGATCTTTACTCCGTCATTTTCGGCGAATGGCATGGTGGTCCCTTTTTGAGAATTGAAATGAAACTCGTTTTTTCAGCGACGAGCGCCGGATTTCTTATTTGTCGTCAGCGATTTTCAAGACGAGCTTGCCGGTGTTCTCGCCTTTGAAGAGCTGCAGCAAGGTATCGGGGAAGGTCTCGAGGCCCTCGACAATGTGCTCGCGCGTTTTCAATTTGCCCGCCGCCATCCATCCGGCCATCTCGCGGCCGGCCACGGCGTAGCGATCCGCGTAATCGAAAACGACCATGCCGGTCATGCTGGCGCGATTGACCAGCAGGGACAGGTAGTTGGAAGGACCCTTTACTGGGCCGGTGGCGCAGTATTGCGAGATAGCGCCACAAATCACGATGCGCGCGCCGCGGGCCAGATTGGCGAGCGCCGCTTCCAGAATATCGCCGCCGACATTGTCGAAATACACGTTGATGCCGTCGGGGCAATGCGTGTGCAAGGATTTTCGTACGTCTTCGGCTTTGTAATCGATGGCCGCGTCGAAACCAAGATCTCGGACGACGTACTGGCATTTTTCCCGGCCGCCGGCGATGCCGACCACGCGGCAACCCTTAATTTTTGCGATTTGACCCACGACCATACCCACCGCTCCGGCGGCGCCAGAAACGACTACGGTGTCGCCCTCTTTGGGTTTGCCGATATCGAGCAGGCCAAAATACGCCGTCATTCCGGGCATGCCGAGCGTGCCGAGATACACCGGGAGCGGCGCGAGCTTGGGGTCGACCTTGGTGAGACCTTTGCCTGCGTTCACCGCAAATTGTTGGACGCCGAGCATGCCGTAGACATGATCGCCGACGGCGAACGCCGGATTTTTCGATTGCACCACGCGACCGAGGCCGCCCGCGCGCATGACCTCGCCGATTCCGACGGGTGGAACGTAGGATTTTCCTTCGTTCATCCAGCCGCGCATCGCCGGGTCGAGCGAAACGTAGAGTATTTTGATCAGTAACTGGCCGTCGGCGAGTTCCGGAATCGGCTCCGCGGCGTAATTCCAGTCGCTGCGTTTGGGCATGCCGACGGGACGCGCGGCGAGCGTGAACCGGTGATTGAGTTCGGTCATTTGAAAATTCCTCCAGTGGGGTCGAACCGGTTTTGGGGCAATCTGGCCCGCGCCACAATTATGATAGTCGCTTAAATGTGAAAGTGACTAACGCCCGGAGCATTGTATATAATCGGCGGCATCATGCCAAACCAGGAAACGATCTATCAGGTTGCCGACCACGTCGTGACCATTACCCTGAACCGCCCGGACAAATTGAACGCCTGGACCGCGATCATGGAACAGGAAGTTCGCGCGGCGTTTGAACAAGCCGATGCCGACGAGAATGTCCGCATCATTATATTGACTGGTGCTGGCCGCGGATTTTGCGCCGGCGCGGACATGTCGCTGCTCAGTTCCGTTGCCGATCAAGGGCTCGACGAGGCTGGGCGCGCCTATGCGGTGCGCAACGCGGGCAACGGCGGGATTTCGGGTGCGCGGCCGGACTTCCAGAAAAAATATTCGTATTTCCCGGCGATTTCGAAACCGGTGATTGCGGCGATCAACGGGCCGGTAGTGGGGCTGGGCCTGGTCATCGCGTTGTACTGCGATATTCGCTTCGCCTCGGACAGCGCGAAATTCGGCACCGCTTTCGCGCGGCGCGGGCTGATCGCCGAGTACGGACTGGCCTGGATGTTGCCGCGATTGATCGGGCACGCTAACGCGCTCGATCTGCTTTTTTCGGCGCGCATGGTGGATGCCGCCGAGGCATTTCGCCTGGGGCTGGCCAACCAGGTGTTCGCGCAGGACCTATTTTCAGCCAAGGTTTACGAGTACGCGAAAGATCTGGCGTCGAACGTAAGCCCGCGTTCGTTGCGGGTGATCAAGAAACAAGTATATGAGGCGATGTTCCAGCCGCTAGGCGAGGCGTTTACGGTGGCCGAGCACGAAATGCTGGAAAGTTTGAAGTCGCAGGATTTCAAAGAGGGCGTCGCGCACTTCTTACAGAAGCGGCCGCCGGTTTTTACTGGGAAATAACGAGATCATGAGCTTCGAGCTAAACGAAAAAACCAAAATTCTGCAGGGTCGCCTGCAAAAATTCATGGACGCGCACATTTATCCGAACGAGCGGCGTTTTCATGAAGAGGTCGAGCGCGACCGTTGGAAACCGACCAGGATCATCGAGGAATTGAAGGTCAAGGCGCGCGCCGAAGGTTTGTGGAATTTATTTCTGCCAAACGACGAGCGCGGCGCGGGCTTGACCAACCTGGAATACGCGCCGCTGTGCGAGATCATGGGCCGCAGTCACCTGGCTCCGGAAGTATTCAATTGTTCCGCGCCGGATACCGGAAACATGGAAGTGCTGGCGCGCTACGGCACGCCGGAGCAAAAGGAAAAATGGCTGACGCCGCTGCTGGCCGGCGAGATTCGATCCTGTTTTTCGATGACCGAGCCGGACGTAGCGTCGTCCGATGCGACCAACATCGGAGCCAGCATCACCAAAGATGGCAACGAGTACGTGATCAACGGGCGTAAGTGGTGGTCGTCCGGCGCGGGCGATCCGCGCTGCAAAATTTCGATCTTCATGGGCAAGACCGATCCCAAGGCGCCGGCTCATAAGCAACAATCGATGATTTTGGTGCCGATGGATGCTCCGGGATTGAAAATCGTGCGGCTGCTCTCGGTGTTTGGGTATGATCACGCCCCGCACGGGCACGCCGAAATTGATTTTAAGAATGTGCGCGTGCCAGTTTCCAATATGCTGCTCGGCGAAGGGCGCGGTTTCGAAATTGCGCAGGGACGCCTGGGGCCCGGGCGAATTCATCATTGCATGCGCTGTATCGGCGCGGCGGAACGCGCGCTGGAACTTATGTGTGCGCGGGTGCAGTCGCGAGTCGCTTTCGGCAAACCGCTCGCGGAACAAGGAACCATTCGCGCGGACATCGCCGCGTCGCGGATGGAGATCGAGCAAGCGCGCCTCCTGACGCTGAAGGCCGCTCACCTGATGGACGCGGTGGGCAACAAGGCGGCGCGCGCGGAAATCGCAATGATCAAAGTAGTGGCGCCGAATGTGGCCCTGCGCGTGATCGACCGCGCGATTCAGGCTCATGGCGGCGCGGGCGTCTCGCAGGTCACATTTTTGGCGAGTGCTTGGGCCGCGATTCGCACCTTGCGCCTGGCGGATGGCCCCGACGAAGTTCATGTGGAATCAATTGCGAAGCTGGAGCTGGCGAAGTCCGGCCAGAGCAAGTCGGTAGCGGCCGTTTCCGATTCACACCAAAATTAGGCTCAACACCTTACGAAAGACAGGAGAGTTTTTATGGCCCAAGCCGCTCAGGACGCAGCACGGATCCCCGGACCGCCGCAATTCGCCACGCCGGCCGAAGAACGCAAATATCGCAAGCAACGGCTGGCTGCCGCTTTCCGGCTCTTCTCGAAATTCGGATTCGACGAAGGCGTCGCCGGGCACATCACGGCGCGAGATCCCGAAAAGCTCGATCATTTCTGGGTGAATCCATTCGGCATGCATTTCGGACAGATTCGCGCCTCCGATTTAATCCTGGTAAACCATCGCGGCGAGGTCGTGGAAGGAAAATATCCGGTGAACGGCGCGGCGTTCGCGATTCATTCGCAAGTGCACGCCGCGCGGCCGGACGTGGTGGCGGCGGCCCACGCGCATTCGATGTACGGAAAATCGTGGGCGACGCTGGGGCGATTGCTCGATCCGATCACCCAGGATGCCTGCGCGTTCTATGAAGATCACGGATTGTTTGCCGATTTTACCGGAGTGGTGTACGAAACCTCGGAAGGCGAGCGTATCGCGAAGGCGCTGGGAACCGGCAAAGCCGCGATTCTGCGCAATCATGGACTTCTGACCGTGGGCCATAACGTGGACGAAGCCGCCTGGTGGTTCATCACCATGGACCGCAGTTGCCATGCGCAGTTGCTGGCGGAAGCTGCGGGCGAGCCGATCAAGATCGAGCACGCGCACGCGCTGGCCACGCGCGCGCAAATTGGAAATCCGATGGCGGGATGGTTTCAGTTTCAACCGCTCTTCGCGCAGATCGTTCGCGAGCAACCGGATTTGCTGGAATAGCTGGCGGACGGAGACTCCGTG